>Ga0126312_10000922_pt1 | contig 18595 bp, 15 predicted proteins | sample Plot104A_FD_92537 | JGI IMG/M metagenome (GOLD analysis project Ga0126312, IMG submission 92537) | Serpentine soil microbial communities from UC McLaughlin Reserve, CA, USA - Plot104A | ecosystem: Environmental > Terrestrial > Soil > Grasslands | place: USA: UC McLaughlin Reserve, Lake County... | reverse complement strand
CGCGCGCCTCCGCGAGGGCGCCGGCGGCGAGCGCGTCGCTCGTGCAGACGAGCGCGGTCGGCTCCGCGGCGAGCGCCACGGCCGGGTCGCCGAACGCGACCGGTCCGGGCTCCAGGCCCGCGCGCCCGAGCTCCGCGCCCCACGCCTGCAGGCGCGCCTGCTCGAACTCGAAGCGCTCGAGGCCGCCGAGGAAGCCGATCCGCTCGTGGCCGCGCTCGACCAGATGCGCGGTGGCCGCGGCGAGCCCCTCCGCGTGTCGGGTCTCGAGCGCCGCGAACGGGCACGGCCCGGCCGGGCGGCCCGCGACGACGGCGGGCAGGCCGGCCTTCGCGAGCACGTCGATCCTCGGGTCCTCGAGCTCGACGTCGCTGAGCAGGAAGCCGTCGACGCGGCCCTGCGCGGCGAGCCGGCCGTAGGCCTCCGGGTGGACGGGTCCCTCGTCGTCGAGCACCCGCAGCAGCAGCGCGTGGTCCGTGCTCGCCAGCGCGCGCTCGATGCCGGCGAGGAAGCGCAGGAAGAACGGGTCGACCTCGAGCGTCTCGACCGGGCGGGCCAGCAGCAGCCCGATCGCGCCCGCCCGCCCGCGGCCGAGCGCACGCGCCGGTGCGCTCGGACTCCAGCCGAGCTCGCCCGCGGCCTCGAGGATCCGCGCGCGCGTGGCCTCCCCCACCCCGCGGCGCCCGTTCATCGCGAACGACACCGCGGCCGAGGAGACCCCCGCCCGGCGGGCGACGTCGTCGATGGTGGGACGGCGGCGCGCCTGTTCAGGGTTCTCGGTCATCGGGCAAACAGAGGTTGTGTAGTCTGTCACGACGGGAACTTAAGCGCTTTAGTCCAAGGGGAGGAAGAGCGTGAGATACAAACGTGCCGCGCTGGCCGGGATCGCCCTGGCCATCACCACCGCGACCGCGGCGCAGGCCGCACCCGAGCTCTCGACCTCGGACCAGCTGAAGACCCGGCGCTACGTGTCCGCCGGGGACCGCGCGCAGATCCACGGCTTCCAGGACGGCCGCTTCTATGCGAGCGGCTGGCACGTCACGGGCGAGATGGGCGGCGTATGGGCGCCCCCGATCAAGCTCGTCGACGGCGTCTGGTTCGGGATCGACGGCAAGTGGCTGGGGCCGGCCACCAAGTTCACCAGCGGTTGGGGCTACACCCGGATGGAGTTCCCGTCCGCCTCCGGCCTGAAGGTCAGCCGCACCGACTTCGCGCCGAACGGACGCCGCGCCGCGCTATTCGGCCTCAAGCTCTCGAACGACGGGCCGGCCAAGCGGGTCGAGGTCAAGGTCGATGCCCACTCCGAGCTGATGTCGCACTACCCGTGGGCGTGGACGAACCCGAACGCGGGCGACTTCAACCTCGCAGACACGGGCGCCTACCGCGACCGCACGCTCGAGTTCAGGGAACGGGGAACCCCGCCCACCCCGAACGCCGACGCGCACGACTGGGCGGCGCTCGTCGGCTCGAACACCAGGCCCAGCGGTGGCGAGGCGGGGCCTGGCCACTGGGGCTCACAGGATCCGCCGACGCTGTGCACGGCCGAGAGCCAGTTCTGGTGCGACGAAGGCCCGTTCGGGAAGGGCACCGGCGGCCAGCTGCGCTACAAGGTCACCGTCCCTGCGCACCACTCGCGGACGCTCTGGATCGCCGTCGCCGGCTCGGACAAGGGCACCGGCGCCGCACGGAGCGAGCTCCAGCGGGTGCTCGACGATCCCGACGGCCTGTTCGCCGCGAAGGTCGGCGCGCGCGAGCGCCTGGGTCGCAACACGCAGCTCTCGCTGCCCGGCGACCCGCAGCTCGCCAAGGGCATCGACTGGGGGAAGCAGAACATCGCCGACCTCACGCAGCGGGCTGACGACCTGAAGATCCGCGACGTCGACGAGGGCCGCCAGTATCCGCCGCCCGCGGGCACGGTCGAGCACGTGCGCTGGATCGGCGCGGGCTATCCGGACTACCCGTGGATCTTCGCGACCGACGCCGAGTACACGGGGTTCGCCGCGGTCACGGTCGGCCAGTTCGAGGCGATCAAGGACCACGCGCGCGCGCTGCGCGACGCGTCGGAGATCCTCAACGGCAGCTCCGGCAAGGTCGTGCACGAGGTCGTCGAGGACGGCTCGGTGTACTTCGGCAGCCTCAAGCACGCCGGCAACACCGACGAGACGGCGAAGTTCCCGAGCCTGGTCGCGTTGATCTGGCGCTGGACGGGGGACGACGCGTTCCGCGACGACCTCTATCCGTTCGCGGTGCGCAACATGCACTACGTCACGGAGCAGCTCGACAAGGACGGCGACGGCTGGCCCGAGGGCCTCGGCAACGTCGAGCGGCCTGGCATGGGCGACGAGAAGCTCGACAACGCGGTCTACACCATCCGTGGCCTGTTCGACCTCGCCGATCTGGCGCAGTCGAAGGGCGACGCCGCCACGGTGTCGTGGGCGCGGGCGAAGGCGGACGACCTGCGGAACCGGTTCGACCCGACGTGGTGGTACGTGCCCGGCCAGCAGTTCGCCGACTCGCTGAAGGATCCCGGCAACGTCCAGGACTTCCAGAAGCACTGGATCGGGGTCACGCCGATGGAGGCCGAGCTGACCATCGACGGGCAGCCGTGGCCCGGCCTGGCGCCGTACGACCACGGGAACACCGCGCTTACCGGGCGCGAGGATCCGTGCTACTCGGGTGAGCGGCCGTACAACCGCGGCCTGTTCCACACCGGCTGCGGCGGCGGCCCGACGGGCGCCGGAGAGCGCACGATCTTCGGGCTCAACACCGCGATCCAGGCCGTCGGCGAGGGGAACTACGGCCGGCTGGGCGCCGAGCAGCAGAAGCGCTACACCGATGCCGAGACCGAGCCGATGTTCGGCGAGCCCTACACGGGCGGCGACGAGGTGCACCACACCCCGGGAACGCCGGACGAGCAGCCCGGTGCGTCACCGGAGATCTTCCCGTCTCCGGACTTCGACGCGGCGGGCGTGCGTGACGCCAACGTCGAACGCTGCACCCGCTGCCGCTCGATGGTCATGCAGGCCTGGAACCAGTACGGGACCATGTGGCCCGTCGTCCACCAGCAGCTCGGCGTGCGACCGGACCTCGGCCGCCGCGAGCTCGGGGTGGTGCCGCAGGTTCCGTCCTCGGCCCCGATCGCGGGGGAGCACATCCGGCTCGGCGACGGCTCGCTGAGGCTGGTGCGCGCGTCGCGTGAGGGCAACCGCTACACGACGACCGTGAACACCGGCTCCGCGAGGGTCGAGACGCTGACCATCGGCCACACGCTCGAGCGCGGTTCGCGGGTGGCGAACGTCACGCTCGACGGCAAGAGCGTGCAGTGGCAGGAGCGCGAGACCAACCGGGGCCTAGAGGTCACGGTCGACACGAAGCCCGGCGACCACACGCTGGTGGTGACGGCCGGCTAGCGCGGCCGGCCGTCCCAGGACCGCTGGAGCGCCGAGCGCGCTCCGGCGGTCCACGCCTGGACCCGGTTCGCGAGCGGGACGTCCGAGACCACGTCCTCGCGCGAGACCGCGTAGAGCTCCGGCGCGCGGCCGAGCTTCGACAGCGCGCCGAGCACGCCGGTCCGCACCTGCTCGGCCTCCGCGGCCCGGCCGGCCGCACGCAACCCGCCCCACCCGATCCACGAGTCGAACGGCCACACCGACCCGCGGTGGTAGAAGCCCGGCCCGAACACCGGCGAGTCGCTCGACAGCGTCCGGAGGCCGTGCAGCGTGAGCACGTCCGGCGCACACAGCCGCTCGGCGGCCGCCTCGCGCGCCGGGCCGTCCAAGGCGTCCGTCCAGAGCAGCCAGCCGAGCTGGGATCCCGCGCCCTCGACGACCGTGCCGTCGGGCTCGACGGCCATCGCCTCCGGGCCGAGCTCGCCCAAGCGCGACCGCAGCTCCCGGGCGAGCCGCTCCCAGCGGTCCTCACCCGACAGGCGCCCCAGCGCGCGCAGGGCCGCATGCGCGGCCGCCTGGCTGTCGACGTCGGCCAGCGGCGAGGCGGGTGCGCTGCCATCAGGGCGCAGGATGCCACCGTGGTCCTGGGCGGAGACGGGGTCGATCGCGTCGCGCCAGCCCTGCTGGGACAGCGCGCCCCAAGTGCCGGCGCCGCCGCGCACGAAGCCGCCGCCGCGCTCCAAGGCGCCGGCGAGCCACTCGCCAGCCGCGCGCCAGGCCTCCGAGAGCTCGTCCGCGAGCGCGCGGTCACCCAGCGCCGCGAGCACGACGAGGAACCACGACGTCGCGTCGGAGGTGCCGTAGTAGGCGAACGGCCCCTCGGGCGGCCAGCCCGACGCCACGAACTGCGGCGGCGGCTCGTCGCGGAACTCGTGGCCGATCTTGCCCGGCTCCTCCAAGGTCCCCGGGTGCTCCACGCGCCCCTGCCGCCGCGCCAGCGCCCGCAGCGTCGCACGGGCCACGTCCGGACGCGAGGGGAGCACCTGGAGCGACGTGATCAGCGAGTCACGCCCGAACAGCGCATGGAAGCGGCCCGGGTCGCCCTCCTCCACCGGAGGCGTCGACGCGTAGGGCCAACCCTCCTCGGAGAGCAGCTCATCGAGCCCCGGGACGCTCACGAGAGCTCGACCATCACGCCCTCACCCGGCGCGAGCGATAGCCCGCCCGGGACGCCCGAGCCGTCGCGCGAGCGGTCGGTGCCGACCAGCACCCGCCCGGCGAGCCCCTCCACCGTCACGGGGCCGGAAGCGAGGTTGACGGCCACGGCGGTCCCCGAGCCGCGCTTCCACGCCCACGCCCCATCGGGCGCCGGCAGCGTCTCGTACGCTCCGCCGCGCAGGTCCTCGCGCGAGCGCCGCAGCGCGATCAGGTCGCGCACCAGGTGCAGGATCGAGCCCGGATCCCGCCGCTGGGCCTCGACGTTGTGAGCCGCCAGGTCGCCGAACGGCAGCCACGGTGCCGCGCCATCATCCGTGAAGCCACCACCGGCCACGTCGGCCCACTGCATCGGCGTGCGGCAGACGTCGCGGTTCTCCTCCGGGTCGCCGAGCCGCGCGGCGACGGGGTCCAGGGCGTCGGCCGGATCCAGCGGCGTGTCGGGGAGCCCGATCTCGTCGCCGTAGTAGAGGAACGGCGTGCCGCGCAGCCCGAGCAGCATCAGCAGCGCCGCGCGCGTGCGTGCGGGATCGCCGCCGGCCCAGCGCGTCGCGAGCCGCTTGCCGTCGTGGTTGGAGCCGGTCCACACCGGCCAGGCGCCCTCGGGCAGCATCCGCTCGACGCCCTCGACGATCGGGCGCATCTGCCGCGGGTCGAGGTCGCAGTGGAAGAAGAGGAAGTTGAACGCGAGGTGCAGCTCGTCCTCGCCGAGCCCGTAGAACGGGATCAGCTGCTCGAGGTCGAGCACGTAGGTCTCCCCGACGAGCACCGGCTCGTCGGCGTCGCGGGCGTCGACGAGCGAGCGCCAGCGGCGCAGCACGTCGTGCAGCTCGGGCCGGTTCATCGAGTACACCTGCTTGAGCCCGCGCTTGACGACGTGCGGGTGGTCGCCGGGCTCCGGCTCGGGGTCGTCGCGGAGCTCGCGGTCCTTGACGATCGCGTGGCAGACGTCGATCCGGAAGCCGGCCACGCCGCGGTCGAACCAGAACCGCAGGACCTCGTCGATCGCCTCGCGCAGCTCCTCGTTCCACCAGTTGAGGTCCGGCTGGGTCGGCAGGAACTGGTTGAGGTAGTACTGGCCGGTCGGCTCGTGCAGCGTCCACGCGGAGCCGCCGAAGTTCGAGATCCAGTTGTTCGGCGGGCCGCCGTCCGGGGCCGGGTCGGCCCAGACGTAGAAGTCCCGGTACCGGGCCGTGCGCGAGCTCAGCGCATCGACGAACCAGGCATGGCGGTCGCTCGTGTGGTTGGGGACGAGGTCCAGCAGAACCCGGATGCCGCGCCGGCCGGCCTCCGCGATCAGCTCGTCGAGGTCCTCGAGCGTGCCGAGGTCCGGGTGCACCGCCGTGTAGTCGCTGACGTCGTAGCCCCAGTCGTCGTTGGGCGACGGGAACGTCGGGTTGAGCCAGATGCCGTCGATCCCGAGCCACTCGAGGTGGTCCAAGCGCGCCGTGATGCCGCGCAGGTCGCCGATCCCGTCGCCGTCGGAATCCCCGAACGAGCGCGGGTAGATCTGGTACAGGACGCCGTCGTGCCACCAGCTGGAGCGGTCCATGGCGCGCCAGCATACGAACCCTTGCGTGTGCGGGTCGTTGACAGTCGCGCGCGCGCCGTGATTGGATTTGGAAGCGGTTCCACGAGGGGGAGCTGGAGGGGTGACAACGATCGCGAGAGTCGCGCAGGAGGCAGGTGTGGGCGTGGGCACGGTCTCGCGCGTCATCAATGGCTCGGCATCGGTGAGCGAGGCCACGCGGCGGCGCGTGCTCGAGGTCGTGGCCGAGCTCGGCTACGAGCCCAACGCCACCGCTCGCGCGCTGTCGACCGGCCGCACCCGCTCGGTGGGCGTCATCGCCCCCTTCTTCACCCGCCCCTCCGTGATCGAGCGCCTGCGCGGCGTCGCCCCGCTGCTCGCCGCCTCCGGCTACCAGCTCGTCCTGTTCGACGTCGAGCGCCCCGAGCAGCGGACGGGCGTCTTCCGCTCGGTCATCGGCCGCGTCGACGGGCTGCTCACGATCTCCCTCGCCCCGCCCAAGGCCGAGCTGCGCCGGCTCGCCGCCGCCGGCATCCCCGTCGTGCTCGTCGACCAAGCACACGAGTCCGTGGCGACCGTCACGGTCGACGACGTCGAGGGGGGCCGCATGGCCACAGAGCACCTGCTGACGCTCGGACACCGCCGGATCGCGTTCGCCGGCGACACCGTCGACGGGGTGCACGGCGCGTCCGCCAGCTCGCGCCGCTGCGCCGGCTACCAGCGCGCGCTCGCCGACGCCGGCGTCCCGCTGCGCCCCGAGCTCGTCAAGCTGCGCCCGCACGGCCGCCACGCGACCGAGATCGCGCACGAGCTGTTCGCGCTCGCGACGCCGCCGACAGCGGTGTTCGCGTCCTCCGACCTGCAGGCGCTGGCCATGATCGAGGCGCTCGAGGCGCTCGGCCGGCGGGTGCCCGACGATCTTTCGGTGGTGGGCTTCGACGACGTCGAGCTCGCCCGCTATGCGGGGCTGACCACCGTTGCACAGCCGCTGCAAGACAGCGGCACCAGGGGAGCGGAGCTGCTGCTCTCGGCATTGGAAGGGGAGGATGTGCTCCAGGCGAGGCAGCACCTGTCCCTCGAGCTGGTGGTGCGGGGTACGACTGCACCACCGCGTGAGGGTGAGACGGGCCGCGAGGAGCGCGGCCTCAAGACCGCCACGGATGGCATGATCTCGCAGTCTTCACCGACGTAGGACCTGAGGAGGAAGGTGTGACGAAGCGTCTCATTCTGATGTTGTGCGCCGCGCTTCTGTGCGGCGTCTTCGTCGCCGCGTGCGGCGACGACAGTAGTAGTGGTGGTGGCGGCGGAGGTGGCGGCGGTAGCGAGGAGTCCGGCGTGACCGAGGGGGCGAAGGTCATCGACCCGAGCCTGGCCGACGACGCGAAGGGCGAGGTGACCTACTGCCAGGGCAAGGACACCTCCGGCAACGCGCACTACATGGTCGACGAGTTCAACAAGAAGTACGGCCCGGACCTGAAGGCCAAGCTCGTCGAGTTCCCGGCCTCCGCCGACGAGCAGCGCAACCAGTTCATCCAGCGCCAGCAGGCCAAGTCGGGTGACTGCGACGTCTTCTCGTCCGACGTGATCTGGACGGCGGAGTTCGCCTCCCAGAAGTGGCTCTACGACATGTCGCCCTACATGGAGGACAAGAAGGCCGACTACATCGAGGCGCCGGTCGAGACCGTCACCTACGACGGCAAGATCTGGGGCGTGCCGGAGTCCAGCGACGCCGGCCTCCTCTACTACAACACCGACAAGGTCAAGGAGATCCCGGCCACCTGGCAGGAGGTCTACTCGACGGCCCAGAAGGAAGGCGGCATCGTCTACCAGGGCGCGGCCTACGAGGGGCTCACCTGCGACTTCCTCGAGCTGTTCTTCGGCGCGGGCGGCGAGGTGCTCTCCGAGGACGGCAGCAAGTCGACGTTCGCCGACGGCGACGCCGGCGTGAAGGCGCTGCAGTTCATGGTCGACGGCCTCAAGGACGGCGCGGCCCCGAAGGCCGTGACGACCTACATGGAGCCGGAGTCCCTGACCGCGTTCCAGACCGGCAAGTACGCGTACATGCGCAACTGGCCGTACGCCTACGCGCTCAACAAGAAGGCCAACAAGGTCAAGGACAACTTCGACGTCGGCCCGCAGCCGACGTTCGAGGGCGGCGAGAAGGCCGGCATCCTCGGCGGTCACAACTCCGTGATCTCCGTGTACTCCAAGAACCCGGGCGGCGCCCTGAAGCTGATCGAGCACATCGGCTCGCCTGAGATCCAGAAGGCGTACGCGGCGCAGTTCTCGCTGTCGCCGGTCCGCGCGGACGTCTACGACGACCCGGAGGTCCAGAAGGCCATCCCGTTCGCCACCGCGCTGCGCGAGGGCATCACGCAGGCCCGTGCCCGCCCGGTGTCCCCCGTCTACCCGCAGATCTCCCAGGCGATCTACAAGAACGTCAACTCGGCGCTCTCGGGTCAGCAGTCCCCGGAGGACGCGATCAAGCAGGCCAACTCCGACATCGAGAAGGCGTTGTCGACCTTCTAGGCCATGGCTGAAGCCACCGTTCAGACGGGAGCGCCGCAGAAGCGGCGCTCCCGGGGCCTCTCACAGAAGGGGCTGGCGTTCTGGATGGTCTCGCCGTCGATGGCGCTGATCGCGCTCGTCGCGGCGTATCCGATCATCTACGCCATCTGGCTCTCACTGCACGAGTACAGCGTGCGGCAGGCGGGCCTGGCCCGCTGGGCCGGCCCCTTCGGGCTCCGCAACTACTCCAACGCGCTCCAGAACAGCGAGTTCTGGGACGCGATGGTGACGACGCTCATCTTCACCGTGTCGAGCGTCTTCCTCGAGCTGTTGATCGGCCTCGCCATGGCGCTCGCCATGCACGCGGCCTTCAAGGGTCAGGGCATCCTGCGCACGGTCGTGCTCGTGCCATGGGCCATCCTGACCGTGGTCACGGCCACCATGTGGCGGACGATCTTCGAGTCGCCGCAGGGCTTCGTGAACCAGATCATCGGTGGCGACACCGTCTGGCTGGGATCGGAGCCGCAAGCGCTGATCGTGATCATCATCGCCGACGTCTGGAAGACGGCGCCGTTCATGGCGCTGCTGATCCTCGCCGGCCTGCAGGTGATCCCGAGCGACATCTACGAAGCCGCGAAGGTGGACGGCGCGACGGCATGGCAGCGCTTCAGGAAGATCACGCTGCCGCTGCTGACGCCCGCGATCCTCGTGGCGCTGATCTTCCGCACGCTGGACGCGCTGCGGATCTTCGACCTCCCGTACGTGCTCACGAAGGGCGCGAACGGGACCACGACGCTGTCGTTGATCGCCCAGGAGACGTTCGCCACCAACCGGATCTACGGTCTCGGCGCCGCGTACTCCATCCTCACGTTCATCACGGTGATGATCGTGTCGTTCACCTACATCTGGACCGTGGGCGGCAACATCCGCGGACTGGCGGAGGAGTAGGCCATGGCGACCGAAGCAGCCGTCGCGGACCAGGCGAAGGCCCGGCCAAAGACGAAGAAGAAGACCCCGAGGGCAGAGGGCAGGACCCCGTGGTGGATGTGGCTCGCCGTGGCGGCGATCGAGATCTTCTGCCTCTTCCCCTTCTACTGGCTCATCAACCTGTCGCTGAAGACAGGGGCGGACCTCGGCGACTCGTCGCTGATCCCGCCCAACCCGACGCTGAAGAACTACGAGTCGATCTTCAACAACAGCGACTTCACGAAGGCATTGCGCAACAGCGCGATCATCTCGCTCTCGACGACGGCGCTCGCGCTGGTCGTCGGCTCCTTCTGCGCCTACGCGCTCGCGCGTCTGCGCTTCCGGGGCAAGTTCCTCATCCTCGCGCTCGTCCTGTCGATCACGACGTTCCCGGCGATCGCGATCGCGGCCCCGCTGTTCCGGCTCTGGTCGGACATGCCCTTCGGGCTGCCGGAGCTGTTCAACACGATCCCCGGCCTGATCATCCCGAACCTCACGTTCGCGTTGCCTCTGGCCATCTACATCCTGGTCTCCTTCTTCAAGGAGATCCCCAAGGACCTCGAGGAGGCGGCGCTGGTCGACGGCGCCACCCACTTCACGGCGTTCAGGAAGGTCGTGGTGCCGCTCGCGGCGCCGGGTCTCGCCACGGCGGGCATCCTGACCTTCATCGCGACGTGGAACGAGTTCCTGCTGGCGATCACGCTGACCTCGTCCCCGAAGGCACGGCCGGTGCCGGCGGCGATCGCCTTCTTCACCGGCTCGACGCAGTTCGAGATCCCCTACGGGACGATCACGGCCGCGTCGGTGGTCATCTCGGTGCCGCTGATCCTGCTCGTCCTCCTCTTCCAGAAGAGGATCGTGGCGGGCCTGACCGCGGGCGCCGTCAAGGGCTAGCCCTCGTGAGCGCGCCGGCCGTCCTCCGGGGCGGCCGGCCGCTCCCTACTGCTTGTACTCGTGCAGGCCGCCGTTGCCGCCCATGCGGGCGAGCCACGTCGTGCCGGCGTCGAGCGCGAATCCGACGCCCATGACGATCAGGACGTAGGCGGCGAGCGGCGGGAGCCCCAGCGAGGCGCCGAAGAAGCACAGCGCGGTCGCGGTCAGCGGCAGCCAGTAGCGCCGGGTGTCCTTGATGGCGCGCACGGGACGGATGCTACGCGGCCTTCGCCCGCACGACAACGTGCGCCCGCGGGGATCGGCCGGTGAAGCCCCGCGTGCACAGCACGCGGCCGCCCTCGAGCACGGTCATCGCCTCGTAGCCGTCCAGCCCGGCGGTCCACGCCGGGCCGGCGGCGCCCATCGCGAAGGCGGCGGTGGCGTAGGCGTCGGCGGTCGCGAGCTCGGGGCCGGTGACGGTGACCGAGAGGACGCCGCGCGCCGGCCGGCCGGTGCGCGGGTCGAGGATGTGCTCGCCGCGCTCGTAGGTCGCGCTGGTCGCCACCGCGCCGTCGCCGAGCTCGAGCACCGAGCACAGCCGGCCGTGCTCGAGCGGGTGACGGATCCCGACCCGCCAGGGGCCGCCGCGCAGCACGAGGTCGCCTCCCCCGTCCAGGCACAGCTCGCGCGCGTCGATCAGCTCTGCTGCGCGCTGCAGCGCCCAGCCCTTGACGTAGCCGGACGGGTCGAGCGCGCCGCCCGCGTACGCGTCGAACGCGCCGCCGGTCTGCTTCCGCAGCGCCTCGCAGCGGGCGAGCACCTCCTGCACGAGCGGGCTCGCCCGCCCCGGCGCGAGCTCGCCGCGCGCGAGCCGCGAGACCTCGCTGTCCGCGCGGTAGGTCGAGAACCGGGCATCGACGGCGCGCAGCTCCGCGAAGGCGGCGTCCAGCGCGCGCGGGTCGAAGCCGGGGTCGCGGACGGTCGCCGTCACCGGCATCCCCATCACGTGCTCCGTGCGCTCAACCACGGCGGCGGGCCTTGTCGATCGCGCCTTGCAGCGAGTCGAGCCAGATCTCGCTCGTGGAGGTCGCACCCGAGACGACGTCGACATCGGCGTCGCCGGCCTCCAGCGCCGACTCGCGCAGGATCGGCTCGGCGCGGGCGTTGAGCGCCTCGGTGTGCGGGCCGTCGCCGCTCAGCAGCACCGTCTCGATCCCGGTCAGCTTCCGCCCGGTGAAGAAGGCGCGCACCTGGATCGCCGAGAACGGGGTCGTCATCGCCGGGCCGAGGAAGCTGCGGGTGCCCTCGCCGGACCGGCGCGGCGGCGGGGTCGCGATCTGCTTGGCGAGCGCGCGCGGGGTCTTCACCGGGCCGAGTGCGGAGTTCGGGTTGAACGTGCGCGGCGGCTCGGTCTCGAAGCGCGCGAGCAGCACGACGACCGCGACGGTGACGATCAGGGCGGTGAGCGCTCTCAATATGCGAACCGTTCGGTGACGATGTGGCGGCGCGAGACGCCCGAGCGCCCGAGCGTGGCACGCGTCGCCTCGACCATCGCGGGCGGGCCGCAGACGTAGACGTCGCGCGTGGCTATGTCGGGCATCAGCGCGCGCAGCCGCTCCGGGGAGAGCGGCTCGGCGTCGTGGTCGCCGACGAGGTAGTGGACCTCGACCCCGCGCCTCCCGGCCAGCTCGTCGAGCTCCGAGCGCAGGATCACGTCGTCGTCGCGCAGGGCGCGGTAGACGACGGTGATGTCCTCCGGGCCGCCCGGCATGTCCTCCAGCAGCGCGCGGATCGGCGTGATGCCGACGCCGCCCGCGATCAGGGCCACACGCGGGCGTCGGCGCGCGGCGGCGGTGAAGCTCCCGAACGGCCCCTCGGCGATCACGCGGGTGCCGGGCGGGATCGCGGCCAGCGACGCCGTGTAGTCGCCGAGGCCCTTGACGGTGATCCGCAGCCGGCGGCCGTCGGGCGCGGCCGAGAGCGAGAACGGGTGCGCCTCCCACCAGTGGTCGCGGGTCAGGAAGCGCCAGGTGAAGAACTGGCCGGCCTGGGCGCGCAGCCGGTGCAGGCGCTGGCCCTCGATCTCGAGCGAGACCACGCCGGGCGCCTCCGCGATCACCCGCTCCACGCGCAGGCGGTGCACGAGCAGGCTGCGGGCGAGCGGCAGCAGGATCCGGAAGACCACGAGCGCGCCGAGCGTGACGACGTAGAGCGCGGTCCAGTAGGCGCGCGCGACCGGGCGGGCGAGGAAGTCGGTGCCGGTGGCGAGCTGGTGGCTGAACGCGAGCGCGACGCCGAGGTAGGCGTAGAGGTGCAAGAAGTGCCACGTCTCGTAGCGCAACCGGCGCCGCACGGCGACCGCGCTCGTGACGACGACGGCGACGAGCAGGGTCAGGCCCGCGATGGCGGTGATCACGCCGGGGTAGCCGGTGATCAGCCGGTCGAGCTCGTCGAGCAGCGAGATCTCGTCGCCGACGGTGTAGCCGGCGGTGACCAGCGCCGCGTGTGCGAGCAGCAGCGAGAGTGCGAGGCGCCCGTTGATGCGGTGGGCGACCGCGAGCCGCTCGAACCCGTAGAGGCGCTCCAGCAGCGGGATGCGGGCGAGCAGCAGCAGCTCGACGAGCACGAGGTAGGCGCCCAGCAGGCCCGCCACACGCCCGGCGGAGGTCAGCGCGCCGGCGAGGTCGTGGACGTCCGAGGGCCCGCCCGAGGCCAGCCACAGCGAGACGACGACGACCGCGTTGGCCAGCGCGAGCAGCGCCAGCCCCCGGCCGGCGAGCGTTCTGACCCGTGCGCTCACGGACCCCAGTGTGCCGCCCCCTCCGGAAGGGGGTCAACCGGACTGACGTCGCCGCGCTCCGCGGTTACCGTCCGTCCATGAGCGTCAGGGCCACCGAGCTCGCCACTGCCGCGGAGCTCGCCCGGCTGCTCCGCTCGCGGGAGCTGGGCGCCGTCGAGGTCGTCGAGGCGCATCTGCGCCGGATCGAGGCGGTCAACCCGGTGATCAACGCGGTCGTCGCGCTCGACGCCGAGCGGGCGCTGGCCTCCGCGCACGAGCTCGACGCCGGGCGCGGGGCATCGGGGCCGCTGCGCGGCGTGCCGTTCACGGTCAAGGACAACCTCGAGGCCGCGGGGCTGCCGATGGCGATCGGGGACCCGGAGCGCGTGGGCGTCGTCGCGGACGCGGACGCCACCGTCGTGCGGCGGATGCGCGAGGCCGGCGCGATCCTGCTCGGCAAGACCAACTGCCCGCCCTACGGCGGCGGGATCGAGACCGACAATCCCGTCTACGGGCGCACGGCCAACCCCTACGACCCGGCGCGGACTCCGGGCGGCTCGAGCGGCGGCGAGGCGGCGATCGTGGGCGCGGCCGGCTCCCCGCTCGGCCTCGGCACGGACTCGGGCGGCAGCGTGCGGCTGCCGGCGCACTTCTGCGGGCTGGCCGCGATCAAGCCGACGGCGGGGCGCGTGCCGGTCACGGGCGTGATCGACGACGAGGGCCAGATCGGCGCGCTCGGCGACGGGCGCACGCAGGTCGGTGTGCTGGCGCGGGCCGTCGAGGACGTGGCGCTGGCGCTGCGGGTCGTCGCTGGGCCGGACGGCCGCGACGGCGGGCTCGCGCCCGTGGCGCTGGGCGAGCCGGGCGCGGTGGACGTCGCGGGGCTGCGGATCGCGGTGTTCGGCGAGCTCGGCGACGCGCACGCCGACGCGGCGACCTTGGGCGTGCTCGCCGACGCGGCCGGCGCGCTGCGCGACGCGGGCGCCGACGTCGAAGAGGCGACGCCGCCGTCCGGCGGCCACGACCTGACGGTCGAGGTCTGGAGCTCCTATGGGGACGCCGCGATCGGCTACGGGCTGCTGCGGCGCTGGGACGCCTACCGCGCGCGGATGCTCGCCTGGGGCGAGCGCTACGACGTCCTGCTCTCGCCCGTCGCCGACGGCCCGGCGCCGCTGCTCGGCGGACTGGCGGGGCGCGACGGCGTCGATCCGGCCTGCTTCGCCACCCCGCACAGCCTCACGGGCTGGCCCGTCGCGATCGTGCGCGCCGGCAGCTCGCCGGAGGGGCTCCCGATCGGCGTCCAGCTCGTCGCGCGGCCGTGGCGCGACGACATCGCGCTCGCCGCGGCCGCCGCGCTCGAGCGGGCGCTCGGAGGTTGGCGCCCCCCGCTGCTCTGAGCCGCCCCCGGTGTGCGATCCTCGGCACGTGAAGCTCGGGGTGGCAGCGCTGGTCCTGATGGCCGCGGTCGGAGCGGTGGTTGCGCTCGCCACCGGCGACTCGACGGCGGGCACGGTCGTGGCGATCGTGCTGATCGGCTGCTCGGCCGTCGGCGCCGTCTCGCTGGCGTTCCTGGCGATCGGCCGGGCCGAGGACCGCGACCGCGAGGAGGCGGAGCGGCGCGCGGCCGAGCGCGAGCCGGGCGGCCAGCCGGGGAACGGCAAGCCGCCGGAGGACCCGCACCCGCGCACGCTGGGGCTCGGTCCTGACCGCCGGCGGCCGAAGCCGCCGCGGAGACCGCAGTGAGCTCGGCCCGCGGGCTCGACGAACTGGTGGCGGTGCTGACGCTCGACGAGAAGGCCGCGCTGACCGCGGGCCGCGACAACTGGGCGACGATGCCGGTGGAGCGGATCGGGATCCCCGCCGTGCGCCTCACGGACGGCCCGAACGGCGCGCGCGGCTCCTCGGTGCTGGGCGCCGGCGAGGCCAGCGCGGTCTGCATCCCGTGCGGCTCCGCGCTCGGGGCCACTTGGAACCCGGGCCTGATCGAGCGGCTCGGCGGGCTGCTCGGCGACGAGGCGCTCACGAAACGCTGCCGGATCCTGCTCGCCCCCACCCTCAACCTGCACCGCTCGCCGCTGGCCGGGCGCAACTTCGAGTGCTTCTCCGAGGACCCGCTGCTGGCCGGGCGCGCAGCGGCGGCGTACGTGCGGGGCGTGCAGTCGCGCGGCGTCGCGACGACGCCGAAGCACCTCGCCGGCAACGAGGCCGAGCTCGACCGCTACACGATGTCCTCGGTGATCGACGAGCGAGCGCTGCGCGAGCTCTACCTCGTGCCGTTCGAGCTCGCGGTCCGCGAGGGCGGGGCACTCGGGATCATGACCGCCTACAACCGGCTCAACGGCGGCTACTGCACGGAGGACGAGGCGCTGCTGGCCGGCATCCTGCGCGGCGAGTGGGGCTTCGACGGCTTCGTCGTCTCCGATTGGTTCGGGCTCGCCTCCACCGAGGCGTCGCCGCGAGCGGGCCTCGACCTGGAGATGCCCGGGCCCGGCCGCGTCTACGGGCCGGCGCTGGCCGACGCGGTGCGCTCCGGCGCGCTCGACGAGGCGCTGCTGGACGCGCAGGTCCGGCGGCTGCTCGGGGTGCTCGACCGCGTCGGCGCCCTCGACGACGATCCGGACGCGCCGGAGCAGTCCGTCGACCTGCCCGAGCACCGGGCGCTGGCGCGCGAGGCGGCCGCCGAGAGCTTCGTGCTGCTGCGCAACGAGGGCGTGCTCCCACTCGTGGCCGGCTCGCTGCGCTCGGTCGCCGTGCTCGGGCCCAACGCGGACCGTGCCCAGGTCATGGGCGGCGGCTCGGCGAAGCTGCGGGCGCACTACTCCGTGACGCCGCTGGAGGCGCTGCGGGAGCGGCTGCCGGACGCCGAGCTGCGCCACGAGCGCGGCTGCGACATCGACCGCACGGCGCCCGAGCTGCGCGCGGACTGGCGGATCGACGTCGAGGGCTCCGGCGAGACCTTCGAGCGCGACTCGGGCCTGCTGCTGTTCGACGCCGCGATCGGCGCGGAGACGAGCCGCTTCACCGCGCGCGCGAGCTTCACGCCGGCCGAGACCGGGGCGCACACGTTCACGCTGCGCCAGAGCGGTCGCGCGCGGTTGTCCGTGGCGGGCGCCGTGGTGCTGGACGGCTTCGAGGACCCGCCGCCGCGCGGCGAGGCGATGATCGGCCTGGTCAGCGAGGAGATCGCGGCGGAGGTGCCGCTGACCGCGGGCGAGCCGGTCGAGCTCGTCGTCGAGGGGACCGGCGAGGGCGCGTTCGCCACGCTGCACGGCGCCGTGATCGGGATGCGGCCGCCGGTCGCGGACGACCTGGTGGCGAGGGCCGCGGCCGCCGCTGGCGCGTGCGACGCCGCCGTGCTCGTCGTGGGCACGACCGACGAGTGGGAGTCCGAGGGCCAGGACCGCGACTCGATGGACCTCCCCGGGGATCAGGACGCGCTCGTCGAGGCCGTGCTCGACGCCAACCCGGACACGATCGTCGTCGTCAACGCCGCCTCCCCGGTGACGATGCCATGGGCCGATCGCGCGCGGGCCGTGCTCGTGACGTGGTTCGGCGGCCAGGAGATGGCTCACGCGCTCGCCGCCGTGCTGCTCGGCGAGGCCGAGCCAGGCGGCCGCCTGCCGACGACCCAGCCGCTGCGGGTCGAGCACAACCCGTCCTACGGCAGCTTCCCGGGCGAGAACGGCGAGGTCCGCTACGGCGAGGGCGTGCTGATGGGCTACCGCTGGTATGACGCGCGCTCGCTGCCGGTGCGCTTCCCGTTCGGCCACGGGCTCTCCTACACGAGCTTCTCGCTCGGCGAGCCGCGGCTGTTCGCGGAGACCTTCACGCCGGGCTCGGCGCTCACGGTCGCCGTCGAGGTGACCAACACCGGCGACCGAGCAGGCTCCGAGGTGGTGCAGCTCTACGTCGAGCCGCCACCGAGCGAGCTCGTGCGCCCGCCGCGCGAGCTGCGCGCGTTCGCCAAGGTCTCGCTGGCGCCCGGCGAGTCGGCGACGGTCGAGCTCGAGCTGGGCGACCGCGCGTTCGCCTGCTGGGACCCGGGCGACCCGAGCTGGGAGGGCCTGCTCCCGCGGGCCGCGACCTCGCCGATGATCCGCTCCGACGAGCGGCGCCGCACCAGCGGCGGCTGGCGGATCGACCGGGGTGAGTACGTGCTGCGCGTCGGCCGCTCGAGCGCCGACCTCCCCCACGCCGTCCCGGTCCGCGTCGGCTAGTCCAGGAAGTCGCCCAGCGGCTTGCCGCTGACCACGGACTCCGGGCGCTCCGCAACGACGTCCGAGCCGGGGCGCGCCTCGTCGTCGCGGCGCTTGATCAGCAGCCACTGCGGCTTCGCCCCCGGCCGCGTGCGCTGGAGCGCGAAGCCGCCGCGCAGCTTCTCGCCGTGCAGGACGAAGACCGCGTGGCCGCGGTCGAGCGCCTCCGGCCATGCGACGCGGCCGCCCTGCTCGTAGGTGCCGCGATCCCAGACGATCACCGCGCCGTCGCCGAGCCCGCCCTCGAAGTCGTTGTGCGCGAGCCCGTGATCCTCGACCTGCACCGCGAGGCGCTTGGCGGCGGGATCGAGCGACGGCCCCTTCGGCACCGCCCACGAGCGCATCACGCCGCCGACCTCCAGGCGGAAGTCGTAGTGGTGGGCCGTCGCCTGGTGCTCCTGCACGACGAAGACCCCGGCGGGCACGCCGCGGATGCCGAACTGCTCGTGGCCCTCGACGCGCGCGGCCTCCGTGGTGACGCCGTCGCCGAGCGCCCGCAGCAGCTCCTCGACGGCCTCGGGCGCGCCCTCGGCGTGCACCTCGCCGGTCGGCCGCACCCAGCCGAGCAGGCCCAGCCCACGAGCCTGCTCGGCCAGTGCCTCGGCGTCGACGGGCGCGGGCGCCGTCGCGCGCAGGGCCTTCTTGCGGCCGCCGGGGCTCACGCCCGCTCGTAGACGAGCACCAGCACGCCCTCGCCGACGACCTTCGACTCGGTGAGCTTGAGCTTGCGCCGGTCCGGGGTCTCCTCGAACGCGCGCTTGCCGGTCCCGATGATCACCGGGAAGACCATCAGGTTGATCTGGTCGACGAGGTCGGCCTCGATCAGCTCCTGGACCAGCCGGTGGCTGCCCGGCACCTGGATCTCGCCGTCGAACTCCTGCTTGAGCTTGCCCACCTGGGCGGTCGCGTCGCCGCTGTCGAGGACCGTGGTGTTGTTCCAGTCGGGCTCGCCGAGCGTGGTCGAGACGACGAACTTCGGCATCCCGTTGAACTTGTCGGCGAACTCGCCCTCGCGGTTCGGCCAGGCGCCGGCGAAGCTCTCGTACGTGCGCTTGCCGATCAGCAGCGCGTCGGCCGCCATCGT
>Ga0126312_10000921_pt1 | contig 18608 bp, 19 predicted proteins | sample Plot104A_FD_92537 | JGI IMG/M metagenome (GOLD analysis project Ga0126312, IMG submission 92537) | Serpentine soil microbial communities from UC McLaughlin Reserve, CA, USA - Plot104A | ecosystem: Environmental > Terrestrial > Soil > Grasslands | place: USA: UC McLaughlin Reserve, Lake County... | reverse complement strand
GTGACCGTCGCACCTCGCGCTACCCGCCAGGCGTAGGCGCCGGTCGCGGCGGCGAGCACGACGTAGAGCGGCACCAGACGGCCGAGCTTCCCACCCTGCGCGAGCGCGAAGAGGAAGCGGTGGTCGCGGTCGAAGTCGAACGGCAGGCGGAAGGGCGCAGCCAGAAGGAGCGCCGGGATGACGAGCGTGGGGTAGCGAACGAAGAATGCGGCGCCGGCCGCGAGCACGAGGAGGCCGCCGACCCCGGCGGCGGCAAGCGCGGGCGAGACGCCACCCGGCTCGGCCAGCAGCACCTCGGCCGCCGCCAGCGCCGCGAGGCCCGTCAGGAGCGTCGCGCGACGGCCCGCGAGGAGGACGAGAACGGCGCCGGCGGCACCGACAACGCCTGCAACCTCCGCCAGACCAGACTCGCCCATGCCCGGGGCCGGATACTACGTCCCTCATGCTGACCGCCTGGAAGAGAGTGCTCGTGCTCGCCCCTCACACCGACGACGGGGAATTCGGCTGTGGCGGAACGCTCGCTCGGCTCGTCGACGACGGGGCCGAGGTGCGGTACGTCGCCTTTTCCATCGCGACCCGCTCGCTCCCGGACGGATTCCCGCCGGACACCCTGGCTCGCGAGGTCAAGGAGGCCACGGCGGAGCTCGGCATTCCGGAGGCTCAGCTCACCGTGCACGACTTCGAGGTGCGGACGTTCCCCGAGCACCGGCAGGAGATCCTCGAGCTGCTGATCGGTCTGTGGGACGAGTGGCAGCCGGACGCCGTGCTGCAGCCGAGCCTCCGCGACATCCACCAGGACCACCAGGTGATCGCCGCGGAGGGGTTGCGTGCCTTCAAGCGGACGACGATCCTCGGCTACGAGATCCCCTGGAACAATTTCGACTTCGGGTATCAGGCCTACATGGCGCTCGACAGCGGCCATGTCGAGCGCAAGGTCGCGGCGCTGGCGCGTTACGAGTCCCAGCAGCACCGGCGTTACTCGGATGGCGAGTACGTCAGGAACCTCGCCCGCACCCACGGCGTCAACGTCAACCGTGACTACGCCGAGGTCTTCGAGGTCTACCGCGTCGTCGCGTGAGCCGGCGCCGTCCCCAGTCCGGCGGATAATCCCGCGCGGTGGCCGAACACCCGGTGCGGATCAGGGTCGACGACGACCTCCGGCGCTCGCGCCTGACGGTTCTCTTCCGGCTCTTGCTCGCCATTCCGCACGTCCTCTGGTGGAACCTCTGGTCGTTCTTCGCGCTCTTCGTCGCGATCGCCATCTGGCTCGTGACGCTCGTGAGAGGGACTCCGCCGCCGGGGCTGTACACGCTCCAGGCCTCGTACGTCCGCTACTCGACCCACTTCTTCGCGTACCTCCTGCTCGCAGCGAATCCCTGGCCGATGTTCACGGGGCGACCCGGTTATCCGATCGACCTCGACTTCGATCCGCCGCAGCGCCAGCGCCGGCTGACCGTCGCTTTCCGCCTCATCCTTTCCGTCCCGGTCCTCCTCCTGGCAGTTTGCTTCACCGGCGGCGGCTTCCTGACGTACGGCGGCGGCATCGTGCTCACGGTGGCCTTCTTCGCCTGGTTCGCCTGCCTCGTGCGCGGGCAGATGCCGTCGGGCTTCCGGGACCTCCAGGCCTACGGCCTGCGCTACCTCGCGCAGGTCTTTGCGTACCTGTTCGTCCTGACCGAGCGCTACCCGGACGTCGACCCGGCGGCGACGCCCGCCTCGGGACGCGAGCACCCCGTCTGGCTGGCGATCGACGAGGACCTGCGCCGATCGCGCCTGACGGTGTTCTTCCGGCTCTTCCTCTCGCTGCCGCACATCGTGTGGCTGCTCCTGTGGACGGTCGTGGCGATTCCGACGGCGTTCGTGACCTGGCTCGCGGCACTCGTCATCGGCCGTCCACCCCGCGCGTTGCATCGCTTCCTCTCGGCCTGGATCCGCTATTCGACGCACCTCTACGCGTACCTCACGCTCGCCGCGAACCCCTTTCCGGGGTTCACGGGCGCCGCGGGCTCGTACCCGCTCGACCCGGTCTTTCCGGCGCCTGAGCGGCAGCACCGCCTGGTCACCGCCTTCAGGATCTTCCTGGCGATCCCGGCCCTCGCCGTCAGCGGTGCCGTGGGGCTGCTGATCATCGTCGGTGCGCTCTTCGGGTGGTTCGTGGCGCTCGCGCTCGGACGAATGCCGGCTTCGCTGCGGAATGCACAGGCGTACGCCCTGCGCTACTCCGCGCAGGTCTCGGCGTACGTGTTCCTCCTCACCGACCGCTACCCGTACAGCGGCGCCATCCGCATCCCCTCCAGAAGCTGAGCGCACGGCACGCGAGACAGCTGTCCCTGCTCCTCCTGGGTATCGGCTGGCTCGTTGTCGCCTCGCTGCTGTGGCAGACGGCGGTGCCCGACGACCTCGTGCTACCCGATGTCGATGCGACGAACGGGCTCGACAAGAGCATCCTCGACGAGGCCGAGGACTTCGAGACGTTCCTTCGCTGGAGCTTCGTCGCCTCGCAGCTCGCCGCACTCGCGGTGCTGGCCGTCTATGCGCGCCGCGGTGCGCGGTTCACGCGCGAATCGGCAGCGGGCCGGATCGGCACTGGGATGCTCCTTGGCATGATCGGGCTCGCGCTCGTCTGGCTCTCGCAGCTGCCGTTCGAGCTCATCGAGCTGTGGTGGCAGCGGCGACACGGGCTCTGGAACGCGAGCTACCTCGACTGGTTCCTCGAGAGCTGGATCTCGCTCGGCGCCGAGTTCCTCTTCGTCTGCTTCTGGCTCCTGATCACGATGGCGCTCGCCGCGGTCCTGCGAAAGACGTGGTGGGTGGCGGCCGTCCCCGTCTTCGTCGGGCTCGGGCTGCTGTTTGCGTTCGTCTACCCCTACCTCGTCGAGTCGCACCCGGCGCCGCCGGACCTGAGGCGCGACGCGCTCGTCTTCGCGCGGCGGCAGCACACGGATCGTGTGAAGGTCGCCGTCGAGGACTGGAGCGACTTCACGAGCGTCCCGAATGCCTACGCGACGGGTCTAGGACCGAGCCGTCGCATCTTCCTCTGGGACACCCTGCTCGACGGGCGCTTCAGCCGCCGGGAGGTGCGGGTGGTGCTCGCGCACGAGCTCGGCCACCACTCCCGCCGCCACATCTGGAAGAGCGTCGCCTGGTACGCACTCGTGCTCCTTCCCCTGCTCGGCGGCGTCGCGTGGCTGACGGCGCGGCGCGGCGGGCTGTACGCGCCGCGGGCCGTCCCGCTCGCTCTCTTCGCACTGGTGGCCGGCAGCCTCCTGCTCCAGCCGTTGGACAACGCGGTCTCGCGCCGGTTCGAAGCCGAGGCCGACTGGACGGCGCTCGAGACGACGCGCGACCCGGCTGCCGCCCGGGCGCTCTTCCGCGACTTCACGCGCGAGGCGCTCGAGGACCCGACGCCCCCGGGCTGGGCCTACCAGGCGCTCGCCACGCACCCGTCGATCGAGGAGCGGATCGCGATGGCGACGGCATGGGAGCGTCGAAACGGGCGCCGCTAGCTGACGGCGATCCGTGCGGCGAGCTCGCGCGAGATCGCATGGTCGGCGCCGCCGACGCGGACCGTGACCGGCCCGTCGAACGGCGCGCACTCGCGCACTTCCAGCCGGCTTCCCGGCGTCAGGTTGAGCTTCGAGAGGTAGCGGAGCAGCTCGCCGTCACCGTCGGGCACGCGCGAGACCGTCGCCTTCGTTCCCGCCGCGAGCGTCGACAGCGGCGCGGTCTGCCTCTGGGCGATCCGCAGATCCGGGCCCGGGATCGGGTCGCCGTGGGGATCGCTGGTCGGGAAGCCGAGCGTGCGATCGATGTGCGCCTCGAGCTCCTCCGAGAGCGCATGCTCGAGCCGATCGGCTTCGGCGTGCACCGCGTCGATCGGCAGTCCGAGCGTCTCGACCAGGTACTGCTCGAGCAGCCGGTGGTGGCGGATCACCTCGAGCGCAACGCGCTCGCCGGCATCCGTCAGCGTCGCGCCGTGGTAGCGGCGGTGCTCGACGAGGCCGAGCGTCGCGAGCTTCTTGAGCATCGACGTGACCGACGGCGGAGAGACCTCGAGCCGCTCGGCGAGCGCCGACGTCGTCGCCCGCAGGCCGGCGGCCTCGAGCTTGTAGATCTCCTTGACGTAGTCCTGGATCGCGTCGGTCAGTTCCATATGTCTCAGTTATGATTTAGGCATGGCTAAGTTTACCCGCAAGCAGGTGCTGGCAGGAGCCGCGCCGATCGTCGCGGCCGCGCCCTTCGCGCGGCTCAGCCTGCCGGGGCACGAGCACTCACACCTGAGCGCGACGCACGAGGGGCACGAGCATGCCCGTCTCGGCCATGCGGCGATGATCCGCGACCACGTTCCGGCGTCCGGCGGCCCGCACGACCTCGACAAGCTGCTCTACCCCGCGAAGGCGCTGCCGCACAAGCCGGGACGCGTTCGCGACTACGAGCTCGTCGCCGTCGACAAGACGGTCGAGGTCGCCCCCGGCGTCGAGTTCAACGCGTGGACGTACAACGGCACCGTCCCCGGCCCGGTGATCCGGGCGACGGAGGACGACCTCCTGCGCGTGAGGTTCGTCAACGGCGGCTCGCACCCCCACACGATCCACTTCCACGGGATCCACCCGTCGAAGATGGACGGCGTCTTCGAGGTGGTGCTCCCCGGTGACGTGTTCATGTACGAATTCCCCGCCAAGCCGGCGGGGATGCACCTCTACCACTGCCACGCGACGCCGCTGAAGAAGCACATCCACAAGGGGCTCTACGGCGCGTTCATCATCGATCCGAAGGAGCCGCGAAGGCCGGCGCAGGAGCTCGTGATGGTCATGAACGGCTTCGACACCGACGGCGACGGCGAGAACAACTTCTACACCGTGAACGGCCGGTCGTTCTACTACGCGCGCTACCCGATCGAGGTGAAGCGCGGCCGGACCGTGCGCATCTACCTGGCGAACCTGACGGAGTTCGACCCGATCAACTCGTTCCACCTGCACGGCGAGTTCTTCCGCTACTACGCAACGGGGACCGGCGACCACTTCGAATACACCGACACCGTCGTTCAGGCCCAGGGCCAGCGCGGCATCATCGAGATCGACTTCTCGAACACCGGCGAGTTCATGTTCCACGCGCACCAGTCCGAGTTCGCGGAGCTCGGGTGGATGGGCTTCTTCGACGTAAAGGACTGATGTCGAGTCGCGCGGAGGCAGCGATCCTGGGCCGCGGCTGGCGCCTGTGGGCGTTCGTGCCGCTCGTCCTGCTGACGGCGACCGTCGCCCTCTTCACGGCGGCCGGTGGGTCGGTGACCAACCTCCTCGGCGAGAGCGCGCCACCGCTCGACGAGTTCGACATCCGCCGCGTCGAGTTTCACCCCGGCGAGATCCGCATCCGCGTCACGAACCCGCAGCGCGACGACCTGACGATCGCGTCCGTGACGGTGGACGACGCGATCGTGCCGTACGACGTCGACGGCCCCACCACGCTCGGGCGGCTGCGGTCGGCGGAGATCGTCGTCCAGTACGAATGGGTCGCGGACGAGCCGATCTCGGTCGGCGTGACGAGCTCGAGCGGGATCGAAACGACGAAGGAGATCGCCGCGGCGGTCCGCACGCCCGAGGCCTCGGCGCGGAGCTTCTTCGGCTACGCGCTGATCGGGACGCTCGTCGGAATCGTGCCCGTTGCGCTCGGGCTCCTCTGGCTGCCGTCGCTGCGGCGTGCCGCGCCGGAGTGGCTCGCGGCGTTCATGGCGCTGACGGCGGGGCTCTTGTCGTTCCTGGCGGTGGAGGCGCTGTCCGAGGCGCTGGAGCTCCAGGCGGCGCTGCCGAGCGCGCTCGGCGGCGCGGGGCTGGTGCTGCTCGGCGTCTCCCTCAGCTTCCTGTTCCTCACGGCCATCTCGCGTCGGCTGGGTGAGGGTGGGGCCGCCGGCTCGAGCGTCGGCGGGCTCGCGCTGGCGACGCTCGTCGCGATCGGGATCGGCCTACACAACCTCGGTGAAGGCCTCGCGATCGGGTCGTCGTTCGCGCTCGGCGAGCTCGCACTCGGGACGTTCTTCATCGTCGGCTTCATGATCCACAACGTCACCGAAGGGCTGGGGATCGCCTCGCCGCTCGCGGAGGGGCGCACGGTGCGCTGGCAGCGGCTCGCCGCGCTCGCGCTCGTGGCCGGCGGGCCGGCGATCCTCGGCGCCTGGCTCGGCGGCTTCGTCACGAGCGACCTGCTCGGCGTCGTGTTCTTCGCCGCCGCTGCCGGTGCGGCGTTCGAGGTGGTCGTCGAGGTCGGGCGCTATGTCGCGCGCCGCGCGCCCGGAGGGCTCGCCTCGCCACACGTGCTCGGCGGCTTCCTCGCGGGGATCGTCGTCATGTACGTCACCGGCTTGCTGGTCGCCTAGGGTTTTCGACGCAGTGTCGGACTTCGCTCCCGTCAAGGAACTGATCAAGGACGTTCCGGGCTGGCTCTCCGACGAGGAAGGCGAGGCGCTGTACGAGCTTGCACGCGAGTGCACCGGGAAGGGCGTGATCGTCGAGATCGGCTCGTGGAAGGGGAAGTCGACGATCTGCCTCGGATTGGGCTCGCGTGGCGGCAACGGCGTCCGCATCTTCGCCGTCGACCCCCACGCCGACTACCGGCACGGCGAGTTCAAGGAGAACATCGAGCGGGCCGGAATCGCCGACCTCGTGACGCCGGTGAAAGGGCTCTCCCAGGACGTCGTCGGCGAGTTCGTCGAGCCTATCGAGCTGCTCTTCGTCGACGGCTCGCACAAGGAGGACGACGTCCGTACCGACTTCGAGCAGTGGGTGCCCAAGGTCGTCGACGGCGGGATCGTGGCCTTCCACGACACGACGTGGCACGACGGGGTGCGCAAGGTCGTCGCCGAGAAGGTCTACGGCTCGCGCGAGTTCAAGGACGTTCGCTTCGTGATCGGCTCGACCACCGTGGCACGCAAGGTGGCCGCGAACACGGCGCGAGACCGGCTCCATGCGCGGCGTGTGCAGGCGACGAAGGCGATGTTCGGCGCGATGACGCGCGTGCTGAAGAAGAGGCGGAGCTGGCTGCCCTCGCCGGTCGAGCGAGCCGGCCGCCGCGTCTTCAAGCTCGTCGGTCGCTAGTCCGGCTACCAGTAGTGCCGGAACCCGTTCAGGCGCGCGACTCGCATCAGCACGATGCCGCCGAGGATGGCACTGACGAGGGCGATTGCACCGACCAGCGTGAGGATGAATGAATCCTGGAAGGGGTCGTCGGCTGCGTCTGCGACCTCGTTCGTCACGCCTCGACCGGTCTTGACGATCGCTCGAGCGGCAGCCGCGACGGGCGCTTCGAGCTTCTTTCCCACCTTTGCGAGCGTGCTGCCGATCGGATCGTCGTCGTCGCCCTGGGTGCCGGCACCGGGGGCGGCCGGATCCGAGCCGAACGTCGTGACAGCGTCGCCGCAGACGTTCGCGCGCCGGGCATGCTGGAAGTCGGCCGCGTCCATGCGCCCTCGCGCGATCACGATCGGGATCGCGGCGGCATCTCTACGCGCGCCGCCAGCGCGAACGACGAGGCGATAGCCGCCCGGGGGAAGTGGCCGACCGCGTAGTCGACCGTGGAAGCGAATCCGGTTGACGCCCGCGCGCGCTCGGATCGTGAAGCTACCGAGCCGCTCGCAACTCGGGTAGACGCGCACGATCGCTACGCGCACCACCGTCGGCCGCGACAGTCGGAACACGACCGTAGTACCTCCGTCCTTTCTGCCGGGGTGAACGACCTTTCGCGTGACGGTGACCGCACGTCTTGCGACCCGTCGGCTGCAGTGCGACCGTCGCGGCTCGCAGCTGCTCACGACGAACGGCCCCGCGTCAGCGGCGCCCACTGCGCCGCTGCCGGCCGTGCCCGGCGCAGCGGCGGATCCTCCCGACGTCCGCGCTCCAGTCGTGTCGCCGGGGGAGCCTGAGCTGCTTCCCGACGGCGAGCGCGTCGAGGTGCCTTCGCCGCCGGTGGGCGTGGGGGCGCCGGTCCCCGACGTGGTCGTCGTCACCCCAGGCGCCGCCGGTGGCGGCGGGAGCGACGGTGGTGACGGTGGCGGCGGGAGCACCGCGGGCGGGGGCGGTGGGGGCGGCGGAAGCGGCGGGGGCGGCGGAAGTGGTGGAAGTGGCGGAGGTGGCGGGAGTGGCGGAGGTGGCGGAAGCGGCGGCGGAGGCAGTGGCGGCGGCGGAGGCAGCGGCGGGAGCGGAGGCGGCGGAGGTAGCGGCGGCGGTGGTGGGAGAGCCAGGTCTGGCCCGGAAGTCGAGGGGTGGCCCGCGACCGGCGCACCTGTCGGTGCTGCAACCAGGAAGGCCAGCGCCACAAAGGTCGAGGCGATCAGGTGCCGCATCTCTATCCGCCCAACGACGGAATCGGGCATACGGATACGCGTTTGGTGACGGCTGTGGAAACGACCCGCGCGTGACCGATCCGCGCCGGAAGTGAGCCTCTTTACGCAGCGCCCTGGCGGTCCGCTGCGATCACCTCTATCTCCTCTCCCGTCCACGAGAGAGAGGGAGGAACATGAAGACGATTCTGTTGGTCGCGAGCGTGGTGGCCGTTGGGCTCGCCGCCGGCGTTGCGCTCGCTGAGGACGCCGGCGATCCCAACGTGATCCACGCCTGCAAACACCCCTCGGGCGGCTGGCTGCGCCAGGTCACCGCTTCGACGCAGTGCCGGCGTCGTGAGAAGGCCGTCAGCTGGAACATCGCGGGCGCGAAGGGCGAGAAGGGCGATCCCGGCCCCGCCGGGCCGGCTGGCGCCGCCGGGGCCAAAGGCGACAAGGGCGATCCCGGCACCGTCGTCACCGGCCTTGCGACGCTGAAGGGTGTTCCCTGCATCGCCTCGGACGAGGCTGCGGGCGAGATCGACGTCACGATCGCCGCCGGCGGCGAGGTCGCGCTGAAGTGCGTCGCCGCGCCCGACGAGCCGGCGCCTCCGCCGCCACCTCCGCCCGGTGATGCAGCGAAGCTCGTGATCAACGAGGTTGACTACGACCAGGTCGGGACCGACGCCAACGGGTTCGTCGAGATCGCCAACACCGGCGGCTCCGCAGCCGACCTCGCCGGCGTCGATCTCGTCGCCGTCAACGGCGGGGACTCGACCGAGTACGCGCGCGTCCACCTCACCGGCACGCTCGCCGCGGGCGGGCATCTCGACATCGCGATCGAGCTCCAGAACGGCGCCCCCGACGGGCTCGCGCTGCTCCAGGGCACGACGCTCCTCGACGCGCTCTCGTACGAGGGCTCGATCACGGCGGCCACGATCGCGGGCCAGACGTACAACCTCGTCGAGGGGACGGTGTTGCCCACGGCAGTCGAGGACTCGAACACCGTCGCCGGCTCGTTGATCCGCAACCCGGACGGCAAGGACACGAATGACGCCGCCGCCGACTGGGGCTTCACGACCACGATCACACGGGGAGCCGCGAACGTGATGACTCCCTAGAGGGAACCGTAGATCGCGATCAGGCGGTCGGCGCCTTTGTCGGCGTCGTGCACCTGCTCGACATAGGCACGAGACGCGGCGCCGATTTGGCGCCGCCTCTCGGCATCGCCCACGAGCTCCGCGATTCGCTCCCGCAGCGTCTCCTTGGTGACGCGGACGATCGGGACCTCGACCCCGAGCTCGCGCTCGGTCTCCTCGACCGCCTCCGGCCGCAGGTAGCTGAGCACGGGCTTGGCGAGCGCCATCGCCTCGAGCGCGAAGATCCCGTACCAGCCGGCATTCAGCTGGTCGACAACGATGTCGGCGCGCTCGTAGTGGCGACGCGCCTCGTCGTGGCGCAGCCCTTCGACGATGTCGAGCTCGACGTCGAGCGACTCGCAGGCGGCGACCACGTGCTCCGTCCCCTTGCGGCCGCGGGAAGAGGGGGCGTGCAGGACGATCGGCCGAGCTCGATGCTCGGGCGGCACCGGGGTGTAGTCGCGCAGGTCGAGCCCGGGCGGGACCACATGGGCGTCGGGGACCCACCGGAGCGCGTCGTAAGAACCGACGATCCGAGCATCGGCGCCGCGGGCGTAAGCGAGCTCGTCGGGGCTCCTCCCGCGGATGTCGGAGCCGAGGAAGTGGAGGACTGATTTTCGGCGGGTCGCCTTGAGCAGCGGCCACTGGAGCTTCCGCGGGACGAGCGTCCAGCCGAAGTAGAAGTGAAAGACGTCCGTTCGGGGCAGCAGGCGCACGAACTCGGGCCACTGCACCGCCTGCCTCCCCCAGAACCCTGTGGGCCGATCGAGCGAGCGGTCGGCCTCCGGATGGAGCTTCTGCCGCTCGACGACCACGAGCGTCGCGTCGACGCCCTTGCGGCGAAGGGCCTGCACGTTCGTCCACGGAATTCCCGCGACGTTCAGCGGCGTGTGGACTACGCGAATGGTTCGTCCCACTCGACCTGGTCGAAGTACCGCAGTGCGCGCCGCGTCGGCCTGACTCGGTCGCGGTGAGCGGCCAGCTCCTCCCCCGAGATCTCACCGAGCGCGTGCTTGACGCCGAGCCACGGGAGGTTGAGGTCCTCCTGGTAGACGATCGTCGAGATCCGCGGGTTGATCTCGATCACCTTGTCCCCGACGAGCTGGATGTTGAAGAAGTGGTCGAGTGACAAGGCCTCGACGATCTTCGCGGAGATCTCCATCAGCCACTCGTCGTCGAGCGTGGCGAAGTACATCGCGAGGCCGGCTCGCATCGATTCCCGCGTCTTCGCGTGGCCGAGCGCGATTTGCCCGCCTTCCGCGATCCCATCGATCGTGCGCTCCAGCCCGCTCGCGAGCTCCATCACGAGCAGCGGCGTCTCGTCCCCGCCGAGGAGCTCGACGAGCTCCTCCAGACGGAGTGCCTCCGCGACGCCCGGCCGGTTCTTCAGCAGCTGCTCGCGACGGTCCGCCTCGGCGGAGAGGATCCGGAAGCCGCGAGAGCCCGACGAGAATGCCGGCTTGAGCGCGACGTCCTCGCCGGGGTACCCGAGCTCGCCCGCCGCCTCGGCCACCGCCGCGCCGCCGACGACGCGACGCCAGCGCGGACCGGGCACGCCTATTTCGTCGAGGAGGGCGTAGCTCTCGGCCTTGTCGTTCGAGCGCCGGACCGCGTCCGGCGACGAGACCATCAGCGCTACGCCCTCGAAGTGGGCCTTGGCCTCGGCCAGCCCGAGCAGGTCGAACGAGGACTGCGGCAGGATCACGTCGACTTCTTCCCGGCGCGCTACGTCCAGCATCGCGTCGCCGAATCTGGGATCGGACCCCGCCGGCACCCGGTGGAAGGCGTCGCACAGGAAGCGCCCGACCGACCGCTCGGCCATGTCCGTTCCGACCACGCGCACCTCCCGCTCGCCGTTCTCGCGCAGCGCGCGTACGAGGGCAGCGGTCCCCGGCGCCCCCGCCGCCGAGACGAGGATCGTCGTCAGGAGCGTCTCCCCGTGAACCGGGGCTGTCGACCGGTCATTTCAGACGGTCGCGCGGCCAAAGCCCGCACATCCTGAACGTCGCCACCGCCGGCGGCGCGTCACTTGGTGATCATCGCGAGCTTCGGGCCGAGCGCCTCCGGCGCGCGGTCGACCTCCCGCGTGAACTCGTCCCAGGCCGCGTTCACGTTGACGTCGTCCGCGACGAGGACGCCGCCGTCGCGTAGCGCCGACCACGCGGCGCTGAACTCGAAGCTCATGCACTCGTACGAGTGCTCGCTGTCGTGCATGAAGAAGTCGATCTCCCCGACGCGCTCCAGCAGCGGCGGCAGCTCATCCTGCGAGCGGCCGAGCACGAGGCGCCAGCGCTCACGCAGCCCCGGCGGAACCATCCAGCCGGGCTCCTTGCCAGGTGGGATTACGGCGCCGCCCTTCCCGTCCCAGAAGGTGCCCTCCTCGTACTCTTCGCCCGCGATCTCCGGCAGGTCGATCGAGTGCAGGACGCCCTTGCGGTTGTCCTCCATCGCGAGCAGCACGAACGCGGTCGACACGCCGTTGCAGACGCCGGTCTCGACGCCCGTCTCAGGCTGAAGCTCGCGCAGGAGCCGGTAGAGCCGAAGCCCCTCGTCGTAGCCGTCACGGCCGGTGACCCGCCCCGTGTTGTACCGGTGGCCGCGCGCCGTCTCACCCTGGACGGTGTCCCAGAACTCGGCCGCGCGCTCGTCGAGGAGCGCGATCAGGGTCTCGACCGCCATCACCGGGACGGCATCGTAGTCACGCGCAAGCGCCTGAGCTCTTCGGGGAGGTAGAACCCGAGCGGGAGGAGAACGAGGGGGTAGACGGCGACGACGGCGATTGCCGCGCCGAGCGGAAGGGCGAGCGCGCGCGCCACCACCGTCAGCGCGATCGCCGTCCCCATCGCGAGCGCGACGCGCCGCCACTGGTACGGCACGGGGAAGACCTGCTGCGCCTTCCACGCCATCCCGAGGAAGAGCGTTCCGTAGGCGCCGATGGTCGCGATCGCCGCGCCGATCATCCCGAAGGGCGGGATCAGGACGACGTTGAGGACGACGTTCAGCACGGCCGCGGCGCCGGTGATCACCCAGTTCGAGCGCGTCTGCCGGGCCCTGCCGATCCCGATCACGACGACGATGTAGGCGCCGAACGCCGCCGCCGCGAAGGCGAGCGGAGCGACGACACGCTCGGCGTCGTAGAACTCCTCCGTCGTCAGGAGCTGGACGAGCCACGGCGCCAGCACTCCGAGCGCGAGCGCCATCCACGACGTGATCACGACGATGTACGTGAGGACGTAGCTGTACGTCCGCGCCGCGTCGCGGTCGTCCTCGATCGAGTAGGCGAACGCCGGCCACGCCGTCCGGAACGCCGCGAGGAAGAGGATGATCGCGGAGGCAAGCCGGACGCCGATCGAGTAGAGGCCGACCTCCTTCGGCCCGGCGAGCTTGACGAGGAAGAAGCGGTCGCTGAAGTTGAGGATCCAGAGGAAGAGCGCGGACGGCACGAGCGGCATCCCGAAGCGGTTCATCTCACGGAGGAGCGGACGGTCGAGCTCGAGCCCGAGCTGCTCGCGGCGGTACGCGAGCAGGCCGAGATAGACGAGCAACGTGCCGGTGAAGTTGCCGACGATCACGCCGATCGGCCCCTGGTCCCACACGACGACGAGCAGCAGCGTCGCGCCGATGGTCACGGCGAGGTTGATCAGCGTCGCGATCAGGTACGCGACGGAGCGCTGCTCGACCCGGAAGAGCGAGGTCATCTGCTCGTAGTTCACATGCGCCCACAGCCCCACGAACGCGGCGCGGACGAGGTCGGAGTGGCCGCTCGTGTCGAACAGCAGCTGCGAGATCGGGCCGGCGAGGGCGAGCCCGGCGACGAGACCGGCGGTCCCGGTCGCCATCGTGAACCAGAACGACGTGCGGATGACGCGTCGCTTGTCCTCCTCGTCGAAGTAGAAGCGGAAGAAAGCGCTTTTGACACCCGCGGCGAGCAGCACGGTCAGCACGGCCGAGAGCGCGATCAGCGTCTCGATCAGCCCGTAGTCCGCCGGCGAGAGGTAGCGCGTATAGATGGGCAGGAGCAGGACCGCGATGAACCGTGAGACCAGCGACCCGAGGCCGTAGACGGCCGAATGCCGCGCGAGCTCCTTCAGCCTTTCGGCGATCACGAGAGGTCGATGCGATCGTCGGCGAGCAGCTCTAGCCGCCGCTCGCGCTCGGCGTCGAGCATCGAGTGCATCGTGTCCCGCATCGTGTCGCCGGGGTAGACCCAGATCTCGGGGTGGATCAGGAGCTGGAGCCAGTCGAACGCGCCGCGCGCGAGCTCGTCGTGGGGGCAGCCGTGGCGCCAGCGCTGGTTCGAGTCCGAGCGGTAGTTGTCCGGCACGAAGAACGGCGGCTGCATCGCGTTGATGACGCCGTCGAGCGGCTCGGACATGTGATCGGGGTTCGGGTTGTGCCAGGCCACCACGGCGTCGAAGCGCTCGTCAAGGTCGGCGCCCGGCCAGACCGCGTGCAGCCCGACACCGTGCCCGAGCTCGCGAAGCCGATTGAGCGCGCGCAGGCCTTCGGGCGACGCGAGGTTGTAGAAGACGCTCTGCGTCATCAAGAAGTAGGTGGCCGCGACCTCGGCCTCCGCCTCGAGCTCGGCCATCCGCAGCGCCGCGTCGAGTGAGAGGTCGACGTCGTGACGCAGCAGCAGGTCGGATGACTGCGGCACGGCGTCGAAGTGAACGAAGTGGTAGCCGCCCTCCTTCGCCGCACCGAGCAACTCCAGGTAGTGCTCGATCGAGAACGCACAGCTCACTGCGGCGACCGGCGTCTCATGCGACCTCCACGTCCAACAGTCTGGCCGCGGCCTCGGCTCGCTCGACGGCGTCGAGGTTCGTCGTCCCGAGCGCGATCACATAGCCGCGACGGTCGCCGTCGACCTGGACCGGCCTGATCGTCTCGCCTTCCTGAAAGTAGAGATCGGCCTCGACGACCCCTGGGAACTCCAGCACCTTGTCGAGCCCGCCGACTCGGACGAGCCTGCCGGTCGGCAGCGGGCCGGGCTCCGCGGTCAGGAACGAGATCGCCAGCGGCTGCTGCTTTCGCGGCTCCACGAGGTCGTCGGGAACGGGCTGGCCGAGAGCCTGGCGCAGCGCGACCTCGATCAGGTCGACGCCGACACCGTGACGGGCGACCAGGTCCATCTGCCCGGCGGGGATCCTTGCCGCCACCTCGATCAGCCGGGCGACGCCGTCCTCGCCCCAGATCACCTGCGGGTAGGCGATTCCGTCGCTCAGGCCGAGCGCGTGAATCGTCGAGCGGCCGACGCGCTCGACCTCTTCGAGCGCGTCGCCGAAGAGCGTGGACGGGTAGACGTGGGCGACCGCAACCCCGAACCCGGGACCCGCCGGTCGGCGGCGATCGGAGAGCGTCACCACTGTGACGAAGCCGCCCCGCGCGACCATCAGCCCGTTGACCTCGAGGCCCCCGTGGTAGCTCTCGAGGATGGCCTCCTCCTCCGTGGATTGCACGAGCGCGGCGTGGAGGTGCCGCACGAGGTCGTCGCGCGACTGCACGAGGAAGAGGCCGCGCTGGCCCGCTGAGTCGGCGGGCTTGAGCACCGCTGGAAAGCCGACAGCGTCCGCGGCGGCGCGCACCTCACGCACATGCCGGACAGCGGCGAAGCGCGGCTGCGGCACGCCCGCGTCCGCAAGACGCCGCCGCATCGCGATCTTGTTCGTCATCAGGTGCGCCGTCTCGGAGCGAATCCCCGGCAGCCCGAGCAGCTCGGCGACGCGCGCGACGACGGGCACGGCACGGTCGGCCGCAAACGTCATCACGCCGTCGACGTCGTGCCGCCGGCCGACTTCGGCGACGGCGTCGACGTCGCGGAAGTCGACGACCTCCGCGACGTCGGTGAGCGCGAGCCCCGGCGCCTCTGCGTTCCGGTCGACCGCGACCACCCGCGCGCCCAGGTCCCTCACGCGCCCGAGCGCCCGCCGCTGGTGGCGTCCGGCCCCCACGAAGAGGACCGTCGGCGTGCTGCTCACTTCTCTGGCTCGAGGAGAAACGCGTGCTCGTCCCAGCGCGCGATCTCGCAGCCGTCCTCGCGGGAGAAGCGAGTGTTCACCGTCTCGTCGCGGTAGACGCCGCTGACGGCCGCGATCTGCTCGCCGCCGAACTGCTCGGTGCACATGGCGTCGTCGGGCGTCTCGACGAACGGCTGATCGAGCTCGTCGAGCTTCTTGCAGGCTTCCTCCGGGTCCGGCAACGTCCCGCCCGGCGGATCGCACTTCAGCTGGTACGTCTTCGGCTTGCCTCGGCCGAAGCGCCGCTCGCCGAGCACTCGGCCCAGCGCGCTCGGACGGGTACGGCTCTGCCAGACGAGGATCTGGAGCTCGGTGACCGTGTCGGTCGCCTCCGCCGGCCCGCCGCTGTCGCCGCTGCCGCAGCCGGCCAGCACGGCCAGGACGGCCAAAACCACCACTAGACTCGCCGCGTGCCTCTTCACGGTAAGCGCATTGTGCTCACAGGCGGCGCAGGTTTCATCGGGACCACCCTCAGCCGCCGCCTCGTGGACGACAACGAGGTGCTCCTTCTCGACAACCTCCACCGCGACGCGCTCGCCGGAACCGAGCTCACCGACCACCCGAACCTCACGTTCGTGCAGGCGGACGTCCTCGACGGCGATGCCGTCCGCGACGCCCTGGACGGCGCCACACACGTCGTGCACCTCGCGGCGATAGCGGGCGTCGACACCGTGCTGGAGAGCCCGGTGCGGACGATGCGCGTGAACATGATCGGCACCTACAACGTGCTCGAGGCGGCGCATGCTACGGGCGAGACGCTCGAGCGCCTCGTCGACTTCTCGACGAGCGAGGTGTTCGGGAAGCACGCGTACAAGGTCGAGGAGATCCACGAGACGGCCCAGGGCTCCGTCGGCGAGGCGCGCTGGACCTACGCCGTCTCAAAGCTCGCCGGAGAGCACCTCGCCCACGCGTACTTCGACGAGTTCCGCCTGCCGACGTGCTCGATCAGGCCGTTCAACGTCTACGGGCCGCGGCAGATCGGCGGCGGCGCGATCAGGGCGTTCATCGAGACGATCCTCGCCGGGCGCGACCTGGTGATCCACGGCGACGGCTCTCAGGTGCGGGCCTGGTGCTACGTCGACGACCTTGTCGACGCGCTGCTGCTCGTGCTCGAGCGCCCGGAGGCGGTCGGTGAGGTGTTCAACGTCGGCAACGAGCGCTCCGTCCTCACGGTGCTCGACCTCGCCACCCGGATCCGGGAGCTGATGAACGCCGAGGTCGAGATCAAGTTCCAGCCGCTGCACTACACCGACGTCGAGATGCGGATCCCCAACATCGACAAAGCGCGCAAGCTGCTCCGGTGGGAGCCGAAGGTCGACCTCGACGAGGGTCTCGCCCGCACCATCGCGTGGTACCGGGAACGCCAGCCGGCACCCGCGTGATCCGTCTCGCCTGGCCCGATCTCGGCGAGGAGGAGCTCGCCGCGATCGCCGAGGTGCTCGAGACGGGTCAGTTGACGATGGGGCCGAAGGTGGCCGAGTTCGAGCACGGCCTCGCCGCCGCGTGCGACGTCGCAGACGCGGTCGTCGTCTCCTCGGGGACCGCGGCGCTGCATCTCGCCGTGCTCGCGCTCGGGATCGGCCCCGGCGACGAGGTGATCGTCCCCGCGTACACCTTCCCGGCGACGGCGAACGTCGTCGCCCTCGCCGGCGCGAAACCGGTGCTCGTCGACGTCGACCCGGAGACGATGAACGTCCTCCCCCAGGCCGTCACCGACGCGATCACGGAGCGCACGCGCGCGGTGCTGGTCGTCCACCTCTTCGGGCGCCCGGCCCGGTGGGAGGAGCTGGAAGCTGCGGTGCCGGACGGGATGGCCCTGCTGGAGGACGCCGCCGGCGCTCTCGGTGCGCAACGCGGGAAGCGCGCGTGTGGCGGCCTCGGTCGCCTCGGCTGCCTCTCGTTCCACCCCCGCAAGATCGTCACGACCGGAGAGGGCGGCGCGGTCACGACCGGCGACGAGGGCGTCGCCGCCGCCGTCCGGACGATGCGCCACCACGGGTGGAGCAGCGACGACATGCCTACCCCCGGGCTCAACTACCGCCTCTCGGACGTGCTCTGCGCGCTCGGCATCACGCAGCTGCGTCGACTCGAGGCGCTGCTCGAGCAGCGCGAGCGGCTTGCCGCCGCCTACTCCGAGCGTCTTCCCGACGGCATCCGCCTCCCGGGCGCCGACGACGGTGACAGGCACGGTTGGCAGGCGTACGTCGTCCAGCTCGATCGGCGGAACGAGGCGCTGAACGCGTTGCGCGGGGCAGGGATCGAGGCGCAAATAGGCACGTACGCGCTCCACCGCCTCGGTGCTTATGCGGAGCAGGGGCCGTTCCCAGGCGCGGACGAGGTCTACGAGCGAGCGCTGGCTCTTCCCTTCCACAACCGCCTGACGCGCCACGACGTCGACCGCATCGCCGAGGTCTTGACATCGCATGTAAGTGAGTAGTAACTTACAATGAAGATGACGACGATGACGACACGGCAGACGGCAGACGAGCGGCGCGACTCGATCCTCGACGCTGCGCTTGTCGAGTTTGCCGCCAAGGGGCTTGACGGTACGTCGACGGAGGATGTGGCCCGTCGTGCCGGCATCTCGCAGCCGTACGTCTTCCGGCTCTTTGGGACGAAGAAGAAGCTCTTCGCCGAGGCATGTCGGCGCTGCATGCTGCAGGTGCGCGATGCGATGGCGATCGCGGCGGCCGGCAAGACAGGCGAGGATGCCCTCTCCGCGATGGGAAAGGCCTACATCGCGCTGCTCGAAGCCGATCCGCGCCGACTGAAGCTCCAGATGCACATGTACGCGGCGAGCGACGACGCCGAGATACGGAAGGTCGCACGGGAGGGTTACGGAGAGCTCGTACGGTTTGCGGAGAACGTCAGCGGCCTGTCCGGAAAGCGGATCTCCCAGTTCTTCGCGCGCGGGATGCTGATCAACGTGATCGCGGCGATGGGCGTTCGCGATGCGGGCATCGACTGGGCCGACCGCCTGATCCAGGGCGGCAAGGACGAGGTGTAGACGCTCTTTTTTTTCGGGTGTGAGTAAGTGATGAATCACTACCACGAAAGGAGGACTGGCGAGATGCAGGCTCCCAGGACGCTGTGGACGTTCGTGATCACGTCCCTCGCACTGTTCATGGTCGTGCTCGACAACCT
>Ga0126312_10000920_pt1 | contig 18609 bp, 18 predicted proteins | sample Plot104A_FD_92537 | JGI IMG/M metagenome (GOLD analysis project Ga0126312, IMG submission 92537) | Serpentine soil microbial communities from UC McLaughlin Reserve, CA, USA - Plot104A | ecosystem: Environmental > Terrestrial > Soil > Grasslands | place: USA: UC McLaughlin Reserve, Lake County... | reverse complement strand
CCGTCAGGGAGCACGGCGGCGAGCGCCTCGGCCCCGTGGCGGGCGAGCGCGGCGCTGGCGGCCTCGTCCTCGCGGTGGATCTGCTCGGCCGCCTCGCGGGCGGCGTCGGCCATGCGGTCGGGGGCGGCGAGCGCGGCCGCCGTCACGCGCTCGACCGCCCAGCCCAGGTTGCGCGCGGTCGGCCGCGCGCCGGCCATCAGCCCGGCGGCGCGCTCCAGCGCCTCGGGCGTCTCGTCGCGAGCGACCTCCATCGCGAGCCCGTAGGCGGCGGCGACCCCGATCAGCGGCGCGCCCCGCACGGCGAGCCGCTTGATCGCCTCCACGGTGTCGGGCGTGCCGCGCAGCTCGAGCACGACCTCCTCCGCCGGCAGGCGGGTCTGGTCGAGGATCTGCAGGCTCGTGCCGGTCCAGTGCAGAGGCGGAGGAGATTCCGTGCGAGAGCTTGTCGCCATCGCGCGGGATGCTAGAGCTACGTGCAGTGACGCCCGCCCTCGCCGTGTCAGACCTGCGCAAGAGCTATGGGCGCACCGAGGCGCTCCGTGGCGTCGCGCTCGAGGTCGGCGAGGGGGAGCTGTTCGGCCTGCTCGGACCCAACGGCGCCGGCAAGTCGACGCTCGTGAAGATCGCCTGCGGCCTCGTGCGGCCCACCACCGGCAGCGCGCACGTCGCGGGCGCCCGGGCGGGCACGCTCCCGGCCCAGCGTGCGCTCGGCTACCTCGCCGAGCTGTTCCGCTTCCCCGAGTGGCAGTCGGCCGACGAGGTGCTCGCGCTGCACCAGCGGCTCTCCGGATCCGACGGGGGCCCGAGGGAGCGCGGCGAGCTGCTCGAGCTGGTCGGGCTGGAGGCGGCCTCGGACCGGCCGGTCGGCCAGATGTCGAAGGGCATGCAGCAGCGGCTCGGGATCGCGCAGGCGATGATCGGCTCGCCGAAGCTACTGCTGCTCGACGAGCCGACGAGCGCGCTCGACCCCGCCGGCCGCCGGACCGTGCGCCGCCTGCTCGAGGAGCTGCGCTCGCGCGGCGTCGCGGTGCTGCTGAACTCCCACCTGCTGTCCGAGGTCGAGCTGGTCTGCGACCGCGTCGCGATCATCAACCACGGCGAGGTCGTCGCCGCCGGCACGCCGGCGGAGCTCTCCAAGCCCGGCGGCGTGGAGGTCGAGACCGCCGCCGGTTCGCGCGTGTTCGCCGCGGCCGGCCGCGACGACGCGCCGCGGATCGTCCGCGACCTCGTCTCGGCGGGCGAGGAGGTCTACGGCGTGCGCGTGCTCACGTCCTCGCTCGAGGACGCCTACCTCGAGGCCGTCGGCGAGGGCGCACGGTGAACGCCGCCCGCACGATCGCCGGGCTCGGCCTGCAGGAGGCGGTGCGCCGGCGCGTGTTCCTGATCGTCGCCGTTCTGACGGTCTGCTACCTCGCGCTCTACGGTCTCGGCACCTGGCAGGCGTTCGAGGAGGTCGAGTCCGAGAGCTCGTCGTTCCGCGGCGTGGAGCCGGACGTCGTCACGGGCGCGTACCTGCTCGGCCTGAACATGTTCGGGACGCTGTTCCTCGGCACGATCCTGGCCGTCTTCCTTACGCTCGGCACGGTCCGCGGCGACGCCGAGCGCGGCCTGCTGCAGCCGCTGCTCGTCCGGCCGGTCCCGCGCCGCACGCTGCTGGCGGCCCGCTTCGCCTCCGCCTCGCTCGTGTGCGGCGCCTACGTGATCGTCGTCTTCCTGATCTCCATGACGATCACCTGGGCGCTCGGCGGCTGGTGGCCGGACCGCATCGTGGAGCCCGCGCTCGGCCTCGCGGCGTCGGTGGCGATCCTGTGCGCGCTGTCGCTCGCCGGCTCAGTCTTCCTCGCGTCGACCGCCAACGGCATCGCCGTCTTCATGGTCTTCGGCGCCGGCCTCGTCGCCGGCCTGCTGGGCCAGATCGGCGAGGCGCTGTCCTCGGACACGCTCTCCGACGTCGCGACGACCGCCAGCTGGATCCTCCCGTTCGAGGCGCTCTACCAGTCGGCGCTCGGCGCCATCACCGCCGACACGGTCGGCTTCACGCGCCTGGCCATCGACCTCGGCCCCTTCGGTGGAGCCGAGGACTTCGGCCCGCTGCTGTGGCCGTGGGCGATCGCCTACCTGGCGATCGTCGGCGCGATCGCGCTGCGGGCGTTCGCCGCCCGCGACCTCTAGGCCCTTAGAGCCGGTTGTCGATCTGCAGCGGGGCGCCCTCGACGGGGTTCGCCGCCGGCGCCTCGGAGGGCTGCTCGACGCCCAGCGCCGCCGCGAGCTCACCGGACTCGTACATCTCGGTGACGATGTCGCAGCCGCCCACGAGCTCCCCGCGCACGAACAGCTGCGGGATCGTCGGCCAGTTCGACAGCGCCGACAGCTCCTGGCGGATGCGCGGGTCGGGGAGGATGTCGACGGCGGCGTACTCGGTGCCGAGGGCCTCCAGGGCCGCCGCGGTGCGCGCGGAGAACCCGCACATGGGCCGCTCGGGCGTGCCCTTCATGAAGAGGATGACCTCGTGATCCTTGATGGCGTCCTGGATGGCGTCGCGGACGGGGTTCTCGGACATGTTCACTCCGCTCTGGTCTCTAGGGAAAGGGCGTGGATGGGGCCGCCGATCTCGGCCCCGAAGACGGCGTAGACCGAGCGGTGCTGCTCGATCCGGCTCATGCCCGCGAAGCGAGGTGCGATCACGGTGGCGCGGAAGTGGTCACCGCCGCCCGTGAGATCCTGGACGTCCGCCGTGGAACCCGGGATCGCGGCCTCGATGCGCTGTCTGAGCTCATCGGTGGAAGGCATCGGCAGACAGCCTAGCGGCCGCTACACTTCGTGAAGCATTGGACTCCGTGAGCAACGGGAGCTGACTCTTTTGATCACGTTCACCGACAAGGGCGCAGAGAAGGTCCAGGAGTTCCTGGACAGCCAGAGCGCCGACATCCAGACCTCCGGCCTGCGCGTTGGCGTGCGCGGCGGCGGCTGCTCCGGCTTCCAGTACGCGCTGGCCTTCGACTCGCAGCGTGACGGCGACCAGGTCTTCGAGGACCACGGCCTGCGCATCCTGGTCGACGGCCCGAGCCTGCCCTATGTGCGCGGCGCGATCGTCGACTACGTCGAGGGCCTCCAGGGCGCCGGCTTCAAGGTCGACAACCCGAACGTGATCGCCGCCTGCGGCTGCGGCTCCTCCTTCCGCGTCGCGGAGGAGGAAGAGGTCTCCGCCGTCTAACCGCGGCCGGAGCCATCCGACCCAGAGCCATCGCCATAGGGGCCGGCGCGCTCGCGCTGGCCCTTTCCGCGTGCGGGGAGAAGGACGAGCCCGCGCCGCCGCGCGCGCAGCCGACGCCGAGCCCGACGGCCACGGCCACCGCGACGGAGCAGCCCGCCGCCGCGCCGACGCCGGACCCGCTCTGGAAGTCGCTCGAGACCCGCGGGAAGCACGTCGCCGTCGGAATCACCGAGCAGAACCCGAACTTCGTCTCGCCGAGCCCGGACGTGCCGCCGCCGTTCGCGCGCTGGCGCGACGCGCTCGAGAAGATGCACCCGGCGCTGTACCGGCTCGTCGTCTACTGGCCCGCGATCCAGCCCAGCGCCGGCGCTCCTGCCGACCTGAACGCGATCAACGGCGGCTGTCTGCGTGACAAGCAGCCGTGCGCCGGCTACCGCGGCCTCCGCGACCAGCTGCGGGCGCTCGCCGCGCGCCAGGCCGAGGGCGGCTGGGAGGGCTTCGTCGTCATCACCGGCACGCCCGAGTGGGCCGCGCGCCCGCCGTCGGGGTGCGAGCGGAGCCGGATCGGGCCGACCAACCGGATGCCCCGCAGCGACGTACTGCCCGCCTACGCGAAGCTCGTGCGGGACATCCTGAAGGCCGCCAAGGAGGAGGGCGCGACGCTGCGCTACTGGGCGCCCTGGAACGAGCCCAACCACCCGTACTCCTCCTCGCCCCAGCGCGCCGCGCCGTGCGGCGCCGCGCAGCCGAGCGTCTCGGCCGCACCCTACATCGAGGTCGCGAGCACGCTCGAGAAGGCGCTCGCCAAGGCGCCCGGCGACCAGGGCTACGTGATCGGCGAGGTCGCCGTGATGATCCGCCGGCTCGCCGTGACCACGACCGTCGACGAGTTCCTCGACGCGATGCCGGCCAAGCTGCTGTGCGGTGCCCGCGCCTGGACACAGCACACCTACATCGGCGGCGAGGACGTGCTCGACGACGTCGACGCGCGGCTGAAGGCCAAGGGCTGCGGCGACATGGCGATCTGGATGACCGAGACCGGCGCCGGCGCGCCCCGCACCGCGACCTCGCGCACCGGCGGCAGGCCCGCCGAGCTGCGCGGCTGCCGCGCGGTCCACCGGATCCTCGGGACCTGGTACCGCGACAAGCGGATCACGGCCGCCGTCCAGTACACGCTGCGCGAGGACGACGTGTTCCCGACCGGCCTGGTCACGACCGACCTGACGCGCGCCTACCCGGCGCTGAAGGAGTGGCAGCAGTGGGGCCTGCGGGCCCGCGAGCGGCCGGGAGACCCGCCGCCGGCCAGGGCGCGCTGCGGCTGACCTCTTCCCGCCGTCGGCAACGACCGCGATGATGTGCAGCAGATGAAGCGCGGCCAGCTCGCCATCCTCCTCCTCGCGGTGCTCGCCGTCGCGGCGATCGCGTTCGCCGGCGGTGGCGGCGACGACGACGTCGGCGGCGGAACGAGCACGCGCGAGTCCGGCGACGCGCCCGCCAAGGCGCCCGCCGGCGCCCTGCGGGTCACGTTCCCCTACTCGCCCGAGAAGGAGCCGCTGCTGAAGCCGCTGATCGAGCGCTTCAACGCCTCCCGGACCGAGGCCGCCGGCAAGGTCGTGTTCGTCGAGGGCCGCTCGGAGTCCTCGGGCGTCACCGAGCAGCGGGTCGCCCAGGGCCGCGACCAGCCCGTCGCGTGGTCGCCCGCCTCCTCGCTGTGGGGGCGCCTGCTCAACTTCGAGGCCGACAAGCCGCTCGTGCCCGACGAGAACCCCTCGATCGTCCGCACGCCACTGGTGATCGCGATGTGGGAGCCGATGACGAAGGCGCTCGGGTATCCGCGCAAGCCGCTGGGCTTCGACGACATCGTCAAGCTGGCACGCTCGAAGGCCGGCTGGGCCGACTACGGACTGCCCGAGTACGGCGCCTTCAAGCTCGTCCACACGAACCCGGATTACTCGACCTCGGGCCTGTCGGCCGTCGTCGCCGAGTACTACGCGGCGATGGGGAAGAAGGAGGGCCTGCGCCCGGAGGACATCACGGGCAAGGCGCGCGACACCGTGCGCGCGATCGAGCGCAGCATCGTCCACTACGGCGACATCACGCCGTTCATCGCCGAGCAGATGCGCAAGGGCGGGCTCGGCTACGCCTCGGCCGTCGCGATGGAGGAGGCGACGCTGCTGGACTTCAACGCCAAGCGCGGCGACCTGCCCAAGCTCGTGGCGATCTATCCGGAGGAGGGCACGTTCTTCTCCGACAGCCCGTTCATCGTGCTCGACGCCGACTGGGTCACGCCGGAGCTGCGCGAGGGCGCGCTGGCCTTCCAGAGGTTCCTCGCGCAGGAGATCACGCCCGAGGTCGCTGCCCGCGGCGGCTTCCGCCCGGCCGACCTCGAGGCCGAGCCCGCGCCGCCGATCACGGCCGCGAACGGCGTGGACCCGAAGCAGCCGAAGCGCGAGCTGGGGCTGCCCGAGCCGCGCGTGCTCGCCCTGCTCAAGAAGACCTGGCGCGAGGACCGCAAGCCCGCCAACGTCCTGCTCGTGCTCGACACCTCCGGCTCGATGGCCGAGGAGGCGCGCCTGGACAACGCCAAGCAGGGGCTCGAGGTGTTCCTCGCCCAGGTCGCCCCGCAGGATCGCGTCGGCCTGACGACGTTCTCGGACCAGATCACGCCGCTCGTGCCGGTGGGCGCATTCGAGCAGAACCGGCAGAAGCTGCGCAGCACGGTCCAGCGGCTGATCGCCGACGGCGGCACCGCCTTCTACGACGCCGCCGCCGAGGGCTACGCGACGGTGCGCGACCTCGCCGGCCGCGGCGACCGCATCAACGCGGTGGTGCTGCTGACCGACGGCGAGGACACCGACTCCCAGCGCGACGTCGAGGACGTCGTGCGCGAGCTGGGCGGTCAGGGCGACTCGGCCACGCAGGTGCGCGTCTTCACGATCGCCTACTCGGCCGGCGCCGCGGGCGCCAAGGACGCGCTCGAGAAGATCGCCGACGCCTCGGGCGGCAACTCCTACCCCGGGGACCCGGAGAACATCGAGGCCGTGTACCGCTCGATCTCCTCCTTCTTCTAGCGATGCCCGACCTCGAGCCGTACCGCCGCCGCGAGTTCGCGGGCGCCCTGGCCGCCAACGCGGCGGCGAAGCCGTTCAACGTCGCGGTGCTCGTCGCGACGATGGCGGCCGCGGTGCTCGTGGGCGGGAGGATCGGCCTGGCGCTCGTGGTCGCGCTGCTCGTCTACGCCGCCGCCTGCGTGCGTACGTTCTTCGACGAGGAGGAGGCCGAGGCGGTGCTGGCGCGCGAACGTGACGATCGCCGCAGGAAGCTCATCTCGGGCACACCGAAGCTCGTGCTCGACGACCTCGCGCCGCCGATCCGCGAGCACGTCCGCGCGGCCCGCCGCCGCGAGGCGACGATCCGCGACGCGATCGAGCGCTCCGAGCTGCCCTACGAGGAGGTGTCGGTGGAGGTCGACGGCTTCGTGCGCGCGATGGAGCGCACCGCCGCCCGCGCGCAGACGCTCCACGAGGCGCTCGCCGACAATCCCCCCGAGCACGTCGAGGCGCGGCTGCGCCAGGTACGCGGCGAGCCGGGCCGCGAGGAGCTCGCCGAGGCGCTCGAGCACCAGGCGCGCATCCAGCGGCGGATGGAGGCCCAGCTGGGGCGCTTCTACGACGAGATGGAGCGCATGACGATCGAGCTGGACACGATCCGCGGCAGCCTGCTCAGCCTCTCCGCCTCCGAGGGCGCCGAGTTGCAGGAGCGCCTGGCCGGCGACGTGCGCTCCCTGCGCGAGCGCATGGGCACCGTCGCCGACGGGATGGCGGAGGCCTACGAGGAGAGCTAGGTGCCCGCCTGGGCGAGCAGCCAGAGGGCGAGCGTGGTGAAGCCGACCATCACGGCCAGCATCCAGTACTGCGAGCGGACGGCCAGCTTGGCGTCGTCGTAGAGCACGAGCGCGCGGTCGTGGGCGAGGATCAGCGCTGCGACGTGGCCGAGCACGACGAAGCCGACCTGCGCGTACCAGGCGCCGTTCTGCGACAGGAACGAGTAGTCGATCGCGGCCGACGCGGTGCCGAAGAGGTCCCAGCCCTGCCCGAACGGGTCCGAGGCCAGGTAGCGGATCGCCTGGCCTTCGAAGAGCAGGAACGTGAGGTAGTGAGCGGCGACGTAGACCATCGCGATCGGCACCAGCGAGTGCACGAACGCGCGCCGCAAGCGCTCGGCGCTGAGGCCGCCGCCGACCGAGTGCGCGCCGGCGATGCCCGCGCGATAGAAGAGCGCGACGAGCGCGACCCCGAGGAGCAGCCCGGTCGTCGAGACGATCCGCGGCGCCTCCGTGACGGAGATCCCGAGCGACGTGACGACGTCGGTGAGGTCGACCGCGAGGTCCTTCCACAGCCGCCCCTGCGAGAGGCCGTCGAACGTGACGGTGCCGATCATCACCGACAGCAGGGCCACCGTGCCCGGCACCGGATCCAGCTGCGGCAGGCCCGTCAGCGGCGGGCGCACGCCGACCACCCGGTCGCGCGTCTCGAACGGCGAGATGCGTGAGAAGAGGTTGAAGTAGACGGCGAAGGTCTCGCCGTGGCGCGTCCACGCCTCGACGCCGAAGACGACCTGGGCGACCAGGGTCAGGATCGTGTAGCCGAGCGCCGCCGTGACGAGCAGCGCCGGGTCCTCGCCCCAGCCCGAGGCGAGCTCGATCCAGGTGAAGACGAGCAGGCCGACCGCAGCCGGCCAGCGGCCGAGCTTCTCCGGGTACGGCCGCAGCCCCTTCGACGGCAGCACGCGGCCGATCGCGCGCCACGGGCTGAAGGCCCGGAAGACGTCGCCGAAGATCGCCGAGGCGAACACCAGCCCGACCCAGAAGGTGATCAGGATGAACGTCGGCGCGAAGTTGTCGAGCGCGACGCCCGAGCCGACGTAGCCGGCGAGGAAGACGACGATCAGCAGCGCGACGCCGATCGCGCCGCAGAGGATCTCGACCGGCCTGGAGCCGAGCACCGCCCCGCCGGGCAGCGGCTTGAACGACGGCCGCTCCTCCATCCGCGGATTCGGCCACAGCGCGGCCAGCGCCACGAACGAGATCACGAGCACGATCGCGGCCGCCCAGCCGAACAGCCACTCCGGGATCGGCAGGTTGGAGCGCTGGACGAGGCCGTGCGCGGACGCGGTCGCGGGAACGACGAGGAGGCTCGCGCCGATCAGCAGCGGGACGGTGAAGCGGCGGCGCACGCTAGAGGGCGGTCTTGATCGCGTTCTCGAAGGTGTTCAGGCCGAACGAGCCCTCGAGCCGGGCGGTGACCTTGCCGTCGGCGCCGACGACGAACAGCCACGGCTCGGACTTCAGGTTGAACGCAGTGAGCGGCGGACGGAGGCCCTTGTTCGGGTCGTTGTCCGCGTAGACCTCCTGGTGGATGAAGGTCATCTGCTTGCCGTACTTGGACTTGAGCTGCAGCGCGATGTCGGTGACAGGGCCGCAGACGCGCGACTGGCACAGCTGCGGCGTCGCGAACAGCAGCGCGACCGGCTTCTTGCCGACGACGTCGCCGAAGGACTCCTGGTGCAGCTCGGGCGCGGTCGGGATCCGCGTGTCGATCGACTCCTCGTCGCCCTTGGCGGAGGCGACCGTGTCGGTCTGCACCTTCGGCGCCGCCTCGCCGACCTCCGGGATGTCGTCCTTCTGCGGCGGGATCACCTTGACCTGCGTGGGCGCGGCGAGCATCCCGCCGCCGGCCTGCGTCACGGTCAGCACCGACCAGTTGCCCGGCTTGGAGAACTTCACGTCCGCGCCGTAGACGGCCGCGAACAGGTCGCTCTCGCTCGCGGCCTGGCGGGACTTGAAAGCCGGGTCGGTGACGAGCACGTCGGCGGGTGCGGGGAATGGTCCCTGCGCCTTGGCGTCCGGCGCCGGGGCGACGTAGACGGCGGTCTTGCCGTAGACGAACGAGCCCTGCGCGTCGATCACACCGAACGCGAGCCGGTTCTCTCCGGTCGTGAACGTCTGCCCGGCGAGCCCGACCTCCGGCCCGCCCTGCATCGAGTCCGCCATCTGCTGGAGGCTGCGGCCCTCCACCGCCGGGAAGTCGGCCGCCGCCGGCGCGCCCGCGGCGCGCAGCTTCTCGCGCAGCCCGCCCGACTCCGGCACGTTGCGCGTGGAGTCCCCGTCATCCGAGGACCCGCCGCATCCGGCGAGCGCGAACACGGCCGCGATCACCGCCATCATGAGGGGGAGCCGACGCATCGGGCCGATGAGCTTAGACACCCACGCCCAGCACTCCCATGACCATCACCACCACACGGTGGCCCCCGACGCGGACCGCAGGCGGCTCGCGGCGGCGCTCGCGCTGATCCTCGGGTTCATGGTTGCGGAGGTCGTCGCGGGCCTGATCGCCGGCTCGCTGGCGCTGCTCTCCGACGCCGCGCACATGCTCACCGACGCGGGCTCGCTGGCGCTCGCGCTGGTCGCCGCGCGGCTGGCCGCGCGGCCGCCGAGCGCGCGCTTCACGTTCGGGCTCGGGCGCGTCGAGGTGCTCTCCGCGCAGGTCAACGGCGCGATGCTCCTGGTGCTCGCCGGCGTGATCGCGGTCGAGGCGGTGCAGCGCTTCGCCTCGCCGCCCGCCGTGGAAGGCGGCGTGGTGCTGGCGGTCGGCCTGCTCGGCGCCGCCGTCAACGTCGCGGCCGCCTGGCAGCTCGCGCGGGCGGAGCGCCGGTCGCTCAACGTCGAGGGCGCGCGCGCCCACGTGATGGCCGACCTCTACGCGTCGCTGGGGGCCGCCACGGCGGGCGCGGTGGTGCTGCTCACGGACTTCCGCGAGGCCGATCCGATCGCCGCGCTGCTGGTCGCCGCGCTGATGCTCCGCTCGGGCTGGGGCCTGCTGCGCGAGGCGAGCGCGGTGCTGCTCGAGGGCACCCCGTCAGGAGTGCGAACCGAGGACGTCGGTCGCGCTCTCGCGGGTGCGCCGGGCATCGTCGAGGTCCACGACCTGCACGTGTGGGAGGTCACCGCCGGCTTCCCGGCGCTCGCCGCGCACGTGCTGGTGCGCCCGGGCGACGACTGCCACGGCCGCCGGCGCGAGCTCGAGCAGCTCCTGCACGACCGCTTCGGGATCCGCCACACGACGCTGCAGGTGGACCACGAAGCCGGCCAGGAGCTGCTCGACATCGAGCCCGGGCGCGCCGCCGACTAGCGGCGCGCGCGGTCGGCGCCGGGCTAGCGGCGCGCGGGGACTGCGGGGCGCTGCGGGGCGGGCGCGTCCTCCTCGACGAGCTCGTCCGCGTTGATGCGCTCGATCAGCTCGCCCAGGACCTTCGGGGCGCGCGTGTTGGAGACCTGGCAGGTGCCGGCCGCGTCGTGACCGCCGCCGCCGTACTCCAGCATCAGCTCGCCGATGTTCGTGCGGCTCGAGCGGTCGAGGATCGACTTGCCCGTCGCGAACACGGTGTTCTGCTGCTTGAGGCCCCAGAGGATGTGCATCGAGATGTTGCACTGGGGGAACAGCGCGTAGATCATGAAGCGGTTGGTGGGGTGGATGACCTCCTCGTTGCGGAGGTCCAGCACCACCAGGTTGCCGTGCACCGTGGCGCAGCGGAGCACCTGCTCCTTGGCGCGCTCGGCGTGCTGGAGGTAGAGGTCGACGCGCTCGGCGACGTCCGGCGTGCGCAGGATCCTCTGCACGCTCATCGTCGTGCAGGCGTCGATCAGCTGCATCATCAGCTGGTAGTTGGAGATGCGGAAGTTGCGGAACCGCCCGAGGCCCGTGCGCGGGTCCATCAGGAAGTTCAGGAGCACCCAGCCCTCGGGGTTGAGGATCTCCTCGAGGGTGAACTGGGCGGCGTCGGCCTTGTCGACCGCGTCCATCATCTCCTCGGAGATGTCCGGGAACACCGGCGCTCCGCCGTAGTACTCGTACACCACGCGAGCAGCAGACTCGGCGCCCGGCCAGATCACGTGGTTGTCGTGCCGGCGGGCGATGCGCACCATCTCGGAGGAGTGGTGGTCGAACGCCAGGTGCACGCCCGGGTGGTAGGGAAGGTTGGTGGTGATGTCGGACGGGCCCAGCTCGACCTTCCCGTCCTGTACATCCTTCGGGTGCACGAACTTGACGTCGCCGAGGATGTCCATCTGCCGGAGGAGGGCGGCACAGACCAGCCCGTCGAAATCGCTGCGCGTCACCAGGCGGTAACGCTCTGCATGAAGCTGGGTCATGAACCCTGCATCGGCATCTCGCGCCGAAAATGAAGCCCTGACCCGATGCAGGCGCGCTCGACCGCGCTCGCGCGCGCGACTCAGCCGGACAGCGAGACCGGCAGCGCCGCGCCGTCGAGCGCGTTCAGCGCGCGCTCCACGGACATCGACACGCAGGTGAAGGTCGGCGTGTCGCGCTTCGTGAACTCCGAGGACTCCGTCGTGCGCAGGCGCTGCACGAGGTCCAGGAACGAGCCGGGGTCGTCGGTCTCGAAGGCGACCACGAACTCCTGGTCGTCGAGCCCGAACGAGTAGGAGGTGTTGAGGTCGATCTCCGGGTACTCGCGGCCGACCTTGATGTGCTCCTGCATGACGCGCCAGCGCTCGTCCGGCGGCAGCCGGTACCACTCGCGGGTCTTCACGAAGGGGTAGACGAACAGGTACTTCGCGTGCGCCGGGCGGACCTCGAGCCGGGACTCGTCGGAGTACTCGGACGCCTTGGTCATCGCGAGGTAGGAGTACGGCGTCTCGCACCAGTGCATCAGGCCGCTCTGCGCCAGCACGACGTGCAGCTCGTGGATGCGCTCGAGGTTCGTGGCCTGGGCGAGCAGCATCAGATCGGCGTCGCCGCGCGTGCCGACCAGCGAGAAGGCGCGCAGCAGGCGCTCGGAGCCGAAGTCCTCGCAGGCGGCGATGAACTCGCGCTTGTGGCGGGCGCGCTCCTCGGCGTCCAGGCGGCGCCACGCCGGGTCGACCTTGAGGAAGGTGTACTTGACGAACTGGCGGTCCGGCATGCCCATACAGCGTATTAGAGGGGGTTAGCCGCACGGGTGCCCTCGGGCCGGGCGCGTAGGATGCGGTCGCACATGCGGGTCGCCCTCGTCTCCCCGTACTCGTGGACATACCCGGGCGGCGTCACGCGGCACATCGAGGCCCTTGCCACCGAGCTGTCGGCGGCGGGGCACGACGTCCGCGTCCTGGCGCCGTTCGACCCCGACGTCCGCCGTACCGCGGTCCTGCACCGCGGCGCGCGCCCCCAGGTCCGGCCGATGCCGGACTGGCTGGTGCCGCTCGGGCCGACGATCGGCTGGCCCTCCAACGGCGCGGTCTCGAACCTCGCCCACACGCCGTACGCCGTGTCGACGCTGCGACGGGAGCTCAGGGCGGGCGGCTTCGACGTCGTCCACCTGCACGAGCCGGTCGCGCCGGTCGTGGGCTGGGACGCGCTGACGTCCGCCGACGCGCCGCTGGTGGGCACCTTCCACTGCTACTCGGAGAGCTCGCCGCCCCACGCGATCGCCGCGCTGCTGGGCGCCCGTCGCAAGCTCAACCACCTGGCGGGGCGGATCGCGGTCTCCGAGGCCGCGGCGTGGACCGGCCGGCGCTTCTACGGCGGCAGCTACCGGGTGATCCCCAACGGCGTGGCGCTGCCGGAGGGCGGCGTCGCGCGCGCGCGCCTGCGCGCCCCCGGGGACCCGCTGCGTATCGTCTTCGTCGGCCAGGCCGTCGAGCGCAAGGGCCTGCCCGTGCTGCTGCGCGCCTTCGAGGCGCTGCGCCGCCAGGTGCCGGCCGAGCTGCGGATCGTCGGCGTGGAGGATCAGGAGCTCGCCCCGATGCTGCTCGACCCGGAGGGCGTGACGGCGCTCGGGCGGATCGGCGACGCCGAGAAGCGCGCCGCGCTGGAGGTCGCCGACGTGCTGTGCGCGCCGTCGCTGGGCGGCGAGTCGTTCGGGATGGTGCTCACGGAGGCCTTCGCGGCCGGCACGCCGGTCGTCGCCTCCGACATCGCCGGCTACCGCGACGTGGTCGCCCACGGCCGTGACGGGCTGCTGGTGCCGCGCGGCGACGCCACGCGGCTGGCGGAGACGCTGCGCGACCTGGCGCTGGACCCCGCTCGCAACCGCGCCCTGGCCGCCGAGGCCGGACGCAGCGCCGAGCGCTACGCGTGGCCGCGCGTTGCCGCCGAGGTCGCCACGGCGTATGAGGAAGCCCGCGCGGTCGAGCGGCCCGACGGTGCGCTGGCGCGCACTGCCGTGCGCGTCGGTGTGCGGGCGATGGACGGCGAGCGGTCGCCCGCGCGGCGGCTGCCGTCGATCGAGCCGCCCCCGGTGGGCACGGCACGACCGGCCGTCAAGCTGCTTCGGCGCGGCCTGTTCGCAGGCGCCGCGCTGGCCGCCGCCGGTGGCGCGGCGCTGGCGCTCAGCCGGATCGGGATGCGCCCGATCGGCGAGGCGCTGCTCGCCTCGAGCCCGACCTGGGTGCTCGTCGCGCTCGGCCTGATGTGCCTCTCGATGTGCCTGCGCGCCGTCTCCTGGCACGCGATCCTCAAGGCGGCGCTGCCCGACGCGCTGCCGCGCTTCGCCGACGCGATGCAGGGCACCTCGATCGGCGTCCTGATGTCCGCGACGCTGCCCGCCCGGCTCGGGGAGCCGTCGCGCGCCTTGATCGTCGCGCGGAGGCTCGGCCGGGCACGCGACCGGCTGCCGGTCGTGCTCGGCACGGTCGTCTCGCAGACGCTGCTCAACGTGCTCGCGCTGGTGATCCTGGGAATCGTGATGTTCATCACGATCGGGCTGTTCGCCGGCCGCCAGCAGGCGCTGGTCTGGTACGCGCTGGCGCCCATCGCGGCGCTGGTCGTGGTGCTCGTGGCGCCGGCGCTGCTGCGCTCCGGCCTGCCATCGCGCTCGGCGCGCGTGGGGCGCTGGATCGGGCAGGCGCGCGGGGCCGCCGCGCGCGTGCGGCACGGCCTGGTCGTGTTCCGGCGCGCCAAGCTCGGCTCGGTGGCGACGAGCGCGCAGCTCGGGGCGTGGGGCCTGCAGTGGGTCGCCTGCTACGTGCTGCTGGTCGCGCTGCACCTCGACGGGGCCGCCGACATGGGCGCGGCCGCCGCGGTGCTGTTCGCGGTCAACGTGACCGCGGTGCTGCCGGTCACGCCGTCCAACCTCGGCGTCTTCCAGGCCGCCTGCGTGGCCGTGCTGACCGGCGCCTACGGGATCCCCGCCGCGCAGGCGCTGGGCTACGGGATCATCCTGCAGGCGGTCGAGATCGCCACGGCCGTCGTGATGGGCGCGCCGGCGCTCGTCAAGGAGGGCGTCTCCTGGCGCGAGGTGCGCCTGCGCGCGCTGCACACCTCGCCGGTCTCGCTCGGCGCCCCCGCGCCGCACCGCGCCGAGGCCTAAGCCCGAGACCGCCGGTTCCTCATCTCCCGCGCGTTGGGGCTCTCATGAGGAGAACTCTCATCGCGCTGACCGCGCTGCTGGTGGCCGCTCCCGCGGCGAGCGCCCAGGAGCGCCACGAGCACAGCGCCAACATGAGCCACGTCAAGAACCTGCCGTACGCGGTGGACAACGGCGGCACGCCGAACTACGGCACCGACATCGAGTTCGCGACGCTGGCCGGCAAGAAGTACGCCCTCGCGGGCTCCTACAAGAACGGCCTGCAGATCGTCGACATCTCCAACCCCGACGACGCGCAGATCGTCTCGACCTACGACTGCGGCGTCACCCAGGGCGACGTCCAGGTGTTCCACCAGGCCGACGAGCCCGGTCGCACCTTCGTCGGCTACGCATCCGACACGTTCGGCGACGGCACCTCAACCTGCTACCGCGAGGCGCAGGCGCTCGGGTTCGACATGCTCAAGGAGGACGGCACCGGCAAGAACGGCACGTTCATCGCCGACGTCACCGACCCGCTGAACCCCAGGACCGTCGGCTTCGTCGAGGTCGGCCAGGGCTCGCACAACCAGTCGATCCACCCGAGCGGCAACTACCTCTACAACTCCAACTCGGACCTGATCACCTCGATCCAGCCGGCGATCGAGGTCTTCGACATCTCGGATCCGGGTGCTCCCCGTGCGGTCGGCGAGCTCACGCTGCCGCCACGGCCGGGCCTGGGCACCGAGTCGCACGACATCACGTTCTCGGACGACGGCGCGCGGGCCTACTCGGCCGCTCTGTCACAGGGCGTGATCATCGACACGCGCGATCCCGCCAACCCGTCGATCATCTCCTCGTTCCTGGACCAGACGATCAACGTCTGGCACCAGATGGACCCGTTCACGATCACCGACGCGGCCGGTCGCGAGCGCGAGTTCGTGATCGCCGAGGACGAGTTCGCCGGCGCCGTCGGCACCGGCCAGTGCCCGAACGGCGGGTGCACGTGTTCGAGACGACCGGCGCGATGGAGAAGTCGCCGCAGAAGGTCGGCTAGTCAGCGTGACCAAGCGCAACGCGCTGGTCTGCCTGCTGCCGCAGGGCTAGCACCGGCCGGTGCGGCGCCGGCCCTTGGGCCGGCGCCGCCCCACGTCAACTGCGCTGGGCCGGGGGAGGGTGGATAGCGTGCATGGCATGGATCGCGGGACGGCCATCGCTTTGACGCTCGCCGTCGGCGCCGGGTTCGCGATGCAGGCGCCGATCAACGCCGCGCTCGGCCGCGACATCGGTCCGATCCCAGCGGCGACGGTCTCCTTCGCCGCCGGCACCGTGATGCTGTTCGTCGTCGCCCTCGTGTTCGAGGGCGGCTTCGGCCGGGTCGGCGCCCACCCGGTCTGGTGGCACTACCTGGCCGGCGGCCTGATCGGCGCCGCCGTCGTCGTCGTGACCCTCCAGGCCGTCTCCACCCTCGGAGCCCGGGGCATGATCGCCTGCCTGCTCACCGGCCAGCTCGCGATGGCCGCGATCATCGACCAATTCGGCCTCCTCGGCGTGAGCCAGCAACCCCTCACGCTCGCCCGCGCCGTCGGCCTCGTCCTCCTCGGCGCCGGGGTCGCGCTCGTCATCGGCGGCGCCTAGAGGGCGAACTCCGCCGCGGCGGGCGCCGGCTACTCCGTGAGGCGCTCGCAGACGTCGTCGATGGTCCGCGTCTCGCGGGCGATCAGGGCCTCGGCCTCGTCGCGGAGGCGCCCGAGGTTGTCGGCGCCGGCGTCGTCGAGGTCGTCGGAGGCCTTCTCGAGCTGGGTCTGGAGCCGGACGTAGCCGTCGGGGAGGAGCGCGCGGAGCTGCATGTCGACCGCGTCCTGGCCTCCGTCGAAGACGACGTCGAGCACCGGGCGGGCCCATTCGAGCTGGCCCCAGTCCTTCACCTTCTCGTACGGCAGGGGCCGGGTGTGCTCGCCGGTGCCGAGCGAGAGCAGGAGGTCGAGCTTGCCGCGCAGCTCGGCGTACGCCACGAGCGACGGGTTGACCGCGAAGACGCCGCCATCGATCAGGGTGGCGCCGTCGAGGCGCACCGGCTCGAAGTAGGTCGGAGCGGCGGAGGTGGCGTGCGCGGCGTCGACCATCGAGGCGCCCGAGTGCTCGCCCTCGCTGCGCAGCAGGTGGATCGCGCGCGCCTCGGTGTCGTAGGTGGTCAGCACCAGCGGGAGCGTCGCGGCGCTCATCGGCGTGTCGCCCAGGTAGCGGTCGAGCGCCTTCTCGAGCCCGCTCGACGAGTAGCGCTCGTCGAGGTAGCCGCCGAGCGAGGTGATCTGCTTGAGCAGCGAGCGGTCGAAGATCTTCGGCCCCTCCTCGACGTAGAGCGAGGCGATCTCGGCCGCCGGCAGCGGATCGGGCTTGCCGAGCGCGCAGGCGAGGATGCCGCCGGTCGAGGTGCCCGCGATCATGTCGACGAGCTCCGCGATCCGGCGCGAGGTGCGCTGCTCGATCTCCGCGAGCACGAGCGCAGGGATCAGTCCGCGGATCCCGCCGCCGTCGATCGAGAGGACCTTCATGGCGCGGCATCCTACGCCGCGGGCCGGGCGCTACGCGCGGGTGGCGCCGGCGGGCTCGAAGCCGAGGTTCGCGCAGACCTCGAGCGTCGCCGCGGCGCGGTTCATCGTGTAGAAGTGCAGTCCCGGCGCGCCCGCGTCGAGCAGCTCGCGGCACAGCTCGGTGGCGTGCTCGACGCCGATCCGGCGCACTTCGTCCGGGCGGTCGGCGACGGCCTGCAGCCGGGCGGCGAGCGAGAGCGGCACCTCGGTGCCCGACATCGCCGCCATCCGCTCGAGCTGGCGCACGTTGGTGATCGGCATCACGCCGGGCACGACGGGCGTGTCGACCCCGACGGCGTCCACGAACGCCGCGTAGTCCGACGCCCGGTGCAGGAACTGGGTGAGGCCGAAGTCCGCGGACCGCAGCTTGGCCGCGTGCCACGCGAGGTCCTGCGCCCGCGACGGCGCGGCCGGATGGCCCTCCGGGTGCACGGCCACGCCGACCGACGGGAAGCCGACCGAGCGGGCCAGCTCCACGAGCTCGATCGCGTAGCGCAGGTCGCCCTCGGGGAGCTCCTCGGTCGCGGACAGCGGCGGGTCGCCGTGCAGCGCCAGCAGGTCGCGCACGCCCGCCTCCAGATACCGCTCGAGCAGCGAGACGAGCTCGGCCCGCCCGTGCGCCGCGCAGGTCAGGTGCGCGAGCGGCAGCAGCTCGCTGCCCGCCAGCCGCGCCACGAGCTCGTGCGTGCGCTCGCGAGTGGAGCCGCCGGCGCCGTAGGTGATCGCCACGAACGCCGGCCGCAGGGCCGACAACGCATCGAGCGCCTCCTCCAGCGCCGCGGCGGACGCCTCGGAGCGCGGCGGCCACAGCTCGAACGAGACGAAGCCGCCCCGCCCGATCCGCTCCGCGACCGTCATGGCCCTAGGCGCGCGCGGGCTCGCGCGTGCCCGGCTCGGCCGGCTCGTCGTCGCCGATCTCGCCGAAGCGCGAGGGGTCGCGCGGGGAGCCCTTGATGATGTCGTCGGGCGTGCCGTCCTCGAGCAGGCGCCCGTTGCGCATGCCGAAGTAGGTCGCCTGCGGATGATGGGCGATGATCGCCAGCGTCGACTGCTCGGGCTCGACGGCGTAGCCGCCCGACAGCTGCAGACCGATCCGCTCGGTCGCCTCCAGCAGGCGGTAGACCTTCTCGTGCTCGGACTGCTCCGGCACGGCCGGGTAGCCCCACGAGTAGCGGCGGCCCTGCGTCTCGGGGATGCCGAGGTCCTGGCGCACGCGCCAGTGCAGCCACTCCGCCAGGCCCTCGGCCGTCTGCACGCCGAGGCCGTGGGTGAACAGCTGCTCGGCGAACTCGCCGTCGGCCTCCAGCTTGGCCATCAGCTCCGTGACCTCGTCGCCGGCCGTGACGGCCTGCAGCGCGACCACGTCGAGCTCGCCGGAGTCCTTCGGGCGGTAGAAGTCGGCCAGCGAGAGGCGGTCGCCCTTGGGCTGGCGGGGGCAGTAGAGCCGCTCCAGCTCGGTCT
>Ga0126312_10000919_pt1 | contig 18627 bp, 18 predicted proteins | sample Plot104A_FD_92537 | JGI IMG/M metagenome (GOLD analysis project Ga0126312, IMG submission 92537) | Serpentine soil microbial communities from UC McLaughlin Reserve, CA, USA - Plot104A | ecosystem: Environmental > Terrestrial > Soil > Grasslands | place: USA: UC McLaughlin Reserve, Lake County... | reverse complement strand
TTCACACCGGGCGCGCCGGTTCAGGGAATCGTCGACTTCATTCGTCAGGCCGTGCCGGCCTGACGCGGCGGCCAGCCCGCTCGGGCCGACGACGGGCCGGCGCCCCCGTTGCGCCGACTACGCGGCCGCTCGCCGCGCGGCGCTCGGCTCGCGCTCGAGCTCGGCGATCCGCTCGAGCGCCTCGCGCAGCGCGGCGACCAGCTCCTCGCCCACCTGCTCCGCCCACTCGCGCTCGATCTCCGCGAATAGGCGCTCGGCGGTCGCGTAGGCCTCGACACCGCGCTCGGTCAGGAGAATGATCTTGGCCCGGCCGTCCTCTGGATCCGGCAAGCGCTTGACATAGCCCATTCGCTCCAGGTCGGCCACTACCTCGCCGACGGCCTGCTTCGTCAGCTGCGCCAGTTCGGCGATGTCCGTGAGCCGCGAGCCCGTTTCGGAGTCGATGAAGCGGAAGACGCATCCGTGCCCGGGGCGGATGTCCGGGTGCCCCGCGTCGCCGAGCCGTTCGTGCAGCTCGCCTACCGCCGCCTCCTTCACCTCGGCCAGGAGGGCCGGCAGCGGACGGGTGCTATGCGCGCTCCAGTCTTGCATTTCTCAAGTCCTTCGAAGAAGAGACCGGTTTTGTCAGGACACCTTGTTAGGTCACCTTACCGTATGATAAGGTCGCTTGACAAGGCTTCCTGATCAATTGTACTCGGACTTCGGAGGACTTCAAAATGGCTCGGAAATGGTGGACGTTGATCGCGGTCAGCGTCGCAACCTTCATGCTCCTCCTCGACATCACGGTCGTGAACACCGCGCTGCCGGCGATCGAGGAGGATCTGAACGCCAGCTTCAGCGATCTGCAGTGGGTGATCGACGCCTACACGCTGTCGCTCGCCGCCCTCGTGCTCACCGCCGGCTCGCTGGCGGACCGACTTGGTCGAAGGCGTGTCTTCGCGGTCGGCCTGGGCATCTTCTCGCTCGCCTCGCTGGCGGCGGGCTTCGCGCCCGATCCGACGTTCCTGAACATCGCACGCGCGGTTCAGGGAATCGGCGGGGCGATCATGTTCGCGGTCTCCCTCGCCCTGATCGCCCAGGAGTTTCCGTCGGGCCGGGAGCGGGGTACCGCGATGGGAATCTACGGCGCCACGATCGGCGTGGCGGTCGCGGTCGGCCCGCTGGTAGGTGGCGTCCTCACCGACGCGCTCGGCTGGGAGTCGATCTTCTTCCTGAACGTGCCGATCGGCCTGGCGGCGATCGCCGTCACCTACCTGAAGCTGCGTGAGAGCCGCGACCCGAACGCTACGCGCGTCGACTGGGCGGGGCTCGCCACCTTCTCAACGGCGCTGTTCCTGCTCGTGCTCGGGCTGGTACGTGGGAACGACGAGGGCTGGGGCAGCACGCTGATCGTGGGGCTGTTCGCCGGGTCGGCCGTGCTGCTCGCGGCGTTCGTCGCAATCGAGTCGCGCGTAAAGGAGCCGATGCTCCCGCTGGGGCTGTTCCGTAACCGCTCGTTCACGGGCGTCCAGCTGGCCGCGTTCGCGGTCTCCGGCTCGATGTTCGCGCTGTTCCTGTACCTGACCCTCTACCTCCAGAACTACCTCGGCCACTCGCCCCTCGAGGCTGGCATTCGCTACCTGCCGATCACGCTGGCGGTGTTCTTCGTGGCGCCGTTCGCCGGGGCGATGCTGTCCCGCGTTCCCGCCCGGGCGATGCTCGGCGTGGGACTCGCGGGAGCCGGTGTCGGCCTGCTGCTGATGTCCGGGCTCCACGCCGGAGACGGTTGGACGACCCTGCTCGCCGGCTTCCTCGTCGCGGGCGCAGGCGTGGGCCTATTGAACCCCGCCATCGCCGACGTGGCGGTGAGCGTGGTTCCGAAGGAGCAAGCCGGGATGGCCTCGGGAATCAACGACACCTTCCGTCAGGTCGGGGTCTCCGTGGGCGTCGCCGCCTGGGGAGCGATCTTCCTGGGCCGCGGAGCCGAGAAGGTGTCCGAGCTCGCGGCCGGCACTCCCACGGCGACCGGCGACCGGCCGCGGCAGCTGGTCGAGGCCGTGTCCTCCGGGAACCTCGACTCGGCGCTCGGCGGCGTGGCGCCCGGCGCCCGCGGGACCATCGCGCACGCGGCGCGAGAGGGCTTCCTCGCCGGGATGAACGAGGTCCTGCTGCTCGGGGCCGGGCTGGCGTTCGTGGGCGCGCTGGTCTCGCTCTGGCTCGTGCGCGAGCGTGACATCGAGCGCGAGGCGCCCGAGGTGGCCGAGGCGACCGAGCTCGCCCCAGCGGGCGAGGCTGTGCCGGAGCCGGTCGCGGCCTAAGGCCACAGGTCCTTCGCTGCACCGAGGGGTCGGCGCCCGCCGGGGCGCCGGCCCCTCGGCCACCCGGTGCTTCGCTGCACCGAGGGGTTGGCACCCGCGGACCCGTCCCGGCTACGCCAAATCCGGTATTTGTCCTGGATAGGTGTTCCTATACGACACCCAGGCAGGACGGAAGGGCCCTCCGCCCCCACATGCCCGCCGTTCGAGGATCCTCCTCGTCGCGAGGAGGATGCGATTGACTCGTCAGTCAATTGGGTAAGATGCGCTCCGCCGCGGACGGGAGTCGCTGCCCCGTTCGCTCAGCGCCAAGCGAAGGAGAAGGTGTCCCGTGAAGATCTGCGTCCTCGTGAAAGAGGTGCCCGACGCCGCCGTGGAGAAGCGCATGGACGAGGGTGCGAAGCGCCTCGACCGCTCGGGCGAGAAGAACCTGAACCCGTTCGACACGCACGCGATCGAGGCCGCGATGCAGATCCGCGAGGGCGGTGCGGTCGACGTCGACGAGATCGTCGCCGTGACGATGGGCCCCGAGTCGGCGTTCCGGGCGCTGCACAAGGCGGTCTCGCTCGGTGCGGACCGCTCGGTCCATCTCACGGACGAGGCCCTGGCCGGCTCGGACGTCTGCGCCACCGGCTACGCCCTGGCCAAGGCGCTCGAGGGGGAGTCGCCGGACCTCGTGCTGCTCGGCCAGCAGTCGGACGACGGCGAGTGCTACACGATCGGCGCGGTCGTCGCGGATCACCTGAAGATGCCCTCCCTCACCCAGGTCATCAAGATCGACGTCAACGCGGGCAAGCTCCGCTGCGAGCGCCAGGCCGAGTACGGCTACGACACCGTCGAGGTCGAGCTGCCCGCCGTGATCTCGGTCGGAGACGCGATCAACGAGCCGCGCTACCCGTCCCTCAAGGCGATCATGGGGGCCAGGAAGAAGCCACTCGATACCAAGTCGGCGAGCGACGCGGGGATCGAGCCGGACCGGGTCGGCGAGCATGGATCGAGGACCGAGGTCCTCGCGATCAGCCCCCCGCCCGAGAAGGAGCCCGGCGAGGTCATCGAGGACGAGGACACCAACGAGACCGTCGAGCGGATCGTGTCCTGGCTCCACGAAAGGAAGCTGTTGACATGAGCATCCTCGTCTACGCGCTCCACTACCAGGGCGACTTCAACAAGAACTCGCTGGGCGCCGTCTCCGAGGCCGCGAAGCTGGCGAAGGAGCTCGGCGGCGAGTGCGGCGCGGTCGTGGTCGGCGAGGGCGACGACCTGAGCGACGATCTCTGCGCCTCGCTCGGCCGCTATGGCGCCTCGAAGGTTTACCGGGCTCGAGCCCCGGAAGGCCTCGCTCAGCCGGTTGTCGACGTGATGGAGAAGGTGATCCAGGAGAACGGCTTCCGGTACGCCCTCTTCGGGGGCGGACTGCTCGGCTTCGAGATCGGCGCCGGCCTGACCGCCCGCCTGAACGCCGGGGTGACCATGGAGGTCACCGCGGTGAAGGTGCAGGACGGCAAGCTCGTAGCCGAGCGACCGATCCTCCAGGACTCGGCCGTCGTGGACGTGGGCTACTCGGGCGAGCCCGGGATCGTGATCGGCCGCCTCAACGCCTTCGACGCCCGGGAGTCGGGCGACGGCGCGGCCGAGGTGATCGACGTCGACGTCGAGCTCCAGGGCCACTCCACGAAGGCCGTCATGGTCGAGCGCGGCGAGCAGCGCGGCGCGGACGTGAACATCGAGGACGCCGAGATCCTCGTGGCCGGCGGGCGCGGTCTTGGGAACGCCGAGGGCTTCGAGCTCTGCGAGTCGCTCGCCGAGGCGCTCGGCGGCGCCGTGGCGGCCACGCGCGCCGTGGTCGACGCCGGCTGGTACCCGTACGCCGCCCAGATCGGGCAGACCGGCAAGACGGTCGCGCCGAAGCTCTATCTGGCAGCCGGCATCTCCGGCGCGATCCAGCACAAGGTCGGCATGCAGAGCTCCGAGAACATCGTCGCGATCAACAAGGACCCGAACGCGCCGATATTCGAGTTCTCCGACCTGGGCGTGGTCGGCGACTTGAACAAGATCATCCCCAAGCTGACAGAGGCAGTGAAGGCGAAGAAGGTCGATTAGGCGCGCGTCTGCGCGGACCGAAGGCCAACCGCACATGTCAACGGCGCCGATCGAGTTCCCTCCTCCCGTCGACTCCGCGAAGGAGTTCGTCGGATCGCCGACCGATCCCGAGGACGAGCGGATCGAGGTCGGCGTGGTGATCGTGGGCGGCGGCCCCGCCGGTCTTGCCTGCGCCATCCGGCTCTCGGAGCTCTTGGCGGGGGACGAGCGGCTGACCGAGCGGCTGGGCGAGGTGCCGATCGCCTTGGTCGAGAAGGGGAGGGGCCCCGGCTCCCATCTTCTGTCAGGGGCGATGATGAACCCGTCGGCGATGCGGGCGCTGTTCCCCGACCTGCCGGAGTCGGAGTGGCCGACGTACGGCACCGTAGGAAAGGACGCCGCCTACTTCCTGCCTAACGGCAAGCGCGCGATCCCACTGAAGCCGACGCCGCCTCCGTTCCGCAACCACGGCAACCACGTGATCTCGATCGCGCAGCTCGGCCGCTGGCTCGCCGAGCGGGCGGAGGAGGCCGGCGTCTACATCCTCGGCGAGACGGCCGCCAGCCGGCTGCTGGTCGAGGACGGCCACGTGGTCGGCGTGCGCTCGGGCGACAAGGGCCGCGGCCGCGACGGCGAGGAGCTCACGAACTTCGAGCCCGGCTCCGACCTGATCGCCAAGGCGACCGTGCTCGCCGAGGGTACCCAGGGTCATCTCACCGGGGCGGCCATCCGCCACTTCGACCTCGGCACCGACGACCCGCAGCAGTGGGAGATCGGGGTGAAGGAGGTCTGGGAGGTGCAGCGGCCGCTCGACAGGGTGATCCACACGGCGGGCTGGCCGTTCCGCTTCGCTGCGAAGTACCGCGAGTTCGGTGGCTCGTTCATCTACCCGATGGGCGAGGACAAGATCTCACTGGGCCTGGTGTGCGGGCTCGACTACCGGGACGCGACCTTCTCGATCCACGACGCGCTCCAGGAGCTGAAGACCCACCCGCTGGTGGCCGCGCTGATCGAGGACGGGAAGCGGGTCGGGTGGGGCGCGAAGACGATCCCGTCCGGCGGCTACTGGGCGATGCCGAGACGCTTCTGGGCGCCCGGTGTCTGCATCGCCGGCGACGGCGCGAGCATGTGCAACATCACCCGGCTGAAGGGCGTCCACTACGCGATGCACGCCGGAATGTTCGCCGCCGAGGCGATCTTCGAGGCCCTGCGCAGGGACGACACCGCCGACCTGGCGGCCTACGAGGCGAGGGTCCGCGACTCCGAGATCGAGCAGGACCTCTATCGCGCGCGCAACATGCGTCAGCCGTTCGCGCGGGGCTTCCTGATCGGCGGCGCGCTGGCGAACATGATGGAGGTCTCGGGCGGGCGCTTCCCGGGCGGGCGTTGGCAGACCCATGACGACGCAACCGTCGACGTCTTCATCGGCGATCACGAGTACCCGAAGCCGGACGGCACCACCACGTTCGACAAGCTCTCGTCGGTCTTCCTCTCGGGGAACGCCACCCGAGACGACGCCCCGAACCACATCCGCGTACAGCAGAAGGTGCCGCTCGACATCGCGCTCATGTGGCAGAACATGTGTCCGGCCGCCGTCTACGAGGTGCCGGAGGACGAGCTCGAGGCCGCCCGCGTCGACCGCAACGGAAAGCTGGACGGCAAGCGCGAGGTCAAGGTCGAGATCACTCCCTCGAACTGCGTGCAGTGCGGAGCGATCACGGCGAAGGGCGGCCGTCTGACCCCTCCGGAGGGTGGCGACGGCCCCAACTACCAGGCCACCTGAGGGCCTCGACGCACGCCCTTCGGCGTCCTCGGGGTTCGGCGTGCCCAGCACGCCTTCACCCCTGCGTTCTTGAATGGCGCGCCTGGGGCGCCGGTCGCGGCCGACGGGGCCACTCGCTAGCGTGCCGCCATTCGGTACCCCGGCCAGAATCCACGCCGCGCCACCGTGGTGGGCGCGGGCTCCTTCGGCACAGCCGTGGCCCTGGTGCTCGTCCGGGCGGGCATACGTACGACCCTCCTCTGCCGGACGAGCGCCCAGGCGGAGACGTTGGGCGAGGCGCGCCAGAACGAGCGCTATCTGGCCGGGGTGGCGCTCCCGCGCGAACTGGCGATCCGGGCCTTCGGCGAGCGGCCGGACCAGTTCGCGCGCCCTGACCTGATCTTCCTCGCCGTGCCGTCGAACGGTCTCGGCGAAGCGCTCGGGAGCTCCAGCGGCTGGGGGTGCCCGAGCGAGCGGGGATCGTCTCGCTCGCGAAGGGGCTCGTGCCGCCCGATGGCACTCCGCCGACCGTGGCGCTCGAAGCGGCCTTCGGGCCCGAGGCACGTGAGTAGACTCGAAGACGCAATGAAGCCCGACATTCACCCCGACTACGGCCCCTCGCACGTCCGTTGCACCTGCGGCAACGAGTTCTGGACCCGCTCCACGAAGCCCGAGCTGCACGTCGAGATCTGCTCCAACTGTCACCCGTTCTACACGGGGCGTCAGAAGCTTGTCGACACCGGCGGGCGCGTCGAGCGTTTCCGTCGCCGCGCCGCCCGGTCCCGCTCTCGCCGCTAGAGGTCGTATGCGGCCGGCGGGCGCCGCCGGCCGCGCCGCAACTCACGCCGCCATGGCCTGTTCTCACGGGGCATGCCCCGTCGGCTGGTCATAGGAGCGCTTCTCGTCGCGACCCTCGCGACCATTCCCTCGTTGGCATCCGGCGAGTCGACCTCGATGGCGTGGGTGAAGATGGTCGAATGCTCGCCCGACGCGCACGAGGCCGCCTTCTACGCTCGCATGCGCCAGGTGCCCGGCGGCGACCGGATGCTGATGCGCTTCACGCTGCTCGCACGCACCGGTGCGCACGGCTTCGACCGGATCGACGCGCCGGGCCTCGGGCGCTGGCGCCGGTCCAAGTCGGGGGTGGCCGCCTTCGGCTACAGGCAGGGGCTCCGCAACCTGACCGAGAACGTCGTCTACCGCGTGCGAGTGGACTATCGCTGGCTCTCGCCTGAGGGCGACACGCTCCTGACGGCCAGTCACCGCTCGGCCTCTTGTCGCCAGTTCGACGGGCTGCCGAATCTGCACGCGCGATTCCTGGGAGCGGCGGCGTCCTCGATGCCCGGCATGTTGCGCTACGACGTCCGGACGTGGAACTCGGGCCTCTCCCCGGCCAGCGCGGTGGAGGTGAGCCTCGAGGTCGACGGCCGCCTCATCGACACGATGACCGTGGCGTCCCTGTTCCCGGACGAGAGCAGTCAGCTGCCCTTCCGCGGCCCCGAGTGCGAGCAAGTCGTGAGGACGAAGGCCGACCCTGACGGCGCCATCGTCGAGACCTCCGAGGACGACAACGTCCACGAGCTCGCCTGCTCGGATCTCCCCCGATCGTAAAGCCGATCCTGAAAGCGCCGATACCATCGTCCAAGTGAACGCCTTCCCGTCGGCCAACGGCAACGCCCCGGACCACCTACGGGAGGCGACCAGCGACGCGGCCATCGGCGGCCAGGCCGTCCTCGAGGGAGTGATGATGCGCGGCGTCTCCACCTGGTCGGTGGCGGTGCGAAAACCATCCGCGACTCAGATCGATGCCGGCGGCGCCGGCTCCGGAGAGGGCGCCAAGGGCGACATCGAGGTGATCTCCGAGCCGCTCGTCTCATGGACCAAGCGCAATCGCCTCCTGCGCCTCCCGATCGTGCGCGGGGTGGTCGCGCTGGCCGAGTCGCTGAAGATCGGCTTCCGGGCGCTCGGCATCTCGGCGAATGCCCAGCTGCCTGACGACGAGCAGGGCGACAAGCAGGAGATCGGCAGCGGCGCCTGGGTCGGCACGGTCGCCTTCGCCCTGCTCTTCGCGGTGGGGCTCTTCTTCCTGCTGCCCGCGGGACTGACGAACATCTTCCGCGACGAGATCCCCAACTCGATCGTGTTCGTCCTCATCGAGAAGCTCATCCGGATCACGATCTTCCTCGGCTACCTGTGGCTGATCTCGCGTATGGCCGACCTGCAGCGCGTGTTCGAGTATCACGGCGCCGAGCACAAGACGATCTCCTGCTACGAGGCCGGCGTGCCGCTCATCCCGGAGAACGCCCAGCAGTACTCGCGCTTCCATCCCCGCTGCGGGACGAGCTTCCTGCTCCTGGTGATGATCGTCGCCATCGTCGTCTTCGCCCCCCTCGGCAAGCTCGACTGGCAGTGGCTGTTCGTCTCGCGCATCCTCGGAATCCCAGTCGTGGCCGGTCTGGCCTTCGAGCTGATCAAGTGGTTCGGCAAGAATCGCGCCAAGCGCTGGGCACGCGTCCTGATGTGGCCGGGGATGCAGCTTCAGCGGCTCACGACGCGCGAGCCCGATCTGCCCCAGCTGGCCGTGGCCATCGCCGCCCTCCAGGCCGTCCTCGCGGTGGAGAATCCGCGTATCGCGTCGGAGGATGACAAGATCGGCATGGAAGTCGTCGCCTGACGTTTCGGATCGGCTGCTGTCGGAAACCCGGACTTGATGGGCGCCGTGCTGCTCACCGGCGCGACTGGCTTCCTCGGACAGGAATTGCTGGCTCGCTTCCTTGAACGTGACGATCGTCACGTGTATGCGATCGTGCGCGCGGAGGACTCCGAAGCCGCCGCGGCGCGGCTGCCGGCGCACGACCGCCTGACCGCCGTCCCCGGTGACATCGAGCGTCCGGGGCTCGGCCTCGACAGCACGACGGCGGACGACCTCGCCGAGCGGATCACGACCGTCCTGCACTGCGCGGCGTCCGTGTCATTCGGACTCGGCCTCCCGGAGTCGAGGCGCATCAACGTCGACGGCACCCGCCGGGTCGCCGAGCTGGCCGAGCGCTGCACGAACCTGGCGCGCTTCGCCTACGTGTCGACCGCCTATGTGTCAGGCGAGCCGAGCGGACTGTTCCGCGAGGACCAGCTCGACGTGGGCCAGCGCTTCCGCAACGCGTACGAGCAGTCCAAGTTCGAGGCGGAGGCGTTGCTTCGCGGGCGCTTCGGTCATCTGCCGTTGCAGGTGCTGCGTCCGAGCATCATCGTCGGCGACAGCCGGACGGGCTTCACCTCGGCGTTCAACGTCCTGTACGCGCCGCTGAAGGCGTTCGCCCGCGGCGCGATCCCCGCCATCCCCGCCCGGCGTTCGTCGCCGGTCGACATCGTGCCGGTCGACTACGTCGCCGACACCACGTACCAGCTCGCCTCGAACGGCGGCGAGGGGACATTCCACCTGGTGGCCGGTCGCAACGCCACGACGGTCGGCAAGCTGATCGACTTGTCCTCGCAGCAGCTAGGCCGCAAGCCGCCGACGGTGCTGCCGCCCAAGGCCTACTACCTCGCCCTCCACCCGTGGCTGCGGAGGAAGTTCGAGGGCCTGCGGCGCTTGGAGGTCTACTTCCCCTACTTCTCGATGCGGGTGCGCTTCGACGATCAGCGCCTGGGCCCGGGGCCGCCCGTCGAGAACTACTTCCCTCGACTGATCGAGTTCGCGCAGGCCGCACGCTGGGGGCGCCGCCAGGTGACGCCCACAGAACTCACCCCGTCGACGTAGAGTCGTACCGGGTTGACCTAGCGGCCTACCCTTACAGGCGTGATCGAAAGACTCGTCGAGCAGATCGAGGGCCGCTTCGCCGAGCTCTCGGAGCAGCTGGCCGACCCCGACGTGATCGGTGACCAGCTGCGCTACGCGGACGTCGGGCGCGCCTACCGCGGGCTCGAGCCCGCGCACGCGCTCGCGCGCGAGTGGCGGCGGACGAGCGACGATGCCGCCGGCGCTCGTGAGCTCCTTGCCGAGGACGGCGACGACCCGGAGCTCCGCGAGCTCCTGCACAGCTCCGAGGAGCGCCTCCGCGAGCTCGAGGAGGAGATCCGCCTGGCGATGGTCGAGTCCGATCCGAACGACGAGAAGGACGTGATCGTCGAGATCCGGCCCGGCACGGGTGGCGAGGAGGCGGGCCTGTTCGCCGGCGACCTCTTCCGGATGCTCACGCGCTATGCCGAGCGGCGGGGCTTCCGCACAGAGCCGCTGGCGGCGGGCGACGGGCACTACACGTTCGCGGTGAAGGGTCGCGCCGCTTACTCGGTCTTCAAGTTCGAGGGCGGAACGCATCGCGTCCAGCGCGTGCCGGAGACCGAGTCTCAGGGCCGCATCCACACCTCCACGGCGACCGTCGCGGTGCTGCCCGAGGCCGAGGACGTCGACGTGAAGATCGACCCCGGCGACCTCCAGATCGACGTCTACCGCTCCTCCGGGCCAGGCGGGCAGTCCGTGAACACGACCGACTCGGCCGTCCGGATCACCCACAAGCCCACCGGGCTGGTTGTCTCCATGCAGGACGAGAAGTCGCAGCTCCAGAATCGGGAGAAGGCGATGCGGGTGCTGCGGGCACGTCTGCTCGAGCGCGAGATCGCGACGCAGCAGAAGGAGCTGGCGGCGGCGCGGCTGGCGCAGGTGGGCACGGGTGAGCGGGCGGAGAAAGTCCGCACCTACAACTTCCCGCAGGACCGCGTGACCGACCACCGTGTGTCGCTCACCAAGAACAACCTCCCCGCGATCCTGAGCGGAGAGCTCGACGAGTTCACTGCGACGCTCGAGGCCGAGGAGAAGCGCCGGAAGCTGGAAGCGACCGCTGCTTGACGGTCCCTGACGTGCCTGGGCCGGCGGTGACCCGCCGCGGGCGCGAGGCGATCGCTTGACGGCGCGCGACGCGCTCGACGCCGCGGTCCCGGCACTCGTCGCGGCTGGATGCGAGACGCCACGCCTCGACGCCGAGGTCCTGATCGCCGACGCTCTAGGCGTCGACCGCGCGGCGCTGGTCGCCGCTCCCGAGATGGCCATACCGCCCGCCGCGGCGCGCATCGTCGGCGAGCGTGTCCGCCGGCGCGTCCAGCGCGAGCCGGTCGCGTACATCCTCGGACGCAAGGGCTTCCGCCGCATCGAGCTCCTGGTCGACCGGCGCGTGCTGATCCCGCGACCGGAGACGGAGCTGCTCGTGGAGGTCGCGCTCGAGCTGCCCGCCGGGGCTCGGGTGCACGAGGTCGGAACCGGGTCGGGCGCCGTCGCCCTGGCGCTGCGCGACGAGCGACCGGACCTCTTGATCTCGGCCTCGGATGCGTCCGCCGCGGCGATCGAGGTGGCGCGAGACAACTCCGCCCGGCTCGGCCTGGCGCTCGACTTGGTCTTGGCCCGGAGCCTCGCGGCCACTCGGCCGGGCGAGCCATGCGAGGCGACCCGTCGAGGGTTCGACCTGGTGGTCGCCAACCTTCCGTACGTCCGGGATGACGAGTGGAACGGCCTCCAGCCGGAGATCGTCCGCTACGAGCCGCGCGAGGCGCTCGTCGCAGGCGAGGACGGCCTCGACGCGATCCGCGAGCTCGTCTCGCAGTCGCCGGCGGGCACCCGCCTCGCCCTCGAACACGCCCCCGATCAGGCCGCCGCCGTGCGCGCACTGCTGCGCGACCCGCGGACCCGCCGCGACCTCGCCGGCCGGGAGCGGGTTACGGTGGGCACCGCGCTGTAAAGCTGTGGCGCAGCTCGTCATGACCTCAGAGGAAGTCGCCGCCTTCGAGCGCTGCATCTCCGTCGGCGGGGTCGCCCTGTTCCCCGCGGACACCGTGTACGGGCTGGCCACGGGGCCGGACTCGCGCGAGGGCGTCTACCGGCTCTACCGCCTCAAGCGGCGAGATCCGGGACGCCCGTCCGCGGTCATGTTCTTCCGGCTCGAGCTGGCGCTGGCCGCGCTGCCCGAGCTTGGCGAGCGGACGCACGCGGCTGTCGAGCGGCTGCTGCCGGGAGGGCTGACGCTGCTGCTCCCCAATCCTGCCCGGCGCTTTCCGCTGGCGGGTGGGCCGGAGCCCGAGCGCCTCGGGCTGCGGGTACCTCGGCTCCAGGGCGAGCTCGCGCCGCTGGCCGACGTGAGCTGGCCCGTGCTTCAGTCGAGCGCGAACCCATCCGGGGGGGCCGAGGCCCGCCGCGTGGAGGGCGTCGACGAGCGCATTCGCGCGGGCGCCGACCTGGTCCTCGACGGCGGCGAGCTGCCCGGGACGCCCTCCACCGTCGTGGACCTGACCTCTTACGAGGTGGATGGGGGGTACGAGATCGTGCGAGAGGGAGCCGTCACCGCCGACGCCGTCCGTGAGCTGCTGTGATCGCGGCGCCGTCGCCCGCGGGCTGAGGATGCAGCCCCGACAGCCCGGAGATCGGCCCGCCGAGCCGGCCTCATAGCCGAGGGTCGCGTCCCGACGGTCGTGTACCTTGCGGAGACAGTGAGCGAGCTCAGCCCCGACTACTTCACCAAGCCCGTCGCCGAGGTCGATCCCGAGATCGCGGAGGTGCTCGGGGACGAGGCCGCCCGCCAGGAGCGGACGCTCGAGATGATCGCGTCGGAGAACTTCGTCCCCCAGGCGGTCCTCGACTGCCAGGGCTCGGTGCTCACGAACAAGTACGCCGAGGGCTATCCGGGCAAGCGCTACTACGGCGGCTGCGAGCACGTGGACGTCGCCGAGCAGCTCGCGATCGACCGCGCCAAGGAGCTGTTCGGCGCCGAGCACGTCAACGTCCAGCCGCACTCCGGGGCACAGGCCAACTCTGCGGTCTACATGGCGCTGCTCGATCTGGGCGACCGCATCCTCGGCATGAAGCTCGACCATGGCGGCCACCTCACGCACGGGATGAAGATCAACTTCTCCGGGCTCTACTTCGACATCGTGGCCTACGGCGTGCGGGAGGAGGACTCGCGGCTCGACATGGATGAGCTGCAGCAGCTCGCCGAGGACGCCCGGCCAAAGCTCATCCTCGCGGGCTGGTCGGCCTACCCGCGGCAGCTCGACTTCAAGCGCTTTCGCGAGATCGCCGACTCGGTCGGTGCCCTCCTGGTCGCGGACATGGCGCACTTCGCCGGGCTCGTCGCGGCCGAGGAGCACCCGAATCCGGTTCCGTACTGCGACGTCGTGACCACCACGACGCATAAGACGCTCGGCGGCGCACGCGGCGGAATGATCCTCTGCAAGGAGGAGTACGCCAAGAAGATCAACTCGCGGGTCTTCCCCGGTCATCAGGGCGGTCCACTGATGCACGTGATCGCGGGAAAGGCGGTCGCTCTCAAGATCGCGCAGACCGATCTCTTCCGGGAGCGTCAGCGGCGGACGCGAGAAGGCGCCGGGGCGGTCGCCGCGGAGATGCTCGCCGCGGGCGTGAACGTGCTCACCGGTGGGACCGACGTCCACTTGGTGCTAGCCGACCTGCGCGACTCGGCGCTCGACGGCCAGCAAGCCGAGGACCGACTCGCGGAGGTCGGGATCACCGTCAACCGCAACGCCGTGCCCTTCGACCCGCGCCCGCCGGCGGTCTCCTCCGGGCTGCGGATCGGCACCCCGGCGCTCGCCACACGCGGCCTTCAGGTCGATGACTTCCGCGAGATCGGGAGGGTGATCGGCGAGGCACTTACCGGCGACTTCTCGGAGGACAAGAAGTCGGAGCTCTCGGAACGCACTCGCGCGCTCGCGGAGCGCTATCCGCTTTATCCCCAACTGGCGCCCGCGACCGTCTGACCGCGCTGCAAACCTTCGCGGGCTCAGAAGGTCGCTCAAGCGGTCGAACCTTCGAGCTCGAAGGCGTCTGGCTGGCGCGGGGAGGTCGCCCGGTGCTGCGTGGGCTCGACCTGTGGATCGGCAACGGGGCCACCGCGATCCTCGGGCCTTCGGGATCGGGCAAGTCGACTCTGCTCCGGCTCCTGAACCGGCTGGCCGATCCGGACAAGGGGGTGGTGAGCTTCCGCGGGAGGGCGGTGCGCGAGCTGGACCCGCTGGAGCTGCGGCGTCGGGTCGTGCTCGTCCCGCAGCTTCCGGCGCCGGTGCCGGGGAGCGTCGCCGACAACGTCCGCTATGGCCCCCGCCTCCTGGGGCGCGAGGTTTCGGTGGAGCGTCCGCTAGTGCTGGCAGGCCTCGACGCGAGCTTCGCGGAGCGCGACGCCGCCAAGCTGTCCGTCGGTGAGCAGCAGCGGGTGATGCTCGCCCGCGCGCTCGCGCTCGAGCCGGAGGTCCTCCTCCTCGACGAGCCCACGGCCGCGCTCGACGAGGACGCCAAGGGCGCCGTGGAGGAGGCGCTGGCCGGCCTGGCGGGAATCTCGATGGTCGTGGTGACCCACGAGCGCGGGCAGGCCGAGCGGCTCGCGCGAAGGATCGTGCGAATACGCGAGGGCCGCGTGGTGGGCGAGGATGGCGCAACTGAGGGGCGCGCCCCGGGCGCTGCGAGGGAGGCCGCGCCACGGTCGCGTGAGGACGGCCCGACAGAGGTCGCGCCGTGACGACCGTCTCCATCTCGCTCGGAGAGGTCGTCGCCACCCTGGCGCTCGTCGCGATCGCCGCGGCGGTGTCGTTCTGGAGGCGGGCCGACCTCGAGCAGGATCTCGGCCTCGCCGTGCTCCGGTCGTTCCTTCAGCTGACGGCGGTCGGCTACGTGATCCAGGCGATCTTCGACTCGGACAGCCTGTGGCTCGTGGCCGGACTGCTGGCAGCGATGGTCGCCTTCGGGTCGATCACCGCGCGCGGCCGCGCGCGGGCCGTGCCGGGCGCGCTCGGGCCGATCGTGCTCGCCCTCGGGACGGCCGCCGCGGTCACCATCGGCCTGGTCCTGGCGCTCGGCGTGTTCGACGCCGAGCCGCGCTACCTCGTCCCCGTCGGGGGGATGGTGATCGGCAACTCGATGACCTCGGCGGCCGTGGCGCTCAACCGGCTGGCCGACGAGGTGCACTCCGGCACGCAGCAGATCGAGGCGATGCTCGCGCTCGGAGCCACGTCGCGCCAGGCCTCGCGCGGCCTCGTGACCCGCAGCCTCCGCTCGGGCATGATCCCGCTGATCGATTCGACCAAGACCACCGGCGTGGTCTTCTTCCCCGGCACGATGGTCGGGATGCTGATCGCCGGCGCGGCGCCGATCGACGCCGTGCGCCTCCAGCTCATCCTGCTCTGGACGCTCCTCGGGAGCGTGGCGCTCGCCGCGCTGATCGCCGTCTCGCTCGGCTACCGCGGCTTCTTCACGCCCGCGCATCAGCTGCGCGAGGCCGCGACCGCCTGACCGCGCTGCAACCTTCGTCATCCGGCGTCATCGGGTCTCGGCGTGCCCGGCACGCCTTCCAGCCTGCTTCCTTGGCTGAGTTGGCTTTCGCGCGCTCAGGCAGTCGCGCGTCGGCCCCACGACCCCGGGTATGCGGACCGCATGAAGGCGGTCACTTGGCACGGAAAGCGCGACGTCCGCGTGGACACCCACCCCGACCCTTCGATCGGGGAGCCCACCGACGCGATCGTCCGCGTCACCTCGAGCGGTATCTGCGGATCCGACCTGCACCTGTACGAGGTGCTCGGAGCGTTCATCAGCCAGGGCGACATCCTGGGCCACGAGCCGATGGGAGTGGTCGAGGAAGTGGGCGCCGAGGTGAAGCAGATCGCGCCGGGAGATCGGGTCGTCATCCCGTTCAACATCTCCTGCGGCGACTGCTGGATGTGCTCGCAGGGCCTCTACTCGCAGTGCGAGACGACGCAGGTCCGCCAGCACGGCAAGGGTGCGTCGCTGTTCGGTTACACGAAGCTCTACGGCCAGGTCCCGGGCGGGCAGGCTGAGTACCTGCGCGTGCCGCAGGCGCAGTTCGGGCCGGTCAAAGTCCCGGAAGGACCGCCCGACGAACGCTTCGTCTATCTCTCCGACGTCCTACCCACCGCCTGGCAGGCGGTCGAGTACGCAGCGGTGCCCGCGGGTGGGACGCTCGCGGTGTTCGGGCTCGGCCCGATCGGACAGATGTGCAGCCGCATCGGGCTCCGGCGCGGCGCCGGGCGCGTGATCGGCGTGGACCTCGTCCCGGAGCGCCTCGAGATGGCCGGTCGCCACGGGGTCGAGACCATCGACATGAGCGAGCACGACGACCCCCCCGCGCTCATCCGCGAGATGACAGAGGGTCGCGGCGCCGACTCCGTCATCGACGCGGTGGGCATGGAGGCGCACGGCGCTCCGATCGGGAAGCTCGCCCAGGAAGCGGCGGCGCTCCTACCGGACCTCGTGGCCCAGAAGGTGATCGAGAAGGCGGGCATCGACCGCATGAGCGCGCTCTACGCATGCATCCAATCGGTCCGGCGCGGCGGCACGATCTCCATCACCGGCGTCTACGGCGGCGCCATGGACCCGCTGCCGATGATGGAGCTCTTCGACAAGCAGATCCAGCTGCGGATGGGCCAGGCCAACGTCCGGCGCTGGACGGACGACATCCTGCCGCTCGTCACCGCGGACGACGACCCGCTCGGCACCGAGGACCTGGCGACCCACAAGGTTCCGCTCGCCGACGCGCCGCACGGCTACGAGATCTTCCAAAAGAAGGAAGACCGCGCGATCAAGGTGCTGCTCCAGCCCTAGATGCCCTGGCCGGCGCAATCAGGATCAGTGATCTAAATCCGGGGGCGGCTGGGCCTTCGAGTACGTTCCCGGAGCCGTGAAGATCTGGATCGACATGACTGCGCCGGCGCACGTACTGGTGTTCCGGCCGATCATCGAGCGCCTGCGCGAGCGGGAGCACGAGGTCCAGGTGACCGCCCGCGACTACGCCCAGACGCTCCAGCTCCTGGAGCTCCACGGCATCGACCACATCGCGTTCGGCCGCCACGGCGGCGCGTCGAGGGCCAGGAAGCTCGGCGCTCTGATCCGCCGGACGGGCCGAGCGCGCGGGTTCGCGCGCCGAAATGGCTTCGACCTGGCGGTCGCGCACGGCTCGAACGACCTCGCGATCGCCGCCGCCTCGCTCCGCACCCCGGCCGTCAACATGTTCGACTACGAGTTCGCCGTGCAGCAACACAACGTCGGCTGCCGGCTGGCCCGCCGGGTCCTGACGCCGGACCGCATTCCGCCGGAGCGCCTGGCACGCTACGGTGCAGGCCCCGGGAAGCTCTTCCAGTTCCCGGGTCTCAAGGAGGAGTACTACCTCGCGGACTTCGAGCCCGACCAGACGATCATGCGACGCTTGGGCGTCGATGAGGAACGTGTCACGGTCGTTATCCGCCCGCCTCCCGACGTGTCCCTCTATCACCGCCGCTCGAACAAGCTGTTCCCGCAGGTGGTGCACCATGTCGGTACGCACGACGGGGTACATGCGGTCGTCGTGCCGCGCACCGAGGAGCAGCGGGCCTACGTTCGCGGTCTTCGCCTGCCGTCGCTCATCGTCCCGGACCGCGCCGTTGACGCCCAGAGCCTCATCGCGTGCGCCGACCTCGTGGTCTCGGCGGGCGGGACGATGAACCGCGAGGCGGTGGCGCTGGGGACTCCTGTGTACACGACGTATGGAGGGCGACTCGGCGGCGTCGACGAGGCGCTCATCCAGGAGGGTCGCCTTCGGCCGCTGACCAGCGCGCACGCGCTCGAGCTCGTGAAGCGCGAGCCGGGCGGATCTCGCGAGCGGCGCGACCCGGGGGTGCTCACCGATCTGATCCTGGGGGCGGTCAAGTGATGGCTACGACGCCCCGCGGGCACGGCGCCCGCTCCGACCTTGTTCCGGAGGCCGTCGGATGGCGCAGCTGACGCGGCGCGCGCGCCGGGAGCGCTCGCGGCGCTTCACCCGCGTCGTCGCCCCGCCGCCCGAGGCGCGGCCGCGCGAAGGCGAGTCGCTTGCCGAGCGCTACAGCCGCCTGGCCGACGAGCGCTGGACAAAGGCGCCGGTCGACTTCGTCCTGCGCGGACTGGACGTCATGCTCGCCGCTGTCGCTCTCGTCGTGCTCTCGCCTCTGATCGGGCTGGTCGCAGTGGCCGTTCGACTCGAGTCGCGCGGACCGGCCTTCTATCGCGGCCTGCGGGTGGGAAAGGCCGGGCGCCTCTTCACGATGTTCAAGTTCCGCACGCTCCGAGCGGACGCCGAGACCCGCCTGGGCCCGTACCTCGGCGCCGAGCTCACGCGGCTGACCGACGACGAGGTCACGCGCGTGGGGCGTGGACTGCGCGCCACCCACCTGGACGAGCTTCCCCAGCTCGTGAACGTATTGGCCGGCGACATGAGCATCGTCGGCCCGCGCCCGATCCGCCCCGCGTTCTTCGAGGAGCTCTGCGAGGACATCCCGCAGTACTGGCAGCGCCTGGTCGTGGCGCCCGGCATCACCGGCTTCGCGCAGCTACGCATGACGCGCGAGATGACTTGGGCGGAGAAGCTCGCGCACGACCTCGAGTACATCGCCGACCGCTCGGTGCGTCTCTACTCCAGCATCATCCTCGAGACCGCCGCTTCCATTCCCCGCCGCGCCCGCGGCGGCTGACCATGT
>Ga0126312_10000918_pt1 | contig 18629 bp, 24 predicted proteins | sample Plot104A_FD_92537 | JGI IMG/M metagenome (GOLD analysis project Ga0126312, IMG submission 92537) | Serpentine soil microbial communities from UC McLaughlin Reserve, CA, USA - Plot104A | ecosystem: Environmental > Terrestrial > Soil > Grasslands | place: USA: UC McLaughlin Reserve, Lake County... | reverse complement strand
GCAGCTCGGCCTCACCGAGCTCGACCGAGACGGCCCGCAGGAGGCCGTCGCGCCTCCGTCCCGCCGCCACCCTCACGCGCCGCTCGAGCGCCAGCGGCAGTACTAGGCCCTCCTCGTGATCGGTGTGATCGCCGATCAGGTTGACGCGTCCGGGCGCCTCCCATACGCCCTCCGGCAGACGCCCGAAGCGCTCGCGGAAGGCCTCGGCCGGCCCTCGCGCCGCTAGCGAAGCTCCTTGCGGATCTGACGCACCATCGTGTCGTCCTCCCACGAGGGTCGCTTGATCTCGCCGCGCAGGCGCTCGAGCACGTCGTCGTCCCACTCGTGGGTGCGAAGCATCAGATAGCGGAGCGTGATCACCCTCATGTAGGCCTCCGTCTCGGTGGCGCGCCCGACGAGGTCCGCCTCGCGCAGCATCGCCACGACGGGCTCGTACTCGTCGCGGAACCAGGCCTCGGCCACCTGCTCGCGCGTGAGCGGCTCGCCGCGGGCCTGCATGAGGCGGAAGCCCCACGCCTCGACTCCCTCCGCCAGCCCCGCGTAGCGCCACTCGTCCGACAGTTGGATCCGCGGACGCGCCGCGGCCGGGAGCGGCACCCGCTCGAAGAAGAGCCGCTCATGCGATTTCAGCGGGAGGTCCTTGAGCCGGATCTCCCTGCCCGTCCCAACCGCCGTCAGCACCTCGGTGACGTAGGCGTCGATGGCGTCCCAGCCCAAGGCCCGCGCCACCGAGACCCGGTGGTGGCCGTCGTTCACGAAGTGAAGCTCGCCGATCCGGTAGACGTCGATGGGCGGCATCGCCTGGCCGCGGCGCTGGGCGGCGGCGATCCGCTCCCAACGGCCGCGAACCCTCCCGGACGTGGGCCGGAAGCGACGGTCGAACTCGCGCGAGCGGTCGACCGTACCCACGATCGAGTCGAGCGGGATCGTCTGGAGCCCGAGCCGGCGCTCGCCCCGCCGCCCCAGCGCCGCGACCACCTCCTCGAACGGGAGGATCACGTTCACGTCGCCCGGCTCCCCCCGCAGGCGGTTCGCGATGCGCGACGCCGCACGCCGGCGGCGCGCCCGTCCGAAATCGAACTGCGCGTCGGTCTGAGGGAAGCCCGTGTCCCTGGCCATGAGAAGCTCCGTCCTGTGAATGCCCCGCCGCTCGACGTCGCAATCGTGGGCGCGGGGCACAACGGTCTGGTCTGCGCAGCGTACCTAGCGCGGGCCGGGCTCTCCGTGGAGTGCTTCGAGCGCCGCGAGATCGCCGGGGGCGCCTGCGTGACCGAGGAGCTGTGGCCGGGCGTGCGGGCCTCGCCGGGCGCCTACACGCTGTCGCTGCTGCGGCCCGAGATCGTGCGGCAGCTCGAGCTCTCCCGCCACGGCCTCCACGTGGAGGTGCACGAGCCCTACCTGTTCGCCCCGTTCCCGGACGGCCGGCGGGTCGTCACCTGGTCCGACCCGGCGCGCACGCACACCCAGCTCGCGGAGGACTGGTCCGCCGCGGATGCCGACGCCTATCTCGAGCGCTCGCGGCGCTGGGAGGAGGCGGCCGCCCGCGCCCGGCCGCTGATGCTCGAGCCACCGGACCGGGAGCGCTGGCTCCAGGCGGTGGGTCCCGAGATCCTCGAGGGCTCGATCGCGCACGAGCTGGCCGGCATCCCGAGCGAGCAGGTCCGCGTTCCGTTCGCCATCCAGGGCCTGATCGGGTCTCTCGCCGGCCCGGACGACCCCGGCACCGCCTTCGTTGCGTTCTATCACGACCTCGGTGCGGCGGCGGGCGTGCCGGGCGCCTGGGGCTACGCCCGCGGCGGAATGGGGGCCGTCACCCGCGCGCTGCGCGAGGCCGCCGAGGCCGCGGGAGCGCGCGTTCGGCTGGGCGTCGCCGTGGAGCGCGTGCTGACCGACGACGGGCGCGCCGCGGGGCTGGTGCTCGAGGGGGGCGCCGAGGTGCGCGCCCGGGCCGTGGCCTCGAACGCCGACCCGCTGCGCACGGCTCGGCTCGCCGGCGGCGAGGCCCCGGCCGGCTGGCGCCAGGCGGGGCCAGTGGTGAAGGTGATGCTCCTGCTCGACGGCCTGCCGGACTTCCCGGCGTGGCCCGGTGAGGAGCCGTGGCGCGGGGCGATCGACATCGGCTACTCGCTCGCCGATCTGACCGCCGCGGCCGAGGACGCCCGGGGGGGTCGGCCCGCCGCCCGCCCATGGATCGAGGCCGCCTGCCAGACCGCCACGGACCCCACGCTCGCGCCGGAGGGCAGGCACGTGCTGTCCATGTTCTGCCAGTGCTTCCCGCCCGACGCGGACGCCGAGGCGGCCGCGGACGTCGCCATCGCCCGCTTCGCCGAGACCTGTCCCTCTTTGCCCGAGCGGATCCTCGAGCGGCTCGCGCTCGGGCCGCGCGAGCTCCAGGAGCGCTTCGGGATCACGGGCGGGCACATCTTCCACGGCGAGATGCTCCCCGGCCAGCTGCTGGAGGAGCGGCCCGGGCCGCGCCGCTTCGCCGGCATCGACGGCCTCTACCTGGCCGGCTCCGGCGCCCATCCGGGCGGCGCGGTGACGGGCGCGCCCGGGTGGCTCGCCGCGGGCGCGATCGAGGAGGACCTGGCCGCGTGACGTCCGCTCACGACGGCTATGAGATCTCGACCGATCGAGAGCGTCTCGACCTCGACGCCATCCACGCCTTCCTGGCGATCGACCGCGACCCGAAGGAGCTGTGGGGGGGCTGAGCCGGGTCTTCGTAAGCCGCCGCCTACCCGGGCCGGCGCTCGGGCGGCTCGAGGCCGAGATCTGGCCGGAGGCAGGCGCCGCTCCCCGCGAGACGCTCCTCGCACGCGCGCGCGAGTGCGAGGGGCTCCTGACCATGCTCACCGACCGCGTGGACGCCGAGCTGATCGCCGCCGCCCCGGCGCTGCGCGCGATCTCGAACTACGCCGTGGGCGTGGACAACGTCGACCTGGAGGCGGCCACGGCTCGCGGGATCCCGGTCGGGCACACGCCCGACGTGCTCACGGAGACGACCGCCGACATCACGCTCGCGCTGATGCTCGGCATCGCCCGGCGCCTGGTCGAGGGCGACCGCGCCGTGCGCGCGGGCGAGTGGCGCGCCTGGGAGCCGGAGTTCCTGCTCGGGCGCGACCTCCACGGGAGCACCGTGGGCATCGTCGGGATGGGCCGCATCGGGCGCGCCGTGGCCCGCCGCGCCGAGGGGTTCGGATGCACGGTGCTCGCCACCCGCGCCCTTCCCCTAGGGGAGCTCCTCGAGCGCTCGGACTTCGTGACCCTTCACGTGCCGCTCACGCCGGACACCCGCGGCCTGATCGGCGACGCGGCGCTCGCCCGCATGAAGCCCACCGCCTACCTGGTGAACACCGCGCGCGGGCCGCTCGTCGACCAGGAAGCCCTCGCCCGCGCGCTGCGCTTCGGCCGCATCGCCGGCGCCGCCCTGGACGTCTTCGACCCCGAGCCGCTGCCGCCGGACCACCCCCTGCTCGAGGCGCCAAACCTGCTGGTGCTGCCACACGTCGGCTCCGCCACGATCGCCACCCGGGAGGCGATGGCCGAGATGGCCGTGGACAACCTGCTGGCCGGCCTGGCCGGAGAGCGGGTGCCGCACTGCGCGAACCCGGAGGTGTACGGGCCTACTCGCCGAGCACCTTGATCACCATCCGCTTCGAGCGCCGGCCGTCGAACTCGCAGTAGAACACCTGCTGCCAGGGGCCGAGGTCGAGGCGGCCGTCGGTCACCGGCAGGATCACCTGGTGGTGGACGAGCAGGTTCTTCAGGTGGGCGTCGCCGTTGTCCTCGCCGCCGCGGTGGTGGCGGTAGTCGCCGGGGTCCGGCGAAAGCGCCTCGGCCACGTCGTTCGCGGGCGGCTTCCAGCTCGGCGGCGCCACCTTGTCGAGCCACTCGAGCGTGTCCTCGTGCAGTCCCGGCTCGTCGTCGTTCACCCAGACCGCGGCGGTGATGTGCATCGCCGAGACCAGGGCGAGGCCCTCGGAGATCGCGGCGTCGTCCACGGCCTGCTGAACCTCGTCTGTGATCCGGATCAGCTCGCGGCGCTCGGCGGTGTTGAAGGTCTTATAGGCGGTGTGCGACTTCATTCGGCGATCATCCCCTCGTGGACCTCGGTCTGAACGGCAGGACGTGCATCGTGACTGGCGGGACGCGGGGGATCGGCGCGGCCACCGCCGCTCTACTCAGCGCCGAGGGCGCGCGCGTGCTGCGAGTAGCCCGCAGCGGCGCCGATCTCGACCTCGACGTGACCGCTCCGGAGGTGGGCGAGCGGCTGCTGGCGGCCGCCGGCGACGCGCCGTGGGCGCTCGTGAACGCCGCGGGCGGCAGCCAGGCGCGTGGACTCGGCGCGCCCGACGAGGCCTGGCAGGAGCAGTGGGAGCTCCACGTGATGGGCCCGATGCGCTTGATGCGGGCCCTCGCCCCGGCTATGGCGGACGGCGGCGGGGGCCGGATGGTGAACGTCTGCTCTTCGTCGGGCAAGCGGCCCTCCGGGTCACTCGACGCCTCCTATTCCGTGACCAAGGCCGCGCAGCTGTCCTTGTCGCGCGTCTTCGCCGACGCCTGGGCGGCGAAGGGGGTGCTTGTCAACGCCGTCACCCCCGGCCCGGTCGAGGGCGAGGTATGGCTCGAGGAGGGCGGGCTCGCCGACCAACAGGCAGAAGCGAAGGGCTCGAGCCGCGCCGATGTGCTCGACGCCACGCGCGGGCGGATCCCGCTCGGCCGGTTCGGTACCGCGTCCGAGATCGCCGCCGTGATCGCCTTCCTCTGCTCGGAGCGTGCCTCGAACGTGGCCGGGGCCGCCTGGTCGGTTGACGGCGGCTCGGTGCCGATCATCCTGTAGGGCTCGACGCGGGCAATAGCCTGGGCGACTCGATGCGCGTCGTCATGGCCCTGATGTTCTTCCCGCGCGGCGGCTCGGCGCAGGTGGCGCGCTACCTGGCGCGGTCGCTGCCGGCGGCCGGCTGGCAGGCGACGATCGCCTGCGGCTCGCTCGGCCCGCCCGGTGAGCAGTCGAACGCGGAGGCCTTCTACGCCGGCCTCGACGTGCGCCCACTCGACTACACGGGCTCCCCCTCGGTGGACGACGAGCCGCCCTTCCAGCCCTCCTACGAGGACCGGCCGGGCGCGCCCGACGTGGTCTTCGCGAAGGTCGGCGACGCCGCCTACGAGCGCCTCGTCGAATCGTGGGAGCGCCAGCTCGAGCGCGCCGGCGCCGCCCGGGCCGACGTGCTCCACCTCCACCACCTGACCCCAATACACGAGGCCGCCGAGCGACGCTTCGCGAGCGTCCCGCGCATCGGCCACCTGCACGGTACGGAGCTCCTCATGCTGCGCGAGATCGAGCGGGGTCCGCCGCCGGGCTGGGACCACGCGGAGGCGTGGGCCGAGCGCATGCGCCGCTGGGCGCGCGGCTGCGAGCGACTGTTCGTACTCTCGCCGGACGCCGTGCGCCGGGTGCCGGGCCTGCTCGGAATCGAGCCCGAGCGGGTGGTCTGGGCGCCGAACGGCTTCGACCCCCAGGGCTTCGACCGCCGCCCGGTGCACGACCGCGTCGCCCACTGGCGCCGCTGGCTCGTGGAGCAGCCGCGCGGCTGGGACGAGTCCGGCGAGCCCGGCAGCGTCCGCTACAGCGAGGCCCAGCTCGAGCCCTTCGGCGCCGGCCCGGTGCTGCTCTACGTCGGCCGCTATACCGAAGTCAAGCGCATCCCGCTGCTGATCCGCGCGCACGCCCGCGCCCGCGGGCGCTTCGCGCGGCCCGCCCCGCTCGTGCTGCTCGGCGGCTTCCCGGGCGAGTGGGAGGGGGAGCACCCGCTCCAGGTGGTGCGCGAGACCGGCGATCGCGACGTGTTCCTGGCCGGCTGGCGCGGCCACGACGATCTCCCCATTGGGCTGAACGCGGCCGACGTGCTCGTGCTGCCGTCGGTTCGCGAGCAGTTCGGCCAGGTGCTGGTGGAGGCGATGGCCTGCGGCCTCCCCGTGATCGCGGTGGATGCCCACGGCCCGGCCGAGATCGTCGAGCCGGGCGAGACGGGCTGGCTCGTCCCTGCCGACGACGAGTCCGCGATGAGCGAGGCGCTCATAGAGGCCGTGAACGGGGCCGACGAGCGTCGCAGGCGGGGCGAGGCGGCCTACGAGGCGGCGCGCTCGCGCTACTCGTGGCCGGCGCTCGCGGAGGACGTCGCCCGCGTGTACGAGGATGTGACGCCCCAAGCGATGACCGCCGTCCCCTACACGATCCGCCGCTCCGAGCGCGCCCGCCATGCGCGCATCCTCGTCTCCCCGGACGGGGTCGAGGTCGTGGTGCCGCGCCGCTTCGCCCTCCGGGAGGTGGACCCCTTCGTCGAGCAGAAGCGGCCCTGGATCGAGCGCACGCTGCGCCGGCTGCGGGAGTCCGAGGCGGAGCTCCCGCCCGCCCGGCTCGCCGACGGAGGCGAGGTTCCCTACCTCGGGGAGCGCCTGGCGCTCAGCGTGCGGGTGGAGCCCGGCCGTGTGCGCCCGCACGTCGCTCGCCGGGGGGACGTCCTGCGGGTGGCCGTGGCGGCGCGCGACGCGCTCCGCGAGGCGCTAGAGCGCTGGTACCGGCGCCGCGCCCGCGCCGAGGTGTCGCCGCGCCTCGACGCGGCCGCCGCCCGCGCCGGGGTCGGCTACGAGAGCCTCGCCATCCGCGGTCAAGAGACCCGCTGGGCGAGCTGCTCCTCGCGCGGCGCGATGAGCTTCAACTGGCGGCTGCTGCTGGCGCCGGCCGCGATCCTCGACTACGTGGTCGAGCACGAGGTGGCCCACCTGGAGGTGCACGACCACTCACCGCGCTTCTGGGAGCTGCTCGCCTCGCGCTGCCCCGCTTGGCGCGAGCACGAGGGATGGCTTCGCCGCCACGGGCACGCCCTACGGCTCCCAGCGGAAGCGCCGGACGGCTAGCACCCCGCCGGCGAGCGCCCATGCGGCCACAACCGCTGCCGCGCCGAGGGTGTCCACGCTCGACCCCACGATCGCCGCCGACAGCCCATCGATCAGGTGCTTCAGCGGCAACGCCTCGGCGATCCCCTTGAGCAGGGCCGGCAGGTCGTCGGTCGAGTAGAAGGTGCCGGAGATGAAGATCACCGGGAGGAAGACCGCGTTCACGTAGGCGGGCGCCGAGTCGAAGTTCGGGATCGCGTTGGCGAGGGCCACGCCCAGCGCGCCGAAGCAGACGACCCCCAGCAGCGTGAAGCCCACGAGCAGCGGCCAGTCCGCCGGCCAGCGAACCCCGTAGGCGACGTGTCCGATGACGACGACGAGACCTACCTGTACGAAGGCGTTCGTCACGGCGTTGGCGAGCACGCCGCCGAGCAGCGATTGCACCGGCATCGGCGTTCCCCGCACGCGCTTGAGGATGCCCTGCTCGCGGCGAAAGGTGAGGTTGAAGGCCAGGGCGTTGAACGTCGTGGCCATCACTCCCATGCCCGCGATGCCCGGGATCAGCACGTCGAGCTCGTCCGAGTCCGTGGAGAAGACGCTCGCCGTCAGAACGAGCAGCAGCAGCGGCAGCAGGAAGTTGAAGAACGCCGCCGTCGGGCTGCGCCAGAACATCTTGCGCTCCAGGCGGAACTGCTCCCAGGCGAGGGCCATGGTGCTCACTCGGCGGTCAGCTCCAGGTAGACCTCCTCGAGCGTGGGGCGGCTGACCTCGAGGCCCTCGAGCCGCTCTCCGCGGGCGAGCGCGTCACGCGTGAGCCGGGCGAGCAGCTCGGTGGGGTCGTCCGTCTGGTGCTCCACGCGGCGACCGTCCGAGAGGTAGGACACGCGGTAGCTGCTCGAGGCCGGGCCGAGCTCGGCCGGCGCACCCTCGGCCACGATGCGACCGTCCTTGACGATCGCCACCCGGTCGGCGAGCGCCTGCGCCTCGTCCAGGTAGTGGGTCGTGAGCAGCACGGTCTTGCCGAGCCCCTTCAGCCGCCGGATGGCCTGCCAGGCCGTTCGCCGGGCCGCGGGGTCGAAGCCCGTGGTCGGCTCGTCGAGGAAGACGAGCTCGGGGTCGCCGACGAGCGCGAGGGCCAGATCGAGGCGCCGGCGCTGGCCCCCGGACAGGCGCTGAGCGCGAGCGTTGGCCTTGTCCTCGAGCCCGACCAGCGCGATCGTCTCGCCCGGCTCGCGGGCACGGGGGTAGGACTTGGCGAAGTGCTCCACGGACTCACGCACCGTGAGCAGCGGATAGAAGCCCGAGCTCTGGAGCACGATTCCGATCCGCTCCGCGAGCGCGCGATCGCGCTGCTCGGGGTCGTGGCCCAGCACCCGCACCTCGCCGCCCGAGCGCTCGCGGTAGCCCTCGAGGATCTCGACCGTGGTGGTCTTGCCGGCGCCGTTCGGGCCCAGCAGGCCATAGACCTCGCCGCGCTCGACGCCGAACGACAGCCCGCGCACGGCCTCGACCGGACCGTAGCTCTTCGTCAGGTCCGAGACCTCGATCGCGACGTCCGCCACGGCCCGGACTATGCCATCCTGCGGCGCGGTCACCCGGCCAGGGAGCGCTCCAGCTCCCCTACGCGGCGGGCGACCTCGTCGCGGATCTCGCGCACCTCGGCCAGCGGCCGTCCCTTCGGGTCGGGCAGGTCCCAGTCGACATAGCGGCGCCCCGGGACGTAAGGGCACTCGTCTCCGCAGCCCATGGTCACGACCACGTCCGCCCACTCGGCCATCCCCCGCGTCAGCTTCCGGGGCCGGCTCCCCGAGAGGTCCACGCCGAGCTCGGCCATCGCCTCGACGACCTCGGGGTGCACCCGCTCCGCGGGAGTCGTGCCGGCGGACTCGGCCGCATGCGGCCCGCCCAGCATGGCCTTGGCCATCTGCGAGCGCCCGGCGTTGTGCACGCAGACGAAGAGCACGTTCGCCATCGCCCTCCAAGCATATTAGATTGATATATTTCGATACATGGCCTTTGCCCTCGAGCTCGCCCCGAAGCAGAAGCGCCCCGCGGGCGAGCCCTGCTGCGAGCCGGTCGTCTACCCGGACGTGGGCCCCGCCGGGGCGGAGCGCTTGGCCGCGATGGCCAAGGCGCTCGGCGACCCGGTCAGGCTCCAGCTGGTCGACGTCCTGCGAAAGCACGCCGGCAAGGTCTGTGTCTGCGAGCTGATCCCGCTGTTCGACCTCGCCCAGCCCACGGTCTCGCACCACCTGAAGATCCTGCGCGGGGCGGGGATCGTGGACTCAGAGCGGCGCGGCCTGTGGGCCTACTACTACGTCAAGCCCGAAGCACTGGAGGACCTCAGCACATGGCTGGCACGAGACTGACCGAGGACGGCGAGGCGCTGCGCGAGCGCGTCCGGGAGCGGTACGCCGAGGCGGCCAGCGCCGGGAAGGGATGCTGCGGCGACGGCTGCGGCTGCGGCGACGGCCGCGCGTTCGGCGCCTCGCTGTACGCCGACGAGCGGGCGCAGGGCCTCGAGGCGGCCCTGGACGCGTCGCTCGGCTGCGGGGTGCCCACCGCGGTGGCCGACCTGGTGGAAGGCGAGGTCGTGCTGGACCTCGGCTCCGGGGCAGGGGGCGACGCGCTGATCTCGGCGCGCCGAGTCGGTCCCTCCGGGCGCGTCTACGGGCTCGACATGACCGACGAGATGCTCGAGCTGGCTCGCGGCAACGCCGCGGAGGCCGGGCTCGACAACGTGGAGTTCCTGAAGGGCGTGATCGAGGACGTGCCGCTCCCGGACGCCTCGGTGGACGTGGTCATCTCCAACTGCGTGATCAACCTCTCGGCCGACAAGCGCCAGGTGCTGCGCGAGGCGGCCCGGGTCCTGCGGCCGGGTGGGCGCTTCGCGGTCAGCGACGTGATCGCCGACCCCGGCATGGACGAGCGAACCCGCTCGGACATGGCGGCCTTCACCGGCTGCGTGGCCGGCGCGCTCACCGGGGCCGAGTTCCGGGCTGCCCTTCGGCAGGCCGGCCTCGAGGAGATCGAGATCCGCGAGACTCACCGCGTCCACGAGCAGGCCGGCTCCGCAATCGTCCGCGCCCGCAAGCCCCGCGAGTAGAGCTCACCGCGGCGGGGGTGGCTCGCGGGAGCGACGATCGCACCTGAGCTCACGCCGGGCACGGGCCGATCGCGGGACGACGATCGCACCTGAGCTCACGCCGGGCACGGGCCGATCGCGGGGACGACGATCGCATTTCTCGGTGTGCTGTCCTAGGCAGTGGGGCCATAGCCCGGCTAGGTAGGACGGCGACTAATCGACCGCGGGGTGCCGGGGAGGGGGTTTACCCCAGGCCCCTCGCGGCTAGACACCCGCACCCTCCCCGCCGCGCCCCTCACCCTCGGCGAAGCGCGAGGCGCCCCGCCAGGCGGTCTCGAGCGTGGCCTGTCCGCTCCGCGCCTCGAGCGCGAGGCCGGACTCGAGGGTCATCCCCAGCCCCTCGATCGCAGCGCGGCGGTCGGCGAGCATCGTGTCCTGGGGGAAGCGGGCCAGGCCCTCGGCGATCTCGAGCGCACGCTCGAGGTGTCGTCCGGTGGGAACGAGCTCGGTCACGAGGCCCATGCCGAGCGCCTCCTCGGCGCCGACGATGCGGCCGCTCAGGATCAGGTCGAGCGCGCGACCCAGCCCGACGATCCGCGGCAGCCGCTGCGTTCCGCCGTCGATGAGGGGCACGCCCCAGCGCCGCTCCGGGAACCCGAGCGACGAGCCCTGTGCGGCGATGCGCAGGTCGCACCACAGCGCTAGCTCGAGGCCCCCGGCGAGGCACCAGCCCGAGATCGCGGCGATCGCCGGCTTCGAGGGCGTGCGGCGCGTGAACCCGAGCGGACCACCCGGGTCGTCCAGCCGCGGGCCGAAGGTCTCGATCGCCTTGAGGTCGGCGCCGGCGCAGAACGCGACGCCGCCGGCGCCGGTGAGCACCATCGCGCGCGCCTCGTGGTCGGCCTCGAAGCGCTCGTGGGCCTCGCCGAGCAGGTCCGCCGTCGGGCCGTCCACCGCGTTGCGCCGCTCCGGGCGGTCGATCGTCACCACGGCCGCCGCGCCGACGCGCTCGTAGCTCACGGACATCGGCGGATCCTCCCAGAACGGCGCGCGGCCCCGGCGGGGAGCGCGGGGCCGCGGGCGCTGGGAGGGATCTGCGATCTCGATCCTGGCCGGGCGGCCGGGCCGCGGTGTGAAAAGACGGTTACCAGCCGACGCGCCGGCGAAGCTCGGCCGCCTTGCGCTGCTCCTTGCGCTTCTCGAGCCGCCCCTGGAGGGTGGACAGCGCGACCACGACCACCAGGAAGAACACGAGCACGCCCAGCGAGGCAAAGGTGACGATCTTGTCGTCGGTCTCTCCGACGACCCCCTCGCCGTTGTCGCCCGCCCAAGCGGGGGCCGCGAGCGCGAGGGTGAACGCGAGCGTCAGCAGTGCGCGCACGGTCGGAAGACTACCCCGCGCGGGCTTCCCGCCGGCACTCCTGACGGGCCTCATCCGCCCGCCGCGCTCACTCGACCGGCCTCGGCTTCGCCGAGGCCTTACCCTGTCACCCCGGTGCCCGAGGACTCCTTCTCCTGTGTGGTCGAGATCCCGAAGGGGTCCCGCAACAAGTACGAGTACGACCATGAGCGGGGCGCGCTGGTGCTCGACCGCTTCCTCTTCTCGTCGGTCGTCTACCCCACCGACTACGGGTTTATCCCCGACACGCTCGCGCTCGACGACGACCCTCTCGACGTGATGGTGTGCGTCTCCGAGCCGACCTTCCCCGGCTGCATGATCGACGTGAAGCCGATCGCCCTGTTCCGCATGGAGGACGACAAGGGCGTCGACGACAAGGTGCTGGCCGTGCCGCTGTCCGACCCCGGCTGGAACGACATGGAGAAGCTCGAGGACCTGCCGAAGCAGCTGCGCGACGAGATCGCACACTTCTTCTCGATCTACAAGGACCTGGAGCAGAAGTCCGTCAAGGTCGACGGCTGGTACCCGCGCGAGGATGCGGTCAACGAGATCGGGGAGTCCCGCAAGCGCTTTCGCGAGTCCGGCGGGCACTGAACGGCCCCCGCTAGGGTCCGCCGCTCGTGTCGATCCTCGAGGCAATCGTCCTCGGAATCGTGCAGGGGCTGACCGAGTTCCTACCGATCTCGAGCACCGGCCACCTGCGGATCGTCCCGGCGATGCTGGGCTGGGAGGACCCCGGAACGGCCTTCACCGCCGTCGTGCAGCTCGGGACGATGGCGGCCGTGGTGCTCTACTTCCGGGACGACCTCGTGCGCATCGCGGCTGCCTGGGTGCGCTCGCTCCGCGAGCCTTCCCTGCGCGCCGACCGTGACGCGCGGATGGGCTGGTACATCATCCTGGCGACGATCCCGATCGGGATCTTCGGCGTGATCTTCAAGGACCAGATCGAAAGCGGGGGGCGCGACCTGTACCTGATCGGCGCCGCGCTGATCGCGTTCGGCCTGGTGCTCCTCATGGCCGAGGAGGTGGGCACCCGCCGACGAGGGATGGATGACGTAGGCGCCCGCGACGGGCTGATCGTCGGGCTCGCTCAGGCGCTGGCGCTGATCCCCGGGGTGTCACGCTCGGGCGCGACGATCAGCGCGGGACTGTTCCTCGGGTTCGACCGTCCCTCGGCGGCGCGCTTCTCCTTCCTGCTCTCGGTACCGGCCGTGGTGCTGAGCGGGCTGTTCGAGCTGAAGGACGCGCTAGGCGAGAGCACCGGCGCCTCCGCGACCGGCCTGGGCGTCGCGGTGCTGCTCGCCTTCGTCAGCGGCTACGCGGCGATCGCCTTCCTGCTCCGCTATCTCGTGACGCACACCACGTTGGTGTTCGTCTGGTATCGGGTCGTGCTCGGCGGCGTGGTGATCACGCTGACGGCGACGGGCGCGATCACGTAGTCGCGGCACTAGCCTTCCGGGTCGTGAGCACGGTCGCGAAGTTCGGGATCGTCGCGGTGGTCGCCCTGCTGCTCTTCCTGCTGCCCGGCGGCGGGGACGCCCTCGACGTGGTGCTCACGCTGCTGACGATCGCCTTCTTCGCGGCGATCGCGGTGCTCGGCTACCGGCTGTTCCGCCAGTATCGGTTCGAGATCGAGTCGCTGCCCGACGGACAACGGCTCGTCTTCTACGGCTCGATCGGGCTCGCCTTCCTTACCTTCACGGCCACGAACCGCTTGTTCGACGCCGGCGGGCTCGGCGTGCTGGCCTGGCTCGCGCTGCTCGGGATCTGCTCGTATGGCGTGTTCTGGGTCTGGGCGCGCTACCGCCGCTACGACTGATCAGGTACGAGTGCGGCGTTCGACGCCGCGGCCGGGGTGCCATGACTCGATGACGATGTGATCGGCGGGTTCGCCGAGGCTGGTCACAACGAGCTCGCTTATGTCCGCTCGAAAGCGATGCGAAGGGCGCTCGTCGCCGGCCGGCGCCGGGACCTCCTCCATGCGACCCGCGAGCTTGGCGTCCGCCCTCCAGTCCGGCGGGTCGCCCGAGCCGCTGTGGATGGCGAAGCGCGGGTCGCGCCGCAGGTCGAGGGCCTTCACCGCCCGCCACATGCTCCCGATGTAGAGCTCGCCGTCCTCGAACTGGACCTCCGTGCCGCTGATACGCGGTGATCCGTCGCGCCGCAGGGTGGCGAGCGTCTTGTGCGTGTGCGCGTCGAAGATGCGCCGCGCCTCGGCGGCGAGCGCGGGGCCCTCAGCCTCGATCTCGCTCCAGCTGGGCATGGCGAGCGATGCTAGCCGCGTCCGGCGCGGCCACGCTCCTCGGCGAGTTTTCGCCCAGTTGTTGCTCCCGCGTGTTGTCCCGTCACCCGCTCCGCGCGAACGTGGCGCGCGATGCGAACCCCGCGCGCGGACAGCGGCCAGGCCTCGGTCGAGCTGGTGGCGGCACTCCCCCTGGTGCTCCTGGCCGGCCTCGTCTCCTGGCAGCTCGCCCTGGCCGGGCACACCGCCTGGCTCACCGCGCACGCGGCGCGGGCGGCGGCCCGCGCGGCGGCGGTCGGGCGCAGCCCGGCCGCCGCCGCTCGCAGCGCCTTGCCGAGGTCCATGGAACGCGGCCTGCGCGTCGAGCGCCGCCGGTCCGGCGGCGTCAACGTCGCCGTTCGCGTCCCCATGCTGCTGCACAGCTGGCGGAGCCCGGTATCGATCTCCGCCACGGCGTCCTTCGGAGGGCCGCGATGACAACCCGGCGCGGCTCCGGCGAGCGCGGCCAGGCGACCCTGGAGCTCCTCGGCGGCTTTCCCGCGCTCCTCCTTCTCGCCCTGGTGATCCTCCAGGCGCTGGCCGTCGGCTACTCGAGCGTGATCGCCGGCAACGCGGCAGAGGCCGGAGCCCTCACCCTGGCCGCCGGCGGCGATGCCCGCGCGGGAGTCCGCGAGTCGCTTCCGGGCTGGACGCGCGCCCGCGCCCGCGTCTCGGTGGGGGCGGGCCGCGTCAGTGTCCGCGTTCGCCCGCCGTCGCCGCTGCGGGCGATCTCCCACAGGCTCGAGGTCTCCTCCACGGCGGCGGTGAGCGGGCCGTGAGCGCCCGGTGCGCCACGGCCTCGGCGGAGTCCTCGCGTGGCTGCCCGGCCGGGTCCGCGCTGGCGAGTGGCCCCCGCCTGCTCGCCTCCGCCGCCCCTCCGAGCGCCCGCCGGCGGGGCATGCTCGCATCGGCACTCGCGGCGGCCGAGGCGTGGCTGATCGAGCCAGCCGCGCCGGTGCTCGAAGCTCCTCCCGCGGCCTCCTCGACGCGGCCGGTGGTCGCGGTCTTCGGACTCGCGCGCGGCTGCGGCTCGACGACGGTCGCCCGGGGACTGGCGGCGGAGCTCGCCGCGCGCGACGCTGGTTCCGCGGCCGTGTCCTGCGAGCAGGGCCCTGCCGGCATCCCGCTCGCAGCACCCGCCGCTTCGCGTCTCGCTCGCACGTTGGCCGACGTCCCGGGCGCTCGCACCCGGGCCGTGGGGCGTCTTTGCCTGGTCGAGTGTCAAGACCATCTGGCCCTCGCGGACACCGCCCGCCACCACGCCCCGCTGGTGCTCGACGCGGGCAGCGCCGAGCTGGGCGGCGTGGCCGCGACGGTCGCCGATCACGTCGTGCTGGTCGCCGCGCCCGGCCACGAGCCCTCGTTGGCAGCGGTCGCCTCGGCCTGCCTGAGCCGCGTGGGACCCGAGCCCCTGGTGGTCGTCAACCGTGCTTCCGAGCTCGACCCCTGGGTCGGCCGCGCCTTGGTCGAGCTGCCCCAGTCCCGCCTCGGCGCGAACCTGGCACTCGGCGGCCGCGAGCCCCGCGGCGAGCTCGGCCGGGGGATCGCGGCCCTCGCCGACCTGTGCGGGGAGGGCCGATGAGCGGGCCGCGCCGCGGAGCCGAGCGGGCCGGCGCGCGGCAGCCGCACGGGGCCGACGAGCCGCCGGCGCCCCGGCCGTCCCTCTCATGCCAGTCGGGCCAGGCGCTACTGCTGTTGCTCGGCGTGGCCGCGGCGCTGCTCGTGGGCGCGCTCGCGCTCGGCGCTCTCGGTCAGGCCTTCGGCGCCAAGGGCCGCAGCCAGCGAACGGCCGACCTCGCGGCGATCTCCGCGGCTCGAACCATGCGTGCGCTCTACTCGCGCGTGTTCGAGCCGCCCGTTCTCGAGGGTGGCGTCCCCAATCCCCACTACGTCTCGCCGCTCCAGTACCGGCTCCGGGCACGGGCCACGGCGATCCGCGCGGCGCTCCGCAACGGCGTGCGCCTCGGGCCAGGCGACGTGACGTTCCCCGCCTCCGGGGGCGGCTCGGCGGTTGGCCGGGTCGCGGCGTGGGCGTCGTCGGCCTACGCGCCCACCCGGGTCCGCGTGGCCGTGCGAGGCGGCGCGCGCGTGCGGGTGGGCGCCGAGCGATCCCCGCGGACGATCCGGGTGCGCTCCCGGGCGACCGCCGAGATCACGCCGTGGCTCGGGGCGTCGCTCGATCAACCGGCGGTCGGCCAAGGCGGAGGTTACGACGGCCCTCTCGCGTACCGGATGGGCAAGCCCACTCCGTATTTGTTTCCAGCTTCGCCGGCGGTTCTGGCGGCGAGGGCTGAGCAAGCGTCCGCGCCTTCCGCTCGTGCGGTCGTGCGCCACTCGGGCGCATAACCCGTAGGTCGTGGGTTCGAATCCCGCCCAGCGCTATCTCGGAACGGCTCTGGAAGCAGGCCTTTCTTCCTTGCAGCAGGACGTCAGGAGAGGGCGGTCCGACGGTCCCATGACGGTCCAATTCCTCGGCAAAGTTGGTCTTACCTCGCGTTTAGGCGCGCCTTTCCGAGTGGGTCGAGGTCGGCGGCGACCGGACGGGCACCTACATCTACGTGGCCAACGCCCACGACGGCTCAATGGCGGTGACCGCGGCCGTCAGCCTCATCCGGATCCTGTGCGCCAACACGCTCGGCTACGCGCTCAGGCGGGCCGAGGGAGCGGACGCCCAGCGCACCTTCCGCTTCCGCCACACCGGTGGCCTCCACACCTACCAGTGCGGGAATTGCCGCCATCCCGGTTCTTCCTTGGGAGGAGCGTCCATCATCGACCGAAGTGTGCGTGCGGCACATGTCTTGGCCCTATGACTGAACCCTCGAGCCGCTCGTCGTAGTGAGCCCTCAGCCAGGCGGAAACGCCTCGCAGCGAGCCCGAGCAGATGACTAATCGCCATTACGAAGTCAATTTTAGGCCGACACTCTTCGAAGCGTCCTGGTTCCATGGCGATTGCACCGACGCGGTTCAGCCTTGCCGTCCGGTTGTTTACACGCCGGGAGGGGCGCACGAGCCGCTCCAGAATTCGCCGAGCGCAGCTGCCGCACGTCGAGGAGGAGATCGAGCGCGCAGACGCGGAGCGAAGCTGGCTAAACGCGGCGCGTGCCCGCGGCTGCGACAGGCTCGACGCCTCCGGACTCTTCGCGGCCGGTAGGCCCTTCCTAGTGCGGTGGTGGGAGCGCCCGCTCCTCGTCGAGCCCAGGTGGCGGCGCCGCGCGCGTCTGGATCACGATTGCGATGACCACGATCGCGCCGCCGACGAGCGTGAGCGTGCCGGGGCGCTCGTCGAGCGCGAGCCACACCCACAGGGGGCCGAGCACCACCTCGAGCAGCGTGATGAGGCCCACCTGCGCGGCCGGTATCAGCCGCGCGCCGACGGTGAGCAGCGCAAAGCCGAGCCCGATCTGACCGATGCCGAGCGCCGCCAGCCAGACGAGGTCGTCGTCGCCGATCTCGCTGGGGCTGGCGAAGGGAAGGAAGGCCGCGACGAGGATCGCCTGAGAGAGGCAGGTGGCCGGCGCCATTGAGACGTCGTGGCGCCAGCGGGTGATCACGAGCATCAGCGCGAAGGCGAGCGCCGCGACGAACGAGAGGCCGTCGCCAGCCAGGCTGCCCTCGCCCGGGGCGCCGAGCATCAGTGTCACGCCCGCCAAAGCGAGCGCCATCGCCATGACGGTGCGCGGCGTGATCGGCTCGCCGAGAGTCATGCGGGCGAGCAGCGCAGCGAGCACGGGGGCGACGGCCAGGATGAACAGGACACGTGCGACGCTCGTGTAGTTGAGCGCGGCGATGAAGCTGCCCGACGCGGTCGCGACGCACAACGCCACGGCGACGCCCGGGAGCCCGACCGACCTGAACGCCCCCACTACGCGGCCGCGCTCGACCACCGCGACGTAGGCGAGCAGCGCGGCGCCCCCGAACGCTGCTCGGCCGAGGACCTGGGCCGACGTGCCGAGCGTCAGCTGGCGCTGGAGGACGCCGGCGGTGGACCACGCTACTGCGGCGAGCGCCACGTAGATCTGCCCGCGCCGCTGGCGGCGCGACTCCTCGAGCGCCACCATCGCCGTCGTCACGCCGTCAAGTCATAGCGAATTAAGGTCCGCCGGGGTGACGAAGGTGACGCAGGCCAACGCGGCGGTGGTCCGACGCTTTCCATGACGAAGTCTGGAATCGATGGGACCTCGCCATCCCAGAGGAGATCCACGCGCGCGACCCTCGCTTCCGCGGGACGCCGGAAGCAGCCTCCATGGAGAGCGATGTACGATGCCCCGGCGATCACGTGGTGTTCCCCGCCTCCACCCCGTCTGGATCGAGGTGGGGAGGAGCTGCTGTTCGTCTGCCGCGTGCGAGCTGCTCGGCGTCTCGAGCAGCTCGAGGGCTGCCCCGGCTGCGGGATCGGGGGAGCTGCCCGCCAGCGAGACGGGCCCGATCTGCGGCTGCAGCGGGGCGGCCAGGCGCAGCTGAGCTTAAGTTTCGAGCCGCCTGGTGGCGGCGATCGTCGCGGACGCCAGCAGCGCCAGGCTCGCACACATGATCCAGGCGCCCGTGAAGGCCTCGTGCTCCGCGAGCACGCCGACCACCAGCGGCCCGGCCACGGCGCCCACGAACAGGCCCGTCATCATCACGCCCACCGCCCAGGCCGGCGCCTCGGGGCTGCGCTGGATGACCGCGAGGTTGAGGCCGCCCGGCCACGCCCAGCCGAGCGCGCCGGCCCAGAGCGCGGCCACCGCGATCGGCGCCGGCTCGCCGGCAGTCAGCAGCAGGTACCCGACCGCGCTCACGGCGAGCATCGCGGCCACGGGGCGGAGCGGCTCCTGGCCGACCCGGTCGGCGAACAGGCCCACGCCGATCCGGCCGGCGGTGGCCATCAGCGACACCGCGCCGAACAGCAGGCCGGCTGCGCCCTCGCTCATACCGCTGTCCACGGCATAGGTAACGAGGAAGGACACGAAACCGACCCCCGCGGCGCT
>Ga0126312_10000917_pt1 | contig 18635 bp, 19 predicted proteins | sample Plot104A_FD_92537 | JGI IMG/M metagenome (GOLD analysis project Ga0126312, IMG submission 92537) | Serpentine soil microbial communities from UC McLaughlin Reserve, CA, USA - Plot104A | ecosystem: Environmental > Terrestrial > Soil > Grasslands | place: USA: UC McLaughlin Reserve, Lake County... | reverse complement strand
GCCGGCGCTGACCGTGTCGACCCGATCGGCGAAGACCGTGTCGCTCCCGGTGCCGCAGCTCACGACGTCGGGCGACCCGTCGTCGGCGTGCACCTGATCGGCGTCGGCGCCGGCGGACAGGACGTCGCGCCCGCTCCCGCCGAGGAGCTGGTCGGAGCCTTCGCCGCCCGCGAGGACGTCACGCCCGCCCGCCCCGAACAGGTCGTCCGGTCCGCCGTGGCCGGCAAGCACGTCGCCGCTCGCGCCACCGGTCAGCGTGTCGCTTCCCTCGCCACCCGTGCGAACGCTCGCGCCCGCGCCCGGCGCGCCGAGGGCGAGCAGCGCGGCGGCGAGGCCGAGGACGGCCGTCAGGCGGAGGTCCATTCCAGCGCAGCGTAGAGGCTCATCCCGGGGTGGGTCGGAGGTCTGCGAGCGTGTTCACGAACCCCTCGAGCTGGCGCGTCGACCAGCACTCGTACACGCCGTCGCAGTACGGCTCGTAGGCGCGGATGACCGAGTCGCCGTAGTTCCAGTACAGCTTCGGCTCGGGGTTGATCCAGAAGGTCCGTCCGGCCCGCTCGGCCACGCGCGCGAACGCCTGCGCGTGCGGCTCGCGTCCGTTGGTGCGCGCGTCGCCGAGCACGATCACCGTCGACCGCGGGTCGAGGTCGTCGACCACCTCGGCGAGGAACTCGAGCCACACGCGGCCGTAGTCGGTGTAGCCCGAGACGTCGGCGACGCCCGCGTCGCTCGCGATCGCCCGCGAGATCGCCTCGAACGAGCGCTCGCGGGTGAACAGATCGGTCACCTCGGAGATCCGCTCGACGAACACGAACGAGCGCATCCGTCGGAACGCGTCGTGGAGCGCGTGCAGGACCGAGAGGAAGAACACGCTCGCGCTGGTGACGCTCGTCGAGACGTCGCACAGCAGGTAGAGCTCGGGGCGGCGGGGGCGCTTGGGACGGAAGCGCAGGCGCAGCGGCACGCCGCCGGTCTCGAGCGAGGCGCGCAGGGTGCGCCGGACGTCCACCGTCTGCGCGCGCCGGCGCCCGCGCACCTCGTGGCCCTGGGTGGCGAGCCGCCGCTTGAGCTGGGCGGCCACCCGGTGCACGGCGGCGAGGTCCTGGAGGGGTGCGCTCGGGAGCGCGCGGTCGAGCTCGCGCAGCGGCCGCGCGGGCGGCAGCGAGCGCGTCCGCTCGACCGCGTCGCGCTCGAGCTCGCGGCGCAGGTGGCGCTCGAACTCGCGCAGCCGCTCGGCGGGCACCGCGTCGGGGTCGCCGCGCGCCTCGGCCTCGCCGGCCGCGTCGCCGCGCAGGCCGAGCGAGCGCCGGATGCGCTGCACGTCGACGCCGACCACGCCCGAGCCCTCGCCTCCCCGCCCGAGCGCGGCGATCGACAGCCGGGTGAGGTCGCGCATCTCGCCGTCCGAGCCCGCGCGGATCGCCGCGCGGACGGAGTCGCGCAGCGCGTCGAAGTCGATCCGGTCGGCGTCCGGGCCTCCCTCCGCCTCGAACCGCTGCTCGGTCAGGCCGCGCTCGACGGCCTCACGCTCGACGGCGCGGAAGAAGAAGCGCTCGAACAGCGCATCGAAGACTCGTCTGTCTTCCTGCGACTTGGCGAGCGTGGCGGCGAGCGCCTCGCGGAAGTGCTCCTGGTCGGTCCAGCTCACCGCGGCCAGGGCGCCGAACGCGTCGAGCAGCTCCGAGGTCCCGATCGCCACGCCCTCGCGGCGCAGCTCGTCCCCGAGCTCGAGCAGGCGCGCCTCGAGTCCGGGCGGTCCGTGGCGCGGGGGCAAGCCGCCGTACAGCGAGTCGGGGCGTGCCTCGCGGGCTCCTGCGCGTGCCTCGTCGCCCGCGGCTGCGCCGGCGGGCCCGCGCGCCGCGGGGCCGTCAGGCGCTCCGCCGCGCTCCGAGGAGGTCATCGGAGGCGAGCTTCACGCCGACGCGCTCGGCCACGGTGTCGAGGTCCGTGCGGTGCTTGACGATGATGCTCAGCGTGCGCTCGAACACCGAGGCGTCGAGGTCCTCGGCGCCGAGCAGGATCAGGGCCCGCGCCCAGTCGATCGACTCGGCGATCGAGGGCGGCTTCTTGAGGTCGAGGGCGCGGACCATGTGGACGACCTCGATCAGCCGGCGCGCGGTCGTCTCCGCGAGCTCCGGGGCGTGCAGGCGCACGATCTCGAGCTCGCGCTCGACGTCGGGGTAGTCGAGCCACAGGTAGAGGCAGCGGCGCTTGAGCGCCTCGGTGAGCTCGCGCGAGTTGTTCGAAGTGAGGAGGACGAGCGGACGGCTCCTGGCCTCGACCACGCCGAGCTCGGGGATCGAGACCTGGAAGTCGGACAGGACCTCGAGCAGCATCGCCTCGAACTCCTGGTCGGTCTTGTCGATCTCGTCGATCAGGAGGACGACCGGGTCGGTCGCCGCGATCGCCTCGAGCAGCGGCCGCGACAGCAGGAAGTCCTCGCCGAAGATGTCCTCCTGCACCTCCTCCCAGCCGGTGTCGGCGGCCTCGGCCTGGATGCGAAGCAGCTGCTTGCGGTAGTTCCACTCGTACAGCGCCTTGGCCTCGTCGAGCCCCTCGTAGCACTGGAGGCGCACGAGCCGCCGCTCGCTCGCGCGCGAGAGCGCCTTGGCGAGCTCGGTCTTGCCGACGCCCGCGGGACCCTCCACGAGGACCGGCTTCCCGAGGCGGGTGGCGAGAAAGGCGACGAGCGCCGCCGATTCGCCCGCGAGGTAGCCGACCTCCGCGAGGCGGGTAGCCATCGCCTCGGCACTTGCGACGGGGGCGGGCACGGCTCAAGGATACTTCCGCCCCATCGACTCGCCCGAGACCTCGTTTCCCTCGACCCTGTCGGTCGAGCCGTTCCTGATCCTGCTGGCGCTCGGGTTCGTGGTCGGCGGCCTCGGTCACCTGTTCGGCCTGCGTCTTCTGGTGGCGCTCGGAGTGCTGCTGGTGATCACGGCGACCCTCGTGGGTCCGGCGGTCGTGGTGCTGCTCATGCGCTGAGCGCGGCGTGGCTCGGCGTGCCCGCCACGGCGGGCGACCCGCGGGCACCCGACGCTGCGAGCCGGTCCAAGCCGCGGAGGGGGAGAACTTCGCGCGCTCGCGCCTTCGCTCGGTGTGGAACCGAACGCGACGAGCGATACAGGGGCGACCGGCGCCTCCGCGCGGCGCCCGAGCCGCGGCCACGGCGACCGCCGCGCGCGCGCACTCCGCGCCTGCGCGGCGGCGGTCGCCGTCCTCCTTCCGGCGGCGGGCGGCGCCGCTCTCTCGGTGTCCGGCCAAGGTGCCGACCGCCCATCCCCGGCGTCGGCGGGAGCGGCGCCCGCGGGGGCGGAAATGCAGATCGACTGGGCGTTCCGGCCGCAGGGAATCGACCAGCTCGTCGAGCGTGCCCCGGTCGCGGTTCGGGCGACGGTCCGATCGATCTCACCCGACCGTTCCATCCGCGGCGACTCGCCCGACGCGCCGCCCATCCCCACCCAGCGCGTCAACCTTCGTCGTGAGCGATCGCTGGTACGGCCCGATCGCCACCCGCTTCACGCTGTTCAAGACCGGCAGCGCCACGCGCTGGGTCGAGGAAGACCCCCCGTACCGAGTCGGCGAGAGCTACGCCCTGTTCCTCGAGAGGCGCGGCGACGGTGCGTACCTCCCGGTCGCGCCGGACGGCCGGGTGCCGATCCGGAACGGCACCGCCGCGCCCCTCATCCCCGGCCCGGTGGCCGACACGCTCGCGCGCCGACCGGTCGCCGCCGTCGAGGACATGGCGCGCCGCGCCAAGGAGGCGAAGTGAGGATGCGGGCAGTCGGTCGTGCCAACGTCCTGGCCCTCGTGTCGGTCATCGCAGCCGCTGCCGTCGCGCTCGCCGGCGAGGCCGGCACGGCGCGGGCGCACATCGCCCTCGACGCGGGTGGCCGCTTCGCGCACCAGGACCACACCGGAAGGCTCGTCGTGTGGAACGACGTCGATGACTCGGCATGGTGGCGGGCGACCCGGCGGGCGCAGATCCACTGGGACAACACGATGTCCCCGGTGCTCGAGTTCGACACCGCTCGGTCCCTCCGCTCGTCCGTCCTCCACGTGCTCGACGCCGACTACGGCGAGACGGGGTGGATCGGATACGCCGACGGCTGGGGCTACCACGAGGGACACGGCTACCCGCGGCTGAACCTCTACAACGGAAGGCACCGCAGCGACGAGCACCTCCAGAAGGTCGCCTGCCACGAGCTCGGCCACTTCACCGGCCTCGCGCACAGCGACGACGCGAGCGATTGCATGAAGAGCGGCCCGCACTTCGACTCGCCGAAGATCGGCAGCCGGCACGCCGGCCAGCTCCGCAGTCGCTGGAGCGCTACAGGCCACTGACCCGGACCGCAATCGAGATCCAGGAGGAAGAGTGAAGAGCTCCCGACCACCGTTTTTCTCAGGCTGGGCCTGCGTCGCCCTCGCCGTGGCCATGCTGCTGGTGCCCTCGGTCGCCGGGGCCGGGGTCGACGAAGTGGCGGCCTCCGGGCAGAACGAGAATGCCGAGGACTGCGCGCAACCCGGCCCGTGCGAGGACGGCGAGCCCTCGCCGCCACGCGCGCCGGTCGAGGAGAGCGGCTCGGGCTGTGACGAGGCATGCCGGAGCTTGCCGACGACGTCCGAGGGCGCGTCGGCCACCACCGGTCGAAGCCCGGTGTCCGCGTCCGGGGGTGCCCTCGGCTCCGCCCGGGTCGTCGAGCGCGCGACGGGCGCTTCACGCGGTCCGACCGCGAGCGCCGTGGCGAACGTGCGCCTGGCTCGGACCGGCGCCGAGACATGGCTGGTCGGTGTTCTCGGGATCGCGTCGGCGGCGGCGGGGCTCGGGTGGCATGCGGTGCGGCGGCGGGGGCGTGCTGAGCATCGCTGACAAGCCGAGCGGGTCGGTGCGGGCGGCGCCGCTCGCGCGGCACACCGTGGGCGCGTCCGGGCAAGCGTAAGAGGGCGTGCGGTCCGACGACGCGCGCGTGTCCGGCCGCAGGCGGGCTCCTCTATTCTCCGACCCCGTGAGTCAGGTCACGTCGGGACTCGAGGGCATCGTCGCCTTCGCCACCGAGATCGCCGAGCCCGACAAGGTCGGGAGCGCGCTTCGCTACCGCGGCGTCGACATCGACGACCTCGTCGGGCGCGTCCCCTTCGAGCAGGTGTGGGGCCTGCTCGTCGACGGGACCTTCGAGCCGGGCCTGCCGCCCGCCGAGCCGTTCGAGCTGCCCGTTCCGCGAACGGGCGACCCGCGCGTCGACGTCCAGTCCGCGCTCGCCCAACTCGCTCCGCGGTGGCGGCTCGGCCAGCTGCTCGACATCTCCGACGAGGAGGGGCGCAGCGACCTTGCGCGCGCCTCGGTCATGACCCTGTCGTTCGTCGCCCAGTCGGCGCGCGGCAACCAACGCCCGCCCGTACCCCAGGAGGAGGTAGACGAGGCGGAGTCGATCCCCGAGCGCTTCCTCATCCGCTGGCGCGGCGAGGCGGATCCCGATCACGTCCGGGCGCTCGACTCCTACTGGATCTCGGCGGCCGAGCACGGGATGAATGCGTCCACCTTCACCGCGCGCGTCGTCGCGTCGACGGGGGCGGACGTGGCCGCCTGCCTCTCGGCGGCGGTTGGGGCGCTGTCCGGACCGCTGCACGGGGGCGCCCCCTCGCGCGTCCTCAAGATGCTCGACGAGGTCGAGCGGACGGGCGACGCCGATCGCTGGGTGCGCGACGCGCTCGACCGCGGCGAGCGCCTCATGGGCTTCGGCCATCGCGTCTACCGCGCCGAGGATCCGCGTGCCCGTGTCTTGCGGCGCACCGCCCGCGAGCTCGAGTCGCCTCGGTTCGAGGCGGCCGAGCAGCTCGAGCGGGCGGCGCTCGCCGAGCTCAAGGCCCGCCGTCCCGACCGGGTGCTCGCGACGAACGTCGAGTTCTGGTCGGCCGTCGTGCTCGACATGGCCGAAATTCCGCCGGACATGTTCACCTCGATGTTCACGTGCGCGCGCGTCGGCGGATGGGCGGCGCACATCCTCGAGCAGAAGCGCGAGGGGCGACTGGTGCGCCCGACGGCCGCGTACGTCGGGCCGGGCCCGCGCGAGCTCGCGGCGGTCGCGTAGATCGCCCCGCCCGGCGCGTAGGACGCGCCGCGAGTGGGGACAGACATAGGCGTGACCACCGGGGCCGAAACCGCCACCACGACGCAGGACTCGCGGCCGCCGGTCGAGGGAGCCTCCTCCTTCTCGAAGGCGCTCTTCCTCGGGGAGATCCACGAGGACATGGTCTTCCCGTGGCCGCGGCCATCCGAGGCCGAGCGCGAGCGCATTCGCTCGCTGATCGCGTCGCTGCGCGAGGCCGCCGAGCACTACGACGCCCGCCGGGCCGAGGAGGAGCGCTGGGTGGGCGACGAGTTCATCCGCGAGCTCGGCGATCGCGGCCTGCTCGGGCTGTACGTGCCCGAGGAGTACGGCGGCCAGGGCCTCTCGCAGACGGGTTACTGCCGTGTCTTCGAGGCGGTCGCGCAGATCGACTCGACGCTGCCCGTGATCCTGGGGGTGCACCAGTCGATCGGCTTCAAGGGCATCGCCCTGTTCGGGAGCGACGAGCAGAAGGAGCGGTTCCTGCCCGACCTCGCGAGCGGGCGCAAGCTCGCCGCGTTCGCGCTCACCGAGCCGGGCGCGGGCTCCGACGCCTACCACCTCGAGTCGCGCGCGGTGCGCCAGTCGGACGGCTCGTGGGTGCTCAACGGGGAGAAGCGGTGGATCGGCAACGGCGACAAGGGATCGGTGATCGTGACCTTCGCCCGCGCCGAGGTGGACGGAAAGGACCGCCACATCGCGCTCATCCTCGAGAAGGGGATGGAGGGCCTCGAGGTCGGCGAGCGCTACGACACGATGGGCCTGCGCGCCAACGACCTGCGGCATCTCTACTTCAACGACGTGCGCGTGCCGCCCGAGAACGTGCTCGGCGAGCCGGGCGAGGGCTTCAAGATCGCCATGCACGTGCTCAACAACGGGCGCATGTCGCTCGCCACGGGCTCGGTCGGGGGGGCGAAGATGCTGCTCGACGGCGCGATCGAGCACGTGACCGAGCGGCGCCAGTTCGATCGCCGGCTCGCCGACTTCGAGCTCGTCAAGGACAAGATCGGATGGATGGTCTCGTACCTGTTCGGGCTCGAGGCGATGTGCTACCTGACGACCGGGCTCGTCGACCGCGGCGTGCCCGACTACTCGCTCGAGTCGGCGATGGGGAAGATCGCCGGCAGCGAATTCCTGTGGTACCAGGCGAATCGCGCGCTCCAGCTCAAGGGCGGCGAGGGCTACATGCGCGACCAGCCGTACGAGAAGGTGCTGCGCGACATCCGCATCTTCCCCATCTTCGAGGGGGCGAACGACGTGCTCCAGCAGTTCGTCGCGCTGTCGGGGATGAAGCTACTGGGCGAGCAGCTCGAGGGACTGTCGCAGCTGAACCTGCGCGACCCGGTCGGCTCGCTCGGCGTCGTCGCCGACTACGTCGGCGGCCGCGTGCGGCGCGAGGTGCGGGCCCAGCGGGTCACGAAGGCGCACGGCGAGCTCGATCCGCTCGCCGAGCCGCTCTCGGACCAGGTCAAGCGCCTGCGCGACACGAGCGAGAAGCTCCTGCGCAAGCACGGCCGGGACGTCATGGAGCGCGGCTTCCAGCTCAAGCGGGTGGCCTCGGCGGCGGCCGACATCTACGCCCAGTTCGCGATGCTCTCGCGCGTCACCCACATCTTCGAGGACCAGGGCGTCGAGGTTTCGGGACAGGAGCGCTACATCGCCGAGACGTTCATCACCCGCGCGGAGCGCCGGGTCCGCAGCGCGCTCGACCGGGTCGAGTCGAACGACGACGAGCGCACCGACGCGATCGCCAAGCTCGCCTACCGGCGCGGCGACTACGGCTACTCACTGTTCGAGGACTGACCCGCGCGCTGGCCGGCCCCGTGGCGAGCGCTAGCCGCGGCTACAGGCTCTGGCGCGCCGCGTGGCCGGCGTCGAGCTCGTGCCAGTAGCCGATCTCGTCCTCGCCCTGCTCCCAGCATAGGTAGACCTCGCGGTCGTCGCGGACGGACGGGAAGTCGACGAGCCCGCGGTCGAGGTCGCGCAGGACGATCTCCATCTCCTGGAGCTCGCGGAGCGCCGACTGGAGCGAGAGGAACCCGTCCGAGACCACGAGCCCCGGCGCGCCTCCGCCGTTGGTCGGCGAGGCCGCCCGCAGCGCCGCCCGCGCCTCCTCGTCGGTCAGGCGCGCGTGTGCCGCGCGAAGCCGCTCGAGGCGCTCCTCCACCCACCCAAGGGCGGCGTTCGCCTGCTCGACGCTGTAGTGGCGCTCGTGCCTCACCCGGACTCGGGCTCGGCCTCGTCCGCGCGGTCGTCGCCCTCGGAGGGCTCGCCGGCCCGCACGTCCGCCGACTCGGACCGCTCGTCGCGCTCCGCGGCGCCGTCGTCGTCCGGCTCGTCTTCCTCCTCGCTGCCCGGCTCGAGCCGCCGGCGAACGACGGCGATCCGCTCCTCGAAGGCCCGCGGGAGGTCGGCATCCTCGACACCCGGCTCGCGCGCCACCTCGAGGCCGCCCTGGTAGGCGAGCATCGCCTCGTCGAGCGACTCGGGCGTCCCCGCGGCGAGCAGCTCGTCGCCACGCAGGAGGAGGATGCGCGCTCGCTCGCCGGGGTCGACGCCGGCGCCGCTCATGCGCGGGCCGGGGTCTCACGACGTGTGCGGGACCGCGCGCGCATGCGGCCCTCGATCAGCTCGGCGTCGGAATCGGAGATCGGTCGCAGCTGGCCCTGGAACGCGAGCCGCCAGTGCTCGGCCGGCCACTTGCGGACGTGCTCGAGCTCCCGGGCGAGGTCGGCGGCGGGGACGAGCTCGTCCTCGTCGAGGACCAGCTCCGGCTCGGCCGGGAAGCGCCAGGGATAGTCCTCGCGCTTGCCCGGCTTCCCGGGCCAGATCGGCGTGCGTTCCTCGTACAGCTCGCCGGCGATGCGAGCGATCGCGCCGAACGTCTGCACACCCGTGACGTAGAAGACGACCCGGTCGCCCGCCTCGATCTGCTCGGCGAGGCGGCGCCGTCCCTCCTTCAGGCCGACGGTGTCGAAGCCGCGCTCGCCGCTCGCGCGGAAGTTGTCGAGCGAGCCGGTGAGAACCCAGGTCTGGGGAGCTCGGTCGGCCACCTCGGACGGGAGGTTAGTCGCCGTTGGCCGGTGCCGGGTCGCCGCCTCGGTCCCCGCTCGACCGCCCCCCGCCACCGCTCACCCGGTTGACGAGCCACAGCACCAGGCCGACGGCGACCAGCGCCCCGGCGCGGACGAAGTCCTCGCCCTCCTGAAGGCGACGTTCAGCCGCACGGACTCGACGATCCCCCGGTAGTTGACGAGCGCCACCACCACGATGAAGATGAGCGCGCCACCACGGTCGGCACCTCGACGAAGGCGCTCAGGTAGACGCCACCGAAGCCGCGCGCGAGCGCGCTCGCCGAGCAGATCCCCGACGCCATCACCGCGAAGGTCACGAGGAAGGTGGGGACGGGGAGGCGGAAGGCGCGGTCGACATAGAGAGCGACGCCGCCCGCGCGCGGGTGCTTGGTGACGAGCTCCGCGTAGGCGGCGGCGGTGAAGGTCGCGAGCACGAGCGCGAGCAGGAAGGCCGTCCAGATGGCGCCGCCCACCTCGGCGCCGACCTCGCCGACGAGCGCGTAGATGCCGCCCCCGAGCATGTCGCCGACGATGAAGACGAGCAACATCGACCGCGAGATCCCCGGCCGCAGGGGCCCCTCGACCGGGCCCGGCTCGCCGATCCGCGGCGCGGCTCCCTTGGGGCGGCCTGTGCCTCCGAGCTCCACCGCTAGTCGATCGGGATGTCCTCGACCTCCGGCTCCCCGCGTCGGCCGTCGAGGCGCTCGAGGTACCAGTCGATCAGCGCCCGCAGGGTGAGGAGGAGCTCGCGCACGAGCGCCGTCAGCTGATCGGAGAGCTCGCGTGGGACGAGCGACCGCAGGCTCTCGAGGGCGACCAGCAGGGCGGAGAGGTCGGGCAGCGACGGCCGCCCGCCCACGCCGCTCCCGATGTCCTCCCTGAGACGCTCGTAGCGGACCCAGGGAGACTCCGCCGGGCCGCGCAGGGGGTCTCGCACCTCGCCACTCGAGGCGCCGCTGTCCTCCGGATGGCCGCTCTCGGGGTGCGCTCGCGGCGTGGGACCGCGCGCTACTCGCTCGGCCCGCGGGCGCCCGCCACCGTCTCTGACCGGCGAGCGCGTGTTCGTCGCCGGACCTCCCGGCGATCCGGTCGTTCGGCCGGCGCCCGAGCGCCGTCGCCAGCCGCGGCTCTCGCCTCCGCGCTCCCCGCGGCCCGAGCCGCCTCCGTCAGGGGCTTCCATCGTCGGTCTCCATCTCGTCCTCGCGCTCGAAGCTGACCTCGAGTGTCCCCGCCTCGAAGGATGCGGCCCGCGGTCGGTGGGTCGCATCGCGGCGGGCAGCATGATCGTACGCTTGTGCGGCCCGACGCGCACGATGACCTCGAGGCCGATCTTCTTCAGCTCGATCTCCGCCTTCGATGCGCCCGGCAACGGGAGGCGCAGGGTGGCCCGCCCGTTCTCCGAGACGAGCTCCCGCGCGATCTCCTCGTGCAGGAGCTGCGAGGCCTCGCCCTCCCGACCGCCGAAGAGCTCGCCCCCCAAGCGGTCGAGCATCTCCACGCCGACGACCTCCCGCTCGAGATGCGATGCGAGGAGCACCGGTACGGGCGCGAACGCCGAGCGGACGAGCTCCATCTGCTCCTGCTGGGCCTCGTGCCACGGAGCGAAATATCCCTCCGCCGCCTCGTCGGGAAGGACGCGGTTGACCACGACGGCGTCGGTCAGGTAGCCGTACAGGTTGAGGTAGGTGAAGGTCCGCATCGACTCCTTCACCACCATGCGGTCGGGGTTCATCACGAGCCGTAGCGAGGTGGTCGAACGGTCGCGAAGGATCGCGTTCATGGCGACGAGGTTCTCGACGAGGCGCTGGACGTCCTCGAACACCGCGTCGCTCGGGAGCGGGATGTCGAGCAGCCCGCGCGCGAACGGGCGGGCGGCTGAGACGAGCCTGCGCTCCCACGGAAAGACCTTCTCGAGCCACCAGTTGGCGACGTCAGGGAAGGACAGCAGCCGCAGCGTCTCGCCGGTCGGCGCGCAGTCGACGACGATCGCGTCGAACTCGTCCTCCTCGTGGTGGCGCTTGATCTCGAGCAGCGAGAAGAGCTCGTCCATCCCCGGCGGGACGGTCAGCTCCTCGGCCGAGATGCGGTCGACGCCGCGCTCGGCGAGCAGGTCGCCCATCCAGTCCTGGACCGCCTCCCAGTGCCGCTCCATCTCGGCCTGCGCCTCGACCTCCTGACCCCACAGGCCGTCGCCGCACTGCGTGGGCGAGCCGCCGAGCTCGGCCTCGAGCGAGTCGGAGAGGCTGTGCGCGGGGTCGGTCGAGACCACCAGCGTGCGCAGGCCCGCCTTCGCGCACCGCAGAGCGGTCGCCGCGGCGACGCTCGTCTTCCCCACGCCCCCCTTGCCCGTGTACAGGATCGTGCGCGGCGTCATCGCGTCCGGCCATCGTATCCACGTCAAGCCGCGCGGAGGGTGCGTTGCCGCTCTGTTAAGCGAAGTCGTCTCGGGACGCCGCGGTATCGCCGCCATGTAACCTCGCCCGCGGTGCGCTCCCTCCGGCAACGCCTCCGGCCGCTCGTGGCCGTCCTCGCGGCCCTCGGCCTGGTCGCGGCTCTCACGGTCGGCCTGGCGGCGTGCGGCAACGACGAGGAGGCGCGCCAGCTCGTCGACCGCGCGTTCAGCACCCCAATCGGCAGCGCGGACGTCGCGCTCGACGCGGGGGTCGAGATGAGGGGCGGCCGCCAGTCCGGTCCGGCGCGGGTTCAGGTGCGCGGCCCGTACCGCTCCGGGGGCGGGCGCCAGATCCCGAGTGGTGACCTCGCGGTGAACCTCACCGCCCAGGGGCAGAGCCTGGCCGGGTCTTTGATCTCGAACGGACAGAACGCGTGGGTCAGGTTCATGGGCCGGCCGTATGAGGTCGGCGAGCAGGTCGTTCGCCGCGCCAACCAGCAGATCGCCGCGGGCGCCGGCCGACGCGAGCAGCGCTCGCTGCGGAGCTTCGGGATCGACCCGCGCGCCTGGCTCAAGGATCCGAGCATCGAGGGCGACGAGACGATCGCGGGGGCCGAGACCACGCACATCACCGCCGGCATCGACCTCCCGCGTCTGCTTGACGACATGAACAAGGTGAGCCAACGGGCGGCGGGCCAGACCGGCGGCCGAGTACCGAGCCAGCTCAGCCGGGAGCAGCGCGAGCGGATCGAGCGCATCGTTCAGGATCCCAAGTTCGACGTCTACGTCGGCAAGGACAACAAGGTGCGCAGGCTTTCGACCGTGCTCAACCTCGAGATACCCGAGGAGGACCGGCAGGAGGCCGGCGGCGCCGAGAGCGGCAAGATCAACTTCTCGATCGAGTTCGCCAACGTCGGCCGCCCGGGACCGATCACCCCGCCGGAGAACGCCCGTCCGATCAGGGAGCTGACCACGCAGCTCGCCCGCGTCCTCGGCGGCGGCGCGGCCGGCGGCGCCGGCGCGGGCGCCCCCGGCGCGGGCGGCGCCGGGGCGCTACCGGGCGGCGGCGCAGGCGGCGCCGCCGGTGCCGGGGCGCTTCCGGGCGGGGTACCCGCCCCGGGCACCGGCCGCTAGTCCGACCGACGCCCGCTGCCGAGCGGCGCGATCCGGCCGACACGTCGAGGCGCGCGTGACCACCTCGCCGCCGCGGCCGCCGCCCGGGGGCGAGCCTCGCCCGCTCTAGGGTTCGGGTGAGGATGGAGCACTCGGCCCTCGCCTGGCTGGCCCTCGCCGCGGCGCTCGTCGTCTTTCTGTGGCTCGATCTCAAGCTGTTCGCGCGCGGCCGCGAGCCGCGCTTTCGCGAGGCGGCGATCTGGTCGCTCGCGTGGGTCGGCGTCGCCCTCGCGGCGGCGCTCGTGCTGTGGCTCCTCGCGGGGCGCGAGAACGCCGTGATCTATACGACGGTGTACGTGATCGAGCGCTCGCTATCGCTCGACAACCTCGTGGTCTTCCTGATGCTGTTCGCCTACTTCGCGGTGGCCAGCGAGCACCGCGCGCGGCTGCTCTTCTGGGGCATCGCCGCCGCGCTCGTCCTGCGTGGACTCGCGATCCTCGGCGGGGTCGCGCTGATCAGGGAGTTCGAGGTCCTCCTGTACGCGCTCGCCGTCGCGCTGCTGTGGCTCGCGTACCGCATGTTCCGGGGCGTGGAGGGGAGCATCGACCCGGAGCGCAACCCGCTCGTGCGGCTCGTGCGGCGCGTCTACCCGGTCACGACCACGGACCGTCGCGGTCGCTGGTTCGTGCGCGTCGACGGCCGGTGGCACACGACGCCGGCCTTCCTGTGCCTCGTGGCGATCGTGTTCGCCGACCTGGCCTTCGCCATCGACTCGATCCCCGCCGCGTTCGCGATCACGCGGGACGCCTACCTGATCTGGATGGGTAACGTCTTCGCCCTGATCGGCCTGCGGGCGCTGTTCGTGCTCGTCGACGGGCTCGTGCGGCGCTTTCGCTACCTCGACGAGACGGTGGCCGTGGTGCTCGCCTTCGTGGCGGTCAAGCTGCTGATCGAGGGCTTCGTCCACATCCCGCCGCTGCCGAGCCTCGGGATCGTCGCCGCGCTGTTCGCGGCGGGAATCGTCGCCTCGCTCCTCGCCGACCGCGGCGACCCGGACGCGGCGAGCGCGCGAGCGGACCGGGCGGAGCGGATGCGCGGGGGCGGCGAGGCGAGCGCCGAGGCCGAAGGCACCGCCTCAGGGCGCGTCCACGAGCCGACGGGCTCCTCGCGGGTCTAGACGACGCGCGACCGCTCGGCCGCCGAGCAGCGCGCGCGCCGCCACCGCTGCCTGCTCGATCGCCTTGCGTACGTCCCACTCCGGGTCGGAGATCGTCTCGATCGCCATGCCCTGGGCGAGCGCGGTCAGCAGGGAGGCGGTGCCCTCCGGGCTGCCGGGCAGCCCGATCAAGCCCTGCTCCACCTTGTCCTCGAGCACCCGGCCAAGCTCCCGCCGCCAGCGCCGGCGCAGCTCGGTCTGGGTGGCGCGGATCGTCTCGTGGCGAAGCGCGAGGCTCGCCATCTCGCCGAGCACGACCTGCGGACCCCGGTTCTCGTCGAGGAACTCGCCGAGGAGGTCGCCGAAGGCGAAGATCATCTCCTCGCTCGAGGCGGCCGGCTCGAGCCGATCGCGCATGCGCTCGAGCCGGCGGTCGGAGTCCGAGCGGAGGACCTCGGCGAGCAGGCGCTCCTTCGTGCCGAAGTACCAGGCGATCGAGCCGCGGCTCACGCCCGCCTCCGGAGCGATGCGGTCGAACGTCGTCCCCGCCACGCCCCGCTCGCGGATGCTCTCACGAGCCGCCGCGACGAGTCGCTGGCCGGCCGGCGATGCGATCCGGCGGTCGCGCTCGGCGGCCGGGACTCCGTTCTTGCTCCCCACGGTGACAGGCATCGTACGTGAGCGCCGCTAGCTAGCCGGTTAGTTAGACTACGCCACTCGGCCGGGCCGGGCGGGAGGGACCTTGAGCAGCAAGAACAGATTGCAGGGGCTGCGGCATGCCGTTGAGGAGATGGCCGCCGCGGGATCGTCACTCGACGAGATCGCATCGACGCTCGTCGACTCGGCGAGGGGTCTCGACGCCGAGCGGCGCGCGGTGCTGTGGCTGTACGCGCGTGCCTGTACCGACGCGTCGGACGAGCGGGACGAGGTTGCCGGCCCCAGACGGTCCGATACGGGTCGGGTGCACGCATCCGCCCGGCCGTCCGAGCCGAGGACCAGCGGAGAGAGGGGAAGAGAGAGGATGCCGTACGTCAGGTGCCCCAACTGCGGGCTCACCACCTACGCGACGCGCGACCGAGCGCGCGCGAGCGAGTGCCCCGGCTGCGGCGAGCCGCTGTGGTCGGACGGTGGGCGCGGCGGCGCACCCCGACGACCCGGCGTCGAGGCGCCGTCGGGGGCGGTGATCGCGGGCGCGCTCGAGCTCGCGCGCGACGAGCTCGACATGGACGTCGCCCTCCTCACCGAGATCGGCTCCGGCAAGGAGACCGTCCGCGCCGAGTCCGGCGAGTGGCCGCCGATCGGATCGCTCAAGGACATGTCGGCGCCGCTCGAGGAGACCTTTTGCAACCAGCTCCTCGAGGGCCGGATCTCGAACTACGTCTCCGACGCGCCGGCCGACGATCGCGTCCGCGATCTCGGGATGGCGCGCGAGCTCGGGGTCCGGGCGTGGATCGGCGTGCCGATGACCCTCGCCGACGCCCGCCTCTACATGCTGTGCTGCCTCGCGCGCGAGTCGCGGCCGATGCTCGGCGACGACGAGGTCCGCTTTCTCAGTGGGCTCGCCGAGTCGGTGCGGGCCGAGCTCGAGGGCGCCGCGTCGGGCTGATCGTCAAGCCGCGGCGGCGTCCGGCCGCCGCGAGCCGGCGATCGCCGGGTCGACGTCCTACGCGTAGAAGAAGACGAGCCCGAGGACGGCGTAGAGGGCAAGCAGCTGCAGGCCCTCGAACCAGTTCGACTCGCCCTCCTGGGTGACGAAGTTGGCGATCAGCACGGCGAACAGCACGCCGCCGAGCTCGTACCCGTTGAAGACGAGGGCGAGCGGGTTGGGCCCCACGAAGAACGACAAGACGACGAGCACGGGGGCGACGAACAGCGCTATCTGAGCGCTCGAGCCGATGGCGATGTTGACCGCCAGGTCCATCTTGTCCTTGGCCGCTACGAGCACCGCGACCCAGTGCTCCGCGGCGTTGCCGACGATCGCCACGATGAACACGCCGATGAAGAACTCCGACAGCCCGATCCGCTCCGCCGTCTCCGAGATCGAGCCCACGAGCACCTCGCTCATCACGCCGACGAGCACGCCGGCCACCGCCAGCAGGATCACCGAGCGGCGCAGCGACCAGCCGTGCGTCGCCTCCTCCTCCGGGTACGGGTTGAACACGCGACGGTGCGAGCGGAGCGAGAAGAAGAGGCCGGCCGCGTAGGTCAGCAGGAGCACGAGCGCCACTCCGAGCGACAGGCGCTCGGTCTCGGCCCCGAAGTTCAGCCGCTCCTCGCCCACTCCCGGGAGGCGGCCGCCGTGGATCAGCTCGAACACGGCCGGGAGGATGAGCGCGGCGAGCGCGAGCAGCAGCATGGCCGCCTGGGCGTTGGCGGCGGTGCGGCTGAACGTCTGCTTGTCGCGCCGCAGCCCGCCGACGAACATCGACGCCCCCAGCACGAGCAGGATGTTGCCCACGATCGAGCCGATGAGCGACGCCTTGACGACCTCCTGAAGGCCCGCGAGCAGGGCGAAGAAGGCGATGATCAGCTCGGGGGCGTTGCCGAACGTGACGTTGAGGAACCCGCCGATCCCCGGGCCGGTGCGGGCCGCGAGGTGCTCGGTCGCCTCGCCCATGAGCGCGGCGGTCGGCACCACGCCGAGCGCCGCCGCGGCGAACACTGCGGGCGCCGGGGCGTGCAGCAGCTCGAGGGCCACCGCGACCGGAATGAAGACCCCCATGTAGTAGATGGGCCGCATCGGCCCGGCAGCCTATGCGTCGCGCGGAGGGCTGTCGCGGAACCCGCGCTCGGGCGCGTTCTCAGCGGCCCTGCGCGCCGGTCGGGCTGGGGTTCGGCGCGCTACGCCGTGACGAGGGACTTCCTCATCGAGGCGTCCGGAGCGAAGCGACAGCCGGAGGGGACGATCCTCCGAGCTACCGCTCCTCGAGCTCCTCCAGCGCCTCCGGATCGCCGTCGAGGTCCCCCGGGTCCTCCTCGTCCGCGGCCGCGGCGCGGCTCGGCTCGTCGCCGTAGCGGGCCTGGAAGGTCTCGAGCAGCTCGTCGCGGCTCGGCTCGTCAATCGGCGCCTCGTCGCTCACGAGCACCCAGTCGGCGCCCTCAAAGTCCTCCATGTTGAAGATCTCGGAGTCGATCGACTGCGAGTCGTCGACGATCACGATGACCTCGGTCTGGGGGTTGAGGTAGGTCCCGGGTCGGTTGACCAGCTCCTCGAGCTCGTAGCGCCGTCCATCAGCCATGCGCGTGTCTATACCCGATCACCGGGAGCTAAACAACCCGCCCTCAGCCAGCGCGAACGCCGGCTCAGCCGCCGAGCTCGCGCAGCTGGCGATCGACCTCCGCGTCGACGTCGAGGGGCTCCTGGCCGCGCGCGAGCCGGCGCTCGTTGCGGGCAACCACGACCTGGCGCACCTCCTCCCGCAGCGCCGCGTCCTCGCCGTGGGGGCCGGCGCCCGCTCCGGGAGTCGCGGGCGGCGAGCTCGTCAGGGCGGCGAGCTCGGCCTCGATGTCGAGCGGCGCCTCGCCGCGCCGCTCGCGGCGCGCCGACTTGGCCTCGAGCAGCTGGCGGATCTCCGCCTCGGACTCGGCGCGCGCGGCGGCGCTCCCGGGCGCCGGATCTGCCTTCGGCCTGTCGAAGGTGAGCTCGCCGCGCCCGATCGACTCGTACGGCCGGTCGCCGCCGACGAAGAGGGTCGCGACGGCGGCCACCACGGCCAGCCCGGTGATGATCAGGAACGCGGTGCCGAAGTCCACCACCATGATGGTGCCCGATCCGATGGTGCGTCAGACGCCTCGGGTCCGCTACGCTTCGCGAAACCGGTTGACTGACGGGTCAATCGATGACTTGCCGGGGCGCCGCGCCCGCTCACCGGCCGCGCCGCCACTCCAGCCAGCGAAAAGGAGCCGGACACCGTGGTCGACCTCAGCCTGACCGACGAGCAGAAGGACCTGCGCGAGCTCGCGCACGACTTCGCCGAGAAGGAGATCCGACCCGTCGCCTGGGACTTCGACCGCGACTCGACCTGGCCGCAGGCAATCATCGAGAAGGCGTGGGAGGTGGGTCTCGTGAACACCCATATCCCCGAGGAGTACGGCGGTCCCGGCCTCGACTACCTGAGCGGGTGCCTGATCGAGGAGGAGATGGGTTGGGGATGCTCGGGGATCGGCACCTCGCTGATGTGCAACGGACTCGCCTCCGCGCCGGTTGCGGTCGCCGGGTCCGAGGAGGTCAAGAAGAAGTACCTCGGGATGCTCACCGAGGAGCCGAAGCTCGCCTCGTTCTGCCTCACCGAGCCCGACGCGGGCTCCGACGTCTCGGGCATGCGCACGACCGCGCAGCGCAAGGGCTCGGGCTGGGTGATCAACGGCACGAAGACCTTCATCACCAACGGCTCGCACGCCGACTGGTACACGGTCTACGCGAAGACCGACAAGGACGCGGGCCACAAGGGCATCTCGGCGTTCGTCGTCCCGCGCGAGGCCGGCGTCACCGTCGACAAGAAGGAGGACAAGCTCGGCCAGCGCGCCTCCGACACCGCGATGATCTCGTTCGACGACGTAGAGATCCCGGCCGACAACCTGCTCGGCGAGGAGAACAAGGGCTTCAAGCTGGCGATGATGACGCTCGATCGCACCCGCCCCGGCGTCGCGGCGATGGCCGTCGGCATCGGTCGCGCGGCGATGGAGTTCGCCGCCGAGTACTCGAAGGAGCGCGTCCAGTTCGGCGTGCCGATCGCCATGCACCAGGCGATCCAGTTCATGATCGCCGACATGGCGACCAAGGTCGAGGCCG
>Ga0126312_10000916_pt1 | contig 18638 bp, 22 predicted proteins | sample Plot104A_FD_92537 | JGI IMG/M metagenome (GOLD analysis project Ga0126312, IMG submission 92537) | Serpentine soil microbial communities from UC McLaughlin Reserve, CA, USA - Plot104A | ecosystem: Environmental > Terrestrial > Soil > Grasslands | place: USA: UC McLaughlin Reserve, Lake County... | reverse complement strand
GTTGGCGGCGATCACATCCTCCAGGGGAACCAGGGTGTGGCCGCTGTCGCCGATCTCCACGAAGCGACCCAGGAGCTCCTTCGGGACCTTGACCCGGGCGATGACCTCCGTCCCCTGGTCGGGATCGTGGAGGATGACGGCGAGGCTCAGCGAGAGGTTCGAGATGTAGGGAAAGGGCCGACCGAGTCCGATCGCGAGCGGTGTCAGGGCGGGGAAGATGCTGTTGGCGAACATGCGATCGAGCTCGGCCCTTTCAGTGTCATTCGCGCGCTGCGGCGAGATGATCCTGATGCCGTGTTCCGCCAGAGCCGGCCGCAGGTCGCGCTCGAAGCACCGGGTCAGGCGATCGCGCTGCACCACGACGCGTTCGTGAATCGCGTCGATCTGCTCGGATGAGCCCATCCCGTCCGCCCCGCGCGCGTCCATTCCAGCCTCGATCTGGTCGTGCAGGTTCGCGACCCGCACCATGAAGAACTCGTCGAGGTTGGACTCCCAGATCGCGCAGAACTTGACCCGCTCGAGAAGCGGAACCGAGGAATCCTCGGCAAGCTGGAGGACCCGGTCGTTGAAGTCGAGCCACGACAGCTCGCGGTTGAAATAAAGAGAGGAGTCCTCGAGGTCGGGTGACTCCGCTGCCGCCCGAGGCGCTACCGCTTCGATGGTCTCGGCGGTGGCTCGCTGTGCTTCGGTGGGCTCCATGCGCGGGTAGCGATCATGCTACCGCCGGGTACCCTGGGCAGCGATCACCCTGGGCACGACCGAAGCGGATCGATCGGCTCCCCTGGATTCGCCCGTCGCGGAGCTGCCCCAATCTCTCGGCTTTCCCTTCTCATACAGCCAGACCTGGAAGAAGTGATCCAGGTTATCGCCGCTGTCGGCCTCGGCCAGATCCATGAACTCTCTGGTGCCGGCGTTTCCATAGGAGTGATCGCGCACCCAGTCGCGAAGGATTCCGATGAAGGTGGGCTGCCCGACCTCCTGTCGCAGCGCCTCGAGCGCCAGGCCACCCCGCAGGTAGACCGAGGGAGCAAACAGGTTCTTCGGTCCGCCTGGGTTGCCGGGCGGCGGGTTCCAGAACTTGGTGTTGCTGGCGGGCGTCCCGTAGAGTGCGTGGAAGCGCCTCGGAAGGCTCCTCCCCCCGGCGTGCTCCTGCCACAGCCACTCCGACCAAGTGGCGAAGGCCTCGTTCAGCCAGATCTGTCGCCACCTGCGAAGGCTCACCGAGTCGCCGAACCACTGGTGCGCGACCTCGTGGGCGACCGTCGCCTCGTCGGGCGCTGAGTCGTAGATCGGCCTCGTCTGCGTCTCCAGGGCGTAGCCGACCGACGGCGCGAAGTCGACAGCGGCTCCCGTGGTGCCGAAGGGGTAGGCGCCGAAGCCCAGCCCGTATAGGCGCAGGATCCCCGGAATCTTCGACAGTGGCTCGGCGGCGCCCTTGGCTTCGCGTGGATCGACGGCGACGTAGGAGGGAATCCCATTCGCCTGGGACTGGGTGACATTGAACTTGCCGGTGGTGACGGTCGCGAGATAGGTCGCCATCGGCGATTCCTCGTGCCACGTGAAGGTGGTGCGCTCATCGCCGGCCTCGCGGCTCACCAGCGTTCCGTTGGCGACCGCGGTCTTTCCCCTCGGGACGTTCACACGAATGCGATAGCTGGCCTTGTCGGTCGGATAGTCGTTGCACGGAAACCAGCTCGGGGCTCCCTGAGGCTCGCTAGCCACGAACGCGCCGTCGTCGGTCGGGATCCATCCATCCCTGGAGCCATCGGGGTCGATCACGGGCTTCGGATGTCCGCGGTAACGAACCAGGACGGTGAACTCGGTTCCCTTCCGCAGGCCGCGGAGCGGGGTGACCTTGAGCTCCTGGCCATGCCGCACGAGGCGAGCCCGCTTGCCGTTGACGCGTAGGCTGGAGATCCGCAGGCGGCGGAAGTCGAGGTCGAACCGCGAGAGGTTCTGAGTCGCCGTCGCCAGGATCCTGGCGTCTCCGGTCAGGCGGTTGGACTTCGGCGTGTACCGGAGCCGAAGCCCGTAATGGCTCACGTCGTACCCGCCGTTACCGGCCTTCGGGAAGTACGAATCGCCTAGCCCCGCGGACCCCTTGACGAAGGAAACGGCATGCGCCGCCGCCGGAGTGGCGAGGGCGACCGACGCCCCGGCCACGATGCCGAGGCCTGCTGCCAGGCGACGCATGCGCATCAGTTGCCAGCGCTCTGCTCGGCGCCGTCGAGGAGGCGCTCAAGGTGGGCCACCGCCCTGACCAGCTCGTCCGCCAGCGGACCCGGGCGGAGTGCGGAGAGCCGCGCGGCAAGGGTGCGGTAGAACCGCCACACGTCCTCGGCGCTCTTGCCGGTGCGCGCCCACTGCTGTTCGCCCCGGATCCGGAATCCCCGGATGATCGTCCGCATGTTGTCGAGCTTGTCGGCGGTCGAGACAAGGAGACCTCCCGCGGAGACTCCGTCGAGGCCGCGGATGTAGTCCTCCTTGCGCCGGCGCCACGGGGGTTTGGGATCCCCGTAGCTGTCGGTGCACTCGTCGACGATGTCGGCGACGGTGTGCCCGTAGCGCCCGCGGATGTCCTCGAGACGCCCCAGCCCGCCCCGGTCCTCAACCGCGTCGTGGAGGAGGGCTGCGATCGCCTCGTCCTCCGAGCCGCCGTCCTGGATCACCAGCCCCGTCACCCGCAGCAGGTGGGCGATGTAGGGCTGGTCGTCCTTCACTCGGAGCTGGCCGTGATGCACCCGTGTGGCGTAGCCGAGCGCACTTACGAACCTCTCGCCCAACTCCGTGGCGCGAGCCGGGACTGTCTTGACGGCGGCTGGCGCCTCCACGGCCGGTAAGGCTAGCGACGCTCGGCCTATCAGGTCAGGCGGCTTTGCCGGCTGCGATCAGGGGCCTGGCGCCGGTCTCCCTCGTGCGCCTCCACCCGGCTGGGGCGACCGCTTGCGGGCCCGGGAGGGTGACCCGGGCCCTCACCCGCGGAGGGTCGCCACGCCTCCGTGAGCTCGCTTGCCGCCGCCGCGGCGCGAGCCGCGGCCTCGCGCTCCTCCCGCTCCGCGGCCTCGAGCTCGCGGCGCGCTCGCTCCGCTCGCTTCGCGGCTCGGCGCCGCTCTCGCGCTTCGCGCAACCGGCGCTCGGTAGCCCGCTCCAGACGGTCCCACGTACCGGCGCGCTCCTGCTCGGCCCAGAACGTGCGAAAGCGATCGAAGAGGAGCTGACGACGGGCCTGCAGGTACACCATCAGGGTCTCGAGTCCGCGATAAGAGGTCCGATGCGGCGCACGCGCCGCCAGCCCCGGATCCAGGTCGTCCGCGCCGACCGCCCGCTTCCGGACCGCGTTCGCGTCCGCGTCGCGAAGCTCGGCGAGGTGGTTCTCGACGCGAGGCACCATCACGTCACAGTCGTGCAGCTCACCGAGGATGTGCTGGAGATCCCGCGCTCGGCGCCGAGCCACCAGAGCGCTGCGGCCGAAGCAGAACTCCGTTGCCTCCAGCACGTAGCGCAGGCGCTTGGCGGCAATCCGCATGTCGTGCTGCTGCTTGACGCCACCGGGCTTGAGGGCCTTCGGCGCGAATGACCGCACCTCGTCAAGCCGGATGCTCACGATTCGTGCGGCGTTGTCCGCGAGGGGTTCGCCCGGATCGAGCTTCTTCACCCGGCGGGCCTTCACCGCTGGCCCTCAGGGACGACTGTTTCCGCCTCCACGACCAGCTCGGAAAGCCGCTCGCTCAGCGCGGCCAAACGGCGCGACTGCACGTGCGACTCGAGCTCGGCGTTCGCCTGCGCCTGCTCGGCGCGGATCTTCTCCACGAGGCTCGCGACACCAGGACGGTCCGGGGCCGCCAAGCCCTCGGCGAAATGCTCCAGGGCAGCGATGGTGACGTCGGCATCGCGCCGCCCGCCCAGGGCATCCGCGACCGCCTTCACCTCCCGGAGCACCTCCTTGTGTTGGGGCGGGGGAAAGCAGGGCTCGAAGATCTCGAGCGCAGCGCGAAGCCGCCGGGTGGCGACGCGCATGTCGTGGACGCGCTCGATGTCGGTCATGTCGAGGACGTCCTGGGAGTGATCGGCGACCTCCCGGGCTCGAACGGCAACGATGTTGGCGGCGGCGGCGGCGTACGGATCGTCGGCGTTCAGCCCTTCGATCGCGCGCGCCTTGGCCATGGGCGCACCTTAACGCCGGGGCGCGGGAGATGAAACTAGGCCGCCAGGGCCTTCGGGGCGCCGTCGGCTGCCCCGTTCAGCAGCGTGAGGATCACGCCTTCGCGCAGGCCGCCCTTGCCGATCTGAAGCGGCTGCCTCAATAGCTCGGAGAGCTTCTCGAGCAACAGCACGCCCGTCGGCAGGATCCGCACCCGGCGGGGATCCAGCTCGAAGCGCTTGGCGACGTCGGCGATGGGATCTCCGGTGAGGACCCGTATCGCCCGCTCGAGGGTCTCGTATTCGAGGACCGATCCGACCAGCGATCGCAGCGACGTCGCGCTGCCGCCCACGGCGACGGCCTGGTCGGGCCGCTCGAACTCGATGTCCGCGAAGAAGTCGGAGGTCGCGTCGCGCACCGCCCGGATCTCGGCGGGCGACGGCGGATCCTGAGAAAGCAGGTCGTCGGCGAGCGATCCGGACCCGATCTTGAAGGAGCGCACCGCGCGCACGCCGTCGGGGACCGTTCCAAGGACGACCTCCGAGGATCCCCCTCCGACGTCGACCACCGCGACGTCGCCCTCGACCGGATGGCCCAGCGTCTTCGTCGCGCCGATGAACGCGAGGCGTCCCTCCTCGTGCTCGCTCAGGACCTCCACATCCACTCCCGCGACGCGATTGATCTCGGAGACGATCTCGTGGCGGTTAGTGGCCTCGCGGATCGCGGCCGTCGCCACGGTCCGGGTCGCCTCGGCGCCGATCTCCTGGGCGAGTCGCACCTGGGTGGCCACGACGTCGGCGACCTCGTCGATCTTGGAGCGATCGACTGCACCGTCGTGCTGCGAGGCCTTGTCGATCCGCGTGTAGGCCCGCTGCTCCATCACCTTGCGGAGCTGCCCACACTGTGGCTCGGCGACGAGCACGCGCGTCGTGTTCGAGCCGATGTCGATCGCGGCGCAGAGCATCAGTCGTGCCTCCTACCCGATCTTGTCAGACGGCACGGATGAGGCCTCGGGATTGTCGCTCGAGCTCCCTCAGGGAGAGGGTTGTGGTTCGAGACCAGCCGCGCCCGCTCCCAACGGCCGCGGGGGCTGGTCTCTCACCCGCTCGCCGTCCACGTTCGCTCGACGACGGGCTCGCCCGGATGGGACGCATCCTCGAACTCACGGAACAGCCCGGTCACCACGAACGCGACCTGCTCGCCGACATCGACGGCGTTGTCGCCGATCCGCTCGAGCGCGCGAGCGACCAGCATCATGGTCATAGCCCACTCGCGCCGGTCGTGATCGTCGCCGATCTCGAGCGCGAGCTGGAAGCACTCCTTGTTCAGGTTGTCGACGACGTCGTCTTGGCGAACGAGGTCGCGGGCCATCTCCACGTTTCGCTCGGCGAACGCCCGCTTCGCCTGCCTGATCTCCGCGCGAATGGCGTGACCCATCGTCACCAGGTTCTTCACCACCCGCTCATCGGCGGGGGGTTCATGGCCGGCGATTGGGATCAGCTTCGCGATGTTGACGCACTGATCGCCCATCCGCTCGATGTTCTTCATGACGTGGAGGAGCGCCGAGATCAAGCGCAGATCGGTTGCCACCGGAGCCTGGGTCGCAAGCAGGGTCAGAATCGACTGGTGGATCTCCAGGTAGCGACCATCGATGACGTCGTCATCCGCGACGACGAGCTCGGCAAGCTCGATGTCCTGGTGTTGCACGGCCTCGACAGTGCGGTCGAGAGCCGCTACCACCAGGTCGAGCCCATCGAGGCTGCGGGCCTCGAGGGCGGCCAGCTCCTCGCGGTACTCGTGCCTGGCCTCGAGCTCCATCAGCCGAACTTCCCGGTCACGTACTGCTCCGTTCGCTGGTCATCGGGATTCGTGAACATCTTCTCCGTCGGGCCAACCTCAACCACCTCGCCGTCCAGCATGAACGCCGTTGTGTCGGCGACCCGTCCCGCCTGCTGCATGTTGTGGGTGACCACCGCGATCGTCACCTTCTCCTTGAGCTGACCGATCAGCTGCTCGATCTTGAGAGTCGCCACCGGGTCGAGAGCCGAGCACGGCTCGTCCATCAGCAGGACATCGGGCTCCACCGCGAGTGCTCGCGCGATGCATAGGCGCTGCTGCTGGCCGCCGGAGAGGCTCATCCCCGTGCTTGAGAGCCGCCCTTCCACCTCGCTCCAAAGTCCGGCACCCTCGAGTGCGAAGTGGACACGGTCAGTGATCTCGCCCCGCGGAGTGCCGGTGAACTTGAGGCCCGAGGCGACGTTGTCGAAGATCGACATCGTCGGAAACGGATTCGGCTTTTGGAACACCATCCCCACGAGGCGCCTGACCGTCACGACGTCGACGTTCGCGCCATGGAGATCGACGTCGTCTAGCAGCACCCGCCCTGCGGAGCGGGCACCGGGGATCTCCTCGTGCATGCGGTTGACGCAGCGAACCATCGTGGACTTGCCGCACCCCGAGGGTCCGATGATCGCGGTCACCCTCCCCGGCTCGAAAGACAGGTTGACGCCCCTCACGGCGTGGTTGTCGCCGTAGTAGGCGTGTAGCTCGTCCAGCCGCACGTGCCGGGTTGCGTGCATCTCCTCGAGCCCCGAAGCAACCTCTGACGTCACCGGCGGGGCCGGGGTTGGTGCAGATGATTCGGCATGGCCCGGGCTCCGGGGCATCGTCTTCTCCTCGGGATCGACCACGGTCAGGTCGTCAGTCGGGTTGTAGTTCATGGGGCGAGCTCGCTTTCAATCCATTTTTCACGATTACCGAGCCGCACCGAGTCGCCGCCGCATCCGGGCCGAGAGGATCCGCGCGACGATGCTGATCAGGAGGACGACCGCGATCAGCACCAATGCCGCCGCCCACGCCTGGTCGTGCTTCGCGGGCTCTGGCGACTCCGAGAACTGGAAGATGACGACGGGAACACTGGGCAAGGGCTGCGAGGGGTCAGACGCGAGGGTGGGTGCGAAGATCGAGCTTACGAACAGCAGCGGCGCCGTCTCCCCCAGGGCCCGCGCAACTGCGAGCAGAGCGCCGGTGATCATCCCGCTCAGGGCAGTCGGAACCACGACCGAGACGGTCGTCCGCCATCGGCTAGCGCCGAGCGCCAGGCCGGCTTCCTTCGTCGTCTCGGGAACCAGTGCAAGAACCTCCTGGCAGGACCGGGCGACGAGCGGCAGCATCACAACCGCCAGCGCCACGGAACCCGCGAAGCCACTCTGTTGATGCCCGGCCACAAGAAGCCCGAAGATGAAGATCCCGGTCACGATGGTGGGGACGCCGTTGAGGAGGTCGAGGAAGTACCTGATGGTGTTCCGGCTCCTGGCGCTCGCGAACTCGTTCGTATAGATGGCAACGAGGATCCCTACGGGAACAGCCATGAGGGTGGCGAGGCCGACCAGGATGCCGGTACCTACGAGGGCGTTGCCGATTCCGCCGGTGCTACCCAAGGCGTTGGGATCGGCATTCTTGGTGAGGAAATCGAGGCTAATCGAGCCGATCCCCTTCACGGCGACGCTGGCGATCACCAGCGCGAGCACACCCACCGCGAGCACGGCCGCGACCCAGGCACTGATCTCCATCCCCCGGTTGGCCGCACGACGCCGGCGGAGGTTGCCACTGCGGGCCGCGAGCAGTGGATGCTCTGGTTTCCGAGTCGACTCCATGGCTATCCGGAGCTCCTGGAACGGCTCTCCACGCTCCGTACGAGGAGCCGCGCAACCGAGTTGAAGATCAGCGACAACACGAACAAAATCACCGCGAAGTAAGCGAGCGACGAGATCTGCAGATCGGTCGCGGCTCCCTGATACGAGTTCGCGATCTTGCTCGCCAGAGTGTCGGCCGGCAGGAAGATGTTGGAGTGGATCGCTGCCGTGTTACCGATCACCTGAGTAACTGCAATCGCCTCGCCGACCGCACGCCCCAGGCCCAGGATCACCGCACCGACGATTCCTGGACGCGAATAGGGCAGGACGACGGTCTTGATCATCTCCCAGCGAGTCGCCCCCAGGGCGAGGGCACCCTCCTTGTCCGTGGGCGGCACCGTGGCGAAGATCTCCCGAGTCAGGCTGGAGACGATCGGCACCGTCATGATCGTCAGGATCAGGATCGCCGGGAACATCCCGACGAGGCCGTATTGGCCACCGAAGAGCGGGATCCAGCCGAGCACCGCGTGCAGGATGGGCTCGAAATGATCGTTCAGGAACGGGCCGAGGATGATGATTCCCCAAAGGCCCAGGATCACGCTGGGGATTCCCGCGAGCAGCTCGACAAGCGTTCCGATTGCGGTTCGCGAACTGCGCGGTGCCAGCTCGGTCAGAAAGAGCGCGATCGCGATCGAGATCGGCGTGGCGAGCAGCAGGGCGCCGAACGAGCTCACGACGGTGCCGTATATGAAGTCGGCCGCGCCGAAGTTGCCCTTGACGGGATCGAAATCGCTCGAGGTCAGGAACCCGAATCCGAAAGTCGAGAAGGCGCTCGAGGCTTCGTCGACGATCTTGTAGGCGAGGCCCAGAACGATCGCCACCGACAGGAGCGCGGCGGCGAGTGTGAGCACATACAGCGCACGATCGCCGAACCGATCAACGATTCCCCTGCCCTTGCCGGCGAGCAGAGCACTGACCGGGGGTGTGGCCGTTGTGGTCTCGGTCGTCAAGATGATCTCTTGCGCGCGTTACGGGCAGACACCCGGGATCGCGATTCACGATCCCGGGTGTCGAATCGCTGCCGCATCGGACCGGTGGGCCCGGCTAGCCCCCGATCTTCTTGATCGTCGCCCTATCCGCCGCGAGGATCTGGGACGGGAGCTTGGCGAAGAGGAGATCCGGACCGTACGACTGGCCTGGGCCGATCGCATAGGTGAGGAACTCCTGCAGCGCGTCTGCCTTGTCCGAGTTCGACGGCGCGAGCGCGTACGTATAGCTCGCGAGCGGGTACGCGTCGGTCGCCGACTTTGGCGGGTCCACAATCGAGGCTGCGTTGTCCGACGGGACACTCTTCACGGCGGCTGCGGCAGCGCTGATGGTGTCCAGCGACGGCTGCTCGAAGTTACCAGCGGCGTTCTCCACCGCGACCTGATCGAACTCGTTGGACTGTGCGTACGCGGCGCCTACGTAGGCGATCGCGCCGTCGGTCTTCGAGAGAACCGCGGAGACGCCGTCGTTGCCCTTGCCTCCGACGCCGGTCGGGAACTTGACCTCCGTGCCCACACCGACCTTCGACTTCCACTCCGAGCTGACCTTGGATAGGTAGTCAGTGAGGATGTACGTGTCACCGCTCCCGTCGCTGCGGTAGACCGGTGTGATCTTCGTGGACGGCAGGTCCGTGCCCGGATTCAGCTTCGCGATCGCGGGGTCGTTCCAGGTCGTGATGTCGCCGAGGAAGATGCCGGCAAGCGTTGCGCCGTCGAGGTGCAGCCCGTCATCGACGCCGCTCACGTTGTAAACGGGATCGGTCGAGGACAGCGCCCACGGGACCATCAGCACGTCGGATGCCGCCTTCTGCTGATCCGGCGTCAGCGGCGCGTCGCTGGCGCCGAAGTCGATGGTGCCGGCGGTGATCTGCTCGATCCCGCCGCCGGAGCCGATGGCTCCATAGGTCACGGTGTTACCCGTACGCGACGAGTAGTCGGACTGCCACTTGGACATCAGGGGCGCTAGCAGGGTGCTGCCGGCGCCGGTGAGCGGTCCGCCGGACGAGCTCGATCCGCTTGCTGAGTCGTCGCTGCTCGAACCGCAGGCGGCAACTCCGAACGCGAGCACTCCGCAGCAGGCAACGGCAAGTATCGACTTGCGAGAAATCACTTGGCTGGGTCTCCTTGATCGGTTGTCCGCCGCAGCGTCCCAGCGCGCCGCCCGCCCTCTGTTACCGGGCGGTGGCCGATCTGTTAACAGATGGTGAAAACCCGCATATAGCGGGGACTTGCAGGATTTCGCCCGCCGACCGGCGTCAGCCGCGGCTGGGCTCGACGGCGCCGGCGTCGGACTCGGTCAGCGGCTCATCCAGAGTCACCGACTCCGAGGCAGCGCGGGCCCGGCCCACTGTGGCCTCGCCCGCTTCCGGCTCAAGCGGCTGCGGGTCGAACCTGTAGCCGATTCCGAAGTGGGTGTGGATGTATTCCCAGCCCGGCGAGCGCCGCTGAAGCTTCGAGCGCAGCTTTCGTACGAACACATCCACCGAGCGATCGCCGTGGATCATCGAATAGCCCCAGACGCGCCGGTAGATGTCGTCGCGTTCCAGCACCTTGCCGGCGTGATCCGCGAGCACCTGCAGGAGCTCGAACTCCCGGCGCGTGAGGTCGAGGCTTTCGCCCGCCACGTACACCTGGAATCGATCCGGCCGGATCTCGAGGTCGCCCGCGATCAACGGCCCAACGTCCTCGCGGGCACGGCCGCGCCGGTGACGGCGGACGACGGCTTCAATGCGCGCCATGACCTCCTCGGGATGGCACGGTTTCGCGACCCAGTCGTCGGCGCCCAGTCGTAGCCCGCGAACCCGCTGGGCCAACGTAGCGCCCTGGGTGCAGACGATCACGCCGAGGTCGGGAAGCATTCCGCACACCCGCTCGATGAAGTCCCAGGCGAGCGGCCCCAACAGCGCCGGATCGACGACCAGCGCGTTCAGCTTCATCGCCGCGAGCTCCTCGGCCGGAACCGGGCCGGACAGAACTCGGTATTGAGCCCCAGCGCCCTCCAGGCGTTTGCTCAGCACGTGCACGAACCCGGAGTCGTCGTCGAGAACGGCTACTCGCAGTGTGGCGGTCTTTGCGCTCATGGAGTGTGTGGCCGCAATGCTCGAGACGGCATCCGAGCCACCGCAATGGTAATGACGCGAGCCGCTGTCATGCCGCCCTTCACAGAAGTTTCACGAGTCCGTTCTCGGAATCTTCACCGCGCCGGCCACCGCGGCGGCGAGACTGCTCCGCAGCGAGAAGTCCTCTCTCGTGCGGCGCGCGACCTCACTCCCTGCCCCGGTCGCGCGCCTTCGTTTTCAGAACGTCGCGCCCAGCGCGCCGGTGGCGATCAGGATCAGTACCGTGATCCCCACCAGCACCCGGTAGACGACGAACACGTCGTAGCTGTGGCGCCGAACCAGCGCCAGCAGCCCGGCGATCGCCAAATAGCCCGAGATGGCGGCCGCGACGGTCCCGACGATCATCGGCCCGGCGACGCCGTGCGGAAGTCCCTCCGACAGGGCGCGGTAGCCCTTGAACACGACGGCTCCGGCCGTCACCGGCGCGAGGAGAAGGAACGAGAACCGGGCCGCCGAATCGCGGTCCAGGCCGAGGAAGCGCCCGGCGGTGATCGTGATCCCGGAGCGCGAAACGCCGGGCGCAAGCGCGAGCACCTGTGCCAGCCCGACGTACAGGCCCTGCCGGGCGCCCACCTGGTCGAGTCGCTCCCGCTCCGGGCGCCGGTCCGCGTAGCCGAGCAGGAGCCCGAAGACGATCAGCAGGATCGCGATCTGCCAAGGCTCGCCCAGGTGGTCCTCGATGAAGCTCTCTCCGATCCCTCCGGCGATCACGGCGGGGATGGTGCCGATGGCGATCGCCCAGGCCAGCCGCTGGTTGGCATCCTCAACCGCCCGTACCCGAATCGATCGCCACAGACCTCGCAGAAGCTGGAGGATCTCGGCTCGAAAGTAGCTGAGGACCGCGAGCAGCGTGCCCGCGTGGAGGGCTACGTCGAAGGTCTTGTTGAAGGACTCGTGGTTCTCGAGGAAGTGGTACTGCTGAGCCCACGGCACCAGGATCAGGTGCCCGGAGGAGGAGATCGGCAGGAACTCGGTGAGCCCCTGGACGATCCCGAGCAGCAGGGCCTCGAGCTCGGACATGAGGACGGCGGATCGTAGAGCCTGGACCCGTAAGAACAGCTAAGCGCGGCCGCGGGGTAGAGTTCGGTGCGTGAGCCGCGCTCGCGTAGCCCAGGTGATCACTATCGCCGCGACCTCCCTCGCGGCCCCCGCCGCGTTCGCGCCCTCCGCCATGGCGGCTGACGGCGTCGGCCTCTGGGGCCCGACGGACGACAAGGTCGTCACGTACTGGGGCTTCGGTTGCATCATCTTCTTCGCCGTCCTGGTCACGGTCCTCTCGCTGATCCAGACCCGGCTCGAGAACCGCAAGGAGCGTCTGCGCCAGGAAATCGAGCGGTTGCGCCCGCCAGCCGCCGACTAGCTTCACGGAATGCCCAAGGTCCGTTACGAGAGCGCCGGCGCTGCCGCGGTGCTGACGATCGATCGGCCGGAACGCCGAAACGCCGTCGATCCCGAGACGGCCAGCCTCCTGCTCGACGGGTTCAGAAGCTTCGAGGCCGACGACGATGCCCGGGCGCTCGTGCTCACGGGCGAAGGCCCGGAGGCGTTCTGCGCCGGAGCCGATTTGAAGGCGATCGCCGAGGCGGGGCCCGACGTTCCCCTCGACGCGATCGAGTCGGTGACCTCTCGCACGGAGGGCCCGATGGGCTTCACGAGACTCACCCCTTCGAAGCCCACGATCGCTGCGATCTCCGGCTGGTGCCTGGCTGGCGGGCTCGAGCTCGCCCTTTGGTGTGACCTTCGGATCGCCACCGAGGCCGCCCGGCTCGGATTCACTGAGCGCCGCTTCGGGGTCCCGCTCATCGACGGCGGCACACAGCGCCTGCCTTTCGTAGTGGGCATGGGCCGGGCGCTCGAGATGATCCTCACCGGCCGCGTTCTGGATGCCGCGGAAGCGCTCCGCTGGGGGCTCGCCAACGAGGTCGTGCCGGAGGGCCGGCACCTGGAGCGGGCGCTCGAGATGGCCGAGGGACTCGCCCGCTTTCCCCAGACAACGATGCTGTCCGACCGCCGCGCGGCGATCGAGGGAGCGGGAATGACGCTCTCCGAAGGCCTGGCCCTGGAGGCCGAGGTCGGTCGCGCCTCGATCGAGACAGGAATCCGCGGCGCGATCCGCTTCGCGGACGGCGAGGGCCGCGGCGCACGGGGCGCGGGCGTCTAGGTGCGTCCACGTACGAGTTGGTAGGCCACGGCGCCCAGGGCGGTACCTGCGATCGGGCCCGCCAGGTAGATCCAGAGGTCTCGCCACTCCCAAGCGGCGAGCGCCGGGCCCAGCGAGCGCGCCGGGTTCATCGATGCGCCGGTGACCGGCCCACCGAACAGGGCGTCGAGCCCGATGGTTCCTCCAATCGCGATCGCGGCGGCAGCCCCAACGGCCCGGGTGTCGGTGGCCACGGCCATGATCACGAACATGAGGAAGGCGCTCAGCAGCCCCTCGTAGACGAGCGCGCTCCCGACGCCGACCGTCGGAACCGTTGCGCCGAGCTCGGCCGGCTGACTCGGCCAGATCGCGAGCAGCGCAAACGCAGCTGCCGCTGCGCCCAGGCATTGGGCGATCACGTAGGCGGCTGCGTCCCGCGGCGGGAAATGACGGCTCAGAGTGAACGCCAGGGTGACCGCCGGGTTGATGTGCGCTCCGGACAGGTGTCCGGTCGCATAGATCATGACCATGATCACCAGGCCGAAGACCAGGGCGATTCCAACCACGCCCAATGCGCCGCCGTACTCGGCGTCGGCGACGATCGCCCCGCAGCCCGCGAACACGAGCGCGAAGGCGGCGATCCCCTCGGCGAGGGCCCGCCGTCCGAGGTCAGGCCGGGGCACCGTCTCCCTTCGATGGCGCGACCTCGTCGATCAGCGCGCCGACCCGCCCGGCGATCTCGTCACGGATACGGCGGACCGTCTCGAGGTCCTTGCCGGCGGGGTCCTCGAGCTCCCAGTCCTCGTAGCGCTTCCCTGGATAGATCGGGCACGCGTCCCCGCAGCCCATCGTGATCACGGCGTCCGCCGCGCGCACGGCCTCATCGGTAAGCGGCTTCGGGAACTCCTGCTCGAGATTCACTCCGATCTCGGCCATCGCCGCCACCACGTTCGGGTTGAGGTGATCGGCGGGGTCGCTTCCCGCCGAGCGCACGTGGACTCTCCCGCCGGCCAGCTTGTCGAGCAGGCCGGCCGCCATCTGGCTGCGCCCCGCGTTGTGGACGCAGACGAAGAGGACCTCCGGGATCCGCCTGTCCATACCGTGAGAATATTCAATTGACAGATGTAACTTCAATTGATATACGTAAATCGATGACCGTCGATCTGGAGCTGGCGCCCAAGCAGAAGCGCCCCGCCGGCGAACCCTGCTGCGAGCCCGTCGTGTATCCGGACGTCGAACGGCGCCAGGCGGAGGGCATGGCCGCCGTCGCCAAGGCGCTGGGCGATCCCATACGGCTCCAGCTCGTCGACGTCCTTCGAAAGCACGCGGGCAAGGTCTGCGTGTGCGAGCTCGTGCCGCTGTTCGACCTCTCCCAGCCCACCGTCTCCCACCACCTGAAGGTCCTGCGCGAAGCCGGGATCCTCGGCTCGGAGCGTCGCGGCCTGTGGGCGTACTACTACGTCAACCCGGAGTCGCTCTGGGAGCTGAGTCAGTGGCTCGGGCCATAGACAAGATCGAGATCCGGGAGGCGGTGCGGGAGCGTTACGCGACCGCGGCACGCTCGGCGGGGGAGGGAAAGCCCGGGTGTTGTGGGCCATCGGAGTCGTCCTGCGGGTGCGGGACCGACGTCCCGGATGCCTGTGGCGATGACGCGTTCGGGCCTGCGCTCTACTCCGGAGCGGAGCGCGACGTGCTCCCGGACGCAGCGAAGCTGGCCTCGCTCGGCTGCGGCAACCCCATCGCCGTCGCCGAGCTCCACGAGGAAGAGGTGGTCCTGGACCTCGGCTCGGGCGGTGGCATCGATGTGCTCCTCTCGGCTCGGCGGGTCGGCCCAACAGGCAAGGCGTATGGGCTCGACATGACCGACGAGATGCTCGAGCTGGCACGGCAAAGCCAGCGCCGCGCGGGGATCGAGAACGTGGAGTTCGTCAAGGGAACGATCGAGGAGATCCCGCTGCCGGACGCGGCGGTCGACGTCGTCATCTCCAACTGCGTGATCAACCTCTCGGCCGACAAGCCTCGGGTCTTCCGCGAGGCCGCTCGGGTCCTTCGACCCGGCGGACGCCTGGCGGTCACCGACATCGTCGCCGACCCCGACATGGACGAGGCCACTCGCGCCGACATGCGCCAGTGGACCGGCTGCGTCGCCGGGGCTCTGACCGAGGCGGACTTCAGCCGCGAGCTCGCCGCCGCCGGGTTCGACGAAATCGAGATCCACGAGACCCACCGAGTCCACGAGCGTGCCGGGTCGGCGATCATCCGCGCGCGGCTCAGCTCGCATGACGACCGCTGAGATCCAGCTCAACGACCCCCAGACGCTCTACCGGTACTGGGAGGAGCAGCGGTGGAGCCCATTCGAGGTGGACCTCGGGCGCGACACCGAGCAGTGGCCCGAGCTGCGCCAGTCCGACCGCGAGCTCATCTACTGGGCGTTCTCCTCGCTTATGGTCGCCGAGGAGCGGATCACGACGAAGTTCTCAGGACTGGTCGGCGCGCATGGCAGCGAGGAGGAGGCGACATTTCTCGCCGCCCAGCAGGTGGACGAAGCGCGGCACATGCAGTTCTACGCCCGCTTTCGCGATGAGGTCATCGACTCCCCGGCGGTCATCGCCGCTCATGTCCAAAGCGCGCGAGAGCAGGTCTCACCGGCCTTCCGTCGCCTCTTCGACCAAGAGTTGGTCGACGCACATCAGGCACTGGTGGACTCGCCGGATGATCTGGCGGCGAGGGTCCGCTTCGTGACCCTTCACCACCTGATCCTCGAGAGCACTCTCGGATTGACCTCGTTTCGGTTCATCACGCAATATCTCGAGCGCGAGGAGATCATGCCGGGATTCGTCGAGGGATACTCGAAGATCCACCACGATGAGACCCGCCACATCGGTTACGGGGTTTGGTTGTTGCGCGAGGCCGTCCCCTGATCGCGGAGCCGACGCCGATTGGGATGCCCTCGGAGCCAGCTCAGAAGAGATTCGAGAGTTCGCGCTCGGCGGGCTCACGCGCCGCCTCGAGATCATCGGCACTCCCCTGTAGGCCGGGCTAAGCCTCAGGCAGCCGGAACTCCCGCAGGAGCCGCTTCTCGGCCTCGCGCTCGACCGCGGCGACGACCTCCACATGGCTCTCGAGCGGCGTCCCGCGGAGCTTCGTGGCCAGCAGATCGTCCACCTGGAAGATCCCGGCCGAGTTGTTCATGCGGATCTCGACCCGTACGGGCCTTTCCTCTCCAGCGCCAATCACGACCTCGTCAATCGCCGCCGCAGACAGCGCGTGGATCCCGACCCGCCCTGCATCGACGGGCACGCGGGAGCGGCCCTGGGCCATGTCCAGCGCGTCCGCCACGCGAACGACGCCGGCCTCCAGCGTGTACGGCTCGCCCCGGCGGCGGTGCCCGATGATCGTGTGCAGGGCCTCAGAGGCCACCACCGTTCGCTCGGGCTCGTCGTACACGCCGGCGAGGAGCTCTCGGAGCTTGCGCTCGGCGAGGAAGAGGCTGTAGGCCTCGTGATCTGAGCGATGGATCGACATGCCGACGTCGTGGAGCAGCGCGCCACCCGCGACGACGACCTCGGCGTCCCGGCGCCCCATCGCGTGGTCCGCGACCATCGTGGGCTCGATTCCGGCCTTCACGAGCAGGCGCAGGATCCTCAGCGCGATGTTCAGCACAATTTGCACGTGGACCCAGGAGTGGTCGGACATGCCGAGCCGTTCCGACGTGACCTGCGCCATATGCCACCAGGCGCGTAGCTCGGGATCGGAGTTGGCCCCGTCGAGCAGCGTCTCCAGGCGGCGATTCCCCCGCGTCGGGGCCCGCACCCGGGCTCGCGCCACGATCTCGGCTGGCGCCTCGCCTCGCTCGTCGGGGCCGGCAGCTCTCTCCGCTTCGTTGCCGTTCACGAGCCCAGTCTGGCAGCCGTGGCAGCGCGACTTTTGCCGCCTGCGCTCCCTCTACTCTCTCGGCGATCCTCTCGATGGATAGGCCGACTATGGCGATCTGCCCACGTACCGGAGTAACGATCCCCGAGTGTTCCTGCAGCGCCTGCCTCGAGGCGCAGATGCGCCAACACCGGCCCGGCGGCGGGGCGGCCGAGGTCCACATCACTCGGGCCGTGGCCGGCACTCGCGGGCGCCACCGCCGGCGCCGCGCGGCCTGACGCCTGAGGCCGAGGTCTAGCCAAAGCCTCGGGAGCCGGGTACAGTGCCCCCGTGCCGAAGGGTCACGGATTGCTGTCGATCGAGCGCCGCGGAGAGGTCGCGGTGGTGACCCTCCGCAGGCCCGAGAAGCGAAACGCGCTCTCCATCGAGCTGCGGCTCGAAATCGCGGACGCGTTCGGTCGCCTTTCGGACGACAGCGGCGTGGGTTGTGTCGTGCTGACGGGCGCCGGCCCTGCCTTCTGCGCGGGGATGGACACGAGTCAATTCGGCGGCGACATCGCGCACCGCAGGAAGCTGGTCGAGACGAGCACCATCGCGTTCGAGGCGATCGGCGAGTGTCGTCGGCCGATCGTGGCGGCGGTGAACGGCCCGGCCCTAGCCGGCGGGTTCGCGCTCTCGCTTTTGTGCGACCTTCGCATCGCCTCCAAGGCGGCGATGTTCGGTTATCCGGAGCTTCCCCGCGGGATCCCGCCCAGCTACGCAGCGGCGCGCGCCGTGCTGCCGGCCACCGTGGCGCAGGACCTCTGCCTGACCGGTCGCGTGGTAAAGGCCGCGGAGGCGCAGAAGCTCGGCATCGTTCGCGAGGTTGTCCGCGACGATCTGCTCACGCGTGCCCTGGAGCTCGCCGAGCGGATCGCGGGACTCCCTCGCAAGGCGATCCTCGAGACGAAGCGGCGGACCCTCCTCGAACGACGGCATCTGTGGGGCTTTCTGTTCGAGGATGAGCAGCAGGTCTTCAGGCGCGCTCTCATCGGCCCCGACGCCGATGCCGAGCAGCAGGAGGACGGCGCGGCGGCCTAGGAGCGCCATGCCGCTCTGCCGGGTCAGGAGCCGCAGATCGGCCAGGGGCTCGATCCGCTCCGCGAATAGAGCAGCGCCGCCCGGTATGTCTGCTCCTCCGGCGAGGCGTCCGCCGGATCGCCGGAACCGCCCATTGATGCCCACGTGCCGTAATCGAACTGATAGAGGCCGTGGTAGGCGCCGTCGGCCGAGACGGCGGACGGATCTCGCCCGGACTCGCACGCTGATATGGCCTCGAGGGTCGAGCTCGACACGCCAACGGACTCGGGCGATGGGAACCCGCCGCTGTCGTCGGTGGAGCCACCGCTTCTCGCCGCGTCGCGCCTGGCCTCGATGCGCTGCGTCCCGTGGCGCGCCATCTGCCGCGACTTCTCGAAGCGCCGCGTCGGCTTGTCCAGAATTGGGATATGGCCCTGAACATGCCCTCGGTCGCTCCGCCCGTGCCCGGAGGTCTGGGCGGCGGAGCCGGTCGGCTGTGTAACGATGCCGAGCGTAAGCGCGACCGCGCTCGCGGCCACCGACGCTCTGGTTGCGACGGACATGGATGCCACCTCCAATCGCTTTTCCGGCCGCGCTCATCGCGGAGCCGCCCGCGACGCGAGC
>Ga0126312_10000915_pt1 | contig 18641 bp, 19 predicted proteins | sample Plot104A_FD_92537 | JGI IMG/M metagenome (GOLD analysis project Ga0126312, IMG submission 92537) | Serpentine soil microbial communities from UC McLaughlin Reserve, CA, USA - Plot104A | ecosystem: Environmental > Terrestrial > Soil > Grasslands | place: USA: UC McLaughlin Reserve, Lake County... | reverse complement strand
TTCCTTGCAGCCGTTTTTAGTGGTCTGTTGATATTTACTGCCAGTATATTCTATACTGATATTTACAAACAACCACATATAGATATTAGTTCACTCTTCTGCTAGTAATAACAGAATACACAAAGATAAATCCAAAAGATATTGAAGACTACAAAGAGTTTATTTGGAAACCTAAATTGACTCTATCAAAAGACTAGTTAGAAGTCTTTCACTGCAGGGAGTGATTACTACATTACATGGCAATTCTGGTTTGGTCAAAAGGTGTAACAAATGTAAGTCAATATTTTATGATGACGCATGTCCCAATAAATGCCCTAAAGAAGAAGGCTGGGGTTGGGATCTCAGAGTTTCTTGTAGACTTTATGATGGTTCAGGGTCTATGAAGATGGTTTTAACAAAGGATATTGCATCAAAAGTGCTCCAGAGAAATCTAGCTGAGTTAGTATTGCTTGCCTCTTCAAAGGTGAAACCTTTAACTTCGAACAACAGCAATCGGCTTCCTACACAACTACCTCAATCATCTGAGATTACCCTAAAGATTCCAGATACTATTGATGTGATAGAGGCTGTAACTGAAGACTCTTCCTGGTGGAGGAGATGAAGGTAGTAATGAAGGAAGCAGTGATGAAGGAGGAGATGGTGGAGATGAGGGATCTGAGGAATAAAAGATTCGATCCTTATTATCTTCTAAACCTCTATTTTCTTTCCTCTGGCTAAGACTCTCCCTCTCTATACTGATATCTAATGTTTGTATCGTCAGTAACGTTTCAGCTAGCTCCCCACGGTTGGACGTGATAGGTGAGAAATATCCAAAAGCCGCATGAAGGCTCAACCTTTTTTGTCCACGCCTGTTGAGACGGCACTTGAAGCCCCGAGTTATTTTATCCGGGGTTCACTGCGAAATCAAAGGCTACTTGTGCGTCTTTATAACCTTGATCTCTTAGATTTTCCATGGTCTCACGGGAAAATTCAAAAGCCTTGCCAAAGATGGTTTGACCATCGTCGAGCCTATTTACATATATGACCTTTGTAACGTCAAATCTTCCTTCAACTAGATCTCTATAAGTCCTAGAACTTTTCATACTCCTTTTCGTTTTTAGTGCTAAAGATCGTTCGAACTCTGCTTCTTCTCTGCGACCTTTACTATGCGGTTTCATTTCGTCAAGAAGCTTGTTATACCCTGTCTCAAATTTGTACTGCAAGTCTTTCTTTATATCATCATCAGCCAATGCATTAATACATTTTATTGCTAGATTTTTTAGCTGACCATGCAATATCAAATAATCTGAAATCATCTCTGCGACCTTTACATCGTATCGTGTTCTATCATGAAATCGTATATCAATTTCTCTATCCTGAATGGTATCAGCATCCTTTGGCGGATCTATTTGGTCCCTTTCTACTGTAGGATATAGATTTATAATATATACTTCTAGATGAGGTACGTGTTCTACTTTTTTTTCTTGCCAGTAGTATCGATGGAGGTGCAGCAATTCTCTCAGTGGAGTATTGCTTAGAAACGCTCCGTCCCAAAAATATCTAGTTTCTTGATTTTGGGTGTCTTCAAATTTTGGATAATCAAATACTGTATGGGGAGACATGCTAGCCCTTACATGCTCCATTGTAATCCCATCCGAATATTCTATTAGTCGTTGTTGTTCTTGTTGCTTCTGATTGGCTCTATAACTTGAATCATCTTCTTTGTTTTCTCTTTCGTCTATTTCGCCCTTAGGATATTGTGTTTTGCGTAGATAGCTATCAAATGTCACAGCACTTGTTGCGTCAAGAATGTCTACTGAGACTACCAGGAGTCTTGGTTCTCCTTTCAAATAATCAGTCGATATGGGATAGCGCTTGGAATCCCAATAATTTTTTTCAATAACGTTAACCAACGGTCTATTATCATATCGGATGAACGGTGGTATTCCAGCAAAGAATTTTGTATCAGGCTGTATAAAATTGGGTGTAATTATCTGGGCAAGTGATGCATAAGGATATAGTAACCAAGCGAAGAACCTTCTTGCAGCTTCAACGTCAGCTGGTTGGGTATAGAGATCGGGACGGAGAAATAGATAGAATGGATTTAGATAGTTAGCTTGTAGATTTGGTGGTTGTCCTTGGTAGTACAGTGATAGAAAGTTCTTTAAATATTCTAGGTGATAACTAGCCAATTTACTCCATAAATTCCAGGATTCTGTAAAGAGAGGATTAGATTTACTTATCCAGATAAAAGGCAAAGTTATATCTAACCAGAATTTTTCTAACTCTTGGACAGATTTATCCCATATTTTTTGAATATTAAGGTTATTAGCATTCTCACTGTTTCTAATTCCGTCTACTACAGATCTTGTTATCAAAGCTGCATTTAAGGCACCTATTGATGTTCCAGAAATTATATCAAATAATGGTCTGTTTTTTCTGACGTTCTCACTATTGGAACTGTCTTTTGCTATTAGCTTCTCACACAATGCCTTATATGCCCCAAGCTCATAGGCTCCAAGGGCTCCACCACCTTGCAAGATTAAAGCTCTCTGTACCATTTTAACAATAATGGTAACAGAAGAAGGATCACTTTTCAAATTTGTACTCTTATCAGTAGCAATTAGTTCGAAAGTAAGTTTAGAGAATGTCTTATATTTTTCAGTACGAATATTTTTATCTTTAACGTTCTGATCATCTTCCTTATCCGGCCGAAAATCAACATATGGAGCTGTAAAAGTAGGATTTTTTATACCTTTGAATTCCTTTTGAGATATTTCTGTATCAGAATTTTCGCTTATAAAATACCAATCGTATACTATGTTGTTATTTGCCTTTTCACTCTGATCCAAATTGCAGAAGCCTTCCAGCTGTACTTTTTCTCCTTCGTACACGATCTGTTCAGGACCAGCAAAAACAACAAGTTTTTCCTTTTTACCATTTGAACCCTTTGTAGGCTGCCCAGCTTCTATTTCATTACGGTTATTAGGATTCCCACTAGATGTATCTGAGCTTTTACTACTTCTACCTTTTACTGTCGATTTTAGTCACACTCAACTCATAATGGATGATGCCTAAAATAAGTGCTTCTGATTGCGTAGGTAGGACTCCGGCTGAGGTCAGTTAATCCCACTAGTAGATGCAAGCGATTTGTTTTGCCATTCGTCCAGCAGAACGTCTCCCACACATATTGTATCAATACGTATTAACAAACCCATATCACTATATTCCCAAAGGCAAGACATTCAATTGGAGCCCAGTAAGTATACCCAATATGATGAGTGTAAGATGAGATGATGCGACAAATTAGAATTTTATTTTTGAATCATGTAACACGTATCCACAGTCTTCTTTATGCTATAGGTTATCATTCAATTTCAAAGCATTAGTATGATTTGGAATTGAGCAGCCTTGAGTAACAACATTATTAATAGCCTAGATACTTCCCTAAGAAATCATTGGTTTTAGATATAGCCATATCAGATTCAGTAGTGTTGTGAAAGAAGTATGTTTGAAATACGTGTGGCATGCCTTCGTATATGTCTAATTTGACTGGGATACCTGCTTGATCCAGTGCTTGATACAAACGAACAGAATCACTAAGGAGCACTTCCTTGGTACCACCTTGAATTAAAGTAGGTGGAAATCCGCTACTGAAATTGCCGTACACCGGAGAAACATATGGATTCTTTTGATCAGATGGATTAGCGTATGCAGCAGCATACGCTAATAGTAAACGCGGTGCTAAGAGTGGGAGTGGATCAGCATTTTTCAGTGTAAAAAACGTATCACCCATTCCCGTTAGGTCTACCCAAGGAGACCATAGTACCAGCGCAGCTGGTATCCCTAACCCTTCATCCCGCATTTTAAGAACAGAGCCAGCTACTAAACCAGCCCCAGCTGAATCTCCATACATGGCAATATCATCAAGGGAATAACCCTGTTCTTTTAATGCTTGTATAACTGAAATTACCTCATCAATTGTTTGATTCCATTTCGAAGATGGGGCTAAACTATAATCTACTGAAATAACTCTAAGTCCGGTAGAATTGGCCACTGTTGCAGCAGTACCTAATGTAGAATTAGCACTTAAGAGAGTGTATCCTCCACCATGTATATATACAAGGACTTTTCCGTTGTCCCTCCAATCTCTTGGTCTGATGTCAAGTACATTTACGTCTCCCAGTTCAGCAACCGTGATATTAGGATGATAACTATCCACAGCCGGTTGAGCCATTTGTAGCAGAGGAATTATTTGTTGGTTTAGTTTTTGCCAACCCTTTAGATCATCTGGGCCTGGTGCGACAAAAGTAGGCGGATTTTTTCTTAAACTTTTCAGTATTTCTTGAGATTCTTTGGATATCGTTGAGGGAATAGAGATCTCAGACTTATTAGCCTGAATGTTATCTGTGGCATTTTGAGCTTGAACAAAGGAGAATGGTTGTAAAGACATAAAGAGAACATAAGTTAAAAGACTAAATAATATAGTGATAACGGTCGCATCCAAAGTTGCTTTCATCATGTGAGTATTTCTCTTTGAATTACTCATCGTTCTAAGTATAATTATCATGCTATAAAGGTATGTGTTAATTGGAGATTAAAGATTAAAAGAGACTGGAGAGTGAATGTGTGGCGTGTGTACGACAAAAGGGTTATATGAAATGAATAGTATGTCAGAATATCCTTATGAAGATAAAATACATAGTGACGATAAGGTCAACTACAAGACTGTATATTCATCTGACAGGATAAAAATGGTCATATCACTAGAAGGCGCTATCAAAGATATAGTATCCCCGAGCTATGTCGTTCCAGCTTATGTTATTTATATTAGCATTAAACTTCTTATTTGATATTCCGGCCGCCTTGTTGTCCTTACATTTTAAGCAGATTTTCATTTCCTTTTGATTGTTCCCCTATGGTTTGTATTATCGCATTTGGAGGCTTTTGAAGAATTGAAAAAATAACTATTCAGCTAAGTGATGAAGAATATAGAGACTATGTTGAAAGAGGCAAGTCTATGTATAACAAAAGAATGAAAAGGAAGATAACAGATGAAGAATATGCTAGATGGGTATTCCTACTTTGAATATTACAAAGAGCAATGTGGGTGAGAGCCCTTGACGCTGGTTTGTGGAGCATATAACAATTGATGTTCAACAGAGGCTGTGCCTAGCGCCATAGTTTGCTCCGGCACAGACGCAGAGACAGTTCTAGTTTGCAAAGTATTGACAAGTAAAGCTCCACAACTTGGGCATTCATCCTGTTTTATCTGCTAATTTTGAATTTCTAATATGGTACTATCCTTTAGTATCTTACCACACGAAGAGCAAAAAGGTAGGATAGGTCCAAACCTCAAATGGGGAACAGTCATGGTACGGTATATTACCTAATAAATATTGTATGATAGTAAAGTCCCCAGTTAAAAGACAGCTATCAATTTTTAAATAAATATTGTTTAAGAAACTAATTAACCCTTTTTTCCCTTTCAATGTCTCGTATCGCATGCTTTGTAACAAACTCAGCAAAGGAAATATGGTATAGGCTTTTGTCCAATTCTTCCCTGTAATATCTCTAAAGTCTTTAGGGTTTTACCGCTTACTGTGATTGTTTTTTGTCCTTCTTTTGGCACAAAAATACTACTTATCCTTATTTGGATTGACATTCATAACCGATTTTCTATTTAATATACAAGAAATTGTTCCGGCCGCCTCTAGTAGGTCTATGCAGCTATTACAACTGGCATATGCACAAGAACAAAATGAAGAAACAGATGAAACTGAAGGTGAGGATAGTAACTATAATGGTGAGGAAGAAGATGAAAATGATAGGCAAACAAATTCTATAGATATATGCTGTAGTTGGGATGAAAGGCTTGCAGATGGAATACTGACATACAGGATAATTTAAGAAGCTGATGAAGAAGATGAAGAAAATCAGGACTATGCAGAAGATGATACTAATGGTGACATCTACAACAGTGCTTCTGACCTAGGAAAGGCAGTTGCAGCTGCTGTAAATGAATGGAATGCAAAGATTCCAAGTCTAAAACTAGTTGAAATCTCTTCAACCTCCTCAGAGAATGATAACTGATGGTGACGGGTTGGTCGATACTCAGGACACTGAAGATTGTCCTATGGCAGAAGCACCTGAAGAAGCAGCTCCGGTACCAACTCCAACTCCTGAAGTAGCCCCAGAAGAAGAGGAAACATTTGTTGAAGAATCAATAGATGAAGGGAATGATGTAGATGAGGGAGATGGAGGTAATGGAGCTTCTTCAGATGATGAAGCTGGAGATGAAAGTGATGAAGAAGGTGGAGATGAAGAAGAATGAATAGAGGGCTAAGCCTATAAAATGTAAGCAGAAGAATATGGAATAGAAGATTAGTTTATAGCTGTGTCTTCTTTTTACAGCTACAGTTTTGGAGTTTATATCTTGATAGAGTATGCAGTTTAAAAGAATGGTTGCAAACATACATTGCTTAGGAGTGCACAGAATTTATTTGTGCAAGAATCAATCGGGAAATAGTAATGATGACTGCATTCTAGCTCTGAGTCATTTCCATATGTAATTGCATGACCTTTCATATTTCTGATTATTAATGTTACTGCAGATATTCGATAGTACAAAGTAATATGAATTAAAGAAGGATACTATTAGTGCTTCTTTTCGTAGTCTATAACGCTATCCATTACTAACTTTCTAAAATCCTTATCAGAAGTATTCTTTCTTATATCTATTAACTTGAAAGCATCGTCTCCTACCAAATACCGCAAATGTGGAGTTTCTGATGTAGCACATTTTAAAATGGTTTTAGCTACTTCTATTGGTGATGAACCACTTTCAAACCTTGGTTTAAAGCCTGCAATTCTATTTCGTATTAGTTCTGAATATGGTGAATTAGGTTTAATACTTCTACTGCCATTATTAACTCCTTTTCCCATCTTAATATTATTTGCAAAATTAGTTTTAATGACACCTGGTTCTACAAGTATAACCTTTATTCTAAATTGCTCTACTTCATAAGCCATAGACTCTGATAACCCTTCTAATGCAAATTTTGAGCTTACATATGCAGAACTCAATGGAAATCCTATCCTACCAGCTATAGAACTAATATTTACTATTGTGCCTCGTCTCTGTCTTCTCATAATAGGTAATACTGCTTGTGTAACTCTAATAACACCAAAAAAATTAGTTTCAAATTGTTCTTTTAATTCTTCAATGGAAAGTTCTTCTAATGGACCTAATAACAAAAATCCTGCATTATTAACCAGTACATCTATCCTTTCTCTTTCATTTACAATATTTTCGATAGCTTCTTTAACAGAGTTGTCATCAGTTACATCTAATTGTGTAACCTGTAACCGAAGTTTCTCTTTATTCACAACATTAAATATTTCTTTTTTTGATTTGTCAGGATTACGCATTGTAGCGTATGTTTGGAAGCCATTTCTTGCCAGTAGCAAAGAGGTTTCAAATCCTATTCCAGACGAACCACCAGTTACAACTGCAACCTTGTTATTGTTATTATTATTTTTTTGTACCATCAGTATTGTTATCCATTTTATTATCTACTAATATTAATCTAGAAATGTATATTTGACTCCAGAAGATGTTATAGACTACGTCGTATTGAATGAGTTATTATCTGAAAATTAAAGAGCATTCACATCATTACTGGGACCTGCTGCGTAAATATATGGCAAACTATGACGACAAAATTGAATGGTTGAGGGTGAAGGGTAGTAGTTTGCTATGACGCAGTTAGCAGATTTGGTTAGATTGATGCTAATATCGGTGTTAGAAGTAGGATTAAAGAATAGGCTTAGCTTGAAATGTTTTGTTGTATCATCGCTCCACTTTTCATTTTGGTAACTTCGTCTAATACTTCGTCTAGGTAACGTTTTGCGTCAGCTAATTCGTCATCACTATGTCTTCCTTCTTCAATATCCTTTATTCTATGTACAGCATTGATTCCGCTATTCCATATTTCTTCAAAAATATTTCTAAAGTGATTCAGATAGATGGGCTGATTGCTAATTAAAAGGCTCTGAACATGATTGCCACCTTCCATCTTTTCTATCGTTGTCGCAATTTCTTTATCTGTAACTGCAAAACTCATTGGTGGAAGGATTTTAGCGTGTTTTAACTGGATTCCAGTATCAACAATAATTTTGGCTAGATTTACATTATCTTCATTTATATCGCTGATATATCTAATGCCTTTGTGCTTACCTTCCTTTTGTTTATCTAGCAATTTTTTCTTTATATCAAAGAAATATTTGTGACTATAGTACATCCCTCCTGAAGTCATATAAGTAGCCAGTTCATTTGAGTTAGTAATTAGATAAGAAATCTCTTTTATAATTTCATCAGGGTTAGATATTATCCTTGTTTCATAATGTATTGTTCCTTGTTCAACCTCTCTTATCCTCTGCTCTGCAGGGACAGCTTTGCTCCATAAGCTCTCAAAGAGGTATTGTTGCTCTTCTACAATTTCTTTCAGATTACTATAAACTATACGAGATAACGATTCTCCTTGCTGTCTTAATTTTTCGTCATGAAACAAACCAAGTGGAGCAATAAGATATTCTTTTTCACTTACCATAAAGTTAGCTTTAACTCCTTCCAAATGGCGAAGCTCACCAGTTATTTTCATTAGCTCTTTGCAAAAAGGTAAGTTACTGTTAGTGATTTCAGTGATACATCTTGTCTTTGTATCTCTACTTTTTGCATCAAAAATAGACTTCTTTATCTTTCCAGCTCTAATCAGTAGTGAAGGTTGTGCAGAGTTAATACAGATATCAATTCTGTTATTTGCCTTAGAGAAAAATTCGGATTCTTCATTTATTATCCTCTCTGAGCTACTACTATATGGTAGTATCTCTGTCTTTTCTATGTCTGTATTTAAGACAGTCATAGTGTCATAATCTAATAGGTTTACTATAGAGCCGTCGATATAAAAACAGCTTGGTCTAGATATCGAGTCCAAGTTCGGAGGGACTAATGCCTATATCGACAGAAATGTTGAGGCTAAAAACAAAGTATATGCTATGGAAATTCTGGCTGCTGCTAGTACCGTTCTTGTTGAGGAAATGTAGCTTTGTCCAAAAGAGTTTTTTGCAAGATTTAGGTCGTCTAAAAAATAGACCTATGCTGTATATGAGACCCGTGGAGGAGCATATTATTGTAGTAAACATATAGGATGCAATAATAATTCATATTTCTGTGAAGACCATGCATGATTGACCGATTTTATACTCCTCCTTGTGATTGAGGATTTATCAGGAGAGCTAATACTATGAATTCGGTAATTATTTGAGCTTTCCTTAGTCTCTATCGAATTTTGGAAGATATCTTGGTAGGCGTGATGGCGATTCATAGTACGGCAGAGCTTGACGAGTCGCAAAATATGAACTTCCACTCTCTAATCCTGCAGCTGCTGATATGGTATTATCAACTATACCTTTTTGAAGGTTATAGAGTATCCTTTCAGCCATATCTAACACTCTTCCGCTGAGAAACTGCTCATCTCCTTGCGGAATTGGTGGACGTCTTAATGCTAAAAATGAATTGTAGTTAATTATAGTAGTGGTGGTGAAATGAGTTAATTCCATCCTGTCACTACCGAGCTCAAGTGTATATGGTACTAGGAGATTGGAGCATTTCAAACACTAAGCAAAGTTTGTACTAGCAGGATAGGAATATCTTTCTAATCCAGCAGTTGTTGATATTGTTACATCAGTCAAGCCCTTTACTAACTTGTCGTACATTTCACTAGACAACTCCAATACCTTTTCTGTAACATTAGGATAACTGTAATTATAATATGGATTTAGACAAAACACTTTTTCTGGGTCATAGTCATAGTTCTTTACAGGAGGCATCTGTTTGATTAATAGCTCCCTTTGAAGGTCTTGTCTTTGTCTTAGGGCCTCAGCTACTGCAGTAAGAGCAAATTCTAGTAATTTCCTTCCATTATATTCAGTTAAAAAGGCATTGGCCTTGTCTTGAGCTATTTTTTGAATTTTCAAATATGTTTCATTCTTATTGACTATGAACTGTTCATCCATACGCTCATACTTGATTTTCTTATCAAGAATTATGGCAAGCTCTTCTTTTCTCACATTTAACGCTAGATTAATTTGTTTAAGCATGCCACTTGCTGAACTAATTTTATTTTGTAAAGCTACAAGCTCTAATCCTTCTTCCTGTCTGGTCCGTCTAAGATTTGTTATTGCCATTCTATGCTTTTCGATATTTTCTTCGATATTATACATTCCATCGACTCGTGAATTGGCCATTTTAAGAAGTTGAAGCACCTCTTTGGTTGTGATATGTTCAGCAAGTGCTAAATTGGCTAATTCTATGAAAAGGCTAATTTTTTCTGGTACCCGTAGTCGCTCTAAGAGGAAGCCTAAGTTCGGTAACCGCTTCAACCTGAGGTACTCTTCATAATACCTTGTTGTATCCTTCTCTGAAAGTTTCAATTCTGAGGCTACTTGTAGTGGAGTTAATCCTTTTGTAAATAGCTCGTATGCTTTAACGTTGATAGGAGGGTCGGTGGAATCTTCTTCTCTTTGTTGGTTTATATTATCTCTGCTGTGTACACTTGATTCTGATGGCGGTAACTTTTGTTTGTGTTCCTTTACCACTGCAACTACATCACGGCTAGATTTTTGGACTTCCTTAGCTACTTCACGTATATTCTTATGCTGGGTAAGGTATAGCTCTATAATCTTTCTTTTTGTCTCTATATCTACAGCCATATTGTGTAAGGTATGGATTCATAGTTTAAAAGTAAATTATTCACCGACCTACTATCCAATTTTGAATGTTTTCAAATATTTCCTACGTTTCCTTGCTAATTTGTCTAAAGCGTTCCTTTTCTATACCACATAGGGTGCACTCCTTTATAACATTTTTTAGGGAAAGCCCACAGGAAGTGAATTTTATGCACTAATATATACTACAAAGAGAGACCTAAGCCCAACCTGACTGAGCTTTTGTTATATATCAATCTGCTATGCTACTAACTGTGTAATATAATAGCAAGATTTGGAAAAATGAAAGTGAGGCCAGACTAGCTTTCATCATGTTCCTCTAATTTGACTTTATTTCCATTCCCATATTTTCTCAGAAAAGTTTCCATCAGCATCAGTCTCAGATTCAAAGACTCCAACCATATTATTGAGAAATGACAGTTTCCCATCTGAAGACGTTCTAGAGAAGACAGAACCACGCCACTTTACACTTCCTGAAGGGCTGATTCTTCCTATTCCCTCACCCGTATATGTTACCATTTCTGGTTCTCCCCCTCCTGCACTTGCAGCAGTAGTTATAACTCCCTGTCCTACACCATGAAGTACTCCTTTTTCTGCTGTTGGTCTACCAACAAAGGTTATTATCTCCTGTACCTGCACTCCTCTTATGGTTCCTTTTGTAGCTACAGAAGTTTCTATTGTTGGACCTTCAACATCTAGGACTCTTTGACCTGTTATCCTTCCACTTAATTCTAAGTATTGTTCTCCCAACATGTATATCAAAATGAGAAATGAAAGTCTATTCTTTAAGTAGTTCGCTAACTTTGGTAGTTAAGTTAGGAGGGCCCTAGACTTAGTACAGGCTAGAGGTGTATATCTTATATGAGAATATATTTTTTCCATTTTCTTACTGCCATTATGTGTAACTTCTGCTTTCTGTTACGGATTCAAATTTTATCGTGGATACTGAGGCCTTGCATTCTATCTTCTGTATTTTACAAGGTTAGTTATCTGCTATGAGCATTCCAACTTATAGCTCGACAATTTTCCAGATATTTTATAAAAAATAGCAATAAAGATTAAAAACCTAGCCCTACATTATACAAGCTATGCTATAATAAGTAAAATAGGAGGATTAATTGAGAAAAGTACTATCTTATTACAAAAGTAAAAATGTAAACATTGTAATTATTACATTGTTAGTCATATCTATTATCATTACAAATTCTTTTGTTATTTTTTCTTCTAATGAAAGTACCAGATTTTACAATGCTGGCCTGACTTCAGCTATTACAGTAGGAGTAGCTTTTGTCGTATGTCTTGTACAGATATATAGATACAAAATTGGAATACGAAGACAAGAAAAAACAGGCCAACCTCGTCGCATTTTTGATAATAACAAGATGCATTTCTCTATTTGTTTGTTTTTGGGACTTTGGTTTACAGCTCATATGATTTGGACATTATCATATCAACAATGGGGCATTTCGATAGCAGACGCACTCTGGTTCTTAGGATATGCTTCATTTGGTTACTTTCTATTCATTTTATATCATCATTTCTTTAGAGATGAATTTGAGCCATTTGTTCTAATTTTAGTGGCAATTATTATAGCAATAGCTCTAATTTTTGTTTTAGACACTATTGTCAGCATACTGAGACTGATATCTACTCAGACGGTAGACTTCTCTATGGCGTTAGTTACGCTTGTCTACCCAGTATTAGACGCTGTGCTATTTTTCCCAGCTATATTGATTTTTTGGGCAGTGAGAAGGAGAGGTAGCAGAAGCAAACAAAAAGGTACTGCAATACAGGAACAAAAAGTAGCTGAAGCAAAGCTAGGAGAAGGAAAAACCTCTTTTTCTTCCCCTCTTGTTGCTAGTGCTTCTTCCATATGGATATTGCTACTTTCTATAGCAATGATGCTATCTGCAATAGGGGATACTGGATATGCATATAGTGCCGCTTATGGCCCAGATACAGTTCAAAGAGATGTGTGGATATGGGATGTATTCTATAATGCAGACCATCTTTGTTTTGCAGCAGCTCTAATTGGTTACAGACACCTATTCTCCTTCAATAGACAAAATAGTTACAATACTAAAGATACACACCGGAGTTCACCAAAAGAGGAGCCATGACAACCCAGAAGACCGTGCAATAGTATCAAGTGCTGTTGTGTTAATCCGCTCCATTTTTATCGGCTTCTATCTTCTGTACAGACCATAGTAGCCGTCATCATCTTCATCGTCTTCCTTTGTATCGCTTATCTTTTCTTTTGTCCATGGGTCATATACTGCAAGCTTGGAGTCATCATCCTCATCTTTGTTCTCAAAGTCTTCTTCAAATCCGTAAATTCCGATATCAGGAAAATCGCTTATTGCTATGTTTAGCCTTCTTTCAAATTTCCGAATAACTATAGCATATTTTCTCATTTTTTCATAGTCGTCTTGACTTTTTGCAATTAAGTAGCCCACCCATGATTTGTGCAGCGCGCCCCACTCTGGAATTGACCTTCTGTGTTTATTATAGACAGGACGGTATGCTGCTCTTGGATTGTAGCCATAGGATGAGGTGATTCCCCTCTTTCCTTTTCGTAGCCGATTACGACGGCGATAGCTCATTGGTTGCTGCACCACCTTCTTCATTCAGCTTTGGACTGTCTAGGTCCTTCTCTGTTTCTTCTTTTAAAATATCCGAGAAAGTAGAGACAGGGAGACGTAACTGCCTTTGAAACTTCTGTATTCCTTCTGCATAGTATTTCATTTTATCGTGATTACCTTTTTGTTTTGCTATTTTGAAGCCAATCCAAGCTCTTTTAGACTACGATAGGTTCTCTTTTCAACATAATATTCTGAGGGTAGCCAGTATATCAAATTCAGACTCAAGAGATATGGTCTGTTTGCTTTTAAGACTTTAAGGCGATGTCAGAGAGCACATTCGTCATGCACAGTAGTTGACTCAGAACTGAAATGCCGGATACTAAACAAATATTCCTGAGAAGGCTGCAACAGAATTTGGACTGTGCGTTATAATTCTAAGACTATATGGGTGGTGTCTCGGGGCCTATTAGCTGCAATACTGTATTCAAAGATTTCTGGCAAGGCAATAAATTTGTACTACTCTCCGCAGCTGCGTTAGTCATAGTTTCATTTGTGAAATCTTTTACCATTTTCTCATATAGGCTTGCAGCTCCATTAGTTATTACTTCCGTGAGAGTTTCAGTATAACTATTCTGGTTAGAATAGAATAACATAATTCACATATATTGCATATTTGCCAGCAGTAATATCAGGCCGTAGGCAATATTATAACAATAAATATAGCCAATAGTAAAAAATGAGAGATGAATAATTTATTCTACAGCACCAAATCTTTCATCTATTGCACTTGCATTGGTAGTTGTTGATACTGCTCCGCCATAGATAGGAGGTAATCCTTTTTCGCTCAGTATTTCATTTAGTTGTGTTATATCAAAAATTCCGGTCAATACTGGTCGTGGTTGTCCTTTAGCCAATAATCCCACGTCATAAGCATTATTGGCCGATCTGAATAGAGATAGTTTTAGAGGGTCATATGTTATCTCCAGCCTTGTCAATCCATCTTTTAGTTCATCTCCTGGTATTGTCTTACCTGTAAGCTTTTTTAGTTCAGTATTGAATGTCTTTATTGCCTCTTCCTTATGAGTATTAATCCAATTAGTTTCGTTGACGTGAGCGGTTAACAGTTTCTTGATTACATCAGGATTATTCTTAAGATAATCTGTACTGACAGCTATATTTGCTGTTACAAATCTACCATTAGGCCAGAGGTCTCTTTCGTCTAAGAATATTCTCCCACTTCCTTCTTTTATCAATCTAGCCCCCCATGGCTCAGGGACCCATGCACCATCAATTTCCTTTTTCAAAAATAGCGTTAATATGTCTGGATTTGCTATAGGAACTACAGTTACATTTCCTCCATTTTCTGTAGTCTTAAAGCCATTGTCTTGGATATATTTTCTTAAAGCTATATCTTGAGTATTTCCAAGCTGAGGAGAAGCAAATTTCTTTCCTCCCAGATCTTTGGGAGATTGAATGCCAGAATCATTTCTTACTACAAAAACTGCTCCAGCACTTGCTGATCCTGCAACAATTTTCAAGCCTTTTCCATCAGAGACTACATAGCCGTTTATTGCTGGATTAGATCCTACATATGTTGCATCAATTCTTTTTGCTAATAGTGATTCTATAGCCGAAGGTCCAGCATTAAATACAACTGTTTCTAATTTGACATCAGGACCAAGTACCTTTTGAAAGTCACCTCTTCCTACTCCTATTACTGCTTGGGCATGGTTTATGTTTGGAAAATATCCTAGCCTTAATGTCTTTACAGGAGTAGCTGATCCTTCACTGTCCGTGGTCGACGCATTTTGAGCGAATGTTTCAGGAACAAATGTGTTACTGCTCCCTATAAATCCGTCAATAATTATTGCTGCTATGACAATTGATAAATAATTTCTTCTTCTTTGCATTTGAAAACAAAGACAACAGGTGTAATATTACTGATAGCAAACATGCAATCTATGACAGATACATGCAGAAAACGGCTACATTAATACATTATACAATAAGCAGTTCATTAACACGATCATATGATTGTATATTAAAGAACTAACAGTTTAGGCTCTACTGATATTTGTTACCGGCTCATACTCATAAGAACAAGAAGTTATTCTGTGTGTTGTCTCTTCTCTTCCAATACCTGATTTAAGATTGACAAATCATATATTCCAGATAAATCAGGTTTACTAGATTCTCCTTTAGCCAAAAATCCTTGATCATATGCATTATTCGCCTGCTCAAATAGTGATTTTTGTACTGGATCATAAGTAAACTCCAATCTAGAAAATGCGTCTCTTAATTCGTCTTCTGGTATAGTCCTGCCTGTGAGGTTTTTAAGTGCAATATTAAATGCTTCAATGGCTTTCTCCTTATTATCGTTAATCCAATCAGTTTGATTAACGTGCGTCTCAAGAAACTGTTTTATAATCTGTGGATTCTCATTAAGATAATCTGTTCTTGCTATAATATTTGCAGTTACAAACTTTCCATCTGGGGGCCAAAGCTCTCTTTCGTCTACAAATATTTTACCGTTAGCTTCCTTTACAAGTCTTGTAGCCCACGGTTCTGGTACCCATGCACCATCAATTTCTTTTTTTAACATCAATGTTAGAATATCTGATGGTGTAACTGTGACTATAGTAATATTTCCTCCATTATCTACAGTATTAAATCCATTATCTACTAAATATTTTCTTAAAGCTACATCCTGTGTATTGCCAAGCTGAGGAGAAGCAAATTTTTTTCCTCCCAAGTCACTTACAGAGTTTATTCCAGAATCATTCCTTACAACAAATGACGCACCACCACTGGCAGCTCCTGATATAATTTTGAGTCCCTGACCACCTGATGCTAGATAACCATTAATAGGTGGATTTGGTCCGACATAGGCGACATCAATTTGGCCACCCAATAAGGCTTCTATTGCAGAAGATCCAGCGTTAAAAATGTAGGGTTCAATCCTAATATTATTATTGCCTAGTAACTTTTGAAAATCACCTTGTAATCCTGTCACCGCTTGAGCATGATTTAGGTTAGGAAAATATCCGATTCTTAAAAATTTGTTTCGTATATTTTCATTGTTATTATTATTACTGCTACTATTATTATTATTGCTGCTGCCACTGTTTGTTATGGTCGACGTAATATCTTCAGAATCTGAACTAAGGATAACTGCTACTAATATTGCTGCTGAAAGAGCAAATTTCGTTTTTATATCCATGCTTGTCTTTTAACTCAATAAACAAACAACGGATATATTATGCGTTAGAAATACGCAAAAGAAGTAACTTATACGCATAAAATAACAAATTACCTAACTTTCATTTGTTTCGAACAACATGCAATACCTGCATATTTTTTACTATCTTGCGTATTTAAATTAGACCCTGCATTATTTTTAGCCATTTTGTATTGATTTAATTGAATTGATAATTTTGATGATGACTGATTGACACTTAAATGAAAGTCATGACATAAACCTCAGGGCTATTATGGTGAAACACACAGTGCTTGAGTCTCAAATAAATGACTTAGCTATTATAAAGATCAATAGGCCTAAAGTATTAAATGCTCTGGATAAAGAAGTTGCGGCCGAACTATATACATCATTAGACGTTGCTAATGCATACAATAAGATTAAGATTATAATTATTACCGGTGCTGGTGAAAGGTCATTTTGTGCAGGTGGAGACATTAGGTATGTTGCAAACATCGATCCTAATGAAGCAGAAAGATATGCAACTTTTATTCATAATTTACTTAATAAAATAGAGAACCTAGAGAAACCTGTTATTGCTGCAATTAATGGTTATGCTTTAGGAGGAGGCTGCCAACTTGCATTAGCATGCGATATTAGAATTGCATCAAGCAATGCCAAGATATGGACTCGCAACTCATGGCGTCACTACCATAAGAAATCCCGGGGGTCCTACTAAACAATCTGTTGATCTCAGAGAAAATGTATCTGAGGGAAAGATAATGGGACCACAAATTTTTACGGCAGGCCAATTGCTTAATACCCCACAAATTCCCGTACCATTTGTGGAAAAGCAAGTTCAAAGAGAACAAGATGTTAGACAGGAAGTTCGCACTCAGGCAGCAGCCGGTGTAGACTACGTCAAGCTGTATGTGGGACTTACTCCAGAGCTAGTACAGGCGGCAATAAAGGAGGCCCATTCAAATGGAATAAAGGTTATAGGACATTTATATCTGACAAGCTGGACTGATGCTGCTAACCTTGGTATTGACGCCCTTACTCATGGTGTTCCTGTAAGTCCATATTTGCTCTCAAAAGAGAACCAGCAGAAATTTTTAGAAGCTGGTGACCATCCATTCAACCATTTCTTATGGCTTGATTTAGTAGACTTGAATGGAGCTGAAATCAAAGAAATGATAAAAGCGTTGGTAAGCAACAATATTCCTGTAGATCCAACCTTGGATATTTATGAAGCCATGATAAAAGAGGAACCACAGTACCAATACCTTTGGTCTAAGGTATTGCAACTAACAAAAATGCTTTATGAAAATGGTGTCACCATATTATCAGGAACCGATATTCCAAACTTTGAACTGGTTCCTGGAGCTAGCTTGCATCATGAGCTTGAAATTCTGGTAGAAGCAGGCATTCCACTATTGGAGGTTATCAAAATAGCAACTAGGAATGGAGCTCAAGCCTTAGGTATAGGAGAAGACGTAGGTACCATAGAACCAGGAAAGCAAGCAGATATGATAGTACTATCTGACAATCCATTAGATGATATTAGTAATACTAAGAAAATTGAAGCAGTGATTAATAATGGCCACTTTATAAGAGATAAAAAATAAGAAATATCTATCTATAAATCAGATGCTAGAAAAAGAGTCTCAATCAGAAAAAGATTTTCCTGACTGGAATAATTTATACAGTAGCCAAAATGTAGAAACAATGCCGTGGTACAATGAAAACCTTGATTCAGACCTAGAAGAAGAATTAGAGAGAAGAAAAATTTCAAAAGGTAGGATTCTTGACCTGGGTACTGGACCAGCAACTCAAGCAATACAGCTTGCAAAAAGAGGACTACAGGTAACAGGGTCTGATGTATCAGAGACTGCTATCAACAGAGCAAGGAGAGTTTATGTTCATAATAATAAGGATAAGGAAATCGGCTTTACGGTAGATGATATCCTGAATTCAAAGATAAAAGATAAGAGCTTTGATTATGTGTTTGATAGAGGTTGTTTTCATGTTTTGCCAATCGAAAAGAGGCCAGTTTATATCAGAGAAATAAATAGAATTTTAGATAATAGTGGAAT
>Ga0126312_10000914_pt1 | contig 18642 bp, 16 predicted proteins | sample Plot104A_FD_92537 | JGI IMG/M metagenome (GOLD analysis project Ga0126312, IMG submission 92537) | Serpentine soil microbial communities from UC McLaughlin Reserve, CA, USA - Plot104A | ecosystem: Environmental > Terrestrial > Soil > Grasslands | place: USA: UC McLaughlin Reserve, Lake County... | reverse complement strand
TCCGCGCCCTGGCGGTTGAGGGTCGTCGGGTCGTGGATGGTGAAATAGACCTCTAGAATATCTTTGTACGAGACAACCTCGGGGTCGAACGTAACCTGCACCACCTCGGCGTGCCCCGTCGTCTCCGAGCACACCTCCCTGTATGTCGGGTCAGGAACGTGGCCACCCGAGTACCCCGACTCCACCTTCTCGACACCCCGCAGCTCCTGGTAGACTGCCTCGAGACACCAGAAGCAGCCGCCCCCAAGCGTGGCGATCTCCGTGCGCGATGAACCGTTGTTACTCTTCATCATCCCTCTTCTCGTATGTATCCCACGGTTCCGGTATACCGCATGCGCCTGACTTGTGCACGTCGAGCTTGTCAAACACGGCCTGATGAGGAATGATCTGTATATGTTCGAGCAGATACAGCAGCACTGGCGGGAGTTCAGGAAGAGCAAGCCAGGACAGCGCTTCAAAGACCGCTACCGGCGCCGGCGCCAGGACGAACAGAGTCACATCGTCTGGAGAATCTTCCTGATCACCTTCGGCACCGTCATCGCCGTCGGCAGCTTGGTTCTCGCCCCCCTGCCAGGCCCAGGTTGGGCCACGGTGTTTATCGGGCTCATGATCCTGGCCGGAGAAGTCCTCCCCGCGGCCCGCTTTCTCGACCGGCTCGAAGTATGGCTGAGGAAGCTCGGGCGACTCATCCTCAAGGTATGGCAGGCTTCCTTCCTTGGCAAGACCGCGGTGGTCCTGGTGGGTGCGCTTTGTGTCGCAGCGGTGGTTTACATCGTCTATCTCTTGCTTTTCAGCGTCTGGTTGTTCTAACTACGCCGATGGTCTGGATAGAACGCATTAGGCGGGCGATAGAGTCAGTGAGGGAGGGCTGGCGTCATTGGCGAACCTTCCGAGAGATCGACTCCGGCCACCGCTACCAGAGTCGCTACCATTTGCACCAGCGCCGCCGCAGGAAGGGTCTGGTATGGAGATACAGGAGGCCATTCAGCCTCCTGTGCGGACCCGTACTCATAGTAGCCGGCTTCGTGTTTATTCCGACGCCGGGCCCGAGCTACATCATCATCGCCATCGGGCTCTGGCTGCTCGCCGGTGAGTTCCTGCTCCTGGCCCGCCTCTTCGACAAGGCAGGTGCGAGGCTGGGAAGATTAGGAAGGTGGATCAAAGGGGTGTGGCGAAGCTCGCCCGCCGTGATTAGGTTCCTGGTCGTCCTCGCCTGCGCCGCCCCGCTGGCGTACGGTGCCTACACGCTGTTCGCCGGTTGAAGCGGGTTCAGGAAGGGTTGTCCCTTTCTGAACCCGCGCTGATCAGCATTTCAGCCACTCAGCTTCTTGTTTGCTGAGGGCTGACAAGCTGAAATGCTTGCAACGAGGTTGAACCTCATTGTATTACCGCCGTGCCTCGCGGTCCAGAACTGCGACGGTATCCTGGTAGTACTTCTGGGCGCTCTCGTGGCTATCACCGATACAGACGGTGCCGACCTTGCCGTACTGGGAGAGAGCCCCGATGAGGTGGAAAACGACCCCTTGCTGGGACGCGCCGTCGAAGTGGAGACCATTGTCCACAGCGATATCAACCAGGTCGTCGGGGGTCAGGCCCTTGTATGCGGGGCTCTGGAGGTTGTCCGAGGCGTAGTAGTAGCAGGGTTTCGCCGTCGGTGTGCAGTACAGTCCGTCATCCGCATCGTATCTTCCGTCCGTCAGGAAACGCAGGATCAGGTACGGATGCGTGGTGCCGCCTCTGCGGAGGTTGATCTCGATGGCAGCATGCTCCCAGCTCTCCTGGCGCCTGACGGAGATGAAGTCGATGGCGAACCTTCCTAAGGCGCCGCGTTCCTTGAGCACCTTCCCTACCCTGTCCCCTGCCTCTTTAATATCACGGCTGTACTCGGCATCAGCGGGGAACGTGCTGCCGAGGAAGATCTGGCCGGAAGGCCCTCCCAGAACCTGGTCGTGGGTGGAGACGATGGTCGCCTCCCCGAGGGGATTGATGCGGCACTGAACGGAAGGCGAGCGTACTTCCTCTCCTTCCAGCCAGCACTCTACGATGCCGCCCATCTGCTCGAACTTCCGACCGTAACGCTCCCAGGTCTCCCCCGCGGCCTCGAACCTGATGCGCCTCGGTAGCTCATCCCTAACCCAGGGCGCAAGATCCCTCCCGTCGGGCGCGCCGTCGTAGGGGAAGATTGCATTTCCCTCACCCGAGAAACCCTCATCCAACTTTATGGCCGCCCGCCGCAGTCCGGGCTTGCGGCGCTTGAGCTCGACGATGGCCTCGACCACGTCGTCTCGGTCACGCAGGTGTTCGAACCCGTCGGGCAGCAGGACACCGGCCTCTCTGAACGCCTCGCGGCTGCCGCTCTTGGTCCCGAGGTAGTTGAGTTCCGGATCGTTGGCATACAGCGGGATGCCCAGCCGAACAGCGAGACTCCGCTCCAGCGCCGTGCTGTTGAAACAGGTCATGTGCGCCGCCTCCGGGTCTGCAATCGCCGACCGGATCCGCTCCACCAGGCGTGGACGGTCGAGTATCTTCTGCGTCAGGGGCACGTCGGAGGCGTCGTGGCAGGAGAGGAGCGTCAGTCTGCTGCGGGCGTGGCGCAGGGGAATGCCAGGCAGCAGGTGCAAATAGTAATCTACTATGGCCGTCGCGATGTGCTGGCTCGTGACGTAGACGACGTGGGTGCGGGGCAACCGCAAGAGCATCAGCATGCACAGCAGCCGTTCCTCGTAGTGGTGCGCACCGGGGATCTTCGCCATCTCCTCGATGTCCAGCGTGAGGCTGGGCACCACTACGACCGTCTGGGAGGCGCGCGGATCAGAGGTCACCCGCTGCGCCAGAGGCCCGAGCTTCGCCTGCAAAGCCGCGAAGTGCCTGAGCTCCTCTGCGGAGCCCGGCTCGGGCACATCAAGCGGCGTCGGTGTAGAGATCATGCTCGTCACTCCTGTTCCCTGAACGAAAATTATACGCGAGGCTGCGGAGTCCCGCAGGGACCGAGACTGCGACCTTCCACATCCTCACGCCCTTTTTGGGAACCGAGCTCTACGCCCGCCGTACGCTCCGACTGGGAGCTCTACGTCGCCTACTCGGGCGGCTGGAAGAAGCTCGTGCGCACGAAGGTCCTCTCCCGGGCGTATTCGCTGACCGTCACGCGCGCGTCCCCGGCGTCAGCGTTTGTATGGATTGTGGTCCATATACTCGGCTAGTTGGTAGGAGATCATCTCCCGCTCCTCGGCGATGTAGTGCTCGATGGCCCTCCGGAAAGCGGGGTTGCGGATGTCGTGGGCGCTGTACATGACGGCCGGTAGAAAGCCGCGGGCCAGCTTGTGCTCGCCCTGCGCCCCGGCCTCGAAGAGCGTCATCCCGCGTTCGACGGCGAACTCTATGCCCTGGTAATAGCACAGCTCGAAGTGCAGGTTGCGCACGTCCTTCACGGCGCCCCAGTAACGCCCGTATATCGCATCTCCTTTGAAGAAGAACAACGCCCCCGCAACCGGACGGCGGGTTAGTTCGTCCCTGGCGATGGCGAGCATGATGCGGTCGCGCATCGTGCGGAAGACCTCATCGAAGAACCCCTTGCTCAGATAAGGGCTTCCCCACTTCCTGTCGTAGGTGTCGACGTAGAACCTGTACATCAAGGCTGAGTGCTCAGGGAGGAGCGCCTCGCCGGTGAGGTGCTCGACCTGCACGCCTTCGATCTGGCGACGCTCCCGGGCGACCTGGCGGCGGCGCTTGCTCGTCATCGCGTCAAGGTAATCCTGGAACTCCCCGTAGCCACAGTTACGCCAGTGGAACTGCAACGAATGCCTGATGGCGAATCCGCGCTCCTCGAACTCATCCCGCTCGCTCTCCGGCAGGAACAGGGCGTGCGTCGAGCTGGCCCCTGACTCATCAGCGAGCTTCCGAGTCGCGTCGAGCAGGTCATTCGCTACCTGCGCGCGATCCGCGCCCGGCCGCACGAGGAGCTTCGGCCCCGTTGCCGGCGTGAACGGGACGGCGGAGACTAGCTTCGGGTAATACGGAAGCCCATGCTCGTGGTAGGCGTTCGCCCACGCCCAATCGAAGACATACTCGCCGTAGGAATCCGTCTTGAGGTACATGGGCAGAGCGCCGAGAATACGCTCCCCGTCCCGGCAGAGCAGGTACACCGGCGACCAGCCGCTCCGCCGGCCGACGCTGCGCGACCGCTCCAGCGCACCCAGGAACTCCAGGTCGAAGAACGGAAAATCCGGCGGCTCGATGGCCCGCCACGCCGCCTCATCCACCTGCCTGATGCTAAAGACCCGCTCTACCCGCATCACGCCTCCCCCGACGACGCCGTGCCAGCTTCTTGGTGCCTATCCTTGTCTCGCTGCGACCTCGCGCCGTTCTCCATCGCGCCCTCCGTGTGCGCCTCGATGAGTCATCCTGAGTCTACACTCCGGATCACACGCGAACATAACCTGTCAGGGCGACAGAGGATCGCCGCTACGCCGCGATCAGCCTCGCCTTCTCGTCGGCGACGGAGATGCTGGCGACCGCGCCGGAGTCGAAGGCCAGGTAATCGGCCTCGACGCCGTCGGAAAAGATAACCCCGTCCTGTGGCATCTGGCTGACGACCTCCAGCTTCTCGCCAGCCCGGACACGATGCTCGTCCGGCGCCTGAGGTAGTAGAAGGAAAGCGCCCGCCCCTCCTTCTTCACCCGTCCACCAGCCACCTTCCGAACGAACTCCGTGGGCTCCGCCTTGAAGTACCCGATCCCAAACATACCCTCACCCCTCGATAAACCCGTCCGGCGCTTCGAAGAGCCCGAAAGCCCGACGCCTGAACCTGTACAGCCGCGCCGGCTTGCCCCGTGCCGGCCTGGTCTTCCCCGTATCCTCGACAACCCCCGCCTCAAGCACTTTGCGCCGGAAGTTCCCCCGGTTCAAAGCGACCCCGAGGATCGCCTCGTAGACGTGGCGCAACTCGGGTAGCGTGAACTCCTCGGCCAGCAGCTCGAACGCGAGCGACGAGTAACCGAGCTTGCTCTGCAAACGCCGCACGGCGTAGTCCATGATCTCCCGGTGGTCGGAAGCGACCCTCCCCGGCAACCGCCGCACAGCCTGCCATCCCAGATCCCCACCGTAGTCCTCCCTCACCCGGTCCGCCCCGACCACCGCCATGTACGCCACCGATAGTACCTCCCCCCGTGGATCCCGCCCCGGAGTCAACACCTCGCCTTTCTCTCCTACTACCGGCGGCCTGTCGAAAGTAGCCAGCTGCTCCACCCACGCCCGCTCGACCCCCGTCGTCCGCTCCAGCGCCTCCCGCGCCAGCTCATCCACCGACTGCCCCGGATGCCGGAACTCTCCAGGCAAAGCCCAGAAACCCTCGTACGGCGCACGCTCCCTCCGGCCCATCAAGACCGAGAGCTCACCATCCACCAACCCGAATACCACCAGATCCACTGCAACCTTTGTCTCGCCTCTTCTCATCATTATAGTTTGTATTGAATCATAAAATGAGTCACAAAACAAAGATGAATTTCCTGGTTGTAGTAATTTGCCGGTTGGGAGGAACAGAATCTGGCCACGACACCGTCGATCTCGTCAATATTTGGGCAGGGTAGCGGGACGGAGTGTGCCTGTCTCGTGTTCGAAGGTTCGGCACCCGAGGTGACCGATGGAGAGTTCTGGTCGCTAGTGACGTTTCCCCGAGAGTCGCGACGACAGAGTGAGCATCTGCTGACATGCGAGAGACGGAAGGTTACGAGAAGACTCCCTGCTGCTACAGGACCATGTACGTTCCCTGCAGACTTCATCCGCCGCAACTCTACCTTTACGAGCTCGTAGCGGGACCCATAATCGGACATGTATAACGACGCATCGGCGGCGACCTGTTGGCGTACGACGGCCATACGCTCATTCTGGCAATGTCGGAACCTCAGCGAGGTCTCACCCACCGGGTCCTAGATCTGAGTCATCTTGCGAGCGTCGAGCAATTCGTCGAGCTGTTCTTCGGAGAGATCTGTCTCTTCGCGGGCGACTTCGCGGATGGATTTGCCGCTCTCGTAGGCCTCTTTGGAGATCTCTGCGGCCCTGTCGTAACCGACCACGGGGGCGAGGGCCGTGGCGAGCATGAGGCCCTGCTCGACTAGTTCGGGACCGCGGTCGGTGGCTTGGAGGCCGGAGACGCACTGGTCGGCGAGGTTGGCCGAGGCGGAGCCGAGTATCTCTATGCTCTGGATCAGGTTGTACGCGATAACTGGAAGCATCACGTTTAGCTCGAAGTTACCGCTCCCTCCGGCCAGGGCGACGGTGGCGTCGTTGCCCATGACCTGCGCGGCGACCATGGCGGCGCTCTCGGCGATCACCGGGTTGACCTTGCCAGGCATGATAGATGAGCCAGGCTGCACCTCCGGCAAGGCTATCTCGGCGAGGTTGGCGCGCGGCCCCGCCCCGAGCCAGCGGATGTCGTTGGAGATCTTGAGCAGGCTCACCGCGACGGTCTTCAAAGCGCCGCTGGCGAAGACGGCCGCATCCATGGCGCTCTGGGCCTGAAAATGGTTCTCCGTCTCCCGTACCTCGACACCAAAGCGAGAACTTAGCCTCTCGCAGACTCTGTGCGCGAACTCGGGATGGGTGTTGACGCCCGTCCCGACGGCGGTACCACCGAGGGCGACTTCGGCCAGGTCTTCAACCGCCTTCTCCACACGCTTCACTCCGCGTTCGATCTGTCCCGCGTAGCCGCGGAACTCCTGGCCGAGGCGGATCGGGGTGGCGTCCTGGAGGTGCGTCCTCCCTGTCTTGACCACGTCGTCGAACTCACGGGCCTTCACGTCGAGCGCCTCCTGGAGCTTGCGCAGCCCGGGGAGCAGATCCTCTTTGATGGCCACGAGTGCGGAGAGGTGGATGGCGGTCGGGATGACGTCGTTGGAGGACTGGCCCTGGTTAACGTGGTCGTTAGGGTGGGCCGGGCTCTTGGAACCGAGCTCGCCTTCCAGGATCTGGATGGCCCGGTTGGAGATGACCTCGTTGGCGTTCATGTTCGTGGAGGTGCCGCTCCCGGTCTGGAAGATGTCGAGCACGAACTGGTTGTCCAGCCGTCCTTCGACTACCTCCTCTGCCGCCTCCACGATGGCCTCCATGAGCTCGTTGTCGAGCAGCCCCAGGTTGTTGTTCACGACGGCAGCTTCGAGCTTTATGGCACCCAGAGCCTGGATAAACCGTCTCTGGAACCGGAGGTCGCTTACGGGGAAGTTGTCCAGGGCGCGGCGGGTCTGGGCGCCGAAGAGGGCCTCGCGGGGGACCTTCACCTCCCCCATCGAGTCTCGTTCTACACGGTGCGGCGTCTCTTGCTTGCTCACCTTTGCCTCCTCTATCGAAGCCGGAACGCTCTCGTCATATAATCCCTGGTGCAACGGTCGCATTATACGAGAGGTGATGTCTTGGATTCTCTACAGTACACGCTCAAGGAGTGGGCCGTCGCCGTAAGGGCGCTGGAGCGTGGGGAGACGGCGCTCGTCGTCAGGAAGGGTGGAATAAGAGAGAAAGCCTTCGCCGTGCCACAGACACGCTTCTTGCTCCTCCCCGGTTACGAGCATCAGAGACCAGAACTACTCAAGCAGGAATACCGGAGCTTGATGGATGAGATCCCCGACCTCGCCGACGATGGACCCTTGCGCTTCTCTTCGTTTGCAGAGGTCGAGGGCGCCTACGAGATCTCTGAGGCCGAGGAGCTCTCTGCGCTCGAGCCGCACCACATGTGGACGCCCGAGTACGCCGAGAGTCGCTTCAAGTGGCGACCGAAGAAGCCGCTGACGGTGCTCGTCTTGCGCACGTATCTACTCCCCGAGGCGGTCGAGATTCCGTACAGGGATGAGTACGGAGGATGCAAGTCCTGGACCGAGCTCCAGGAACCCGTCTCCGTCGAAGCGGCGCGGTCCGCTCTCTCCGACGAGGACTTCGATAGGCTGGTCGCCCCCGCGCTCGGGGTGCTCAAGGGTCTTGAGCCAGCACCGGTCGGCTCTTGAGGAGGTAACGTGGGCTCGGGAGCGATAATGATAGTCTTGATCTTCCTGCTCCTCTTCGTGAGCTGGCAGACGATCTACACCGCCAACCGCGACCTGGCGAGGGCCAAAGCCTGGAGAGACCTCGCCCGCAGGGCCCTCCCCTTCCTCGCCCTGCTCTTGATGGTGCTAAGCCTGTTCGTAGTCCAGGGCTACGGAGAGAGGTGGGCACTCCTGGCGTGGATGGCCGTCTCCGGCATCTTCATAGTCGGCGCCAGCTTCCTCTCCGTTTCCTCCCTGGAGCGCAAGGCTAACAGGGCTTTCCGGAGCGGCGATTACGCACGGGCAGTCGATCTCTACAAGGAGCTGGTTGAGGAGAAGCCGCTCGCCCGTAACAGAGCCTTTCTGGGAGCCGCCCTCGGGGCTGCGGAACGTTACGAGGAGTCCGTGGAAGCCTCGACCCAGGCGATCAAAGACGACCCCGAGTACGGCCTGGCCTACTACAATCGCGCCCTCGTCTTGCAGAGAATGGGGAAGAAGAGCAGGACCGTCAAGGACCTCGAGAAGGCGCAGGAGACTGATCTCCCCCGTCGCTTCCGGTCGGCCACTCGGAGAATGCTGGAAGAACTCTCGTGAAGCTCCTCTATCCGACGTTAGGCGCGCTCGCCATCCTGGTGGTGTTCACGTTCTTGATCGGCCGTCAGAACAGGGACCTGCTGCGCGTACGGGCCTACAGGGACTTTTTCCTGCGGCTGATCCCACCGCTCTCCACAGGGGTCTTTATCGCAGGTCTGCCCTTCGTAATGAACCTCGCGACCGTCGAGGACTACGGCCCCGTACTGCTCGTCTACCTCGGCGGCGCTGCCGTCCTTACAACCCTGATGACCCGCACCGTCACCCCCGACGAACGCCGGGCCGGTACCGCCTTCCGCAAAGGCGAGTACGAGGAGGCGGCCGACCTCTACGATGAGATCTCCACCCGCCGTCCCCTCCCCCGTTACTACTCCGCCCTCGGGGCTAGCCTCGACGCTTCAGGCAATCCCGGCGCCGCCCTCGAAGCTACAGACCGAGCCATTAGGCTAGACCCCAAACTCGGCATAGCCTACTACAACCGGGCCTCGGCTCTCGTGGCTCTGGACGAGAGGGCCCGCGCCCGCGGCGATCTGCAGAAGGTCTTCCAGGTCGACTCCAGCCGTTCTCTCCGCCGCGCCGCCGCAGAAGCTTTGGAGACGCTGGAAAAAAGCTAGTCAGCACGCTCCGGCTTCGCCGGCCTCCGCTTGTCTGCTACTTCTGTTCCGGACCTTGCTCTGCCGCGCACGACGAACCGCTTCCAGTAAGCTCCGGCCACCGCGCCGAACACCAGGGCGCTCGGCACCAGGCCGACTACCGCCGTTCCGCCGGCGAGACGGTCACGCTGTCAGTCGGCGGACAGATGACTACCTGATATTCCTCTGGATGTTCTCCGCGGCGGCTCTGACCTCTATGTTCCCGTCGCGCACCCTGGTCTCGTAGCGAGATTGGGAGAAGACGGCCGGACCATCGATAACCTCGCCACTACACAGGTCGAAGCGTGACTTGTGAAGCGGACAGACCACGGTGTCGCCTTGGCGGTCGCCCGCTTCGAGCGGACCGGAGAAGTGGTTGCACGTGGCAGCTATCGCGCAGACCTCGCCGGCAGAAGTGCGGCTCAGCAGGACCCCTACGCCTCCGACCTCGACCCGGCGCAGATCGTCTTGCGCCAGCTCGCTCTCGCCGAGGACGGGAACGAATTCATCGGGACCGGGTGCCTCGAAAACGTTTTTGTCGACGCGCAGCCCGTAGTGGTAGGAGAGTTCCCCACCGAGGTGGGCGGCCATACCGCTTATGGTGTATCCCGTAAGGAAGGTCAGGCGCCCGGCGTTCCTGCGCCCCGTAGCCCGGAGGAGGAGTGAGACGATGCTGAGGACGAGCCCGATCGTGTTCAGAAGCGCGTGCGCCACTCCCATCCGCCTCGACCCGCCACTCAGGTACCGCCAGTCGGAGAGCCCGGTCACGGCTGCCCCGAGAGCCCCCAACGTCCCGAAAACGAGCGAGGCGTCGGCCGCGTGTCTTATGGGCTCCTTTCCGGTAGCAAGGTCGAGCCCGTCGAAGACGAGCGCCGCGGTCCAGGATCCCACAGGCACGTCGGTGAGAGCCGGGTGCAACGGCGCCTCGAGCCAGACGCCGTCGAGTACGTTACGCGCCGTCGTGCCGCCCGCCTCGACGGCTTCCTGCACCTTCGGCTGAACGTTCTCGGCGATTTCGTCCAGGAAGGGCAATGCTTCGACCACACGCTGCATTAGGGTCTCTGCCATCTCTTTGACCTTTCCACTAGGGAGCATTCAGCACCTATACCCCGACGAAGATAATGCCATTCAAGCGCGCTCCGCGCTACCCACCTCCGGCTCCCTCGTTGCGGCCAGAAGCGCGATCCAGTGTGCGATCAAGATGTAGAGATAGAGCGTCATCGCCAGGGAAGCCGCGACCGTACCCCTGTCGTTCCAGATCAGGGGCCACTGCGCCGGGATGGCCTCCAACGCGAGTAGCAGGAAAGCCGTCGGCGCCCTGCCCCGCGCCAAGAGCAGCAAGATACCGGGGCCTAACAACACCAGATAGTTGTGCCAGGCGATGGGCGAGGCTAAGAGCGAGGCCGCAACCAGCGCCCACAACCCCACCTCCGGACCGTGCCTTACCCTCGCAGCAGTAAGAACGATGGCACCGATCCCTAATATGTAAGCAACCGGCACCATCCACGGTAACGTCGCGACATTCTGGGCGTAGGGGTTCTCCGTAAACAACCGCGCCGTCGCAGAGGGCAATGATGCATTATCCCAGTAGGTGCTGACCGACTGGTCCCTCAAAACCCCGACGTAGTCCAGCGTCGCCCCAGGGCCGAGCACGACGATCCCGAGGAGGGTGGCCCCCGCCCCGGCGGTGAGCGCAGCCAAGAGCGCCTTCCACCGTCGCCTCAAGAGCGGCCACAGGAGGACAGGGAGAAGTACAGGCTTCAAGGCAACGACCAGGCCAAGAGCCGCTCCGGAGATCTCCTGCCCGTCCCGCCGGTCCGCAACCCAGGCCGCCACGAGTCCCAGGGCCAGCAAAGGATATACCTGCCCGAGCGCCAGCGTGGCGAGCAACGGCGAAGAGAACAGCAACATCACGGCCCCGACCACCGTCCACCCCGGCCTCAGACGCAACTCCTCCACGGTCCACGCCAGATAGCCGACGACCACGACCAGCGAGATCAGGACGAAGACCCTGTACGCCGTGATGGGCTCGAGCAACCCCAGCGGCGAGATGAGCACGGTCCACAGAGGGGGGTTGAGATTGACCAGCACCACCCCCGTATCATAGATGTTGCGTCCTTCGAGCATGGCCCTCGCCGAACGCCAGAAGCTGTCGAAGTCCACGTGGTAGGCCATCGACTGCGACGCGATCCTCTCCAGGGTCCCACTCATGTAGCCGACATCCATCCACAGCGAGGCCCCGAGCACCCAGAAGCCGGCCGTGATCATGACCGCATCCCAAACCCTGGTATCACCAGCCTTGCGCACGCCTAGTTTTCTACCCCGAAACGAAGCCAGATCATGTGGAGCATGATACGAGGTTCCGAAATCGAAGGCATCAGGTTACATGCATCAGATCTTAGATTCTTGCTGAAGCCAGTAGCCCGAGAACTGAAGCCTGAGAGAGCGGAGAGGGGGGGATTCGAACCCCCGACGCCGGGATTACCGACGTAACGGTTTTCGAGACCGCCGCATTCAACCACTCTGCCACCTCTCCGTGGCAGAGTGTATCCATCGGACCCCCTCCCTTCAACCACATCTCCCCGATCGTGGCCTACAACCCTCTACCTCGATCTCCAATTTACTCAGACAATCCGAATCATCTCCTTTCCTGCCTACCAAACCTCGACCTGCACTCCCGTAATCTGCAGACAAAAGACCTGCACAGGGACGTATTTCTGAGATGCGATAGGATCTTATGGTCTACAGCGGTCGTTTATCCGGCGTTAACCGTGAACTTCAGGGAAACTCTGCGAGTTTACCGTCGTGCAGCGGGAGGCTACTCTGGTTCGGGGGCAGATTCCAGGATTACCCCCGCGGTGCGCAGGGGAACTGGCCAGGCAGGAGTATCGTCTCCTTACCAGGAAGGTTTCCATGAGTTCCTTCCCGTAACGCTCTTCGTAACGCTTCAGAGACGGTAGTGCTGTAGGGTGGTGCTGTGACAGAAGAGGCTAAGGAGCGGGCTCGAGGGATGAGTGGGATGAGCACGCGCGCCTCTTTGCCTTCCACCATCCTGCGCGGGCGCTGGCTCTACTTTGCCCGCGTGGCGTGGGCGGCGGTGGCCATCACGGCGCTGGCGATAATCGTGTTCAGCGTCCCGAGCAGCTTCGAGTACTATGGTGGTGTGTGCACCGCCGCGTCCGAGGTGTGTTCCGAGCGGGCGGTGGATCAGGCTACCCCAGAAGGCGTGCGTGCGCTACAGGACGCCGGTCTATCGCTGCGCACCTATGCGCTCCTGAACGTCGTTTTAGACAAGGTCTTCCAGCTGGTGTGGTTTGCGGTGGGCGCACTCATCTTCTGGCGGCGCTCCGACGACTGGATGGCGCTGTTGGTCTCGGCGTTTCTGGTGTCCTTCGGGCCGGTCGCGGTCGATACCACGGATGCCGAAGCCCTGATCTCCTCCCAGCCGGCCTGGTGGTTGCCCGTCCGGAGCGTGGAGATCGTGGGTAATGTCTGCGCCGTGCTGTTCTTCTTGCTCTTTCCCAGCGGACGGTTTGCTCCGCGCTGGACGCGCTGGCTCGCGGTTGCGTTCTCCGCCTTCCAGGTTAGCGTTGTTCTCTTCCCCGAGTTGTACTCTCGTTCGCCCGCCCTGAAGATGGCCTCATACTTGGTGTTCTTGGGGATCGTGGTGAGCCTGGTCTGGTCCCAGACCTATTCTTACCGCAGGTTCTCCTCTCCGGCCCAACGTCGACAGACCAAGTGGGTCGTGTTCGGCACAACCCTGGGTGTGGCAGGAACCTTCCCCTTCCAGCTGCCGGTGGACCTCTCCCTGGTTGGCGGGAACACACCTATTGAGCTACTTCTCCTCAGAATGGGCTTTACATTGTCCTTCCTGCTCGTCCCACTCTCCATCAGCGTAGCCGTGCTGCGCTCGCGTCTGTTCGACATCGACGTACTGATCAACCGTACGCTGGTATATGGTACGCTGACGGCGACGCTGGTGCTGGTGTACTTCGGGGGCGTAACGGCGACCCAGGCTCTCTTCCAAACGCTCACAGGCCAACAGAAGCTGCCGCAACTCGCGATAGTGGCCTCTACCCTGGTGATCGCCGCGTTCTTCACCCCGCTGCGCCGGTGGATTCAGGGCTTTATCGACAAGCGTTTCTACAGGCGAAAGTATGACGCGAGGAAGACCCTAGAAGCCTTCTCGGCCAGACTCAGGGACGAGACGGACCTCGACGCCCTGAGCGACGACCTTGTGAGGGCCGTCAGGGAGACCTTGCAGCCAGAGCATGTCTCTTTGTGGCTGCGTCCTGAGACTGCTACGAAAGACGTGGCTCGGTGAGATCCTCGCCCCGGACGAGGTATGCACCGAAGCGGGTAGAAGACAAGGATCGCTCGCAAGTTGGCTCACAACCCACTTCGGAACGGTTCTCGCAACATTTGGGAGACGATAGTGCTGTAGAGTGGTGTCGTGGCAGAAGGAGCAAGAGGCAGGGATCGAGGAGTCGATAGGATGGGCACGCGCGCTTCGATGTCAGCCACTACCCTGCGCGGGCGCTCGCTACTCCTTGCCCGCGCAGCATGGTTCATCATCGCCGCGCTGGCACTGGGCCTGTCCGTCGCTTCTATCCCCAGCTACGTCTTCTACGTTCTCGAACTCGGCCAGGCCGATTGGACGGGGTCTGCCGTCGCGGCTCCTGCGGCGTTGGTGTTCGCGCTTAATCTACTTGGTGTGCTGGCATCTATAACGGCGGTCCTGGTTTGCCTGATCCTCGCCGTCGTGCTCATCTGGCGCAGGTCAGACGACTGGATGGTTACGTTTATCTCCTCGTACCTACTTGTATACGGGACAGTGCTGGCTGGGCCTTTAGAGAGAGCGGAAGCCTTCTACCCCGGGTGGCCTCCATTAGCGGTAGATGTGCTTCAACCATTGTTCTTCACTACACCAACCATTGCACTCTTCGTCCTCTTTCCTGCCGGGAGGTTCGTCCCCCGATGGACACGCTGGCTGATCCTCACATCGATCCCACTTGGCGTGGCGATGATCTATCGACCACCCGCCTACGTGTGGGCTCTTGTCGGCATGATCGTGATCGGCGCCATATATCCGCAGATCTATCGCTACCGGTACGTCTCCACACCCCCTGAGCGACAACAAACCAAATGGGTACTCTTTGGCATCCTGTTGTGGTTGGTGCTGATGGCGTCGCTCTCGGTACCTTACGCTATCGAGTTGAGCCTTCCAGCTGGCAGCCCTCTTCCCTGGTGGACTCTCCTCGGTTCGGCCGGCTGGAACCTCACGTTGACCATCGTGCCGCTCTCATTGAGCCTCGCTGTCTTGCGCTATCGCCTCTACGACATAGATGTCGTTATCAACCGCACGCTCGTCTACGGCTCGCTGACCGTGATGCTGGCTCTGGTGTATTTCGGGAGCGTCGCCCTCTTGCAGTACGCCTTCCGCGCCCTCAGCGGTCATGAGGAACAGCAGCAACTCGTCATAGTGGTCTCCACCCTGGCGATAGCCGCCCTGTTCAATCCCTTGAGGCGGCGCATCCAGTCGTTTATAGATCATCGGTTCTACCGCAGGAAGTACGACGCGAGGAAGACCCTGGAAGCCTTCTCGGCCAGGCTCAGGGACGAGACGGACTTGGAGGCGCTAAACAAGGAGCTGGTCTCGGTGGTCAAGGAGACGCTGCAACCCGAGCACGTCTCCATGTGGCTGCGTCCCGACACGGCCTCCCAGCGCCGGCGGGTAGATTGGTAGCTTCCAGGGCTTTATAAGCCGAATACGTGGTGTCGTGTGTAGGAAGGGTGGACCACGGGATTTGTGGCTGGGTCTATGGGGAAGATGATAGAAAGGGGAGGTGTTGGCCGCGATCCAGACATTCACTGAGACTCTCGCTGGTTCGCGCGGCGCACCTCCCCGGGTGAGGCGGCTGTGACGAAGGGAAGCGCGACGAACGGCGGATCGGCGCGCCGCTACGCTGTGCTCTCGATAGCGGCTGCGCTAACTACAATTGGTCTCAAGCTGGGGGCCTATTATCTTACGGGGTCGGTCGGACTCTTTTCCGATGCGGCCGAGTCTGTGGTCAATCTCGTGGCCGCGGTGGCAGCGCTGTGGGCGCTGACCTTCGCCATACGTCCGCCGGACGAGGAGCACGCCTTCGGCCACAGCAAGGCGGAGTACTTCTCGAGCGGGTTGGAGAGCGGCCTGATCATCATCGCTGCGGCCTGGATCGGGGTTACGGCGTGGGGCCGGCTGATGGACCCGCAACCGCTCGAGAACGTGGGGCTCGGTCTCTCCGTCACGCTCGGCGCCGCCGCGCTCAACGGAGTCGTCGCGCTCGTGCTCCTGCGGGCGGGACGGAGGTTGCGTTCGATCACGCTGAGGGCCGACGCGCAGCATCTGCTCACAGACGTATGGACCTCAGTGGGCGTTGTGCTCGGCGTCGCGATGGCGTACCTCACCGGGTGGCTCGTTCTCGATCCCCTTATAGGCCTCGTCGTCGCCGCGAACATCGTCTGGACGGGATTCCGGCTGCTGCGTGACACCGCGCAGGGACTGCTGGATCGGGCCCTGCCCCCGGAAGATCAGGAAGTCATCTACAGGGTCCTTTCCCGTTACGAGAGACAGGGGATCCGGTTCCACGCCGTACGCACCCGGGCGGCCGGTCAGCGCCGCTTCGTCTCGATGCATGTGCTCGTCCCGGGCCTGTGGAGCGTGCAGCAAGGCCACGACCTCTCCGAGAAGATAGAAGGAGAGGTCGCCGAGGCGTTGCCCCAGAGCACCTTCTTCATCCACATAGAGCCTTCGGAAGACCCCGCGTCTTTCGAAGACCAAAGCCTGGATAGGGAACGCCAGGACGGAGAGGCATAAGAAGAGGGACGGACCCGGTCCGTCCCTGGCAGGCCGCCCTCGGTATTCTCTAGCTACACTTCGAGTACCCGCAGGAGTGGCAAACGACACAGCCCTCCTGGCGGGTCAGGCCGCTGCCGCAGTCGGGGCAGGCCCCGATGATCGGGAGCTCGCGGGTGTCTGGCAGGCTGTCCTCGATCAGGTAGTTCTCGGTCATCGCTCGAGCCACGCCGTCGGGGACGGAGAGGACGGCGTTCGGTCCCACACCGGCGGGATGGCCGTCCTGGATGCCACGGAGCTGATGGACCACCTCGGCAGGAGAGGCGCCGTGGGTAAGGGCCATCGTGATCATACGCCCCAGGGCGTCCGAGAACGCCGCCGCCGTGCCGCCCGGCTTGCCCAGGATGACGAAGCACTCCCTCGGCCCGAACTCGTCGTCGTTCATCGTCACGTACATCGAGCCGTGTCCGGTACGTATCTTCTTGGTCACACCAGCCAGGGTACGCGGCCTTCCGTTGCGCGCCTCGGCTAGCGAGGCGAAGGTCTGCCGCTTTCCTTCCTGTGCCGCGCCCGCCGGAGGGGTAACGGGTGGCGCCGTCGGCGCCTCCGGAGAGGCCGGCGTCATGGTCGGTTTCTCCCCGCCCGTCTTGCCCGTAGACAGAACCTGGGCGTCGCGCGAGCCGTCGCGGTAGACCGCTATCCCCTTGCAGTTCAGGGCGTAGGCCTGGCGGTAGGCGTCCTCGACGTCCTCGGGTGTCGCGTCGTTGGGCAGGTTGATCGTCTTACTGATACCCATCGAAGTGTACTTCTGGAAAGCCGCCTGCATCCGCACATGCCACTCTGGACTTATGTCGTGCGAGGTGACCCACACGCTGCGCACGTCGTCAGGAACCTCTTCGACGTCGCGCACGGAGCCATGCTCCGCAATCTTCTTCATCAACTCCTCCGAGTAGAAGCCGCGCTCTTTGGCGAGTTTGACGAACTCGGGGTTGACGTCCGGCATCTCCATGTCGGCCTGACGGCGCATGAAAGCCACGGCGAAGAGCGGCTCGATGCCGCCCGAGCAGCCGGCGATCAAGGAGATCGTACCGGTAGGGGCTATCGTGGTGACGGTCGCGTTGCGGACCCTGTCGCCACGCGCCTCGTGACGCGAACCCTCGTAGTTGGGCATAACGCCGCGCTCCTCGGCGAGGGCCCTGCTCTCCTCCCAGGCCTCATCATCCACGAACTTCATTATTCTCTCGGCGAAGGCGAGGCCCTCTTCCGAGTCGTAGGTGATGCCGAGCTCTATGAGGAGATCCGCAAAGCCCATGACCCCGAGCCCGATACGCCTGTTCCCGCGGCTCATCTCGTCGATCTCGTGCAGAGGGTAGTTGTTCTGCTCGATAACGTTGTCCAGAAAGCGGATCGCGGTGTGTACCGTCTCCCGCAAGTCGTCCCAGTCGACGTCTCCGGTATCCTCGCGGTAGAAGCGCTCCAGGTTGATCGAACCGAGGTTGCACGAATCGTACGGCGGAAGGTGCGCCTCCGAGCAAGGGTTCGTCGACTCTATCGGGAACTGCGGCGTCGGATTGTCGTCGTTGATCTTGTCTATGAAAACAACGCCAGGCTCGCCGTTGAGATGCGCCCCCTCGACGATCTTCCTGAACAAATCCCTGGCCCGCACGGTCTTCATTACCTCGCCGTCGCGGGGGTTCTTGAGCTCGAAGTCGGTATCTGCCTCCACGGCTTCCATGAACTCGTCGGTTATGGACACGGAGATGTTGAAGTTGTTGATCTGGTCGTTGTCCTTCTTGCAGGTGATGAACTCCTCGATGTCGGGGTGGTCCACCCTGAGGATGCCCATGTTCGCCCCGCGCCTGGTTCCACCCTGCTTGATCTTGTCCGTCGAAGCGTCGTAGATGGCCATGAACGAGACCGGCCCGCTCGACACGCCCATCGTGGACTTCACCAGGTCGTTCTTGGGACGCAGACGTGAGAAGCCGAAACCGGTGCCGCCGCCGCTCTTGTGGATGATCGCCTGGTGCTTGAGCGTGTCGTAGATGCCGTCTATGGAGTCCTTGACCGGTAACACGAAGCACGCGCTGAGCTGCTGCAGCTCCCTGCCCGCGTTCATGAGGGTCGGCGAGTTCGGCATGAACCTCCGGCTGAGCATTATCTGGAGGAACCTCTCCCTCGACTCCTCGTAGAGCCTCTGGGCCTCCTCACCCTCCTTGAAGCGGAACTCGCCCTCGGCGATGTTCGAAGCAACCCGCAAGAACATCTCGATGGGCTCCTCTATGGGCTCGCCCTTCTCGTTCTTCTTGAGGTAGCGCTTCCCCAGAACGGCACGCGCGTTCTCGGTGAGTTCTATATCTGCCAGCCGGTTACGGTCAACCTCCATACCCATCCTCCCTATTCTACCGCTCGTCGCTCTTTTTCCATCACCGGATTCGCCCGCATCGCCTCGAATTGCGGGCCCGGTCTCTACCTGCCGTTGCCCATCCCCGAGCCGGCGAGACGCACGAGCTCGGTGCGGAACTGGTCCACGTCCGTGTACTGCCTGTACACGGAGGCGAACCGCAGGTACGCGACC
>Ga0126312_10000913_pt1 | contig 18643 bp, 19 predicted proteins | sample Plot104A_FD_92537 | JGI IMG/M metagenome (GOLD analysis project Ga0126312, IMG submission 92537) | Serpentine soil microbial communities from UC McLaughlin Reserve, CA, USA - Plot104A | ecosystem: Environmental > Terrestrial > Soil > Grasslands | place: USA: UC McLaughlin Reserve, Lake County... | reverse complement strand
TCGCTGGTCATGCGCTCGCGGTCGGGGACCGTCCGCGAGGTGCGCGCCCGTCACGATCGGCCGAAGCTTCGTGAGGTGACCGGCGGCCGCTACGGGTAGCCCGCGGAGCCCGGGAGGTCGATCGTGCCCGTGTCGTGGAGCTCGTAGCGCAGCGCGTTGATCACTGCGCCGGCCATCATCGAGAGGCTGACCAGGTAGAACCACACCAGGGCGATGAGCACGAAGCCGATCGTTCCCCCAACGGCGCCGATGCTCGACACGTTCGCGAGGTAGAACGGATAGATCGCGTTCGCGATGCCCGTGGTGGCGGTGACGAACACGGCCCCGGGCCAGACCCCGTGCCATGGCACGTGGCCCTTCGGGACGAAGTAGTAGATCAGCGAGCAGAGCAGGAAGGTCCCGATCAGAGCGGCGCCGAGGAGCACCGCGCTGACGAGCCCCTTGATGCTGGAGAATCCGAAGGGAAGGTTGGCGGCGCCGTTGACGAGCGCGGATTCGAGCGTCGGCACCAGGACGCTGGCAGCCAGGAACAGCATCACCACGAGGAGCATCACGAGCGCGAAGCGCTTCTGCTCGAGCCAGCCACGGCACTCGACGTGGTAGATGCGACAGAAGGCCGTGTCCATGGCGCCCCAGAAGGAGGTTCCGATCCAGACGGCGCCGAGCGCGGCGGCGACGCCGATCGTCGTGTTGTGCGTGCGGATCCTCTGGAGGGCGCGGTCCAGCGTGGCGAGATCGACGGCTGGAAACAGGTGCTGGAGGTCGCCCCGGACGCTGTGCTCGACGTCCGGGGCCTGAATCACGCGTCCGAGGATGAACAACGCTAAAAGCGCGAACGGAAACAGCGCCAGGAACAGGTTGTAGGCGACCATCGCGGCCAGCCCGGTGACGTTCTCCTGATAGGCGCGGTGCCAGAAGGCGCGCAAGTACGGGATCGGATGCCACCCCCGCCCTTCTTTGGAGCGGCGGGGGTCTAGGAAGGTCAATGCCGGTCCGAAGGCTTGCGCACCGCCTCCACGGCCCGGCTCAGAAGCCGCACGCCCAGCGTCGCCGCCTCGGCGGCGACGGTGATCCCGGCCCAGGCGAGGTCCTCGATTCCGCCGCGTTGCGCGCCGCGGCGCTCCGTGTCCTGCGGCTCGGCCCGGGGTGGGGGAGGTGAAGGCCGGCGGCGCGGCGGCTTCGGCGGGGATCGCCGCTTGGCGGCAGACCGATCGGCAGCCGCGCGGGCGGCGTCAGCCGCCGTGCGGCCGGTTTCTCGGCGTGGGCTTCGGACTCCCGGCCGGGCGCTCGGAAGGTTGCCGAAGACGCCCCCCTGCTCGGTTTCTTGTGGCTCGCGACCCTCGGCCATCACCGCATATTTCACAGTCCTCGGCGGATGCGTGCGCCCGCCACCGGAGCCCATAACTTGAGCCGGGAGATCGTGTTGTACTGAGGAGCGCCGGCCGCGGCGGCCGGCTGCCGCGTCCGCGGGACTCCACGCTGGACGCGGTCATCCGCGCCAACTCGCGACCGGTCCTTTGACTTCAAAAAATATAGCCTTACCATACGAACGGGCGTTTGAGCCCCGGCGGGCCGAAAGCCGAGTCCCGCGAAACTGGGCGCGTTGGACCTCAGGTCTGCGTTCTCGCCGCAAGGTCGGCTTCCAGGCGAGGCACCGGAAGCGGATGACTCCGGGAATGAGCTCGAGCGCCCGATATAGGAAGAAGAGACGATCACACAGAAGAACGAACGCAAGGAAGACGAGACCGAGCGAATGCTAGTTGCGGAGATTCAGGAGCTCGACGAGGTGAAGAACCTCGTCGTCAGGGGCCAGCAGGACGGCGTGATCTCCTACGGCGAGGTCGCAAGCGCCGTGTCCGAGGTCGATCTCGACGAGTCGGACGTCGAGGAGCTCTACGCCTACCTCGAGCGGCAGGGCATCGAGCTGGTCGAGGACGTGGATCCGGCGCAGGCGGCGAGCGCCCCAGAGGCGGAACCCGAGAAGCGGGGCAGGCGCCGCAAGACGACGGCGCTCGACCTGAAGCCGGATATGACGACCGACTCCCTGCAGCTCTTTCTCAAGGACATCGGCAAGGTCCGGTTGCTCACTGCCCAGGAGGAGGTCGATCTGGCGAAGCGGATCGAGCGCGGCGATCTCGACGCGAAGCAGAAGATGGTCGAGTCGAACCTCCGGCTCGTCGTCTCGATCGCGAAGAACTACCGCAACCAGGGACTCCCCTTCCTGGACCTGATCCAGGAGGGCACGCTGGGCCTCGTGCGCGCGGCCGAGAAATTCGACTACCGCAAGGGGTTCAAGTTCTCCACCTACGCCACCTGGTGGATCCGCCAGGCGATCGCCCGTGCACTCGCCGACAAGGCGCGAACGATCCGGATCCCGGTCCACGTCGTCGAGAAGCTCAACAAGATCGGCCGGGCAGAGCGCAAGCTAGTCACCGAGCTTGGCCGTGAGCCGAGCCCGGACGAGATCGCCGAGGTGACCGGCATCGATCCCGAGGAGGTCGATCAGATCAAGCGCTCGGCGCAGGCGCCGGTATCGCTTGAGAAGCCGGTCGGCGACGAGGAGGAGTCGGAGTTCGGCCAGTTCATCGCGGACGAGAAGGCCGAGTCGCCGTTCGACCGCGCAGCCGACCTGCTCACCAAGGAGGCGCTGAGGGAGGCGCTCGAGAACCTCTCCTACCGCGAGCGGCGCGTGCTCGAGCTTCGCTACGGGTTGGGTGGCGAGCACCCGCGCACCCTCGACGAGGTGGGGCGCACATTCAACGTGACGCGCGAGCGCATCCGCCAGATCGAGAATCAGTCGCTGAAGAAGCTTCAGTCTCTCGCCGAGGCGCAGAAGCTCCGAGAGGTTGCGTAGCTTCCATCGGCTCCTCGGCAACCAAGGCACGGCCGGCGCGGTGGACCTGCGCCCGCTGCGAGATGACGAGCACCTGGCTGCACGGCCTGGACGCGGGCACGGCCCCCCCGAACTGGGCACAGGAGGGGGACGGCCTCTATTACTGCCTCGCCTGCAGGCGGGAGCGGGCGATCGAGCGGGCGCTTGAGAACGCCGGTGAGATCGGCATCGCGGCCCGTGCCAAGCTGCGCTCCACTGCGGTCGTCGAGTTCGAGCTGGCTCGCGATCCGGAGCGCTCCGAGGGCGAGATCGCGCGCGCCGCACGGACCTCGATCGGGGCTGTGCGAAAAGCCCGCAGGTCCGCCGCTTCACTTCAGTTCGTAAAGCATTGAGCTATACTCGCCTTGGCTGTCCAGGGAGCGCACGAGCGAACTACCCCCGATCGCCAGACGCAATGCCTGAGAATCCCTGCCCAGTTGGTTGTTGCGCGGAGATCATCTCCGGCAAGTGGACCCTCCTCGTAATCCGCGACCTGGCTGACGGAAGCCGTCGCTTCTGCGAGCTGGAGCGATCGCTGGAGGGGATCAGTCCCCGCACGCTCTCGCTGCGCCTGCGGGCGCTCGAGGACCAGGGCATTGTCCAGCGCCGGACGTACCCGGAGGTACCCCCGCGGGTGGAGTACGCGCTCACCGAGAAGGGCAGGGCGCTCGTGCCCCTGATCGAGGCCATGCGCGCGTATGGCCGTCGCTGGCTTGTAAACGGCGAGAGGCCTGGCGAGCGCCAGCCTGGGGCCGCAGCGGCGGCATAGGCACCCAGTAGGCAGCTCTGCGGCTTCGCCGCCACGCGGTAGGCAGCGCTGCGGACCCATACCCGCTGCTTACTGCTAGCTGCCTACTCGACCGTACGCGATGATGCAGGCGCATGGAGGCGTGGATACACACCTTCTCGTTCCCGCATCGGGTCGCGAAGCTGGCACGGCAGGCCGAGGCCTCGGGATTCGCCGGCCTCCTCGTAGCCGACAGCCAGAACCTCAACGCCGACATCTGGGTCGAGCTGGGCCTCGCGGCAGCGGCCACGGACCGTATTCAGCTGGGCCCCGGGGTGACGAATCCCCTCACGCGCCATCCTGCTGTCACGGCGTCGGCGGCGGCGACGCTTCAGGCCGAGACCGACGGCCGAGCCGTCCTCGGACTCGGCCGCGGCGATTCCGCGCTCACCCAATTGGGGAAGAGACCGGTCTCGAGCGCCGAGCTCGAGCGCGCGTTGGTGGCGATCCAGCGCTACCTGCGGGGGGAAAGCGTCGAGCTCGACGGGGGCTCCAGCCGGATCACGTGGCTGGCGGAATCCGATGCGCCCAAGGTCCCCGTCGCCGTCGCCGCCACCGGCCCGCGTGTGATCGCCCTCGCGGCACGACACGCGGACCAGCTCCACCTCGCCGTGGGTGCCGAGCCGGATCGGTTGCGATGGGCCATGGAGATCGCCCGCACCGCCGAGGCCGACGGTCCGTCACTCGGGGCGTTCATCAACGTGGCGGTTCATCCCGATCGAGCTGTCGCGAGGGACCTGGTACGCGGAAGCACCGCGATCTTCGCGCGCTTCGCGACCGAGGGAGCCCCGACCGATGGCCTGTCCCATGTCACTCGCCACGGCATCGAGCGACTGGCCTCCGCCTACGACGAGGCTCGCCACGGTGAGGCCGCCGCTCCCCACGCGGGGGAGCTAGGGGACGAGTTCGTCGACCGCTTCGCGGTCGCTGGCCCATCCGAGCACGTGGCCGAGCGCCTCGTGGAGGTCGCCGCGCTGGGTTTCGAGCGGGTCGTGGTCGTGCCCGGATCGCTGGATGCCGATCCCGGGCTCGTGGAGGAGTCCAACCAGCGTTTCGCGACGGAGGTCCTCCCGACTCTCTAGGGAGCAGTAAACGCTTCCTGCTTCCTGGTGCGCTCTGCCTGCTGCAAAGTGGCTTGCAGGGCAGGACCGGCCTGCGGGTGCGCGAAGCCTGCGCCCATGCGTGACCTGGTCATTCGAGAGGCGCTCAACGCGATGGTTCGCGACGCGTCGGAGCGCCTGCGCGAACTCGTCGCCGCCGGGCAGGAGATCCCGTACGACCTGCATGAGTCTGGGAGCGGCTCCCCGCTGCCCCGGTACGTGCCGCTTACCGAGCGCTTCATCCGCGATCACTCGACCGCCCTGCTCGAGCTTGATTCGTTCGGCTCGGCTTGCGCTGCGATCGAGTCGGCGGATCTGGCCGCTCCCTACCTCGCGGAGTTCGGGATCACGGTGCCTCCAGATGCCGGCGAGCGCGCCCAGCTCGCCGCCACCGTCCTCCTGTGCAGGCTGTGGGCGGACTCAACCGACTTCTTCGTCGACGCGAAGCTGCTCCAAGCCGCGATCGACGAGCTCGAGGCGGGAGGGGAAGCGGCGGAGGACGAGATCGAGGTCGTCGTGCCCTTGCGTGGCCTGCAGATGCCGGTTGTGCGCCTGGAGTTGGCTACGGCGACGATCGTGCGGGCGGACACAGTCGACGTGCCCGCGGAGGCCAGAAGCGCCGACGGCGTGGGTGCGGCCGGCTGGGAGCCCACGTTCCTCGCCGCGGCGCGGGTCGGCGTCGCCCCCGCCGGCGACGATGCCGAGGCTCAGCCCGATGCGGGCGCGCGAGCGGTGGAGGCGTTTCGACAGCTCACCACCGCGCTACGGCTGTTCAAGGCCGGCGGCGTGGCGCTCGCCCCACACGCGTGGACCCGGATCCGAGCTGACCGCTGGCGCCGCATCGCGACCGGCGCCGGACGGCCCCGACCCGGTGGCTACCGGCTCGGCGAGGAAGAGCTCGCCGACCTTGTGTCCTTTTCTCGCGCGGTCGCGTACCGCTCGCCGACGCTCGACAATCCCACCGGTGCCCCGGGGCTCCCGCGGGCGCTCACGCGGGCCATCTCGCGGTTCGAGGCGGGACTCGAGCGAACGGCGGTGCTGGAGGCGCTGAACGACTACCTGCTCTCGCTTCGCTTCCTGCTCGACGGCGGCGGCCCGGCGGAGCTGGGCCTCACGATGCGGGTCGCGGCGCTTTGCGCGGAACCCGACCAGCGGGGCGACGTCAAGGCGATCATCGACCGGGCGCTCTCGCTCGAGCGGAAGCTCTGGAGCGGGGAGCCTGCCCCTCCCTCCGAGGGCGCGCCCACCCCAGCGCAGACGGCGGCGGCGATTGAGGACGTGACCCGCGCGATCCTGAAGGACGCGATCTGCGGTCACCTCGGCAGTGACCTGCGCTCGACGGCCGACGAGATCCTGCTCGCCGACGGGCTCGCCGTGGGCGAGGGCGAGGCCGAGCAGCGAGGAGGCCCGGAGGAGTGGGACGCCGCGGTCGAAGAAGACCCCGAGGATCGCGAAGCGCTCGAGCAGCCCACCCAAAGCGAGCTCTGGATCGAGGCTCCCGATCGATGGGAAGAGGTCTCCATCGAAGCCGCCGACGGCAGATCGGATGAGGTGCCGTTGCAGGTCCCGGAGCCTACGGCGCGAATCAGGGTCGAGTCCGAACCCGATCCGGAGGAGGAGAACTTGTTCAGCAACGCCAAGATCGAGCGCGAGCAGGCAACGGGCGCGGCGAGTACGTCCCCGCGGGCGGGCGGTCGCACGGAGGAGCTCTTGGAGGGCGGTCCTCGCGCGCGCCAGCGCACGGCCGAACGAGTGGCCTACCTGTTCCCGCGCCCCGAGACGACCGAGTGGGACGTGCGCGAGCTCAGCTATGACCGTCGCCGCCGGGCCGAGCTCCGCGCCTCCTGACCCTCGCTACCCCGGCCCCGCGTCGGCCGCGATGGCGGCCCGCTCTCGGGCGCCGGCGGCAAACAGGTACTCGTTGATTCGCATCAGCCCGGCAAGGTCGTGCACGTCCTCATCCAGGTACGGCACCTGGATCACCAGGCGGGCGCGCATCTCGGCGGTCAGCCGCCTGATGTTCCGCTGGTCGCGTTCGGCGAGCCTACGATAGTCGGCGAAGTTGTCGGCGACGCGCCGCGCGACGTCCCCGTCTCCGATCGCCGCCGTCAGCTCGCCGACCAGGTCGTCGCGGAGCTCGGGCAGCTCGCTCTCGAAGTGGACCTTGTTCACGATCACGCCGCCGAAGGGAAGCTCCGCCTCGACCAGCTTGCGGTGGAAGTAGACGGCCTCGCTGATCGGCTCGCCCTGTGGGCCGCAGACGACCAGGAAGCAGGTCTCCGGGTTGGCGAGGAGCTCGCTGACGCGCCTCGCCCGCTCCCGGAACCCGCCCACCATGCCGCTGAAGGCCTGGAAGAACTCGGAGAGGTCCTCCAGCACCTCGACGCCGGTCACGCGCCGCAGCACGGAGAACATCATCGAGGTCCCGCGACCGAAGACCTTCATCCCAAGGCCCGTGGGCCGCATGAACACCTGAAGCGCGCGGCCCTCGATGAACTGCATCAGCCGCCGGGGGGCGTCCAGGAAGTCGAGCGCGCTGCGGGTGGGAGGCGTGTCGAGCACCAGCAGGTCGTAGCGGTCCTCGGCGTAGAGCTCGAACAGCTTCTCCATCGCCATGTATTCCTGCGACCCCGCCAGCGCCGCCGACAGCTGCTGGTAGATGCGGTTGGAGAGGATCCGGTCGCGGGTCTCCTCGTCGGGCGCGTGGCGGCGGACGAGCTCGTCGAAGGCGGCCTTCGCGTCGAGCGTCATCGCCCAGAGCTGGCCTCCGCGGGCATCGACTCCAGCTTCCGGGAAGAGCCCTGGATCGATCTGCCGCTCCTCGTTGCCGAGCTCCGGCAGGCCGAGCGAGTCGGCGAGGCGCTTGGCGGGATCGATCGTCAGCACGGCGACCTTCTCCCCCCTTGCCGCCATTCCGGCGGCGATCGCGGCGGAGCTCGTGGTCTTTCCGACCCCACCTGACCCCGCGCAGATGCAGACGCGCTTGCCCTCGAGAAGCTGGGCTACGCCGGCCACCAACCCACCTCCTGCGAGAGCTCACGGATCTCCTCGACTCCCAGCTCGGGCTTGAAGATGAAGGGCAGCGTCCGAACCGGGGCGGTGGTCGACTCGGCGAGGCGGGCAAGCTGCTCCCGCTGCACCGCCGCGCGACGGCTCTCGCTCAGCGCGGCCCGGCACGCGGCACGCAGCGCTCCGTTTCCGTTTCCGCAAGCGGCATCGAGCCGCTCCACCTCCGGCTTCGAGAAGCGCTCGGGATAGAGCCCGTTCACGTAGACCCGGTCGACGGCGACGCCCACCTCCTCGGTGAGCGTCCGCTCGAGGGAAGCGGTCTCGTTGACCGGCATCTCCTCGGGCAGCGAGACGATCGCCACCCCCGTCCTGCGCTGGTTGACGATGAACGACTCAAGCGCCTGAGCTTGGGCCTTGATCGGGCCCACCCGCGCCAGGTTGGCGAACGTGTGCGGGGTCTGGAGGAATGCAACCCCGTGGCCGGTCGCGGGGGCGTCGACGATCACGAGGTCGTACTTGCGGCCCTTCTTCACCCGCCGGTCCGGTTGGGCGACCTCCCAGATCTTCCCGATCGTGACCAGCTCCCGCAGCCCCGGGGTGGCGGCGGCGAGGTACGTGAAGATGCGCGAGCGAAACAGGAGGTCCCGCATCGCGCGAACCCTGAGCTGCAGGAGCACGTACTCCCGCATCGCCTCGTCGGGATCGATAGAGATCGCCCACAGGTTGTCCGCCATCTCCACCTCGTGGAATCCCACCTCGGCGCGGTGGAAGACCGTCGATATGTGCTCCTGTGAGGAGACCTCGCAGACGATCGTCCGCCGGCCATCGGCCGCCGCGGCCAGCCCTAGGGCGAGGGCCACCGTGGACTTGCCGACCCCACCCTTCCCGGTGACGATCACGAGGCGCTTGTCGAGCAGCTCGGGCACTTCAGGAACATACCTACGCCGCTGAGGCCTCTCCAAACGGGTAGGGAGAATCTTTCTCACGGGGAGGAAACGCATCCGTGCGTGCGAATAAGCGCGATCAATGGGATTCTTTAACCGCGGTTCGAAGCGAGACGTGCCCGAAAACGGACACCATCCATCCCCCAAGCACGCTCCCGAGCACGAGCCGGCCACCAGGGATCGCGCCCCCGAGCGCGACGAAGGGCGGTCCGGCGCCGGATCCGCGGCGGGTGAGATGTCGACCACCGACGGGACGCGGGAGGGGAGCGAGCCGCCCGCAGGCGAGCGCCCGGCGAGCGCCACGCCGAACCGCCCCGACGAGCCGACGATCGACGGGACATCCACCATCGCCGAAGCGATGGAGCGCACTACGAAGCCCCCTGCCAACTCGGCGCCACCGGATCCCGACGACGAGGGCAGGATCAGCGCGGGCGACGCGCTGGCGCCGTCTCGCCGCCCCGGGGCTGGCAGGTTCCCGGGCGCCGCGATCGGCGACGAGTCGGAGCGCCGGGCGAGGATCATCGCATTCGCAAATCAGAAGGGCGGGGTTGCGAAGACGACCACCACCCTGAACCTGGCGGTGGCCTTCGCCGAGTCCGGCCACGAGGTCCTCGCCGTCGACCTCGATCCGCAGGGCAACCTGACCATGAGCCAGGGGATCGATCCGGACAGGGTCGAGGCGAGCATGTACGACGTGCTGGTGGATCACATTCCGATCCGCGAAGTGATCCACGAGCGGGAGACCGACATCGCCGTTGCCTCGATCGACCTCGCCGGGGCCGAGATCGCGATGAGCATGCAGATCGGGCGGGAGCGCTCGCTCGAGAAGGCGCTCGCGGCGGTTGTGGACGACTACGACTTCATCTGCATCGACACGCCGCCGAGCCTCGGCCTGCTCACGGTGAACGCGCTGACGGCGTCCGACCAAGTAATCGTCCCCGTGCAGTGCGAATATCTCTCCATGCGGGGGCTCGTTCAGCTCCAGAACACGCTCGAGATGATTCGCGAGAACCTCAACCCGCGTGTCCGGATCGAGGGGATACTGCCGACGATGTTGGACTCGCGCACCGTCCACGCCAAGGAGGCCGTGGAGATCCTCGAGGAGAACTTCGGCGAGCTCGTGTTCAAGTCGAGGATCCGGAAGGCGATCAAGTTTGCGGAGGCGCCCGTGCGCGGCTCGAGCGTCCTCAAGTACGATCCGAGGGGAAACGCGGCCAGCTACTACCGAGAGCTGGCCAGGGAGGTCTTGACGAATGGCGCGTCGTAAGCGGGCCAGCATGCGTGACGGCCCGCTGGCTGACCTCTTCCGCTCGACCATCCACCGCGGGGAGGAGGAGCCGGAGCAGGAGCAGCGGACCGAGCAGCACTCGCCGGCCGCGCCGTCGCGCGAGGAGGAGAAGACCCCTATTCGCGAACGGCAACCCACTCGCGCGCCCAGTCCACCGACCGAGCCGGCTCCGGCACGCGAGGAGCCCGAACCCGGCCCTCCCGACCCCGAGCGGGTGCGCGCCTACCGGGTCGCCGAGCGCGGGCCGTTGCCCCCGGCCAGGGACCGGCTCACCCGGTTCTTCACCGACGAGGCTCATGACGTCGAGGGCCCCGCCTACGGCCGCGAGGAGCCCGGGATGGGTGAGTACCACGGGCCACCGCGGCCGCACCTGCCGGTGATCCGCGTGGTCGGCGTCGGCGGTGCGGGCGTGAACGCGATCAACAGGATGATCGAGGTGGAGATCCCGGGCGTCGAATTCATGGCGATCAACACCGACCTGCAGTCCCTGCAGCAGTCCACGGCCGACGTCACGGTCCACCTCGGCAGCGGCATGGCCCGGGGGCTCGGGACCGGCTCGAACCCCGAGCTCGGCTACAAGGCGGCGTTCGAGGAGCAGGACAAGATCAAGCGCCTCTTGAAGGGCTCGGACATGGTGTTCGTGACCGCGGGGGTGGGCGGCGGCACGGGCACGGGCGCGGCGCCCGTCATCGCGCGACTCGCACGCGACGTGGGCGCGCTGACCGTCGGGATCGTCACCAAGCCGTTCCGGTTCGAGGGAACCCGCAGGGCAAAGCAGGCCGAGGACGGCGTGGAGGCGCTGAGCGCCGAGGTCGACACCTTGATCGTGGTACCGAACGAGAAGCTGCTGACCGTGCTGGCGAAGAACACCACGATGATCGAGGCCTTTCAGGTGGCTGACGACGTGCTGCGCCAGGGCGTCCAGGGGATCTCCGAGCTGATCACGCTGCCCGGGCTGATCAACCTCGACTTCGCGGACGTGCGCACGACGATGAGGGACGCAGGCCAGGCCCTGCTCGGAATCGGGATGGGCACGGGGGAGACCCGCGCCGTGGCGGCCGCCGACCGGGCAGTTTCCTCGCCGCTGCTCGAGACCTCCGTCGACGGCGCGCGCTCGATTCTCCTGTCGATCACGGGCGGCTCTGACATGAGCCTCATGGAGGTCTCCGAGGCTGCGAAGGTCGTCCAGGAGGCGGCGCATCCCGACGCCAACATCATCTTCGGGGCGAACATCGATGACACGCTCGCCGACCAGGTCTGGGTAACGGTGATCGCCACTCGGTTCGACGGCCGCGGCCGGCGAGCCGACGGGAGCGCCCGCGCCGGGCGCCGCCTGCCAGGTACCACGGCTGCGGCGGTCAGGCGCCCGGCGGACCGCCGGGCGGGCACGGCGCCCAGCTTCGAGTCGCGGCCTCGAGACCTGTCGATCGAGGTTCCGGAGTTCGTACCGGGGCGCTGAACCGACTTAGGCTGCCCCCATGACGACGCGCGGCGCGGTCGCGGCCGGCCATCCGCTGACGGCGGAGGCGGGGGCCACGATCCTGCGCGAGGGAGGCAACGCGGTCGACGCCGCGATCGCCGCTGCCTTGACCTCGTTCGTCGCCGAGAGCCCGCTCACCGGGTTGGGAGCGGGCGGCTTCATGCTCGTCCACACGCCCGAGGAGAACGTCCTGCTCGACTTCTTCGTCGCTGTCCCCGGGCGGGACGGGATCGAGCGCGGCTCCGAGGTCGTCCCTGTCCCCGTGTACTTCAGCGAGGACGTGCCGCAGATCTTCAACGTCGGAGCCGCGTCCTGTGGGGTGCCCGGGACGGCGGCCGGCCTCGCGGAGGCCCAGCGCAGCTTCGGATCGATGCCGCTCTCGGAGCTCGTCCAACCGGCGCTGCGCCATGCCCGCGAGGGGGTCAGCGTGAACGCCGAGCAGGCGTTCGTCTTCCAGATCCTCGAGCCGATCCTCGCCCGCGAGGTGGAGGGGGCCGCGGTCTACGCCCCTCAGGGCAAGCGACTCGTCGAGGGAGACGTGTTCCGCTTTCCCGACCTCGCCGATGCGCTCGAGCTCTACGGCGCCGAGGGGAAGGAGCCCTTCTACCGGGGAGAGATCGCGCGACGCGTCTCCGAGTGGGTCGTGGAGCGGGGGGGGACGCTGGGCACGGGAGACTTCGCCTCCTATGAGCCAATTCACCGCTATCCGGCACGGGGCCGATTCCGGGGACGCGACGTGCTCACGAACCCACCGCCGTCCTCGGGCGGCATCCTGATCGCGTTCGGGCTGGACCTCCTCGACCGCCTCGAGGCCGTCGGGGTCGAGGAGGTCCTCGCCGTGATGGAGGAGGCGCAGGCTGCAAGGACACAGGAGTTCCACGCGAGCCTCTATGAGGACGGCTTCCTCGAGCGCTTCCTCGACCGCGCGAGCCTCGATGCGGCGGCCGAGCGCGTGGCCGAGCGGCTCCCGCCGCCTGGCCGGGGCCGCGCCGGGCCCCGCGACCGCTTGGGGTCGACCACCCACATCACCGTCGTCGACGGCGACGGCCGCTGCGCCAGCGTCACCTGCTCGAACGGGACCGGCTCGGGGTTGATCGTGCCTGGCACCGGCGTGCACGTCAACAACATGTGCGGCGAAGAGGACCTGAACCCGTTCGGCTTCCACACCCTGCCCGCCGGGGTTCGGATGCCCTCGATGATGTCGCCCACCGTGATCCTCCAGCGGGGCGAGCTCGAGGCGGGCCTGGGCAGCGGTGGCTCGAACCGGATCCGGTCGGCGATCCTCCTCACGATCATCCGGATGGTGGTCGAGGGGATGGATGTGCAGGCGGCGGTCGAGGCGCCGCGCCTGCACTTCGAGGCCGGGGCCGTTCACGCCGAGCCCGGGATCGATCGGGAGGCCCTGGCGGCGCTGGAGGCGCGCGGCTATGAGGTCGGGCGCTGGGGAAAGCGCAACCTGTTCTTCGGGGGCGTCCATGCGGTCTCTCGCGACGTCGAGACCGGGGCGCTCAGCGGCGGGGCTGACCCCCGGCGAGGGGGGGCCGTCGCGGTCGTGTAGGTCGGCCTGAACGTCGTCGCGGCCGCGCCATCGGAAACTACGGCCCTGGGCCCGAGAGCGCCCGAGCCGGCTCGGACCGGAGAGTAACATCGCGTGGGTAGAGGACGCACAGAGGAGGTCAAGGTGGCCAAGGCCCTTCTGATCATCGACTTCCAGAACGACTTCACCTCCGGCGGGGCGCTCGAGGTTCCTGAGGGCGACGAGATCGCCGGCCCCGTGAAGAAGGTCGCGGCTGGCTTCGACCTGGTCTTCGCGACGCGCGACTGGCATCCGCCCGACCACGCCTCGTTCGAGGCCCAAGGGGGCCCCTGGCCCGTCCACTGCGTGCAAGGCACCCACGGCGCCGAGCTCCACCCGGCTCTCGAGGATGTGGAAATCGACGCGATGGTCGATGTCGGTCGGGAACGGGAGGATGAGGGTTACTCCGGCTTTGAGAAGTCGGACCTGGCCCGAATGCTGCGCGACCACGACGTCGACGAGGTGTACGTCTGCGGGCTAGCGACCGACTACTGCGTCAGGGCCTCGGCGATCGACGCCCGCCGCGAGGGCTTCGAGGTCACCGTGGTGAAGGACGCCGTTCGCGGCGTCGACGTCAACCCCGGCGACTCCGAGCGCGCCTTCGAAGACATGCGTCAGGCCGGCGCCAACGTCGCGACCTCGGATGAGGTGCTCGCCACCGCCGAAGCGGCGAGCTAGCCGACGATCACCTTTCCGTTCAACTTCGCACGCTCCGCGATCTCCCGCGAGCGGGCGACTGCGGCGACCAGAGCCCGCAGGGCGTTGCCGAGCATCTGCATCCGCTCTGGCTCCGAGCGCAGCTCGAGTAACGCCTGCTTGGTCTCCGCGGGCAGCTCCACCCGCGCCGCGATGCCGTAGGAGTTCTGCGCCTCGAGCTCGGCGGGGTCGGGGCGCTCACTCGAGACCCGCTCCAGCAGCTCGGCGAATGCCTCGCGCGCCGCCCTGCCCGCTTCCAGGTCGTCCTCGGAGGGCTCCTCCGTCGCCTCGATTGGCTCGACCTCCCCGGCCGGGTACTCGGCCTCGTCGAACCGCTCCAGCACCTTGAATGGCTGCCCGCCGGCAACGACGATGTTCATGCGGCCGTCCTCGAAGCGCTCCAAGACTTCGGTCACGCGTGCCGTGCATCCGATCCGGTGGGCGGTGCCCTCGTCGTCGCGAAACACGATCCCGAAGGGCTCCGCCGTCTCCACGCAGTGACCGATCATCCGCACGTAGCGCTCCTCGAAGATGTGAAGCGGAAGCTGCTCGCCCGGGAGGATGACCACCGGGAGCTCGAAGATCGGAAGCTCCACGCCCTGCTCCGCCATGCCTCAATTCTAGGTGCGCCGGGTCATGGGCTGGCCCGATCCCCGGCCGCCGGGCTGGGAGAATCGGTGAGTGGCCCGCGAGCGTGAGGAGTCGGGAGATACCTAGCCGGCTCGACCGAGCGGATGGAGCCCTACACCGGCTTCGTGATCGTCGCCGTGATCGCCTTCACGGCCCCGCTCGTCCGGGCCATGGCGCCCCAGATCCTCGTGCCGTCGATCGTGCTGGGGCTCGTCGGGGGGATCGTCGTCGGCCCGCACGGGATCGACATCGCCTCCTCGACCGAGCCTGTGGAGGTGTTCTCGACCGTTGGCCTCGCGTGCCTTTTGTTCCTAGCCGGTCGGGAGATTCAGGTCGAGCGCCTCAGAGGTGTGCTGCTCAGGAGCTCCGTCGCGGGCTTTGCGATCTCATTCGTGCTCGCGTTCGCGATCGGCACCCTCCTGCACGCGGTCGGCCTGGTGAAGACCCCGCTGCTGGTCGCGATAGTCCTGATCACGACCTCGCTGAGCACCATCGTGCCGCTGAAACACGCCCACGAACCGATGCGGACTGGGGCCAACAGGTGATCGCGGCCGCCGCGATCGCGGAGTTCGGAGCCGTCGTGTTGCTGTCGTTCTCCTATTCGGGCCAGCGGGAGGGCGCGGCGACGGAGATCCTCCACCTCAGCGTGTTCGTGTTGCTCGCGGGGCTCATCCTCCTCTCGCTCACGCGGACCTCACAGTTCCGGAGGATCACGGCGGCATCAAGCGACTCGAGGGAACGAGCGCGCAGATCCGAGTCAGGGGCGACTTCGCGTTGATCGCGGTGGTTGCCGGCGTCGCGAGCCAGCTCGGTCTCGAGACGATCCTCGCCGCCTTCACCGTCGGGGTGATCCGGGGCATGACCTCCTCACAAGACGAGCTCCATGAGGAGCGCTTGGATGCCGTGACGGTCGGTATCTTCATCCCGTTCTTCTTCGTAGGGAGCGGGCTTGACTTCGACATCGGGGCCCTGGTGGCGAGCGTCTCCGACTCATCCGGCTGCCGATCTTCCTAGCCGCGGTGCTGTTCGTACGCGCCGTCCCGGCGCTCGTCTGCCGCCGTCGCTTCGCCGCCCGGCGCACCGCGGCTGCGGGCTTGCTGCAGGCGACCTCGCTGTCGTTCATCGTCGTCGCCACCCAGATCGGACTGCGTCTGAACGCCATGCTTCCGGCGACGGCGACCGCCCTGGTCGGGGCTGGGCTGCTCACGGTCGTGATCTTCCCCGCGCTCGCCTTCTCCCTGATCGGGGAGAGGCAGCCGAGCGTGGCGCCGGACGTGGTCTCGCCATGAAACGTCGGGGATGCGCTCGGCGACTTAGAGCGGGTTAACCTCGCGACGCCAACCTCCGGAACGTGGTCCTCCTTATCATCTTTGCGCTGATCGCGGGTGCCGGCACGGCGCTTTCACCGTGTGTGCTTCCAGTCCTGCCCGCGGTGCTGTCGGCCGGAGTGACGGGCGGCAGCCGTCGGCCGCTAGGAGTCGTCGCCGGGCTCGCGATCTCGTTCGCGTTCGCCACCGTGGCGCTCGTGTACGTGATCGCCGCGCTCGGCCTCCCGAACGATCTCGCGAGGACGCTGGCCATCGCCACCCTGTTGGTCTTCGGCGCGCTCCTCCTCGTACGGCCGCTCGCCGACCGGCTCGAGGGCTGGATCTCCCGTGCTGTGCCCCGTCCCGGACGCTGGGCGGCCGAGGGCTTCGGCTCCGGATTCCTCGTCGGCGCCAGCCTGGGCCTCGTCTACGCGCCGTGCGCGGGGCCGATCCTGGCCGGAGTGATCACGGTCTCGGCGTCCCAGGACTTCACCTTCGGGCGGCTGGCCGTCGCGCTCGCCTACGCGCTGGGGTCGGCGGCGGTCCTTTACGTGCTGATCCTCGGCGGGCGCCGGGTCACGGGGCGCCTCAACGCCTATCGCGGTCGAGTCCAGGCCGCGATGGGCCTGGTGATGCTGGCGGTGGCTGGCCTGATGATCGCCAACCTCGACCTCAGGTTCGAGAGCTCGATCGCCCGCCACCTACCCTCCGCCCTCGTGGATCCAGCAAGCCGGGTCGAGGAGAGCTCGAGCATTGCGGATGATCTGAGCGGACTGCGTGGCGGCGGCCCGCCGGCGAGGGAAGGTGGCGCAGCGGAGGCGGCGGTCGGCAAGCGACTCCCGGTGCTGTTCCAGGCTCCGGCGTTCACCGGCACGCAGGACTGGTTCAACACGCCGGGTGGCCACTCGCTCAGCCTCGCCGACCTGCGCGGCCAGGTCGTGCTGGTGGACTTCTGGACGTACACCTGCATCAACTGCATCCGGACTCTGCCCTACATCGAGGCCTGGTATCGCAGGTATCATCCCGAGGGCTTCACGGTCGTCGGCGTCCACACTCCGGAATTCGCGTTCGAGAAGGAGGCGTCGAACGTCGAGCGGGCGGTCGGCGACTACGGGATCACTTATCCGGTCGCCCAGGACAACGACTACGCGACCTGGACCGCGTACCACAACCAGTACTGGCCGGCGGACTATCTGATCGACGCCGAGGGTCGGGTCCGCTTGACGCATTTCGGTGAGGGCGCCTACGCGGAGACGGAGCAGGCGATCCGCGCCCTCCTGGCCGAGGCCGGGCACGGGCGTCTGGGCCGGCGAGCGCACGCCCGTACGGCAAGGCCGGATCCACACTCGACGCCCGAGTCATACCTCGGCGCATCGAGAGCAGAGCGCTTCGCGAACGGCCCGATCCTGCCCGGCCGCCAGCGCTTTGGCGAGACCCCCCCGGAGCAGCTTGCTCCAGACGAGCTTGCCTATGGCGGTGAATGGCGGATCGGCCGCGAGGCAGCCACCGCCGTGCGCGGGGCGAGCCTCGAGCTCAACTTCCAAGCCCGGCGCGTCTTCTGCGTGCTCGGGTCACCGGGTGGGCCGCGCAGGATGAAGGTCTTCCTGGACGGCAGGCCGATTCCGGATGCCCTCGCGGGGACGGACGTCCGCGCGGGCGAGGCGACGATTGCCGAGCAACGGCTCTACCGGCTGATCGACCTGCGCAAGCCCGGGCGGCACGTGCTCACGCTACGTCCCGGCAGGGGAATCTCCGGCTACGCCTTCACGTTCGGCTAGCTCGGTGTGGCGAGCCCACGTCCAAGGGCTTGGCGCTCGACCCAGATCAACTTCCTTCAACTGACCCTCGCGCTCAGGACGAGGTTGTAGAAGATCGAGGGAGGCAGCCGCGGCTCGAGCAGCGCGGCGTCCAGCCGCTGGAGCGCGATGTAGGTGCGGAAGGCGAGCTCGCGCCACCGGCCGGGCACCTCATCCGGCTCGGCGGACCCTTCGAGCGTCCTCACCGTCCAGCCGTAGGCGTTCGCCACCAGCTCCTCGCCTCGGATCCGCACCCCGTCGAAGCCGGCCTGGGTGAGCAGCCCCGCGAGATGGCCAGGCGTGAACGCATGGACATCGACGTCCGGCTCGAGCTCGTGTCCGTCCCGGTCCTCCCTGGGCGAGGCCCGGCGGGCGGACGCGCCGAGGAGCAGCCGCCAGACGGGCGCCGCGACCCGGGCTCCGACCTTCGGGAGCACCGCGATCAGGTCGCCGTAGCGCGACGGCTCCCCGCAGAAGGCCAGCGAGCCCCGGGGGCGCAGCACCCGCCGCAGCTCCGCGAGCGCTACGTCGAGCCGGGGCAGGTGGTGGAGCACCGCGTGACCCAAGACGAGGTCGAAGCTCGCGTCCTCGAACGGCAGCTCCTCCGCGTCGCAGGCCTCCGTGTGCACGTCGAGGCCCAGAGCCGCGGCGCTTTTGGCGAGGTGGGCGAGCATCCCAGGCGAGATGTCCGTTGCGACGAGACGCTCCATCAGCCCGAGCTGCATCAGGTTGAGCCCGAAGTAGCCGGTCCCGGAACCGATCTCGAGAGCGTCGCCGAACGGCCTTGACGGCCAGCCGCCCAGCGCCTTCGCGAGCTTCCCCCGCACCTGCTCCCGTCCGACCGGCCCGAAGTCGATGCCCCACTTGAAGTCGTACTCCTCCGCCGCCGCATCGTGGTAGCGGGCGTTGGCGGCCTTGATCCGATCGGGCGTTCGGGGGGAGGCGGACATGCACGGGACAGTAGTCGGACTCACTGGCGCACGAAACCGCAGGACGGCAGTCGGACCACTGGCGCACGAAAGCGCCGTTCACCGCGAAATAGGCGGCCAAAGGCGGCTTCATCCCGAGCGGCAGACCGCGACGCTCGCGGGCGTTTGGGGGACTACGGTCCAGTTCCACGCTGTTCGTCCGGCGCTTTGTGCCTTGCACCACCTCCAG
>Ga0126312_10000912_pt1 | contig 18644 bp, 14 predicted proteins | sample Plot104A_FD_92537 | JGI IMG/M metagenome (GOLD analysis project Ga0126312, IMG submission 92537) | Serpentine soil microbial communities from UC McLaughlin Reserve, CA, USA - Plot104A | ecosystem: Environmental > Terrestrial > Soil > Grasslands | place: USA: UC McLaughlin Reserve, Lake County... | reverse complement strand
GCTCAGTCGGGGGTCGATTCCTGATGACTCGTTTGGTCATTACCATTTTCAGAGGACGCGAGTGAATGGTAAAGGTACATGTCAAGGATGCGCGACATTCGCCGAGAGGAGTACATCGACTTCCTGCCTAGCGCTAGTTCGCTGAACTAGGGCAAACGACCCCCACAAGTGGGCGCACTCATCAGTGCCTGATGCACGACGGCATCAGGCACGTCTTGCGGTCGGTAGGTGGGTCCAACAATGTCACTGACTGTCTTTCTGGTGTTCGGGGTGCGCCAGTACGGAGGAGCAGCAGACTCCCCTGCTGTAGAAAACGGAGGCAAAGGTGCCCATCATTTCGACGCCCCAGGATTTCAACGAGGAGGAGCTCTACGTCGATCTTCAGCCGACGTTCGGGCACCCGCTGTTCCTCAAGTGTGAAGGCTTCAACTTCGCTGGGTCGATCAAGCTGAAAGCCGCGACCGAGATGGTGGAGGCGGCCGAGCGGGACGGAGTCCTGACGCCCCAGTCGGTCCTGGTCGAGTCCTCGTCAGGGAATCTGGGCGTTGCGCTGAGCATGATCGCAGCGAGCAAAGGCTACCGGTTCCTATGCGTCACTGACTCTCGCTGCAACCTGTCGACCAAAGGACTGATGCAGGCGTTCGGTAGTCACGTCCACGTCATTACAGAGCCGGATGCCGCCAGCGGTTTCCTTGGCGCGCGGATCAGCTACGTCCGAGCGCTGTGCGCATCCGACGACCGATACGTATGGCTGAACCAGTACTGCAATCCGCAGAACTGGAAGGCGCACTACCGCATAACGGCGCCGGCGATCGCCCGCCAGTTTCCGCAGCTCGACTTGCTGTTCGTTGGTGCCGGGACGTGCGGGACCCTGATGGGCTGCGCACGGTACTTCCGGGAATGGGACCGGCCGGTCCGGGTCGTAGCAGTGGACAGCGTGGGCTCGGTGACCTTTGGCGGTGCCCCGGGACGCCGGATGATTCCAGGGCTTGGCACGAGCGTCAGTCCCCCCATGCTCGACGAGTCCTACGTGGACGACGTCGTGCGTGTCGAGGAGGCGGACACTATCCGTGCCTGCCATCGATTGGCAGGCCGGGGATTCCTCTTCGGCGGCTCCACGGGCACAGTGGTCAGCGGCGCGTTGGGCTGGTTGTCCGTCAATGGCAGGGAAGACCTTACCGCGGTCGCTATCGCTCCAGACTTCGGCGAGCGCTATCTCGACACCGTCTACCACGCTAACTGGGTGCACGATCTGTACGGCGAGGATGTGCTCCGCTCCGATGAGCTGAGCACCGCCTCGGGATCCGCCCGAACCGCCCACCGAAACGGCCAGCTTCCACGCTGATGACATGACTTGCCGAGCAGTCTCGAAGTCGTCGAGTCCTTGTTCAAGGATGCTTACATGACCCAAGAAGCTCTAGGTGCCTTGACAGCCGGCCTAACTGATTCGCCCACTACGACACAGGGCGTGGCCACTTGCTCGGAGTCGCGCACCGAGAGCACCTTCGCCGAGATCTTGGCTGACGTCGTGCGTGTAGAGCGGGTGTCGGTCGACAGCAACTTCTTCGACGATCTGGGTGCGGACTCGATGGTGATGGCCCAGTTCTGCGCCCGGGTCAGAAAGCGGCCAGACCTGCCGTCGGTATCGATCAAGGACGTTTACCAACACCGCACGATCAGAAGCCTGGCCGCGGCACTGGCGGATACCGCACCTGTTCCTCTCGAGCGGGTCCTCGCCGACGTGCTCACTGATGTCGTGCGCGCAGAGCGGGTGTCGATCGACGACAATTTCTTCGACGACCTGGGCGCGGACTCGATGGTGATGGCCCAGTTCTGCGCCCGGATCAGAAAGCGGCCAGACCTGCCATCGGTATCGATCAAGGACGTTTACCAACACCCCACGATCAGAAGCCTGGCCACGGCACTGGCGGAGGCGACGCCTGTTCCTGTCGAGTCGCCGGCTCCGACCTCTGTCGAGGTGGCGGGACCGGCGGGAACGCCGCACTTCGTCCTCTGTGGGGCCCTTCAGCTCCTGATCTTCCTCGCATATTCTTACCTCGCCGCGCTGGTCATCGCCCAAGGCTACGAGTGGATTTCGGCGGGCTCAGGTGTGCTTGACATCTATCTCCGGTCGGTCGTCTCCGGCTTCGCGGTGTTCCTCTTCCTCTTCACCGTCCCGATCCTGGCGAAGTGGATTCTCATCGGTCGATGGAAGCCCCAGCAGATCCGCATCTGGAGCCTGGCGTACGTGCGCTTCTGGGTTGTCAAGACTCTGGTCCGGCGGAACCCAATTGCCCTGTTCACCGGTTCGCCGCTGTTCACGCTCTACCTGCGGGCACTGGGCGCGAAGGTCGGGCGCGGCGTTGTGATCTTCTCGACGCACATGCCTATCTGCACCGACCTGCTGACCATCGGCGATGGCACGGTCATTCGCAAGGACGCCTTCGTCAACGGTTATCGAGCACATGCCGGATTTATCCACGTGGGCCCAATCACCATTGGGAAAAACGCGGTGATTAGCGAGGCGACGGTTATCGACATCGAGACCTCGATGGGCGACGGGAGCCAGCTCGGCCACGCTTCCTCGCTGCATCCCGGGCAGGCCGTGCCCGACGGCCAGCACTGGCACGGGACACCGGGGCAGCAGACCTTGGACGAGTTCCTAGCGGTCGATCCGGCTCCGTGCAGCGCCTTACGGAGGGCCGCCTACGCCATCCTGCAACTGCTGACCCTGCTCCTGGTATACCTCCCGCTGGGAATCGGCGGCGTCATGATGTTGCTGGCCGCAGTCCCCAGACTGAGCGAGCTAATGGGCGAGGGGACAGCTGCTTTCACCAGCTGGACGTTCTATCGCGACGCCCTGGCTGTCTCCTTTGTGCTGTACTTCGGCACGGTGATCGCTGGCATTCTCATCGTGATGACCGTCCCACACCTGCTCAACCTCGCGATAACCCCCGACAAGGTTTACCGACTGTACGGCTTCCACTACGGGGTCCACCGGTGGATCGTGCGCTTCTCCAATGCCAAGTTCTTGAGCAATCTCGTCGGCGACACCTCGTGGATCGTGTACTACCTGCGTGGCATCGGGTACGACCTCGGGAAGATCGTACAGACGGGGGCGAATTTCGGCGGCAATGTCAAGCACGAGAGCCCGTACCTCAGCTCCATCGGCAGCGGAACGATGGTCGCCGACGCGCTGTCGATGTTGAACGCTCAATTCTCGAGCACATCTTTCCGACTCTCGAGAGCCGCCATAGGGGCACGGAATTTCCTCGGGAACGGCATCGCCTACCCGTCGCAAGGCAGGACCGGCGACAACTGCCTACTCGCGACCAAGGTCATGGTGCCCATCAGCGGGCCGATCCGGGAGAATGTCGGGCTGCTGGGCTCTCCGCCCTTCGAGATCCCGCGGTCGGTCGAGCGTGACAGCACTTTCGACCACCTGAGGACGGGTGACGAGTTCGGCCGCCGCCTCGCCGCCAAGAACAGGCACAACCTCGTCAGCATCGTGTGGTGCCTGTTCGCGCGGTGGATGTTCGTCTTCCTGCTCACTGTGCTGATGGGCATCGCCGGGGACCTCTACGCCTCCATGGGGGCGGCGGCGATCGCGTCCGAACTCGTGCTCTCCACGGTATTCGGTGTCGCCTACTGGGTCCTGGTCGAACGGATCGTGACCGGATTCAAGCCCCTGCCCGTGCTGTTCTGCTCGCTCTACCAGCCCGCGATGTGGCGCCATGAACGGTACTGGAAGGTGCCATCAACCGCGATTCTCACAGTTTTCGCCGGCACGCCGTTCATCAACGTGGTCCTGCGGGGACTTGGCACCCGGGTCGGCCGCCGGGTTTTCAACGACGGCTGCGGTATCCCGGAGCGGTCGCTGGTGACTATCGGCGACGACTGCGTACTCAACGAAATGAGCACGATCCAGTGCCACTCGCAAGAGGACGCCACCTTCAAGACGGATTACTCCACCCTCGGCTCCGACGTCACCCTCGGGACGAATTCGCACGTCCACTATGGCGTGACCATCGGCGATGGCGCCGAGCTCACCACCGACTGCTTCCTGATCAAGGGCGAGCAGGTCCCGGCCGGCGCCCGGTGGGGCGGAAACCCGGCCCGGGAGCTGCAGTCCCCGGCCGCGCTCACGGTTCGGCAACGCCGCGACGAGGTTGATGCAGTTGCTGGCGGCTCCGAGGAGGCTGACGGCGAGAGGGTCGACGCAGTTGCAGTCACCGAGAAGACAGACATAACTCCCACCGGCCCAGACGATGCCGCCACGGTAGAGACAGCCCCCGTGGGTGCGGTACTCAGCGGAGGTCTGCACCCTGCTCAACTGCCGGAGCAGGAGGTTCATGGACCTGTGCCGGTTCAGAATCCTGCGGATAAGAAACGCTTCGGATCTCTGGCCCTAGCCGCCACCACCTTGGCCGCGCTGCTTCTCGGCGCGTTGTTCTTTCGCGAATCAAGATGGGGGCGGCGTGACGGCGCAACCCGTCGTTACGGTGACGGCGACCGTGACAATGCCGATGGGCACGTCGCCGAGTGGGCGCTCAGATGAATCGACGGATACCGGAAGAAACGAGTCGACCATCCAGCTGGAGGACTTGGCCGCATCGGCCTGGCCCTTCGAAGCCATTCGAATCCAAGGTACGTACCGCGCTGGGACAGGCACCTTTCTGCGGGTGCAGCGCTGGGAGGGAGGCAAGTGGCTGGATTTCCCGTTACCCACGAAGACCGACCAGTCGGGCCAGTTCATGACCCAGGCTGAGTTCGGGCAGCCGGGTCGTTACCGGCTTCGCGTGCGGGACCCGACTCCGGCGTGACGTCCAAACCCTTTGTGGTGGTGATCGAGGGCTGAGCACGCGGCTGGGACGACGTACTGGCAGCACGAGGCAGCCCTATCCAACGGTGATATGAGGAACGGATTGATGGAAGTTCAGTTGCAGGCCGACCGGGAATTCTGGCGTGCTGCGCTCGTGGCGGGTGGATTCACCGCTATCCCACGCTGGACCCTTGATCCGTTGGCTGGCACAGCCGAGCACGAAGCGAATATCCCTGACGGCCTCGTCGCGACGTTGCGCCGGCTGGCCGACGAGCTGGCCGTCCCCCTCAGTTCAGTGCTGTTGGCTGCGCACGCCAAGGTTCTCGCCGCACTGTCCGGGGAAGGTGAAGTCGCGACGGGCTACGTCGGCCCGCAAGGCGGCCAACCACTGCTCTGCCGGATCACGACCGAACCCAACTCATGGCGGACGTTGCTTTTGGCCACTCATCGAGCCGAGTCAGAACTGCTGGCGCACAGTGACTTCCCGGTCGATGTTCTCAGGCGCGACCTGGGCCTCACGGAACCGTCCTTCGAGACAGTGCTCGATCCGACCGGCAACGACGGAACTCTTTCCGAGGACACGGTGCTGTGGGTGGGCACCTCGAGCAACGACGACCGGCTCGCCCTGAGACTGCGGTACGGAACCGACGTGCTCGATGCAGACTCCGCCGCCAGGATCGCCGGGTATCACCTCACAGCGCTGGAGCTGATGGCTGCCGATCTGGATGCCGAGCACCGACGGCAGAGTCTGCTCTCCGCGAGTGAACTGTGCTTCCAGCTCGAAGGACTCGCCGGACCGAAGCGGGACCTACCGGACTGCCGGTTCCACGAGCTGTTCGAGCGGCAGGTGGAGGCTCACCCTGAGACTGTCGCAGCCGTGCATGGTGCTCAGCAGCTGACCTACCGGGAACTCAACGGCCGTGCCAACCGATTAGGTCGAGCCCTGTTGGCGCAAGGACTGCGGCGCGAAGGCGTTGTCGCGGTGGTGACGGAGCGCAATCTGGATTGGCTGATCGCCGTCCTCGCGGTGTTCAAGGCCGGTGGCGTGTACCTGCCGATCGAGCCGCACTTCCCGGCCGATCGCATCGCGACCATGCTTTCCCGTGCCGACTGCAGGCTCGTACTGACTGAACCCGGCAGCACAACCACGCTGGATCCAGCCCTCGACTCCGTACCCGAGGTACGAAAGCTACACATCGACGACGGATACAGCGACGGCCATGCCGACGGCGATTTGGGTGTCCGCGTAGGGCCGGATCAGCTCGCGTACATCTACTTTACTTCTGGCTCGACCGGTGAGCCGAAGGGTGCGATGTGCGAGCATGCCGGCCTGCTCAACCACCTGTTCGCCAAGATCGACGACCTGGGGATCGGCGCAGATCAGGTGGTGGCCCAGACCGCACCGCAGTGCTTCGACATCTCGCTGTGGCAGCTGGTTTCCGCACTGCTGGTCGGCGGCCGGACATTGCTAGTTGAGCAGGAGGTGATCCTGGACGTCCCGAGGTTCGTTGAGACGATCGTCGGCGGACGGGTCGCGGTCCTACAGGTCGTTCCCTCGTACCTCGAGGTCGTCTTGGCCTCCCTGGACCGCAACCCTCGGCCGTTACCTGACCTCCGCTGCGTTTCAGTTACCGGCGAGGCGCTGAAGAGAGAGCTGGCCCAACGCTGGTTCGCGTCACAGCCCGGGATCAAACTCGTTAACGCGTACGGACTGACCGAGACATCGGACGATACCAACCACGAGGTCATGGACAGGGTCCCCGACTCCGACCGGATCCCACTCGGTCGCCCCATCAACAACGTGGCCATCCATGTCGTCGACGAGCACTTGGCATTGGTGCCACTCGGCGCGCCGGGTGAGATCGTCTTCTCCGGGGTCTGCGTCGGCCGCGGATATATCAACGACCCCGAACGCACCCAGGCGGCGTTCCTGGCTGACCCCGACCGCCCCGACCGGCGCCGGTACCGAAGCGGCGACCGCGGCCGCTGGCGGCCCGACGGCAAGCTAGAATTTCTTGGCCGTCGGGACTCCCAACTGAAGATCCGCGGTTTCCGGATCGAGATCGGCGAGATCGAGAACACGCTGCTGCGTATGCCCGGTGTCCGCGACGGCGCGGTGGTAGTCGCCGAGAGCGCCGACCAGAGCAAACACCTGGTGGCCTTCTACAGCGGGCCGCGACAGCTCGACGACGGCTGGCTGCGGAAACGGCTGGGCGAGTCGCTTCCGGAATACATGATCCCGTCGGCATTTCACTGGCGCGAGCGCCTGCCGTTGACGGCCAACGGCAAGACGGACAGGAAGACGCTGACCGCTCTTGCCGCCCAACTCGCCGCGGTGGAGGACCGCTACGACGCGCCCGCGACATCGACCGAACGGCACTTGGCTGCCGCTTGGGCCACGGTGCTCGGCATCCCACCGGAGCAGATAAGCCGCGGCGACCACTTCTTCGACCGGGGTGGCACGTCACTGTCAGCGGTGAAGCTCGCGATAACCCTCGACCGGGCGGTGTCCCTCAAGGAGCTCACCCGGCATCCGATCCTCGCTGACCTGGCGGCTGTCATGGAGGGCAGATCCGACGGGCAGTCCGAACTGCTGCAGGCACTGTCGGGATCGAATGGCGGGCAGACCGGCGCCCTCGTGTGCTTTCCGTACGCCGGCGGCAACGCTGTGAACTTCCAACCAATGGCGAGAGTGCTGCACGACAGCGGTCTCACTGTGTATGCCGTCGAGCTACCGGGTCATGACGTCGGCGCCACCAGCGAGTCGTTCGCACCGCTGGACCAAGTGGTTGACCGGGTGGTCGCCGAGATCTCCGCGCGCGGTCTGACGGACGTCCTGCTCTGGGGCCACTCCTCCGGCGCTGCCCTCGCCGTCGAGACGGCCCGGCGCCTGCAGCGGGCCGGAACCACGGTCTCAGGGGTATTCCTCGGCGCGCAGCTGCTCGGTAGCGCGGTGTGCCGGCGCGCCGCCGTCACGGAGCTCAGCGACCGCAGCAACGCCGAGATCTCCGCGCGGCTCGGCGCCGACGGCGGCTACACCCAGCTCGGTGAGCTGGACGCAGAACGTGCCGAGCATGTCGGTGCCGCGTACCGCCACGACTGCATATCTGCGCACCGCTATTTCGCCGAGGTCATGGACAACCCCCCGCAGGAACGGCTGTCCGCTCCGGTCACCGTGGTGGTCGCTGCAGATGACTCTGCCACGGCGGAGTTTCCGGCACGCCACCGCGACTGGGAGCTGCTGGCCGAACACGTCGAGCTGTACGAGCTGATCGACGGCGGTCACTACTTCCCGCGGACCCGTCCCGTCGAGGCCGGGCAGGCCGTCCTGCAGTCCGTCCGTATGTTGGCTTCCCCATGACTAGCACACAGAAAGGAGCTGAGATGTCGTCGTCACCGCAGGTGTCACTGCTCGACGTGGACCTGGAGCCTGGCAAGCCTCCGATGCTCCGGGCCGAGGCCACCGGCGACGCCCCCGGCTGGGCGGCCGAGCATAGGGACGGGTTGCGCGCCGTCGTGGCGGAGCACGGCGCGGTTCTGGTCCGTGGCCTCGGGCTGGGCAGCGCAGCCGAGATCAGCGAAGTCTTCCAGGGGCTGGCAACAACACTGATGTCGGAGAAGGAGGCCTTCGCTGCCCGGCGGGTTTACGCCGACGGGGTGTACTCCTCGGCGACCTGGCCGGCAAACCAAGCGATGTGCATGCACCACGAGCTGAGCTACCGGCTCGAGGTCCCCAGCTTGCTGCTGTTCGCCTGCCTCAGCGCTCCCACCGGCGGCGGTGCCACCGCGGTGTCCGACTCGCCGACCGTGCTGGACGCGCTGCCCAAGGACCTGACCGAACGGTTCGAGCGGGACGGCTGGCTGCTCGCCCGCAGCTACAACGACGAGATCGGGGCCACCCTGGCGGAAGCGTTCGGGACCGAAGACCGCGGCGCCATCGAAAGCTACTGCAATACCAACGCGATCGAGTTTGCGTGGCAACCCGACGGCGGACTACGGACCCGGCAACGGCGGAGGGCCGTGGTGCGGCACCCGATGACCGGTCAGCGCTGCTTCTTCAATCAGGTCGCATTTCTGAACGAGTGGACAATCGCCGCCGAGATCCGCGAGTACCTGGTGGACGTATACGGTGCCGACGGCCTGCCGTTCAACACCAGGTTCGGCACCGGCCAGCCGCTCACTGAGGAGATGGTGGAACAGATCAACGCGGTGTACGAGGACAGAACCGTGCGGCAGTCCTGGCAGGCAGGTGACCTGATGCTGGTCGACAACATCCGCACTGCGCACAGCAGGGAGGCCTACGAGGGGCCGCGCGAGATCCTCGTCGGTATGGCCGACCCGGTACGACTTTCCGACGCGTCACCAACCGATGAGGTGATGGCGGGATGACCACTATGCGTTCCGCTGCGACATCGCGGGAGTGGGCCGAGCGACCACCTGTGCCACGGTTCGCGGTGATCTCCGGCGCCCAGGTCCAGCGCGTGCTGGAGGGCCGCGAGAAGGAGATCGTGGAGTTGGTCGAGACCACGTACCGGCTGCACGGCGCCGGAGCATCAGTGAACCCGCCGTCATACTTCCTGCGATTCCCCGATCGCCCTGCGGCCCGGATCATCGCGCTGCCGGCCTCCATCGGCGGGCAGATGCGTGTGGACGGCCTCAAGTGGATTTCCAGTTTCCCGGAGAACGTGGCCGCCGGCGTCCCGAGGGCATCTGGAGTGCTGATCCTCAACGACCCCGACACCGGGTACCCGTTCGCCTGCCTGGAGGCATCGATCGTCAGTGCCACCAGAACGGCCGCATCGGCGGTATTAGCCGCTGACCGGCTCAGCGGGGACCGCGGCCGACCGGCCCGTGTGGGGTTCGTCGGGGTGGGCCTGATAGCGCGCTACATCCACACGTTCCTGGCTGGCACCGGTTGGTCGTTCGACGAGATAGGCATGCACGACCTGTCCGCAGCCAGCGCCGCGGGCTTCCGCGGCTATCTTGAACAGTCGGGCACCGCCGGCCGGATCACCGTGCACGACAGCGCCGAAAGGTTGATCCGTTCCAGCGACCTGATCGTCTTCGCCACCGTCGCCGCTCAGCCACATGTCACGGACCTGTCATGGTTTGAACACAATCCGTTGGTTTTGCACGTGTCGCTGCGCGACCTCGCGCCAGAGATTCTGCTCGCCTCGACCAACGTCGTCGACGACATAGAGCACTGCCTGAAGGCCAACACGTCACCGCATCTGGCCGAGCAGCTCACGGGCAACCGGGACTTCCTGCTCGGCACGTTGGACGACGTGATGGCCGAACGGGTGACCGTGCCGGCGGATCGGCCGTTGGTCTTCTCACCCTTCGGCCTCGGAGTGCTTGACCTGGTGGTCGGTAAGTACGTCTACGACAGGGTGGTTTCATCCGGCGACTTGCACGTCATCGACGACTTCTTCCATGAGCTGCGCCGGTACGGCTGAGCAGAAGCGCTGTTGCCGAGACGAGGCAAAGGTGCAGGCACTTCACCCTTGGTCGGCATCATGCTGGGGATGATCCTCCCGGCTGACGTGGAGAGCGAGGAGTGCTTCGGCGAGGGACCCGGCGGGGTCCTCTTCCCGGAGGAGAAGGAGATCATTGCTCAGGCCGTAGCGGCACGACGGCGTGAGTTCGCCGCGGTGAGGAGCTGTGCGCGAGCATGCCTGGGGCGGCTGGGTTACGCGCCGGCTCCGATTCTGCCTGGCGTCGGCGGTGCACCGACGTGGCCGGCCGGGGTGCTGGGCAGCATGACTCACTGCGCCGGTTATGCCGCCGCCGCAGTCGGTCTCGTCTCACGGGTATCCGCCATCGGCATCGACGCCGAGCCGGACGCACCGCTTCCCGATGGCGTCCTGGACCTTGTAGCGACACCTGCTGAGCGGGATCGCCTTGCCATGACTCAGCTGGAGCGTGACAGCCCGAGCTGGGACCGGTTGCTGTTCAGCGCCAAGGAGGCACTGTACAAAGCATGGTTCCCTCTAGTCGGGGAGTGGCTCGACGCCCAGGAAGCCGAGATCGCCTTCGACCCGAAGGACGGGACCTTCGCGGCCGTGCTGTCACGCGATGGTCTGATAGTCAAGGGCCGCCAGGTCCGCTGCCTTCACGGACGCTGGATCCGGCAGCAAGGGATCTTTGTGACTGCTGTCGTCGTGGGCTCAGCGTGAACCGCTGCCTCGGGCCAGTGGGCGGGGGTGGAGCCTGCCGGCCCCAGCGCTGAGGAACCGAGCCCGAGCGCTCCGGGAGCAGCCGGGCCGTTGAGTCAGCGCAGTTGGTCAGTGGATGTGGCGAAGTGGGCGACCGTGCCGGCAATTGCCCGCAGGTAGTGATCGAGCACATCCCGGTTGACGTTGTCGATGCGGTCACAAGCCTCGTGGAAGCAGCGGTCATAGACTTCGCCGGCCTGTCCCCCCCATGCTGTTGCCTGGCTGCGCGTCTTCTCCTCTTCGTCACCGTTCTCAGCTCCGCCTACCGGGATGCCAGCCTCGATGAACGGTGCTTCGTCGTCACCGACGAACTCGATGATCTCCGGGTTGGTCACGCCGGTCTTTGCCAGCTGGTCGGCGAGCACCCCCGCGATCGTGGCCGACCCCGGAGGGCCTGCTTCCTCTTCGTCGCTGCCTTTGCCGCCCTGGACGAGGTAACCGCCGTTGGGGGAGGCTACCATGTCCACGTTCAGATACAGTTTGATCTTGTTGCGGTCGTCGGCGGACAGGCCCTCCACGTAGCCGGTTGAGCCCTGGCCGTCGTCCTCCTCATGGCCGAAGAACGCGAATCGCACCGTGTTCTGTACCGACGGGTCGGAGCGGAGCTGGGTGGCGATCTCCAGCAGGGTTGCCACGCCGGAGCCGTCATCGACGATGCCCGGGCCGTCGGTGACCGAGTCGAGGTGGGCCCCGATCATCACGACTTGGCCGGGGTCTCCGGTGCGGGTTTGCGCGATGACGTTGCGCCCGGAGCCGCTCGCGCCATCGCCGTCCTCTCCGGACACATCATAGGTGGGGGTGCTAGCCTCGAACCCCGCGTCGCGCAGCACACCGACTACGTACTCAACGCTGGCGTCGTAGCCAGGGGTCCCGGCCGCCCGGTTGCCGCCGTGCTCGTCGGCGATTTTCTGCAATGCCCGAAGGTGCTTTAGAGCCCTGGCATCGCTCACCTGACCGGACAGTTGCTGCACCGAAGGCCGGTCAGGCGCGGTGACCTTGGATCTCGGCGACGACTGCGACGTGGTGGCCTTCGAGTTCGGCGGCGACTGCGAAGCGGTGTCGGAGCCCGGTAGCGACTGCGGAGCGGTGGGCGGCGATTCAACTGCTACAGAACCGCAGGCCACGGTCGCAAGAGTGACCGAAATCCACACGCATGCGAGTCTGATAGGCGACGCCATCAGCCCCACGGTCGAATTCAACACGAGCACCTCCGTAGCGTTGCCTGCTTGAGCATGTGACGAGTCGGGGCACCGGCCGCCACCGTCACAGGGCTCAGCCGAGCCTGCGCTTGAGGCTGCGTCGGGCGCCGCTTATATCCTGACTAACCCTGGCGTTCGTTGTGAAGTTCTCTTTTCTGTGACCGGCGATCATGGTTTGCCTGAGTGCTCCGGCCAGCGTGTACGCCAGCTGCACGATCAGCGACGAAGTCCCACAGACCATCAGATCGAGACTGCCGCCACCCACCGCGAGGCAAAGCTGCCACTTGGTCCGCGAATGGCCGACCACCGCTCCGACTCCTGCGCAAGACCGGTGAGCGGAAGCGGACGATGGGCACGCAGAAATCTCTCGCCCGTGGGAGCTTCGTTCCGGGCCTGACCGCACCCCGCTAGAGTGCGATCGTGGTCTTCCCCACCGGCGCCCAATACGAGATCCGCTCGGAGGACTGCGCAGTCGTGATCACGGAGTTGGGTGCCACCCTGCGAAGCGTGCAGATCGGCGGCCGCGACATCGTCCACGGCTTTTCAGCTGACAAGTCCCCCAGCGGCGGCCGCGGACAGCAGCTTCTGCCGTGGCCGAACCGGATCCGGGATGGTAGCTATGAGTTCGACGGAAAGCCGCAGCAGCTGGCCTTAACCGAGCCCGCGCGCCACAACGCCACCCACGGCCTCGCTCGTTACGTGCCCTGGCGCCTGCTGGACCACCAAGACGACGCCGTGACCTTGCAGCTGGTGATCTATCCCCAACCCGGGTGGCCGGGAACACTGCAGGCTCAGGTCACTTATCGCGTCGATGCCGGGGGTGTCACCGTCGAGGTGGAGGCAGTCAATCTCGGCGACAACGCCATCCCGTTCGGTTACGGCGCCCACCCGTACCTGACCGTCGGTGAACGAGTGGTGGATGAGGTCCTCCTCGAGGTGCCGGCGGACCGCTATCTGTTGGTTGACGACCGGCTGCTTCCGACTGAGCTGCAATCGGTGAACGGAACCGAGCTTGACTGGCGCACGGCACGCCGCATTGACGATGCGATCCTCGACACCGCGTTCACCGATTTGAGCCGGGGAGCAGACGGTCGTTGGGAGGTGAGCGTCCGGCTGGACGACCGCTGCACCTACGTGTGGGGTGACGAGCAGATGCGGTGGACCCAAATCTTCACCGGCGGCCCTCATCGCAACATCTCAGTCGCGGTCGAGCCGATGACCTGTGGACCCGATGCGTTCAATCCTGGCCCCACGCACGACGACCTGCTGGTGCTCCAGCCCGATGAAACTCTCAGCCTGACCTGGGGGATCGGTACCAGATAGTCGCTCAAAACGGCCACCGCCGCGGCCCAACACGTAACCGAATCTCAACACGAAGTCCCGACATTCTCAACCGGGGTCGTCTAGCCTCGGCCCATGGACGATTCGGCGACCGCCGCGTCTTCGCCAGTCGCCACTCATATCGGTGGGCCGCTGGTGGTGTTGACCGACGTCGAGAAATACTTCGGTGATCATCACGCCCTGCAGAAGATCAACCTGACCGTACACTCCGGTGAGGTCGTTGTGGTGCTCGGGCCTTCGGGCTCCGGCAAATCCACCCTGTGCCGAGCCATCAACCGGCTCGAGACCATACAATCCGGAACGATCACCGTGGACGGCAAGGAGTTGCCCGAGGAAGGGAAGGCACTCGCCAGTCTTCGCGCTGATGTAGGAATGGTCTTTCAATCGTTCAATCTCTTCTCTCACAAGACCGTCCTGCAGAACGTGACCCTCGGTCCGATGAAGGTGCGCAAACTGTCGTCCGCCGAGGCTCGAAAGCGAGGGCTGGAATTACTGACTCGCGTCGGCGTGGAGTCTCAGGCCGACAAATACCCTGCTCAGCTCTCCGGCGGGCAACAGCAACGGGTCGCCATCGCTCGAGCGCTGGCGATGGAACCAAAAGTGATCTTGTTCGACGAGCCGACGTCAGCATTGGACCCGGAGATGGTCAACGAGGTGTTGGACGTGATGATCACGCTGGCTCGTCAAGGAATGACCATGATCGTCGTGACACACGAGATGGGATTCGCTCGCAAGGCGGCCAACCGGGTCGTCTTCATGGACGAAGGACAGATCGTCGAGGAGGCAGCTCCGAACGCCTTCTTCACGAATGCGCAGACCTCGCGCGCAAAGGACTTCCTGAGCAAGATCTTGCCGCACTAGCGCTCACCAGGACGCTGGTCCAAATCGGCCGCACGGCCGGAATCTATCGGAGGTAGCAGTGAACATCGGTACTCGATCTCTCGCCGTGGTCGTCGGTGCGGCCGTGGCGCTTGTGACCGCCGGATGCGGGGGCGACTCCGGCGGTGGCGCGGGCGGCTCGGCCGAGAACCAGAGCATCACCATCGGCATCAAGTACGACCAGCCGGGTCTGGGCCAAAAGGAGGGAGATACCTTCAAGGGCCTTGACGTGGACGTCGCCAAGTACGTGGCCAAAGAGCTGGGATACGAAGGCGACAAGGTGGTCTTCAAGGAGACCCCGTCTGCACAACGGGAAACAGCGATTCAGGGCGGCCAGGTCTCGCTGATCTTCGCTACCTACTCGATCACCGACGAACGAAAGCAGAAGGTCTCCTTCGCCGGGCCTTACTTCGTTGCGGGACAGGACCTTCTGGTCCGCTCCGACAACACAGACATCACTGGTCCGGACACCATGAACGGCAAGACCCTGTGCTCAGTGACCGGCTCCACCCCGGCGGAGAACATCAAGAAGAAGTACGCAACCTCAGTGAAGCTGTTCGAGCAGGACACCTACAGCAAGTGCGTGGAGGCGCTCGTCGGCGGCAGCGTCGACGCTGTCACGACAGACAACGTCATTCTCGCGGGCTTCGCCGCCCAGCCGCAGTACGAGGGCAAGCTCAAGGTTGTCGGTAAGCCGTTCTCGACCGAGAAGTACGGCGTCGGCTTGAAGAAGGGCGACACCGCGACGTGCGAGAAGGTGAACGCCGCCCTACAGAAGATGGTCTCCGACGGCTCCTGGCAGAAGGCCATTGATGACAACGTCGGTCCCTCTGGTTTCAAAGTGGACACCAAGACCAACCCGCCGAAGCCTGAGCCCTGCTCATAACGGCCAGGGCGTCCTTTCTCCCGTTGGGAGGTGAGTGGTTGTGATCGAAGGTCTCCGTGAGCTGCTGGCGGAGTACGACGTCCTCGGGGCGTTTTGGATGACGATCAAGCTCACGGTTGTCGCAGCGATTGGCGCTCTGCTGATCGGCACCGTGGTCGCGATCATGCGGGTGTCACCGATCAATGTCTTGCGGGCGGCGGGCACCGCCTATGTCACGCTGGTCCGCAACACTCCGCTCACCTTGATCGTTTTCTTCTGCGCCTTCGGCCTATACATCACTCTCGGGTACCGGCTGGGCCCGGAGGATTCGCCGATCGATGTGCAGAACTTCCGTTGGGGAGTCTTGGGGCTGGCGATCTATCACGCCGCGTTCGTCGCCGAGGCTCTGCGCAGCGGCGTCAACACGGTGCCCCAAGGCCAGGCGGAGGCAGCCCGCGCCATCGGTCTGGGCTTCGGCGCGAGCCTGACCAACGTTGTCCTACCGCAGGCATTCCGCGGCGCTATCGCCCCACTGGGCAATGTGCTCATCGCGTTGATCAAGAACACAACGGTGGTGGCCACTATCGGCGTGGCGGAGGCCTCGTACCTGATGAAGGGCATGATCGAGTTCCGAGCGGACCTGATCTATGTCATCTTCGCGATCATGGCTACTGGCTTCGTGGTCCTGACCTTGCCCATCGGCGTTCTGTTCACCAATCTGTCTCGGCGACTGGCGGTACGGCGATGAGCGCCGTGACGAGCATCCTGTTCGACGCGCCAGGCCCGAAGGCTCGGCTGCGACATTGGGTGCTGACGGTCGTCGGTGCCTTGGCCATCGCCGCACTGCTGCTGGTGTTGATTCGGGAACTCGCGGCGAAGGACCAGCTCAGCGCCGCAAAGTGGGAGCCATTTCTCGACCCCGTTACCTGGACCTCATACCTACTGCCGGGGCTGAAAGGCACGTTGATCGCCGCCTTCTACGCCGTCATTCTCGGCCTCGTGTTCGGTATCGCGCTCGGCATGGGACGGCTGTCCAACGTGCGACCGATACGAGGGGCGTGCGGAGTATTCGTCGAATTCTTCCGGGCAGTCCCCGTGCTGATGATGATGCTCTTCGCCTACTACCTATTCCTCTTCGGCTTTCAGATCAGTGGTGACAACCTCTCCCTCTACGGGGTGGTGGCGGGGCTCACCTTCTACAACGCCAGCGTCATCGCCGAACTGATCCGTTCGGGCGTCGGCTCGCTGCCCCAGGGTCAACGCGAAGCCGGGCTGGCCATCGGCCTGACACCGTTCAGCACGCTCTGGCACATCCTGCTACCCCAGGCCATCACCTTGATGCTGCCCTCGATTATCAGCCAGCTCGTGGTGATCCTGAAGGACTCGGCCCTTGGCTTCCTCATCCTCTACGAGGAACTGATTCGGAGTGGGCAGACGCTAGCGTCCTCGAAAGGAAACCTGATCCCGACGTTTCTAGTCATCGCGGTGATTTTCATCGTCGTGAACTACACGCTGACGTTGGTGGCTCGGCGGCTGGAACGTCGCCTGCAGAGAAGCAGGCGTGGTACCAAGCCGCCGCCGGAGGATCCTATGCTGAACCCGGCGATGATGCCGGCCGCCGCGGAGGCTACCGCGCCGTCTCGGTAGCCCTGGACTCGCGGACCACCGTCACTTTGATCTGGCCCGGATAGGTCAGTTCCTCTTCGATCTGTTTGACGATGTCGCGCGCCAGGACCTGGGCCGCGATGTCATCCACCACGTCGGGCGCCACCATGACGCGAACCTCCCGACCGGCCTGCATCGCGAACACTTTCTCGACGCCGTCCCGGGCACCCGCGATCTCCTCCAGGCGCTCTAGCCGTTGCACGTAGGCCTCGATGCTTTCCCGCCGGGCTCCCGGCCTGCCCCCGCTGATCGCATCGGCGGCCTGGGTGAGTACCGCCTCGACGGTACGGACTTCGACTTCATTGTGGTGAGCCTCGATCGCATGAACGACATCAGGGTGTTCGCCATACCTACGCGCCAGATCCGCTCCGATGATCGCGTGTGAGCCTTCCACCTCATGGGTCAGCGCCTTGCCGATGTCGTGCAGGAAGGCCGCCCGCTTGCAGTGCGCGATGTTGAGGCCCAGTTCAGCGGCCATCAGACCGGCGAGGTGGGCGCTCTCAATGAGATGCTTGAGGACATTCTGGCCATATGAGGTCCGATATCTCAGCGTGCCAACAATCGGCACCAGGGCTGGATGGAGATCCGAGATGCCGACCTCGGCCAGGGCGTCCTCGGCAGCTCGGAGGCATTGTTCGGAGATCGAGTTCTTGCTGCGCTCGTGCACCTCTTCGATCCGCGCCGGGTGGATGCGCCCGTCTTTGACAAGCTCCATCAAGGTCATTCGAGCGGTTTCTCGACGAACGGGATCGAAGCAGGAGAGCAATACCGACTCAGGTGTGTCGTCGATCATCACGTTGACACCGGTAACCTGCTCGAACGCTCGGATGTTGCGGCCTTCCCGACCGATGATCCTGCCCTTCATGTCGTCACCCGGCAGATGTACCGCGGACACGACTGACTCAGAGGTCTGCTCCGAGGCGATCCGCTGAATCGCGCCGACCACGATCATCTGCGCACGGCCTTCGGCATCGCGGACCGCCTGACGCTCAATGTCCCGGGCCACCAACACGGCCTGTCGCTTCGCGTCGTGCTCGACGGCCGCGATGAGTTCTGCCTTGGCTTGCTCCGCCGTCAGGCCGGCCACCCGCTCAAGTGCCGCCTGATGCTGGCTGGCGGCATCGGCCAGCTTCTTGCGTTGAGCTTTGAGATCTCCCTTCAGCTCATCGAGCTGCCTGGTGCGCTCCTCCAGCGTCCGGATATCGGAGTCGAGACGCTCCTCGCGATCGCTCAGGCGCTGCTCGCGGCGCTCCAGATCCGCCCGCTGTTCCCGCATCTCGGCGCGTCGAGCTCGTGCCTCCTCCTCAGCCTCCGCTCGAGTGTCCTCTGCTGAGGCCATCAGGGCCGTCGCTCGAGCGGTGAGGTCATCGGACGACCGGTCGCCGGCAGCCCCGCCCGTTTGTTGACTGGAACCGACTGTTTGAGCTTCGCCCTCGGCCACCTGCGGGGCGGTAGTCAAGGGCGAGGTCGAGGATTCCGGCGATGACTTTCGAGGACGACGAACAACGACAAACGCAGTGACGCCCAAGGCAACAACAAGCAGAACAAGACCGATCAGCACCAGCACTTCAAATACGCTCACATCAATCACCCACTTCTCTCTACACGCTCACGCGTGGACGTCAGAGGGTGCAGCAGCGCACGTACCGGAAAGGGCG
>Ga0126312_10000911_pt1 | contig 18649 bp, 28 predicted proteins | sample Plot104A_FD_92537 | JGI IMG/M metagenome (GOLD analysis project Ga0126312, IMG submission 92537) | Serpentine soil microbial communities from UC McLaughlin Reserve, CA, USA - Plot104A | ecosystem: Environmental > Terrestrial > Soil > Grasslands | place: USA: UC McLaughlin Reserve, Lake County... | reverse complement strand
CGCTATGGGTCGCCGTACGAGCGCCCGCAACAGCCGCGGTGGGGCATGCCGCAACGACCGACTCCGGGCAAATCCAGTTGACACTCAAGTGTCCAGAGCCAATAGTCCATGGACCATTCCATTCACGGCTGGTATATGGGAAATACCGGATGAGTAGCGTGTCGGCGATCGGGGCGAGGTGCTTAAGCAGTTGGAGAAGGCACTCGTAGACAAGAAGAACTTGCAGCCAGAGTTTGCTAAGACTGTGCGCAAAGAACTGGAGCAGCCGAAGGGTCCGAATTCTGAGCGGCTGGCCGATCTAATTAACAATAAATCGGTCTATGCCTCGCGATTGCGTCGGCAGTCGGTAAGCCGTCTTCCACTAGAGAGCAGCCGAAACGCCGCCAAGTTGTGCGCACTTCTCAGCAAGAGTCATCTGATTCATCAGAGCGAGTACCCGCTCGCCAGCTTCCGCTCCCGGCTCAAGCTATCGACTCTTCACTGTCGCATCATCGAATCAAGAGAACCATCGGCAAAAGAATATGCTGCCGGCACCTATCGAGGCCCGGGCCCCGGACGTTCGAGCATCTTGCGAGCGGCCTCAACATGTGGAGGCACAGTTCGTCGTAATGCGAGAGCCTGCCGCATCTCGCGTAATGCCTGAATAATCGCTCGGCGCCCTACCGGATAGGCGAGTTGCTCCCTCAAAATCTCCAAAACAACCGGCCAAGGTCGGCGCAAGACTGCCGTAAGCAGCCGGCTCCGAGCAGCGCGAACCTGACGGCTCAGGCTGTCTCGAGAGAGCGACGGATGATGACAGGCGATTATTGAATCGACGTAGGCTAACCCCCAGCCGAGCGCGGCCAAGTCGAGCGCGAGACGCTCTTCCTCGCCCATGAAGAAGATGACATCGTCGAAGCCCCCCGCGGCCAGGAATGCATCCCGTCGGACTATCGCGCATCCCGCCAAGAATCCGAGCACTGATGGACCCGGAAGATCTTCCTCGATTGGTAGAGGAGAGTCCGCCATAAGCCCGCAGATAGGATCTGGCCGCTGCTCCTCATTGACGAGCACACGTCCCGCTAGCACCGCGAGCCGATGGTGCTTGTCGAATACTTCCACCGCCTTGGAAAGTGCGCCAGGAGCCCACCACGAGTCATCGTCGGCAAAGGCTACGTAGGGCGTGCGTGCAGACCGGACACCGATGTTCCGGCCTACGGCCCCGAGGTTCTTGCTGAGCGCGATCACTTGAACGTGCGGGAAGTACTGGTTTACGAGTCGCGGAGTGTCATCGCTTGACCCGTTGTCGACAATAATCACCGGGAATTCATGCTGAGGTAAGGAGCGGCGTAGATCTGGCCAGCGGTTGAAAGTGGCCACGACGACCGTTAACCGCGCTTGACTGGGATCCTTTGAGTTCTCAACATGCATCATCCATTTCCCCCATGTGCGCTAGAGACACTCGGAATGAGCCACATTAGATGAGCTGGTCCAGCAATGCTTACCTCATCTGCTAGGACCTAATGATCGGCCGTCGACGCAGGCCGCTCAACGGCGAATCACTGAGTCCGTGGAGCGACGCCGCTGCACTTGCGACTGACCGGTCAATATTCATGTCATCCCGTTAGCGCCTCGCTGGAAGGTCCCGTTGCCGGCGGCCCAGACTGCATGACGCCAACACCGAGCTTGAGGTAATACAGGGATGATGGACACTTGCTGCAAGCGCCAAGATCCCACACTGAGAACGGTGCCTAACCTTCGACGTAATTGATCTTGACACTGAGGCAGTGGTCGATACCCTCGACGCAGCCCGTGCCGGCCAGCAACCGTTGTAAGCGGTTGTTGAGACCGGCCATGGAAGGTGTTCCAGATTTCGTAGTGGTTGTCGATGACGACCGGATGGTCGATCCCCCGGTCCTTTGTCGCCTGCCGGACGCGGTCGATATCGTGCTCGAACCAGAACTCCGAGCGTGTGGACTCCGATGATGACCAGCCCGTTATTCGATCCTCAACGTTCTGAAGGCGCGGCGGCGCCTATAAGTCGTCGGCTGGTTCGCAAGTCATAGTGGCCCGACCACTGCATGTGCAAACACCGACAAGCGGAATATCTGAGAGAGAAACCCCTGCCATGATCAAATCGTTCCGGCAGGTTGGGCGCATCGGCTCAGTCTCCTGTGACCGCGGAGGGGTGTCAGGCCAGGCGCTATGCCGTCGGGAGGCGGGCACCGCTGTGACTATGCTGAGGGCAGTTCCTGGATTACGGAGGCAACCCGTGAGGGTACTCGTGATCGTCCTCGTTGCGGTGGTCGTGGCCTTTCTCATCGGGTTCTTTTGGCCGGGTCGTTCGCGCCAGCTACAGGAGAAGGTGAAGGACAAGGCGACCTCCGCACGCGGCAAGAGTCGCCGCCGTGCGGGCAAGCTGGGCGACTGGACCGCTACTTCCATCAACAAGGGTCGCTGGTTGACAGAGCGCAGTGCGCACGCTGGCCGAATGGCTCACGACAAGACATTCAGATCCGAGTGCGGCGCTCAAGAGGAGCAGGAGCTTAACACGAAGTACGGCGAGGGCGCCGACCGCGGAGAAGGGTCTTCGGACGAAGAACCACGGGACAAGCAATGACGTAGACGCGAGATCTACGGCGCTCATAACCCAACCCCCGGTCCAGCGCCAGTCCGGCCACGACATTCACCTGAGCCAGTTTGCGGAAAAGACGGCCGTCAGTAGCGGACTACCGAGAAGGTGAGACCCGCGCCGCCCATCCCCGGAGTGACAGGCTTACAGCAACGAGTTCGGTGGTAGCCGGAATTCATCGCAGCGCCTTCGGCAGATCGAGCGGCACTTCGCTCGCGCAGTGCGCGAGATCGGATGACGGTCATGTGGTACGGGTCCGTGATGCGATTCGCTGCGCCGCTAGATGATGGCGTGCTGGCGGAGGCCGCTTGGGGTCGGGCACCGGCGGGCGGTGAACCAGGCGGCGCGCCGTCTGGACGCTCAGGCCGGTCTCCGTCGGTTCACCGGTCGCTCGCGACGTGTACGGGTTCCACGTTTCCATGACTTTTGCGTACGAAAAGAATTTGGGTCTGGACGCTGCCGCGATCGTGGTCATCACCGCCTTCGCATTCCTGATCCGGCAGGCGGCCGGGACAAGCCTCGCCACCGCCGTCACTGTGAGCGGCTTGGGTCGCGATGGATTTCGTCTCCGAGGCGGCCAAGACCGCGCTGGTGGGCGTAGCCGATGGAGGCGACCAATCAGCAGCACCGGAGAAAGTACATACGCAACGGCAGGGCTGCCACAACGTGGCCGGGCATACCCAGCCGGTTCAGCGTGAACTCTAGTGCTGGACGTTTTCGGTGTGCATCAAGTCGGCGTACTCGTCCGGCAGCTGGTCCAACACATGCAAGTACTCGGCGCCAACCGCCTCGCGAAGGGCGGCCGTCACCGCCCGGGCATGCTGACGTGCCTCCTGATCGCTGCACCCTCTGCCCTCTTCGGCAGCCACGCGGCGGTAGAACTCCTGACTGTCGAACCGTTGTGGCCCCTCGCCCGCTAACAGCTCCGCGGCCAGTTCAGGAGGCAGCTGCGCAGCTAGATCGGATGCTTCCCCCGCCAACCGTTGTCCGAGCACCCGCAAGGTCGCTCTAACTGCCATCTCCGCGTGCTCCGGAGTATCAATTCGAGCCGACTCCCGCACTGCCGAGACGATCTGATCTTTATTCATCGTCATCCCCTTCCAGGCACCGCGTCCCCACCGATGACTACTACCTCAGCCTAAGCCCGGAAACACGGGTTGTCGGCGCTGCCCGGGGGTAGCAAAGGCCCTGCCGAATGATCCAAGTGAACGACTTACTCGTCAAGCAGACCGAGAGCCAACATGACCGCCAAGACCGGTGAACGCGCTCAGCAGACGGGCGATTTCTATCCTGACTCTTGCGGAGAGAAGGTTCATGTCACCAAAGGCGGCAAGATATCCAAGTGCCCCGATGGTCATAGCAACGTCGGCACCCGCCGTGAGACGAGATCGTCGCACGGCCTACATTCAACGCCACTAGGGCCGTCACGGTGAACGCGCCGCCTGGCCTCATCTGGCCCTGGATTGTGCAGATCGGCTTCGGCAGGGCGGGCTGGTACGCGTACGACCTGCTCGACAACCTCGGGCGGCCCAGCGCCAAGCACACCATCCCCGAACCGCAGCAGATCCGCGCGGGCGACGTGGTGCCCATCTACCAAGGCAAAGGGGCGCCCTACGGGGTCGGGCGAAAGGTCAAGGCGTTCGAAGCCGAGCGGTGGATGCTGTCGTGGGACGACAGGACCGAAGACACCAGTTGGGTTTGGGCACTGTATCCGGTCGATAAGGACCAGACCCGCCTCATCATGCGGGTCCGATCCGCTACCGGTGGACCAAGCCGACAATCTTGTTCAATCTGCTGGTCGAGTCCGCCGACCCGGTGATGATGGGCAACTGTTTCCTAGACATCAAGCAACGCGAGAGCCCGGCCGCGACGTAATCCCCATCGATGGATCAGTCACCCCCTGCAGAGACGGCCAAACCAAGTGGAAGTGGCGGCGGGAGCTGGCTTGCCGACATGACGGTCACCTCTAAGTACCTCAGCAAACAGGGCCCACGGCCGCCGACTTGAGGTCCGGGCGCCACCCGAATTAGCAGCAGTTCGATCCGCCCACGGGCCACGTATGAGACGGCCTAGCGCGTTCCGGCGGCGACGTCGATGTAGCCGAGGTGACGAGTGCCTCGCTGCCGCACCAGGTGAGCAGTTTAGCCGCCATGGTGCCGGCCGTCCGTGGGTCGGGCGGAATCACTCCAGACGAGCCGGGGCCGGTCGCACCTTTAAGCGGTCGTGAAAGATGCGACCGCGGTTGGACGAGTCCTGACCCTACCGCCGCCGAAGCAGAAGCCAAGGGCGCCGATATGGCCTCAGGGCCACGCCGTTCGAGCCATGGTGGCCAAGGCCGGCGAGAGGCCCGAGAAGACCGTTTGGAACACTTCTGGATCTTGTCGCCCTTGGTGACGTGGACCTTCGCGTCACAGGACTCGCACCGGCGCAACGAGCCGTGAGACGGTCGACCGGCAGGCGTTTCAGGAAACCCCTTCCTTTGGGAAGCCAGCCATTGGACATTCGAAATCGTCGTCGAGGGCTCGTTAACTGTGGTCGCCATCCGGTGACCCGCTGGCGCCAGCTTCGGCCGGCTTTGAGTCGGGACCTGCCGCCCTGACCGCCGGCGACTCCATTTCGCCGCGGCCACTGAGGTCCGGCTGGCATGCCGAGAAGTCAATTGGGGTCGTGGACCAGACGAGTTGCGAGCCGGTCGATGGCAGAGCTGGTGAGGTTCGGCCGGCCACCGGGGTGACTGACAGTGAGACCGGCGGCAGCCGTGGCTGACCGGCCGGCCCGGGTCGGGTCGTCGCCTCGAAGGAGAGACCAGGTCAGTCCGGCAACGAAGGCGTCGCCGCTGCCGGTGGTGTCGACCACGGGGGCCGCATCGAGTAGCGGAAGCATCAGATCCCCGTCAGGCCAGGCCAGCAGGTTTCCCTCGGTGCCCACGGCCAGGGCCACGAGGTTGGGCCCCTTCTTCAGCAGTTGGCGGGCGAGGTGGCGCGCCATGTCGGGATCTCCGATCCGGTGACCGGCGAGCAGCTCGGCTTCATGGGCATCTGCGCGCAGGACGCTGGCTGGTTCCAGGATCTGGTCGCGACAGGCCGGGTCCGGAACCCCGTCCAGCACGATCCGGCAGTCTGGGTTGACGAGGTCCAGGGCGGCCAGGACAGCCTCGGGCGGCTGCTGTAGCTGCAGGATAACCGTTGAGACCGACCGGAGCAGGTCCGCCGACCGTTGGAGGTCAGACGGGGTCAACAAGGCGTCGCGAGGGACTGACTCGAAGTAGTGGAACTGGCCGTCGCGGGTGACGACGTCGACCATCAGCGCCGAGTCCGACTCAGGTCGCTGCACCACCGCCGTGACGTCGATGCCGTCGTATCGGCACTGGGCCAGCAGGTCACCGCCCACGCCGTTGTCGCCCACCACACCCACCAAGGCGACGGGGACGCCGAGCTGGGCCAAGCTGACCGCGATGTTCGCCCCCTTGCCGCCCAGGAGCTCACGGCGCTGGCGAACGTCTACGCTGCCGCCGGAACCCGGAAGCTCATCGACCACCAGAACAAGGTCACGCGCCACCTGGCCGACGACCACCACCTGAGGCTGCATGGTTCCCATCCTCTCCGCCTTCAACTCGCCCGTAGCGGCAGTCGCCCGCTCCGACGCACCGGGCCCAGGCATGGTTTGTGCTGCCGGATCGGCGGGCAGCTCCGCTGTGAACATCAGGGAAGGGAGACGGTCATGGCTGTGTGCGGTGTGCGTAACGACTACGCCCGGGCGTTCACGATCACCGACGTGGACGGCGGTCAGCTGACCCTTCGACAGTTTCCAGTGCGCGATCCACCGCCTCACCGGAGTGCGCCTACTGCGGTTGCAAGATCATCGGCCACGGTGAGAAGGCCGACGGCCGCATCATCTGCTGCTTCCACTGCCCGCGCCAGAGTCAAAGACCGCAACACCCGCCGGCCCGCGGCCGCCGGTGCAATTAGGAGCAGTCGGAGTTCTTCGACTCTCACGGAGGGCTGCGGGTGGCCACAACGGCGCCATCGGGGACTACCTTGCCGCTATCTACCGCGGCTTCGATCACGGCACCAGACGGATGAAGGAGCTTGGGACCTCGGCGCGATTGCCTGGCTCGTTCAGCCCGACTGGTGCCCGTCCGCCTTGACGACGAGCCCCGTCTTGCACGACGACCTCAACTAGGGCCGGGACCCGTTACGTCACCTGATCCGTGAGGTGCGCGATGTCATGCCGACGCGGTGCTCAACGATTTTTCACCAAGCTGCCTGACGCATAGTACGGATCGGCTGCGAAGGCAGCCTGGTCATACGCTTTCGGCGTGCGCTGGGCGCAACTGAAGTGGGTTCTCGAAGAGAGCGGAGAGTTCCCCGACCTGCAGGGGCTCGATCGGGCGGATGAGCGGATCGTCACGTTGCCGGACGGGGTCGATGCGGCCACCTATTTGGTCAAGTGTCCGAACCGAGATGTCGTCGTTAAGCTGAGCAGCGTGGGCCTCGAGGCTGAGGCGAGAGCCCTGCGTGCGTGGCGGCCGTACACCTCTCGTGTCCCGCAGGTCCTGGGGCTGGGCACGATGCCGTCAACAGAGGAACCCGCGATCAAGTACCTCATCCTCGCCGCAGTAAAGAACGACGAGGGAGAGATCGTGGAAACCGCAGCCGACTACCTCGAGCGGTCGCCTGAGAGCGCTCGGGAAGTTGGGCGCGCCCTGGGCGCTGAATTGCATCGCATGCATGAGGCTGTGGACCCGATGGGTTTTGGCAACTTCGCGGACTCTCCCGGGAGTGAGAGTACGTACGGCAGCTGGGGCGCGTACCTGGAGGACTTCTTTGCGCTCCATGCGGACTTCGTTCGGCAGCTGAGCATAGCCGAGGATCGAATTCAGGCGGTACGTTCCCATATCCGAGCGTGTCCTTTTGTTGCGGAGGGCCGTTTCGTGCACGGTGATGTGACGGTTCGTAACGTCGGTGTGCATAGCTATCGGCCCATCGCGGTCGGTCTCTTCGACCCCAACCCGGTAAGCGGAGATCCTTCCTGGGACGTCGCACCCATGACCAACAACGTCGCGTTCAACGAGCTTCGCCATAGCCGGGAGGGCGTGCCGCCGAAGAATCTGCGCCGTGATCAAGAACTGCTGGCGGGATTCTGGGAGTCGTACCGGAATGAGCTGTCCGAGGATTGCATGCTCACTGCACAGCTGGTCCAAGCGGTGCTGCAGGGTGAACACCGGCAGAGGCGTCTGAGCGACAATCAGACCGACGCTGTTGATGTTGAAGTCACCCAGGAATTCATACGCGCAATCATGGATCGGATGGCGACATGACCAATTATCAGCAATTCATCGTCATTCGGCATGGCGAGAGCCAGACGAATGTCACCAACACCTTCCAGGCCGGCAACCAGTACGACACGGACCCGCTGACCTCGCTCGGCGAGCAGGTCGCCGCCCGCCTGGCACAACGCCTCAAAGCCGTGCCCGTCGACATCATTGTGAGCAGCAGCTACCTGCGGGCTCGCCGGACGGCCGGCCACATCGCCGAGGCGACTTGGGCTCCGCATGTCATTCCGGTCGGGAAAGACGCGTCATGGATGGATCTGCCGGGGGAGGATCCTGACGTCCGGAACCATGTCTCGCTGCTGCGAGAGATAGACGTTCCCTCCGAGCTAGCGGGACTGCCGTTCCACGACCCCAAGGCACGCGAGATCCAGCAAGCCGCTCTGGCCGTCGCCGACCAACCCGACGGCCGTTACTCCGACGAGGAGAACCTCTACGACCTGTGGCGGCGTGCAGAAGAGATCCGTCAGTATCTCGAGGCGCGTACCGAAGAGCGAGTCGTCGTAGTCGCCCACGGCGGCATTCTCAAGGTCTGGCTCGCCCACCTGATGTTCACCGCAGTGGCTCGGTTGGACACCGCAGACCAGCTGGACGCTTATCGCGGGTTCACCCGGCTGGGCTGGTGGGATAACACCGGCGTCCTCTCCATGAGGTTCAACCGGCTACACGGCTGGCAATGGCTGATGACCGACATTCAGCACCTAGAGCCCGAGTACTTCAGCTTCATGCCCAGCATTCCCAAGCTCGCTGTCTCGGCCCCAGATGCCGGAGCCGAATACCTCGGCGAACTGGAGGCCGAGTCGTAGCGGGGTCCTGCCGCAGGTTCGTGGCCGGCCGCGCCCCTTGGTCAAGGCGCACTGCAGCACCAGGTTCGGCTCGGGAATGGTGCTGGAGCGCACACTTCAGTGCTGAACACCTCCTAAATCCAGCTCCTCGGACGATTGTTCAAGCAACGGATGTCTGCGATGTGGTGAACGGCGAACCAGATACTGGCTCGGTGCTGCAACCCAACAAAGGCGACCGGAGAACTTCTGACATTGGCTTCGTGCTTGCCACATATGCCGCCAGCCGCCTGTTCTACCTGATCTCAGGCTTCCTGCTTGCCAGCGTGGTACCGACCTCCAGCCATCAGCTCACTACCACGGACGTGCCTCCCGGAAGTCTGAACAGCTGGTCCCATTGGGATGGGGAGCACTACGTTGCGCTTGCCCGGGACGGGCACCTCGAGGCTCCCAGCTACATCTCTCCGGCTTCTTCCCGCTGTACCCGCTGCTTGTCAGGTCCTCCTCGGAACTGTTTGGCGGACATCTCTCCAAGAAGCTCTTTTAAATTGGGGAACTGTCATCTCTCTCCTTCTCCTGCCAATGGCCTTCTACTTCATCTACGACATAGCCGGTCAGGAATGGGACGAAAGAGTGGCGCGGGTGCCATTCTCGCGTTCGATTTCTTCCCGACATCCTTCTTCCTCAACGCTACTTACACCGAGAGTCTGTTTCTTGCGCTCTTAGCCGGTTCTTTGTGGGCTATGAAAGTGAAGAAGAATTTTCTGCTGGCTTGTATTCTGGCGGGACTTGCACCAGCGACAAGAAATGTAGGGTCAACTTCCTTACTGCTTTGCTGGCTCTTCAGGAGCGGCTGGCTCAATCCCAGTCGCAAACCGATCAAGGGGCTATCAGTCGTGAGCTCGACGACATACGCCGCGACGCCGAGGAGTCATGGGAAGGCCTCCGTCGCAACGCACTATTCCCGGTTCGGCCGGCATTCAGAAGGCTGCTGCTCTTCGTTACTGAGGGTCCTGGATGACCCAGGCTCACCAGCGGGTCACCCGTGAACCTTGCACTGGACTATACGGATTAAGGGCCGCGATTGTTCATGTTTCGGGCACCTCATTGCGACTAGATGGTTCTCGTCTTTGGCTCGAGGAGGCGCCCGGACCCGGTCCGAAAGCGCGTGCGCTACTACTTCTACTAGACCATTCGGCCGAACGGACGCCCGACCTCCCGAAATCGGCGTCGCCTCGCGTCGGGGTCTTCGGGCTCGCCACGAGGACTCCGAGAGCATTTGGCCCATCATGTACCGGTTGTCGGGGGTGCAGCCGCTGCTGCAGGTCTAGGGCGTGGGCGCGGGGGACTGGAGCTGACTGGCCTTAGTCGGCTGTGCTCTCGCCTTGTGGAGCAGTACGCAGCATCTGTCCTCTGCTGGCTCGAGGGCGGCTTCGTACCGTCGCGGCGCCTTGGCGCTGGCCAGCGCGCTGATCAGAGCGAGGTTCATGGGGCAGGTGGTCTCGGGGGCCACCTCGACGACGGGGTAGAAGGGGCAGTTGCGCAGCTGGACGGTGCCGTCCGGTCTCTTTACGGGGTCGTATCCGAGCTCGGTGAGGCGCTCGGCGAGGTCGCCCTGGCCGACGCCGGCCAGGGCGCGGCCGCAGATTGTGGCCTGTTCAAGTAGGGCGTCACGGTGGGTCCCTTGCGGTCCCAGCTGCTGGAGGGTGAGCGCGAGGGTGCGGGCCGCCAGGTCGGTGCGCCGGGGCGGGATGGTGAGCTCGATCTGGATGTCGCTGAGCTGGTATCGCTTGGCGGGGCGGCCGGCGCCTGGCCCGCCGGGGCGCGCTTGTGGGCGGGCGTAGGACACGTGGAGGAAGCCTTCGTCGGCCAGCTTGTCCAGGTGGAACGCGGCAAGACGGGCCCGGATGCCGACGGCGTCGGCGACCTCGGGGCGGGTGAGCGGGTGTCCGGCTGCCTGCACCGCGAGGTACACGCGGTGCCGGGTCTGCTCTCCCAGGGTCCGGGCCAGCCAGGGCAGCAGCTGCATTCCGCGTCGCACGGGCATATGCTCATTGTCTATCGGTCTATCGCCAGCAGGGATGGACTAAAACGTGGCTGTGTGGGTTGGCTGGGAGCTGGGCCGGGCGGTGCTGGTCCTGACCGGCGTGCTGTTCGTGGGGATCTGGGTGCAGGTGAGTTTGATGCACTGGGCCGGCGGGTTCAAGCACCTCGCAATGTGGGGGCCGGTGGTCACCACCCCCCTGTTCGCAGCGGCGGCGCTGGCCGGCGTGGTCACCCGGGCCGGGGCGTTCGGCTGGGGGGTCGTGGTGCTGATGGCCATCGCGGTCCTGAAGGCTTGGTCGGCCTGGCGTTCCATCTGCTCGGCATCCGTGGGCAGATCGGCGGCTTCAGCCTCCGGAACCTGCTCTCCGGGCCGCCGCCCATGCTCCCGGTGGCCTATGCCCTGATAGGGGCACTCGGGTTGATCGGGGTGATGTGGGGTGGCTGAGCAGCGCTACCCGACTGTCGAGGAGTTTTGGCGGCGCCTGGAGGTCCGGGGGGTGGAGCCGGACCTGCGCGATGAGCTGCGCGATGAGCTGCGCGCCCGGACCAGCCGGGAACGGGGTGGCGTGCGCCGGTTGCCGGCGGTGACGACGGTCGCCGTGGTGGCCCGGCTGCTTCCCAACACCGTTCCGCCGGAGGCGCTGGCCGCGTTCGTCGATGAGCACTTCGATCAGCAGCTGGGCCGCGGCGATGATCGGGATGGGCTGCTGCCCCGCGGCGAGCTGCTGCCCCGCGGCGAGCTGCTGCCCCTCGGCCTCCAGCTGCTCGACGAGATTGCTAGCCGCGAGCATGGTCGGCCCTTCGCCGATCTCGATGGTGGGGCCCAAGACGAGCTGTTGGCGAAAGCTGAGCGGGGTGAGCTGCAGGGTGCGGCCGGTTTTGACTGGTCGGTCTGGTTCCGTCGGCTTCGGGCGCTGCTCGGACTGGGCTCTGATCCGCGCGGCATGGTGTTAATGGGATATCCAGGTCCCAGCTACCAACCCGGTCACGTCGGGCTGGATGAGGCTGAAGTGGCCGCCAGGGTTGCACGCCGCCGGGGGTACCTGTGGCTGTGAGGCCCGTGGAGGTGGGCGCCCGCGAAGCGCCGATGCGCACGTTCGATGGGCCGGTGGATGTGTGCATCGTCGGCTGCGGCGCTGGTGGCTCGGTGCTGGCCAAGGAGCTGGCCGAGGGGGTTGGCGGGTGGTTGTGCTGGAGGCTGGGGACTAGCTGTCTACCGAGGAGGATCTGCGCCAGGACGAGTTGCACATGCTGGGCCGGTTCGATTGGGACGACCGCCGGTGGCTGACAGGCAGCGAGGAGCTCGAGCAGGGCCACCGCCGCGACGGCCGCGGTGTCGGCGGCGGCACCATCCACTTCGGCGGCGTCGCGCTGCGACTGTGGCCAGAGGATTTCACCCGGCTTAGTCGGGACGGCGTGGGGGCGGACTGGCCGATCCGCTATACCGAGCTGGAGCCCTATTACGACCGCGTCGAGGCCGAGCTGGCGTTGTCCGGCCCAGAACAGATGCCATGGGGGCCGCACCAGTACGCCTATCCACAACCGCCGCACCGGCTGACCGCCCGCGACCTGCTGATCGGGCGGGGCATGGACCAGCTGGGGATTCGCTGGACCCAGAATGCGCTGGCCATCCTGACGGGTCGACACGAGGGCCGCTCGCCATGCATGAACTACGGGTACTGCCAGTGGGGTTGCAAGAGCCGTGCCAAGGGTTCGATGCATGTCACCTACGCTCCGAAGGCGGTGCTGGCTGGCGCCGAGATCCGCACTCAGGCCCGGGCGGTGCAGCTCGAGGTGGACGACCGCACCGGCGAGATAACCGGCGTCCTCTACGTGCAGAACGGAACCACCCAGCGACAGGTCGCCGACGTGTACGTGCTGTCGGCGTTCTGCATCGAAGACCCGCGGCTGCTGCTGCATTCAGCCACGTCGGCGTACCCGAACGGGCTGGCCAACTCCTCGGGGACGCTCGGCCGGTACCTGCTTGCGCACGTCGCGGACTCTCACTTCGGACGGTTCGAGCAGCCGGTGCACCAGTGGTCCACCGCCCCCGGAACCCTGCTGTCACATGAGCATTACGGCACTCAACCGGGTCGCCGCTTCGTCGGCGGATGGAGCTGGATGACCTCCTGCCTATTTCCGGCGGAGTTCGCCATCACCCTGGTTCGCGCCGGGCCCGGCTGGTGGGGCCCACAGCTGGTGGACGAGCTTCAGGCCTACCCGCACTACGCCGTCCTCGGCACCGAGGGGGAGTGTTTGCCCTCGGCGGAGAACAGGGTGGAGCTGTCTGAGGACGTCGACGAGCACGGCGTGCCCCGGCCGCGGGTGACGTTCTCCTACGGCGACAACGAGCACGCCATGCGCGAGGAGATTCAGCAGCTCGGCACCGTCATCCTGGAGGCCCGCAGGCGCGACCAGCGTGCTGATCAGTGAGGGCAACGACCACACCATGGGCGGCTGCCGCATCGGCGCCGACCCGGCCACCTCCGTGGTCGACCCGAACCTGCGCAGCTGGGACCACCACCCCAACCTGTTCATCTGCGACGCCAGCGTATTCGCCACCTCCGGCGGCGCCCAGCCATCCCAGACGATCATGGCGCTGGCCAACAGGCTGGCCGACCACCTGGACCGCTCAGCGTCGACCACGCCCTCCGCCGCCTGACATCCACGGCCCATTGGGAGGGATCATGACCAGCCCCATTCTCACCCGCACCAAACGACCGCGCACCATACTGGCCGGCCCCTACGGGCACCCAGTGCACCCCATGCTCGTCACCCTTCCAATCGGCGCCTGGGTGGCCAGCCTCTTCTTCGACCTGATCGCGCTGTCCACCGATGAGCCCGCGGTGTTCGCCAAAGGGGCCTACTGGCTGATCGGCATCGGGATCGTTGGTGCCTTGGTCGCTGCCACCTTCGGATTCCTGGATCTGCTCGCCATTCCCGGCGGCACCCCCGCGTTCGACGGCACTGTTGCACATGGGGCTCAATCTCACCGTGGTCGGTCTGTTCCTCATCGGCTTCGCCGTCCGCGCCACAGGCAGCTACGAGGAGCTAAGCACCCCGGGCCTGATCCTCAGCCTGGTCGCCCTGGCGCTGCTCGGCTTCTCAGGCTGGCTCGGCGGCTGGCTTGCCTACCACTACGGCGTCCGGGTAGCCGATGAGGCCACCCAGGCCGAAGGCTTCCACTGAGCCGACACCCCGCCGGCCCCGCAGGGCAGCAAGCGAGTACCACACGCCGGCGCGTCCTGTGTCGCCTGCTCCCGCTCGGTCAGCGCGGACATGACGGACGTCGGAGGCGCCAGCCGTCCGCAAATGGCACGACGCGACCGTGTAGCAGCTGTAACCCCGGTCGTTCGCAGACGGCAGCGGTGACGATCGGTGAGTTTGGCGCGCCTCCGGGGCGTTGGGACACATCCGTTAACTGCGACGTTTCCAGGCCCGAGACCTACTCCCACTACATATTTGGCCGAACCCGACGCCCGACGACTACCTGCGTTCCGGCGCTGGAGTGCCGACGTTGACCCGTCAGTTCCCTAGATCGCACTAGTTGGACCGCCTCAACGACGCAGTCGACAGCCGTGATCCCGCAACAGGCCTTGCTGCGGTGGCAGCGATGCGAGATCTGGTTGAGGAGGTTGAAGAGCTCCAGGTCGATCGGGCACGGTCCCTCGGCTGGTCATGCCAACAGATCGCTACCTCCCTGGGGGTCAGCCGCCAGTCGGTGCACAAGAAGCATCACGTGCGCCGCGGTCGTCGAAGGGATAGTGGTGTTTGATCGAAGCGTCTTCCTATTGCTCAGGCTAGGGAGTAGCCGCCATCCATCAGCAGCTCCGTACCGCAGCAAAAGGCGGCCTCATCGCTGAGCAACCAAGCTGCGGCAGCGGCCACCTCCCTCGGCTCGGCGAATCGGCCCGCAGGGGGTCGCAGCTTTCCATTGCTCGTGCAGGAATGCCTTACTGGACAGCAGAGGCATGTCGATATATCCCGGAGAAAGCGCATTGACCCGAACGCCGCGATCGGCCCATTCGTAGGCTAATGATTTCGTCAGAGCAACCAAGCCGCCCTTAGATGCGTTGTACGCCGCCTGCTGCTGCGGAACGTTGACGATATGGGCACCGGACATCGACGCGATCGTCACGATCCGACCGTGCCTTTGCTTCAGCATCACCCGACCCACCCGCTGACAGGTGAAGAAAGCCCCTGACAGGTTGACATCCAGCGTCCGATGCCACATCTCGGCGCTCATCTCCTCCGCCGGAGTCGGTTCCTCGGAGAGTCCTGCCGCTACAACGAGACCATCGATCCGCCCAGCCCGGTCCACAACTTCCTCAATGGCTCCGTTCACCGCTGCTGGGTCGCGCACGTCGACCGCGACGAACTCACCGCCGAGCGGCTCGGGCGGACGTCGATCCAGGTCAAAAACGCGGGCACCCTGTGCAAGCAGCCAGCTTGATACAGCACTACCAACACCACCCGCGGCGCTAGTGACCACCACCACGAAGTCCCTGAAGTTGTCCGTCATCGGTCGACTCCGTTCTACTCAGGCCTGTCCGATATGGGGATAAGTGGTGGCGTCATGATCAGCGTTCCTCGGTCGCCGTCATTCGTCGGCGCAGGGGGTGTTGAACAGATTGGCTTCTACCGCACAACACAAGGTGTCTGATCCGGCACCCGGGTCGAGACAGATCAGATGATCAGGCAGAGGCATTTCATTGTGGTCTGCTCGATCGAGAAGTTACCGCAGACCCTGACTCTTGGATCGAGCGGGAGAGAATGACGTCAAAATGGCTGTCGGATGAGTTTACCGCCGCTAACCGTAACTTGTGCCTAAGTTGTGCCTAGGAAAGCATTCGCAATCTAAATTACCTAATGGGACTGCAATAGCAGCTGTTCCGGCATGCTGTTGTCCGAGCCGGCTGTCGGTGAGCACTTTGTGAAACCCTGGGCTTTGGTCTTGAGGTCTATGACTAGATCGTGCCCCGGCGGTTGGTGGGGGGACCGGTAGTGCTGGTGGGATGTCGTGCCGGCGAGCATTGATTGTGAGTGTGGTTCCACCGGTTTCGCGACGCGTCGTCTGAGACTGGTGCCGGCGGCAAAGACGTGACCCAAAAACTGATCGGCCCAGCTGATGGTGCCCTCAATGGGACTTGTCCGTCCTTGCTGCCGGCGCCGGACCCGGTTGTCGTAGTGGCCTGATCAGAAGCTTGTCCAACCTCGACTTCAATCAGCAATCCCTGATTGCGAGTATCTGACCGGAGTTGCTCGATGTGCACAGTGCATTTCTTACTTCGAGCGAACCGAGGTGGTATCCGCAGCTGGGGCATTCAAGGTCAGGCATGAGAAGTATTTTACCGAAATCGCGTTTTGAAGGACGGTGCACGGGTAGGCTACTGGGCAGTAACCCTCCCAGTAGAAAGGCACTCCGGTGGCCAGCAAGACCATCGTCGAAGTCACCGATGACTTGGACGGCTCTAAGGCTGATGAGACCGTTCGATTCGCACTCGACGGCGCTGAGTATGAAATTGATCTTAGTGACGGGAACGCAAAGAAGTTGCGCGCAGCATTGGACTTGTGGGTAAAAGCTGCTCGCAGGACTGGAGGCCGCAGAGGCCAGCGCAATGGTAAGGGCGCGAAAGAAGACCTCCATGCGATCCGCGAGTGGGCCAAGGACCAGGGCATGAAGGTCTCCGAGCGTGGACGGGTGTCCGCCGAGGTTCGACAGGCTTACAGCAAGGCTCACTAGCGAACAGGGTCACCAGGCGCAGTCTCCGGTTTCGTGGTGTCTGCCGCAGACCTCGCAATGAGAGGCGATGCAGGAACACCAGTTACCCAAACCGGCCCGTCCCCTTGCCTACAGCGCAAGTGCGGCCATACCCGAGGCCGTAATTGTCGCTTTAGCCCAGCCCGTGGCAATCCGCGCAATCGTGATTTTTCTTAATTGGTCCGGGGCTCCCGGCGAAGCTGTACGTGATATTCGGACTTTAATTCGGTCACGGGGCGTAGAGCCTGATAAGGGCCAGGTCGCGTCACGCCCAAAATCAACAGCAGTACCGCCAGGGCCCTCGGAATTAGAAATCCAATCAGTCTGCCGAGCATCAATGTGCCGTAGGTCCACCGACTAGCGGGACAGCCCGGGGTCCCACTGGGGAAACGGCAATCGGGGCGACAGCGATGTAAGTGCAGTGGGAAGGTCTATGTCATGTTGACGCCTGCGCAACTGATGGAGCAGCGACCGGGATTCGTTCCGGTGACAAGGTCAGAGATTGCGGCTCACCTTCGCGCTGCAGGTGTACGGGTTGGTGGTCTGCTGCTGGTGCATGTGAGGCTCTCTGCGCTTGGGTGGGTTGCGGGGGGCATGGATGCGGTGGTGCATGCCCTCGGCGACACAGTGGGTCCTGACGGCACGGTGATGGCCTTCTGCGGATGGGAGGACAGCCCCTACCACGTTGCCGGTTGGCCGGCGGAGTGGCAGCAGGCTTACCAGGACCAGCCGGCTTTTGACCCTGCGGTCTCGGGGGCACGACGCGATTTCGGTCGTTTCCCTGAGCGGTTGCGTACGTGGCCCGGCGCCGTCCGGGGCAGTCACCCTGAGGTGAGTTTCACCGCGGTGGGCCCTCAGGCTGCGGCGATGGTTGCCGACTCGGCCGATGACGACCCGTGGGGTGTCGATGGGCCGTTGGGACGGTTGGTAGAGGGGGAAGGTCAGGTCTTGATGCTGGGGGCGCCGCTGGCCAGGTTGACGTTGTGCCACCACGCCGAAGCGACAGCGCGCGTGCAGGGCAAGCGGTACCACTCCTACACGGCGCCTGTCCGTGTGCGGGAGTCGGTGGAGTGGCAGCACTACAGCACGCTCGACACCTACTGGGGCGCCCTTGACTACTGGGACCGCAGCGATCTTGCGGTTGGGGAGTCGATCGTTGGCATGCTGGCCGAACAAGCCGTGACCGCAGGAGCGGTAACTACGACTCATTTGCATGATTGCCCGGTCCACCTGGTCGAGGCGGCACCCGCTGTCGTCTCAGTTCGTCGGTGGATCGAGGATCACTTCTAACGGTGCGGTCGGACCGCTAGCTCTCTTCCTCACTCAAAGCTCGCGCTGGAGGAACCGCCGCCGTAGCCGTCGGCCCAGCGGGTGAAAGCCGAGCTCCGGAGGCGGAGGCGGACCGCAGGGGGCGGCGGGTTCGTCGTAAGCCGACCCGCTCTCACGCCCTCGGCGACAAGCTCACGGCCCGGGGAGGGAACTCCTCTCAGTGGGAGATCCGGTCCAATCGGCTCGCCGTAACACTTCAGTCATCTCTTCCTCGGAGGTCCAGTCGAATCCTGCTGGAGGCTTTCGGCTCCACGGCATGTCGGCACGGTAGACCTCAATCAACCGGGAGCTACCGTCTGCGTCTGTCACCGGAAAGATTTGACCGGCATCAAGCTCAGCTATGACCTCCATCGCGGTTTCCGTAATTGTGGTGAAACCGTGGGGTGTGTCCGTTGGAATGATCACGACAGTCGCCTGCAGAACATCGCCGGCATTCAGCGCCAACCGTCACCTCCACCTCGCCGGCGAGGATATGAATGATCTCCTCACCGTGATGCAAGTGCACTGGGCCACCTTCGCGGACGCCGAGCTGACCGGCTGCGAGCAGGATCTGGCGCAAACCTTCATCTCGGCCCGCGACGGTGTTGAAGCCGACTGCAGGAGCCTGGTAGCGGGCGAAGTGTGTCATCGTTTGGACGCTACAACGTAATGATGAAGGCTTCCCGGTAAGGGCAGCGGTGACGGTGACGGCTAGGGATAACCCCCAGCGGGCGGTGATTGACTCTACGTCCCGTATAACCCGTCCTTGAAGCGCCCGATGACGGTGCGGCGAATTCTATGAGTCGATG
>Ga0126312_10000910_pt1 | contig 18656 bp, 17 predicted proteins | sample Plot104A_FD_92537 | JGI IMG/M metagenome (GOLD analysis project Ga0126312, IMG submission 92537) | Serpentine soil microbial communities from UC McLaughlin Reserve, CA, USA - Plot104A | ecosystem: Environmental > Terrestrial > Soil > Grasslands | place: USA: UC McLaughlin Reserve, Lake County... | reverse complement strand
TGGGCGGAGAAGCTCGCGCACGACCTCGAGTACATCGCCGACCGCTCGGTGCGTCTCTACTCCAGCATCATCCTCGAGACCGCCGCTTCCATTCCCCGCCGCGCCCGCGGCGGCTGACCATGTGCGGCATCTGCGGCCTGGCCACGACCGGGCAGGGCGGGGTGGACCCGGCCCTGCTCGCGGCCATGAACTCGACGCTGGTGCACCGCGGCCCGGACGACCAGGGTCAGCTGCTTGCCGGACCTGTCGGGCTGGCGGCGCGACGACTCTCGATCATCGACATCCAAGGCGGCCATCAGCCGATCGGAAACGAGGACAGTCGCCTCCAAGTCGTCCAGAACGGGGAGATCTACAACCACGCCGAGCTGCGCGTGGAGCTCGAGCGGAGCGGCCACGACTTCCGAACCCGCTGTGACACCGAGGTGCTGGTTCACCTCTACGAAGAGCACGGCGACTCCTTCGTCGAGCGCCTGCGCGGCATGTTCGCGCTCGCCCTGTGGGACGGGCGCAGAGGGCGGCTGCTGCTGGCCCGCGACCGCTTCGGGATCAAGCCGCTCTTCTACCGCCAGGACGCCGGCGGCGGGCTCGCGTTCGGCTCCGAGCTGAAGGCGCTCATGGCCCTTCCGGGCCTCGAACGGAAGCTCGACATGCGGGCGCTCGAGGCGCTGCTCGCGTTCAACTCGATCCCCGCCCCGCTGACGATTCTGGACTCGGTACGGAAGCTGCCCGCGGGCCATGTGCTCGTGTGGGAGGAGAGCGGGCGGGTGGAGCTCCGGCGCTTCGCGCGTCCTCGGCCGGTGGCGGCGTCTGAGGCGCGCGGCGGCAGCGCCGCCGACCTGGCGGCCGAGCTTCGCGAGCGCCTCCGCAACTCCATTCGGGCCCACCTCGTGTCCGACGTCCCCGTCGGGGTGCTCCTGTCCGGCGGCGTCGATTCCGCGATCCTGACCGCCCTCGCCGCACAAGAGAGCCCCGAGCCGGTGCGCACTTTCTCGATCGGGTTCAAGGAGCGCTCCTTCGACGAGCTCGAACGCGCCCGCCTGGTGGCGAAGCGCTACGGCACCGAGCACCACGAGCTGATCTTGGAGCCGGATGCGGCCGAGCTCCTCCCGCGCCTGGCCGAGGTCTTCGACGAGCCGCTCGCCGACTCGTCAGCCGTGCCGACCTATCTCGTCTCCGAGCTCGCATCCCGTCACGTGAAGGTCGCGCTCTCGGGGGAGGGGGGCGACGAGCTGTTCGGCGGCTACTACACCTACGTCGCCGACGTGATCGCGCCCTGGGTCGGCCGCCCGGCTGCGGCGCTCGGCCCGCTGGTCGAGCGGCTGCCGAGCTCCTCCGGAAGGGTGAGCTTCGACTACATGGCGAAGCGCTTCGCGCGCGGCGCCGCGTTGCCGCCGCTCGAGCGCCACCACGCGTGGAAGGAGATCTTCTCGGACGACGCCCGGGCGGAGCTGAGGGCCTCCGCGCTCGCCCGGCCGGACGGCTTCGACCCACTGGACGTCTATCGCGAGCGCTACGCGGAGACATCCGAAGCCGACCTCCTCGCCCGTATGCAGGACGTCGACCTCGGCATCTATCTCGTCGACGACCTGCTCGTCAAGACCGACCGTGCCAGCATGGCCCACTCACTCGAGGCGCGCGTGCCCTATCTGGACACGGCCGTGACCGATCTGGCACTGGCGCTTCCGCGGCGGCTGAAGGTGCGTGGCTTCCAGAAGAAGCGCCTTCTGCGCCGGGCCGCCGGGCCGCTGCTCCCGCGCCAGATCCTCCACGGCCGCAAGCGCGGCTTCTCGATACCCGCGGCGGCCTGGCTGCGCGGCGAGCTGGAGCCGTTCGCGCGCGACGCGCTGAGCGCCGAGACGCTCCGTCGGCAGGGGGTGTTCCGACCGGAGACGGTCGAGCGGCTCCTCGACGCCCACGTGGCCCGCCGGGCGGATCTGAGCCGCCAGCTCTGGTGCCTGCTCACATTCACGCTGTGGGTCGAGCGCCACGGGCGCGTGGCGGCCACGGTGCCGGCGTAGCAGGGCTGGGCCGGCGGTCGCCGAAACCCGGTTCTGGCGAGGTTCCTACCCTTAGGAGCGGATGAGCGACCTCGATATCGCGCTCGGTGCCTTTGCGCTGGCGCTGGTGGTCGTGTGGATCACCACCCCGGTCGTGGGCCGGATCGCGTGGCGGGTCGGTGCGATCGACACCCCGCGTTCGCGCGGCCTGCACGCGTTCCCGACCCCGCGGCTGGGCGGCGTCGCGATCCTGATCGGGGTCCTCGCATCGGGGCTGATCTTCCTCGACCCGACCGACGAGACGCGGGGCATCCTCGGCGGGGCGCTCGTGATCGCGGTGGTCGGCGCGGCCGACGACCTGCTCGAGCTGTCGGCCGACGTCAAGTTCTTCGGGCAGCTGCTCGCGGCGATCATCCCGGTAGCGGCCGGCGTCCGCGTCGAGGACTTCAACCTCCCCTTCATCGGCTTCGTCGATCTGGGGAACCTCTCCTATCCGGCGACCGCGCTCGGCATCGTCGCCGTGATGAACGTGGCCAACTTCATCGACGGGGTCGACGGGCTGGCCGCCGGAATCTGCACGATCGCGGCGATCACGTTTGGCGTCATCGCGCTGTCCCTCGACCGCACGGCCGCCGGGGTTCTCGCCGCCATCACGGCGGGCGCGGCGCTCGGTTACCTCAGGCACGGGTTCCACCCGGCGAGCATCTTCCTCGGCGACTCCGGCTCCAACCTGCTGGGGTACCTGCTCGCCGTCGTCGCCGTGCAGGGTGCGCTGAAGACAAACGCGGTCATCGCCCTGGTCTTCCCACTGGTGGTGCTCGCCGTACCGATCCTGGACTCGGGCTTCGTGATCGCCAAGCGGATCAAGTACGGCAAGCCGATCTACAAGGCCGACACGTGGCACTTCCACCACCGCTTCGCGAACATCGGGTTCTCACAGCGCAGGACGGTCCTCTACCTCTACGCGTGGAGCGCGGCCCTCGCGGCGCTCGCGTTGGCGCTGCGATTCGTGCCCTACTCGGACGACCACGGGCACTTCGACCCCGCCTGGACCCTCGTGATGGTGGGGTTCGGGCTGCTCGCGGTGGCCGCGAGCATCTACCTGGTGCTGGTGCTCGAGATCCTGAAGCTGAAGGGCTTCCGCAGGTCGGAGCTGCGTCGTGCGCGCCAGCTCCGGGGCCAGCCCGAACCAGCCGACGCCGAGGTGGACGCCCGAGTAGCGCGCGACCTGGAGACCGGAGAGTTCGAGGCGATCGACATCGAGGAGTCGGACAGGCCGCAGTGAAGAACGCGCGAGGCTGTCCTCCGTCTGAGCGGGCACCGGCCGGCCTCCGCCGCTGAGCGCCCTCACCGGCGAGGCCGGGGTCAGAACAACGCGGTCTGCTCGGGCTCCGCCTCCCGCTCCCTAGGTGCCGGCATCGTCACCGGGTCCTCTTCCGCGCCCGGATCGGGGCGGGCGGGCGTCGCGCGTCCGCCCGGGCGCGCCAGCGCCGCCAGCCGATCGCGCTCCGCCTGCGGCGCGTACGCGCCGCGCGCGTAGAGCTGCTCGTAGCGCGGCACCAGGTCGGGCCGGTTCGAGCGCAGCCAGTCCATCCAGATCTCCTTGACCTCGCCGCGCAGATGGAGGCAGATCCCGCCGACGTTCACCGCGCCCGCCTCCGCGCACAGCGCGAGGATCTCCTCGACCTGCTCGGGCGCGTCGTTGATCCCCGGCATCAGCGGGGCGATCAGCACGCCGCACGGAACCCCCGCGCGGTTGAGCTCGGCCACGGCCTCGAGCCGCTTCCGCGGATGCGGGGTATGCGGCTCGGTGGCCCGCCATGCCTTCTCGTCGAGCGTCGGAATCGACAGATTGGCGGCGAACCCCGCCCGGTCGTGGATCTCCTTCATGAGCTCGAGGTCCCGCAACAGGAGCGGCGACTTGGTGAGCACCGACGACGGCGTCCCCGAATCCCGCATCGCCTCCCAGATGCCGGGCATCAGCCGATACCGACCCTCGACCCACTGATACGGATCCGTATTGGTCCCGAGCGCGACGTGCTCCCGCTTCCACGACGGCCGCATCAACTCCGCCCGCGCCACCTCCGGCACATTGACCTTGACGACGATCTCCCGCTCGAAGTCCCGCCCTGCATTGAAGTCGAGATAGGTGTGGGTAGGACGCGCGAAGCAGTTATGGCTGACGACACCGTTGGCGATGAAGTCTCCGGTGCCGGTCGTGATGTCATAGAGGCGGAAGCCTCTGCCGAGTGGCTCGATGGACTCGACCTCAAGGCGAGCGGGGCTCTTGAGCGCGATGCTCTCGATTTCGCGCTTTCGGGTGATCGCTGGGTCGACGGTGAGGAAGAAGCGAAGCTTCTGCTGGAGGCCGCCGAGGAGTCGGACGCACTTGAGGCCGTTCGGACGACGCAGGTCCTCGATCACAAAGGAGAAACCGAGCGCCCGCAGCGACGAGGCGATCCAGTGGATGATCTCCGGTTTTGTATTCGAGATGCGTAGCGCGTCGCTGTGTGACCCCTCCGCGTCGAAAATTCCAGCCAGGAACCCTTTGCACCACTCCGGACCAGGAGCTCGTGGCCAGCGAATCAACTCGCCGATGGCTGCGACATTGTCGCTGGTCTGTGTCCGGATCATCCTCATAGAACGCCTCCCCCTGCTGGGAAAGACTGCTTCCTGAGTGACGACCCCTCGCTCCTCTTCGAGGTACTGCTTCGTACGACGGAGAGCCTCGAGATCTGTAAGCGCCAGCCGGAAGCGGTGTACCTGCTGGCGGCTACGGCCGGGGTACTCGTATGGATACGAGGCGAGGTGACCATCGCCTCTAATCAGCCCGCACAGATACCCACGCCGGTAGTCGGGCCAATGTCCGGGAGGTTCGGCGAATGCACCGGTGCCGATCAGCTTGTCGTTCAGGGTCAGGTGCGGCCTCCAATCCGCGCCACACTGGCTTCCTGTCACGTGCTTCCAACCGCGCCCGGTGAGGAAGCGGTGATCGCCGCTCGTGATGAGCTCGGTCGCATCCTCGAGTGTGATGCGAAACGCTGGCTTGATAGACGACCAGTGCGCGAACACCTCGGTGACCGAATAACGACGGTATGAGCCGCGGCGCACGGTGCCGTAGACGTAATCGCCAACCCGAACGTCAGCCAATCGCTTCGTCCGACCATCGCCCATGAGGATCGGCGTCTCACCCCAGGCACAGTAAACACACGAATGTGTACATCCGCGATAGGGATTGATCGTCCATCGGAAAGGCATTCGCGACGCCTTCGGCACGCGGTTCAGGGCCGACTTCGCCTGGATCTCGTAGAAGCGGACGTCCATCGCCTCGGGTGCGTCGAAGGTGCGCACGGTCGCCGGCTCGCGGTAGCCGGCTAGGCGGCGGCTCTCCTCGGACCCGACTGTCAGGTTGTCCCAGCGCATGGTGGGAACACATGTTCGCAGATCGCCAAGACGGACCTGGAGGCGCATTCCGGGCGTCTGCAACTACGCCTGCCGGAAGCGCCGGCGTCGCCGCAGGCCCGCTGCGCGAGACTGCGCTCATGGAGATCGCGGCGACCGACTACCACACGGCGGGCGAGCCGTTTCGGATCGTCCAAGACGGGATGGTCGAGATTCCCGGCGCGACCGTTCGCGAGCGGCGAGAGTACGCCGCGAGGTCCGAGGAGGTGGAACGGGTTCGTCGGATGCTCTGTTACGAGCCCCGCGGCCACGCCGACATGTACGGCGGCTTTCTCGTCCCCCCGGACGACGAGGGTGCCGACTTTGGGGTTCTGTTCTGGCACAAGGACGGCTACTCGACGGCGTGCGGGCACGGGACGATCGCGCTCGGGGGATGGGCGGCGGAGTCGGGTCGTGTGGCGGCGCCTGAAGACGGCGAGGTGGACGTCACGATCGACGTCCCCTCCGGCCGCGTCGTGGCGAGGGTTCGGCGGCGCGCCGGCGCGGTCGAGAGCGTCGCCTTTCGCAACGTGCCGGCGTTCGTCGTGGCCCGCGGCGTCGTGGCGGGCCGGGTCGAGGTCGATGTGGCCTACGGCGGCGCGATCTACGCGTTTGCGCCAGCACAGGGGTTCGGACTTCGGGTCGTCCCCGAGGACCTCCCCGCGCTCATCGCGGCCGGTCGCGAGGTAAAGCGGGCACTCGACGGCAGCGAGCTCTCACGCCACCCAGACGATGATCGACTCTCCGGCATCTACGGGACGGTCCTCTACGAGGAGGTCGGTTCGCTGCACCAGCGAAACGTGGCGATCTTCGCCGACGGCGAGGTGGATCGCTCGCCCACGGGGTCGGCTACGTCGGCGCGCACGGCACTGCTCGTCGCCGACGGCGCGCTCGCCGTCGGGCGGACGTGGCGGAATGACTCGATCGTCGACACGACCTTCCACGCCCGTGCCATCGGCCAAACGCCTGACGGGCTGCTCACCGAGGTCGAGGGGACCGCCTTCCGCACCGGCGAGCACCGGTTCTTCCTGGATCCGCGCGACGCGCTCGGCACCGGCTTCGTCCTGCGATGAGCCTGCCGATCATCGCCCCGGCCGAAGTCGAGCAGCGCCTCGGCGCGTCGGACGCGGTCGACGCTCTGGAGGCCGCGCTCCTCGCCGGCCTCGATCCCGAGGCCGACCCGCCTCGCGGGGTGGTCGAGCTCGACAACGGTCAGCTGCTCGTCATGCCATCCGCCGCGGCACGCCACCCCGTGGTCAAGCTCGTCACCGTCGGAGGCGAGCCGCGGGTCCAGGGCGTCTGCGTCGTCTTCGACCGCACGACGCTCGCGCCGATAGCCCTCATAGACGGGATCGGCCTCACGAATGCCCGCACCGCGGCGGTCTCGGCACTGGCCGTCCGCCACCTCGCCGCCCCCGACGCCAAAAGGCTCTTGGTGTTCGGGCGCGGCCCCCAAGCGCACGCGCACGCGACGGCCGCGCGCGCGATCCGTCCCATCGAGCACGTCGAGATGGTCGGCCGGGACCGCAAAGAAGTCGACGAGCTGGTCGCAGCAGCCGACATCATCTGTTGCTGCACCACCGCTCGCGAGCCTCTCTTCGACGGCGAGCTCGTGGCCGACCACGCCACCGTCGTGACGATCGGCGCCCACGAGCCGGACGTGCGCGAGACAGACGACGCCCTCGCCGCCCGCGCCACGATCGTGGTCGAGTCCCGCACCTCGGCGCTCCGCGAAGCCGGCGACGTCATCCTCGCGATCGACTCCGGCGCCGCCACCAAGGACGAGCTCGTGACGCTCGCCGAGCTCGTCCGCGGCGAGGCGAGGCCCGCCGCGGACCGGCCTCGACTCTTCAAGAGCACCGGCATGTCGTGGGAGGACGCCGTGATCGCCGGCGCGGTGACGGACACCCTCTGACCTGCTCTCCAAGAGCACCTGCACGTCGTGCGGAGGACGCCGTGATCGCCGGCGCGGTGACGGACGCCCTCGGACCGCGTGTATCTGGCGGGATCGCGGCAGGCCGCATACAGTGACCTCGAAGGGCTCCGCATGGACCCTCTGGCCGATGGGGAGGTGCATGGACTCGTCCCTCCGCCGGCGACTTCGCTGGGGAACGTGACAATCGACGGCGTCGAGGTGCCCGCGACGAGGGCCGCGATGGCGCGTACCGGCGCATTCTTCGCATTCGCCGGCGCGCTGTTCGGACCAATCGCCGTCCTGGTCTCCAGCGACGCGGTCGCGGACGAGACCCTCCTGCTCATAATCTCGGCCGCCGCGGCCGTGCTCGGCGTCCTGCTGACCGTCGTCTACGAGCGCATACCCCCCTGGGGCTTCCAGCTCGCGGCCGTGGCCGGCAACGTGCTCGCAGGCGTCGCGGCGTATGCCTGGGGGACCGAATCCGCCTTCGCGCCCCTGCCCTACATCTGGCTGGTCCTGGTCGTCTTCTACTTCTTCAAGCTGAGGGTCGCCTTGCTGCACGCCGGCCTCATGGCAGGCGGCTACGCGGTCGCGCTCGTCGCCGAGTCGCCGCCCGTGAACCAGCTCGGCAGCTGGATCGCCACCACCGGCACGCTGGTCGTGACGGGCCTATTCGTCGCCGTCATGCGCGATCGTCTCGCCCAGGTGATCGCCAGCCTGAGCGACGCCGCGCACCGCGACGCGCTCACAGAGCTTCTGAACCGGCGCGGATTCGAGGAGATCTTCGACGTCGAGCTCGAGCGCGCCCGCCGCAGCGATGCCCCGCTCAGCCTCGTGCTTGGGGACCTCGACCGGTTCAAGCGCGTGAACGACGATCAGGGGCACGCCGCCGGTGATCGAGTGTTGAAGCGCGTGGCGCGGGTCCTGGGTAGCGCCAAGCGTCGCTTCGATGTCGCCGCGCGGGTGGGAGGAGAGGAGTTCGCGCTGCTCGCACCCGACTGCGACGAGCACGGCGCGTACATGCTCGCCGAGCGAGTCCGCGCCGACGTGCAGAGGGCCTTCGAGGAATCCGCGCCGGGCCTGACGATCAGCGTCGGGATCGCCGCCTTTCCTCTGCACGGCCAGTCCGCCGACGGGCTGGTGCGCGCCGCCGACCAGGCGCTGTATGCGGCGAAGCGGCTCGGCCGCAACCGTTGCGTGATCTCGAGCGCCGAGGTGCCGGGCATCCTGGCGCGCGCCCCGCGCGGGTCCGACGACGCGCACGTGGAGCTGGCCGCCCTTCTCAGCCTGGCCGAGGCGCTCGACGTGCGCGACTCGGGCACCGCCAGCCACTGCCGTCGGGTGGGCCGCTTCGCCGAGCTGACGGCCCGTGAGCTCGGCCTACCGCCGGACTCCGTCGAGCACGTGCGCCTGGCCGGCATCCTCCACGACGTCGGCCGCGTAGGCGTGCCCGACTCGCTGCTCCGTAAGGACGGTCCGCTCACCGAGGAGGAGTGGAGCCTGGTCCGCTCGCATCCGGAGATCGGCGCCCGCATGGTGGAGACGACCGAGTTCGACGACATCCGCGGGTGGATCCTGCTGCACCACGAGCGGCCGGACGGGCGCGGCTATCCGGAGGGCCGCGACGCCGAGGCTGTGCCGATCGAGGCGAGCATCCTCGCGGTGGCGGACGCCTACGAGGCGATGACGAGCGAGCGCCCCTACCGGCACGCGCTTCCCCCCGAGGCTGCGGCGGACGAGCTCCGTCGCGAAGCGGGGAGTCAGTTCCGCGTCGACGTGGTCGAGGCGCTGCTGCGCGCCGTGTAGGCGACGGAGGGCGATCGTTCCGCCGCGGCCCCGGCCCCGGCCAGCCAGGTGCGCCGGCTCCGTGTAGGTCGCGGCGTGCCGGTTAAGGAGGCGGCCTGCCGGCACCGATACAAGCTTGGTGGGCGCCCCACATCTGCTTGCCCTGCTCGTGTCCGTCGGCTCGGCTGTCGTGCTGGTCATTGTCGTGCTGCGGCAACAGCGGCGAATCAAGTTGCTCCAAGCACGGGTCTCGGACGCCGCCCGGACCGACCCGCTGACTGGACTGCTCAACCGTCGCGCGCTCGACGAGCTGCTCGACCTCGAGCTCGAGCGGGCGCGCCGGACCGGGCGGCCGGTCTCCCTCGTGATAGGCGACCTCGACGGGCTCCGGACGATCGACGGGCGCGGCGGCGAGAAGGCCGGCGACCGCGCGCTCGAGCTCGTGGCCCGCGATCTCGAGAAGTGGAAGCGCCGGATCGACCGGGCGGCCCGAATCGGAGGCGAGGAGTTCGCCGTGCTGTTGCCCGAGACCGACCAGGGCGGAGCTTTCCTGGTGGCCGAGCGCCTGCGCCGCGCGGCTCACCGCACCTTCTCCGACGTATCCACCTCGGTGACGATCAGCTTCGGCGTCGCCAGCCACCCCGATCACGGCGACGACGCGTCGGCGCTGTTCCGGGCGGCCGATCAGGCCGTCCACGCGGCCAAAGACCTCGGCCGGGATCGCACGGTGGTCTACAGCGCCGAGCTGGCGCGCTTGCTCGGCGGGGGAGGCGGGAACGAGGAGCTCCAGCTGGCGACCCTGATCGCCCTCGCCGAGGCGATCGACATCCGCGACACCGGAGCCATGAAGCACTCGCACACGGTCGCTCGCTACGCGCGCATCATGGCCATGGAGCTCGGCCTCGAAGCCGGCCGGATCGACCGCGTGCGCCTGGCGGGCGTGCTGCACGACGTCGGAAAGGTCGGCATCCCCGACGGCGTCCTCTCCAAGCCGGGGCCGCTCGACGACGAGGAATGGCGCGAGATGCGCACCCATCCCGAGGTGGCGGCCCGCCTGCTCTCTCACGGCGAGCTCGACGACCTGCGGGGCTGGATCCTTGCCCACCACGAGCGCCCGGACGGCGGCGGCTACCCACACGGCCTTTCCGGGGCGGCAATCCCGCTGGAGGCGAGCATCCTCGCGGTGGCGGACGCCTACGAGGCGATGACCGCCGATCGGATCTACCGCCCGGCCCTAGGCGAGGAGGCGGCCCGGGCAGAGCTGGAAGCGGGCGCAGGCACGCAGTTCGACGCCGACGTGGTGCACGGCTTCCTGAGCGCGCTGGACCGCGAGCACGAGCAGACGGTCTGCCCCGCGCACATACGCGCGGTGTAGCCCTCCGCGCCTCGGGTAGCAAACATGTGCGGATTGCTGCGCGCAACTGTTACAAAGTAGTCACAAAGTCCTTCGCTCATGTACCGTTCCTGGCCCCGGTCGGGAGCCCCCGGACGCCGCCCCCGTTGTCCCGCCGGGTCATCCCCTTGACGACGCACGCTCTGAAACCATCTGACGACCCCATGGCGCTTCGCGCGGTGCGCTATCTCGATTTCGTCGCCCTCGCACTTGCGCTTCCGATCTTCGTCGCGGCCGGTCTGCCGCTGGTCGGCTGGGCGGGAGCGACCGCTGCGTGGCTGCTCCAGCGGGGGGTGCAGATCGTGCTCGCGCGACGGGCCATCGTGTCTGGTAACCCGCGCACCGCGGCGGGCGTCCTCGGCGCGAGCCTGCTCGGGCGCCTCTGGTTCCTGGTCCTCGCGGTCCTCGGTGTCGGCTTGATCGACCGCGAGGCGGGCCTCGCCGCCGCGGTCCTCACGGCGATCGTCTTCCAGGCGTGGTTCACGGCGTTCATGCTCGGGCGCGGGATGGAGGGCGAGCCGCGCGGGATCGAGAGGCAGCCCCAGCCATGACCACCAAGGCGAAGGTCGCCCTCGGCGCGGCGATCTACGTGCTGGGAACGATCGTCCTCGTCATCGTCGTCCCGAGCGAGGGGAAGAACGAGGCGTTCCAGCCGCAGGACGAGTTCAGGCTCACGCCTTGGGTCGACATCAAGGTCGCCGGAATCGACCTCTCGATCAACAAGGCCGTGTTCTACCTGGTCGTCGCCTGCGCGCTGACCGGCGGCATCATGGCCTACATCGCGAAGCGGATGCAGGAGCGTCCGAACCGGGTGCAGACGGCGGTCGAGACTCTCTACGACCTCACCTACAACACCATCACGGGCGGGAACATGCCCCGGGAGTTGGCCCTCCGCTGGTTCCCCTTCGTGGGCACCCTCTTCTTCTTCATTTGGGTATCCAACCTGATGGGGTACATCCCGCTCCCGCTCAACACGAACGAGAAGGTCGACATCTTCGGCGCCGAGGTTCCGTCGCTAGCGATCTACGCGGCCACCGCGAACCTCTCTGTGCCGCTGGTGCTCACGCTGGTCGTGTGGTTCGGCTACCAGGTGGAGGGAATCCGGGCGCACGGTTTCATCAAGTACCTGAAGGGCTGGATCCCGGCCGGGATCACGGGAATCGCGGCCGTCCCGATCTTCTTCATCGAGGTCATCTCGCAGTTCGTGCGGATCATCTCCCTCTCCGTCCGACTCTTCGCGAACATCCTGGCCGGCCATCTCCTGATCCTGTTCATGGGGGGCGGGCTCGCGGTCCTGCTCGGCCTCGCGGCACTCGGCTGGCTCACGGCGCCGCTGGCGATCATCTTCTTCGTCTTCGAGGTCCTGCTGGTGGCGACGCTCCAGGCATTCATCTTCGCCACGCTCACGTCCATCTACTTCGGCGAGGCGGTCGCCGGAGGTCACTGAACAAGGAGGAAGCCCAAATGCCAGACATCCTGCTACCGCTGGCGCAGGTCAGCGACGACGGGCTCAAGGCGATCGCTCTCGGAGTCGGCGCGGGCCTCGGCTCGATCGGCGCCGGCATCGGGATCGGCATCATCTTCGGCAAGGTGATCGAGTCGGTCACCCGTCAGCCGGAGATGCGCGAGTAGATCACGAGCATCCAGTGGCTCGGCTTCGCGCTGACCGAGGCCGTCGCGTTCTACACGTTCATCTTCGGACTGATCGCGTTCTTCCTCTAAATGGCGCTCAGCGGCGACATCACGAGCTTTGTCCCGCTCGCCAAGGAGGGAGGCGGCAGCTTCCTCGTCTCGCCCGAGCTCGGGTTGATGATCTGGACCCTGATCGCGTTCGGGGTGACGCTATGGATCCTCAACAAGTGGGTCTTCCCTCGCATCTCGGAGGCGCTCGACCGCCGGCGGATGGCGATCGAGCAATCGATCGAGTCCGCGGAGCGCACGAAGCGCGAGGCCGACGAGCTGCTCGAGGAGTACCGCGCCCGCCTGCGGGAGGCACGCGAGCAGTCCGAGGACATCGTGGTCCGGGCGCGCAAGGCGGCGGACTCGCTCGCGGACGAGTCGAAGGCCGCGGCCTCGCGGCAGCGTGAGGAGCTCCTCGCCGCCACCCGCCGCGACATCGAGGCAGAGACCCGCCGAGCGCTCGACGAGATCCGCAAGGAGGTCGCGGGGCTCACGGTGATCGCCACCGAGAAGATCACCCGCAGGTCGCTTACGCCCGAGGACCACCGGCGCCTGATCGAGGAGGCCCTCCACGAGGTCGACCTAACGGCGCTGTCGAAGGGCAAGAGGAACGGCTCCCCCTCCGGCGGCGCACGCGCCGAGCAACCCGAGAGCGGCTGATGGAAGAGATCGCCGAGGTCTACTCGCGAGCGCTGTTCGAGGCGGCCCTGGAGAACGGCGTGCTCGACCGCGTCCACGACGAGCTCGGGCAGTTCGCCGACGCGCTCGAGGAGGACAGGAACCTGCGGGTCTTCCTGTTCTCGCCGTACTTCTCGTCCGAGGAGAAGAAGGACGGAGTCGAGCGGGTCGTGGACGACGCCGACGAGCGATTCGTCAACTTCCTGAAGCTGCTCGCCGAGCGCCACCGCGTCCCGGTCATCTTTCGCATCAGGCGCGCCTTCGACGCCATGTGGGCGGACGAGCACAGGCTTCTTCCGGTTACGGTGACGAGCGCGGTCGAGCTCGACCAGGAGCTGCTCGACGACATCGGCAGGCGCATCCAGGAGCAGACCGGTCGCGAGGTGCAGCTCGCGTCGAACGTCGATCCCGACGTTCTCGGCGGTCTCCTGGTGCGCGTCGGGAACATGGTGCTCGACGCGACCGTCCGCAACAGACTCGAACAGCTACGCAAGGAAGTCGCGCGAGCGGCCTAAGGAGACAAGTACGTGCAGATCAAGCCAGACGAGATCACCAGCATCCTCAAGCAGCGCATCGAGGGCCTCGAGGACGGCGGCGCCGACCTGTCGGAGGTGGGGACGGTCCTCTCGGTCGCGGACGGCATCTGCCGGATCCACGGCCTCGACAACGTGGAGTCGATGGAGCTGCTCGACCTGCCGCACGACGTCCGCGGGCTCGCGCTCAACCTCGAGTCGGACAACGTCGGCGGCGTGCTGTTCGGCGAGTGGGACAGGATCGAGGAGGGGAACCAGGTCAAGCGGACCGGCCGGCTGCTCGAGGTTCCGGTGGGCGACGAGCTGCTCGGCCGGATCGTGGATCCGCTCGGCAACCCGCTCGACGGGAAGGGCGACACGGGGGCACAGGAGACGCGCCCGGCTGAGTTCAAGGCGCCCGGCGTCGTGCAGCGCCAGCCGGTGAAGGAGCCGATGCTGACCGGCATCAAGCCGATCGACGCGATGACGAACGTCGGCCGCGGCCAGCGCGAGCTGATCATCGGCGACCGCCAGACCGGGAAGACCTCGATCTGCATCGACGCGATCATCAACAACAAGGACAAGGACCTCGTCTGCGTCTACGTCGCGATCGGCCAGCGGATGTCGACGGTCGTCGAGGTGGCCAAGCAGCTCGAGGACGCCGGCGCCCTCGGCAACACGATCATCGTGGCCGCCCCCGCCGACGAGGCCGCGCCGATCAAGTTCCTCGCGCCCTACGCCGGCTGCGCGATGGGCGAGCACTTCCTGTACAGCGGGCGGCACGCGCTCGCGATCTACGACGACCTCACCAAGCACGCCTACGCCTACCGCCAGATGTCGCTCCTGCTCCGGCGCCCGCCGGGCCGCGAGGCCTACCCGGGCGATGTCTTCTACCTGCACTCACGGCTGCTCGAGCGGGCCGTGAAGCTGAGCGACGAGCTCGGCGGCGGCTCGCTCACCGCGCTGCCGATCATCGAGACCCAGGCCGGAGACGTCTCGGCCTACATCCCTACCAACGTCATCTCGATCACCGACGGGCAGATCTTCCTCGAGGCCGACCTGTTCCGCTCGGGCGTGCGGCCCGCGATCAACGTCGGAATCTCGGTCTCGCGTGTGGGCGGGTCAGCCCAGACCACGCCGATGAAGAGGGTCGCCGGCAAGCTCCGGATCGAGCTGTCCCAGTACCGGGAGCTCGAGGCCTTCGCCCAGTTCGGCTCCGAGCTCGACCCCGACACCCAGGCCACGCTCGCGCGCGGCGCCCGGCTCGTCGAGTCGCTGAACCAAAACGAGCGGAGCCCGTGGGCGGTCGAGGACCAGGTGGCGGCCATCTACTCGGGCACCGGCGGCTATCTCGACCGCATCAAGGTCGGGCGGATCAAGGAGTTCCACGAGATGCTGCTCCAGCGGCTGCACTCCGAGAAGTCCGAGCTGATGTCGAAGATCGCCGACGGCCATTGGGACGACACGATCGAATCGGAGTTCGGGGACGCGATCGGCGAGGCCATCGACGACTTCGGCCCCGACTTCGACGCCGAGGGCAACCCGATCGAGGAGGGCGAGTCCGACCGCGTCCGTGCCGAGGAGCGGCGCAGGGAGGCCCGGGAGGCGGGCGAGGGCGAAGCGGGCGAGCCGGCCGAGTCCGAGGAGGCCGAGGCCGAGGCGGAGGAGAGGGAGGCCGCGAGGGCCTCATAGCAACCTAGATGGCCAGCCTCAAGGACATCCGCGGACGCATCGCGTCGGTCAAGAACATCCGCAAGATCACGCGCGCGATGGAGATGGTTGCGGCCGCCCGGCTGCGTCGCGCCGAGCAGCGGATCGAGGCGCTCCGTCCTTACGCCGACGCGATCCGCCGCATGACCTCGCGCGCGGCCCAGGCCGCCGAGAACATCCCGAGCCTCCCGATCCTCGAGGAGAAGGAGCAGGTGAGCACAGTCGGGATCCTGCTCGTGACCGGCGATCGCGGGCTGGCCGGGCCCTTCAACTCGCAGATCATCCGCGCGGGCAACCGCCGCGCCGCCGATCTCGCGGCGGACGGCAAGGACGTGCTCTGGTACGCGTCGGGGCGTCGCGGCCAGTCCTCGCTCGAGTTCCGCGGAATGGAGGTCGGCGCGACCTGGACGGGCTTCACCGACCGGCCCGCTTTCGCCGACGCCCGCGCGATCGCCGACGGGCTGGCCGCCGCCTACGTCGACGGCAAGGTCGACCGCGTCGAGATCGTCTACAACGGCTACATCTCGGCGATGCGGCAGGAGGTGCGCGGCGAGACTCTGCTGCCGCTCCAGCAGGCCGACGTGATCGCCGAGGAGGAGGAGCGCGAGGAGGAGTCGCGCGCCCTCTGGATCTACGAGCCCGATCCGGAGGAGATCCTCGCCCGGCTGGTGCCGGACTACGTGGAGATCTCGATCTTCAGGGCGCTGCTCGAGTCGACGGCGTCGGAGCACGGCGCCCGCATGACCGCCATGCGCAACGCGTCAGACAACGCCGCCGAGCTGATCGACGACCTCACGCTCGCCGCCAACCGCCAACGTCAGGCGGAGATCACGCAGGAGATCATGGAGGTCGTCGCCGGAGCGGAAGGACTTACCTAAGGAGACTGAGAATTTTGGAAGCCGGAACGCAGACAGAGCAGAAGGAGGCGCGCCGCGAGGAGCGGGGCGCGGACGTGGGGACCGTCGAGGAGGTCCAGGGCGTCGTAATCGAGGCGGTCTTCCCGGGCGACCTCCCCGAGATCAACCACGCCCTCGAGATCGAAATGGACAGCGGGGACGGCGACGGCGAGAAGCGCCGGCTCGTGCTCGAAGTCCAGCAGCATCTTGGCGACGACCGCATCCGCGCCGTCGCGATGGACGCGACCGACGGCCTCGCCCGGGGCACCGAGGTACGGGACACGGGCGGGCCGATCACCGTGCCGGTCGGCAGGGAGACGCTTGGGCGGATCTTCAACCTGCTCGGCGACCCCATCGACGAGGGCGACCCGGTCGAGACCGAGGAGCGCTGGCCGATCCACCGTCCCGCCCCCAGCGTCGAGAACCTGACCCCGACGCGCGAGCTGTTCGAGACCGGCATCAAGGTCGTGGACCTGCTCGCGCCCTACGCGAAGGGCGGCAAGGTAGGGCTGTTCGGCGGCGCCGGGGTCGGCAAGACCGTGCTGATCCAGGAGCTGATCCGCAACATCGCGGAGGAGCACGAGGGGCTGTCGGCCTTCTGCGGCGTCGGCGAGCGCTCGCGAGAGGGCAACGACCTCTGGATCGAGATGAAGGAATCGGGCGTGATCGACAAGACCATGCTCGTATTCGGGCAGATGAACGAGCCGCCGGGGGCGCGCATGCGGGTGGCGCTGTCCGGTCTGACGATGGCGGAGTACTTCCGCGAGCAGGGCGGCCAGGACGTGCTGCTCTTCATCGACAACATCTTCCGCTTCGTTCAGGCGGGCTCGGAGGTATCGGCGCTGCTCGGGCGGATGCCCTCGCAGGTCGGCTACCAGCCCACGCTCGAGACGGAGATGGGCCAGCTCCAGGAGCGGATCACCTCGACCAGGCAGGGCTCGGTCACTTCGGTGCAGGCGATCTACGTTCCGGCCGACGACCTCACCGACCCGGCGCCGGCCTCGGTGTTCGCGCACCTGAACGCCACCACGGTCCTCTCGCGCGCGATCGCCGAGAAGGGGATCTACCCGGCCGTCGATCCGCTCGACTCCACCTCCACGATCCTCAAGCCGGACATCGTCGGCGACGAGCACTTCCAGGTCGCGAACCAGGTGCGCGAGATCCTCCAGCGCTACAAGGAGCTGCAGGACATCATCGCCATCCTCGGTATCGACGAGCTCTCGGACGAGGACAAGCTGACCGTGCAGCGCGCGCGGAAGGTCGAGCGCTTCCTCTCGCAGCCGTTCTTCGTCGCCGAGGAGTTCACCGGCACACCCGGCACGTACGTACCGGTCGAGGAAACCGTGCGGTCGTTCAGGGAGATCATCGAGGGCAAGCACGACGACATCCCGGAGCGGGCCTTCCTCCTGAAGGGCACTATCGACGAGGTCGCCCAGGCGGCTCGCGGGGCGGGGGGCGAGGAGGAGAGCGCCGAAGGCGAGGCCGCGGCGGAGTCCGAGGCGACCGGCCGGCCCGGCGGCGGCGGCGAGGAGTCCGGCCGCGAGGAGCAGGGCGGCTAGCGCGTGGCCCGCAACAAGTTCTCGGTCGAGGTCCTCACGCCCGAGGGCCAGGTCTTCGCCGACGAGGTGGAAATGGTCTCGACCCGTACGACGACCGGGTCGATCGGCATCCTGGCCCGCCACGCGCCGCTGATGGCGATCCTCGAGCCGACGGAGCTGCGCCTCTACAAGTCCGAGTCGGACGTGGTGCGCTTCGCGCAGGGGGAGGGCTACCTCCAGGTGGTCGACAACCAGGCGCTCGTTCTCGTCGAGGAGGCGATCGCGCCGGAGAACGTCGACCGCAGCGCCTTCGAGTCGAGGCTGAGGGAGGCCCGCTCCGCGGTGGAGCGGGCCGAGGAGGGCTCTGAGGAGCGCGCCCGTGCGGAGCGCGAGATAAGGCGCTACGAGGCGTTCCTGGAGGCAGGCTCGGGGACGTAATTCGGCGGGGCGGTCGCGGCCGCCCGTTGTCCGTCGCTCCGGCGGGCCCGGAGCCGTCGCGAGCACCGGCGCGCGATACTCCTGACATGGCGCGCGCGGTGCTCGCCATCGCCAGTCTGCTCGCGATCTCCAGCGGCTTGGGGGTGGCCGGCTGCGGCGGCGGCGGCGACAAGCCGGAGGGCGATCTGCCGCAAGCCCCCGCGACCCTGCGTGTGGCGAGCACCGCGTTCGACGACGGCGGGACCATCCCGCGACGCTTCACCTGCGACGGCGCGAACGTGTCGCCTCCGCTGGCCTTTCCGCAGGTGCCCGAAGGCGCTCGCGAGCTCGCCCTGGTCGTGTACGACCCGGACGCCGACAACTTCGTGCACTGGTCGCTTGTGAGCATGTCGCGGGAGACCGCGCTCATCTCCGCCGGACGGGTGCCGCCGGGCGCCGTCCAGACCAAGAACAGCTTCGGCGACGAGAAGTACGGCGGCCCCTGCCCGCCCGAGGGCGACAACCCGCACCGCTACGTCTTCGCTCTCTACGCGCTCTCAAAACCGCTCGACCTCGACGCGGGCGCCTCGCCCGAGGACGTCCGGAAGGCGATCGCCGACGCGGCGACCGGCCGCGGCACGCTCACCGCGTCCTACGGCCGCTGACCGCGACCAACACGCGGCGCGGCGCTTCA
>Ga0126312_10000909_pt1 | contig 18659 bp, 16 predicted proteins | sample Plot104A_FD_92537 | JGI IMG/M metagenome (GOLD analysis project Ga0126312, IMG submission 92537) | Serpentine soil microbial communities from UC McLaughlin Reserve, CA, USA - Plot104A | ecosystem: Environmental > Terrestrial > Soil > Grasslands | place: USA: UC McLaughlin Reserve, Lake County... | reverse complement strand
TGCGAATGCTCGATGAGGGACCGCCCGAGGCTGAGGAGGAAACGGCCGAGGGTGAGATCGAGGAGGGTGAGCCGGAGGTCACCGCTCGTGCGGCCCCGACAACGGCCGCCTAATCGCAACGTCGTTTCGCACAAGGCCTTCCGCTCAAGGTCTTTCCGCACTAAGCCACGAATCCGGGCCGATTCAGCCCCGAGCTGGCTTCGTCTCCGCGCAGAAAGCCACGGATGCCGATGGCCGCGGTAATTGATACTCGCTCAGGCGTAAGGAGCCGCAGTCTGCTCAGCGGCGGCTCCGTACGACGGCCCATGGCTGACCGCATGTACCAGCAGCGGATGCAGCTGATGCAGGTCGATCGGGCTCTGCCGGTCATGATCAAGCTGTGCCGCTTCGGCGTAGGCCGCGGCGATCGTCGACAGCTCCGGTGCTCCGAACAAGTGCAGCATCGCAAGATCGGTAAGACCGTGGCCACCATGTGCTGCCGGGTCGATCATCACCACACCCTCGCCGGTGAAGATCAGGTTGCCTGACCAAAGATCACCATGGATGCGCGCCGGCGGGCGATCGTCGTCGAACTCGCCGGCAATCAGCCGTTCACAGACCCGCTCCACCGACTCGAGACCGGCTCGGCTCAGGTTGCCGATCGCGTGGGCCTGTTGCGCGTACGGCAGCAACCGCTGCTCGGCATAAAACCGGCCCCACGTCGGGGTCGGTCGCATGGTCATCGCCTGCCGTCCGATATAGCCGTCACCGTGCCAACCATTCGGTGGCGATCCGAAGGCTCCGGCGCCCGCAGCATGGGTGATCGCCAGGGCACGTCCGAATGCGGCTGCAGCCTCCGGTGTCGGTCGTACTGACGTGACTCGCTCGAGGGTTAGCCGATCAGGCCTCACCTCTATTACGCGGACTACCTTGGCCGATCCTGGCCCGGCATCAGCAAGCCATCGAAGTCCAGCGGCTTCGACGGCGAAGTGGTTGGGATCGGTGACGTGGGTGTGCTTGGTGAATGTGGTCGCAGTCAGAACCGCTCCTCGCGTGTGGCCAGGGCCGGAATCGAACCGGCGACCTTTCGCTTTTCAGGCGAACGCTACTACCGACTGAGCTACCTGGCCGTGCCCGTCCCGGCGCACCGGTTCGAGCGTGGGGCGGCGAAGATCATTCAGACCGTCGCTGCTCACGCGACCCCGACGGGACTCGAACCCGCGACCTCCGCCGTGACAGGGCGGCGCGCTAACCAACTGCGCCACGGGGCCTTGGTAGACCAGCTCAGTACGCCCTTCGGACGCTCGCGAAACTATAGCGCAGCTCCGGTGGGGGGCGGGAATCTCGTATATGTCCCAGGGCGTCAAAACCCTCCTGGCAAGCAGAGCATGGGCTTGCTAGAGCGATTGCTTCGCGAGCTCTGCTTTGGCGCCGAGTTGGATGAACATGTCTCGAGCTTCGCCGAAAAGCTGTCTGGCCTCCTGGCTTCGGCGCTGACTCTCCAGCCAAAGGGCAAGGTCGGCCTTCGTACGGGCAAGCCAGTAGCCGTACCCCAGACTGCGGAAGCTGTCCAGCGAAAAGCGAAGGTCCGGTTCGATGGAGCTTGTGTTCACTTCGCTCGCGATATCGATCAGCGCTGCGTATCGTGCCCGCTGAGCGGCTAAGTAGGGCGGAACGTGGACCGATGGAGCGTTCGCAACCGTATCCAGCAGCGCCCTCGCTTCGTCCAGGTCAGAACCGCGGATCGCCGCCTCCAGTGAAAGAGGCCAGGCCAAGCGGAAGCTTTCGGACATCAGGCCGTTGGACTCGTAGGAGCTCCTGGCTGCTGCTGCCGACAGCTTTATGGCTTCCTCCGGCGATCCATCGATAAAAGCCACGCCGGCTTCGGCGATCAGATACGAGTCCCTGCTCTGCGGGTCGTCGTCGGTTGCCCAGCGCTGCAGTGGAATCAGATGGCTCCGGGCAGTTTGGGCATCTTCGCGAGCCACAGCCAGCATCAGCAACGGAAAGTGCCCGAAGTTTTGCAACTCCGTGATCTCGGCAGAATGCACCGCACGCCGCCCGTAGCTCTCCGTCCGCTCCCACTGACCGGCGTAGAAGTAATGAAAAGCAAGGTTGCTCAGGGCGATTGCCCGATTGCCAACGTCACCAAGCCTCTCGGTAAGTTCCAGCGCCGCCAGATGCTCTGCCTCCGCTCCTGGGAGGTCGGCCTGCGCCCGAACATCTGCTAAGTTGCCGCGCCCCATCAGTTCGGCCTTCGCCAGGTCGTTCTTACGAGCTACGTCGACGAGCGCCTGGAAGGTGTCGGCTGCCTCCCGAGCTCGATGCTGCCGTTGTAGCAGCCAACCTTTGGCATTCAGGGCCTTGCTCAATACCTCCGGAGAATTGGCCGCGGTCGCTAACTCCAAGGCCCGCTCCGCGTGTTGGGCGACCTCCTTATCACTCAGCGAGAAGGCGTACCACTCGGCGAGTACGGCATGGGCCTCCGCCTGAGCATCGACCTCCTGATGTTCTGCCAGTGCGTCGAGCGCATTCTGCAGGACTGAAAGGCCCTCGGCGATTCGGCCGAGAACGCTCAGGGTTCGTGCAAGCGCAGGGACCAGTCGTGCCTCCGCTACGTCACGCTTCGCTGCGTGGTGACCCTCGATCGCCTCCTCGTAGAGCTCCAGGGAATCTTCGTAACGCCCGCTCAAGAAGCTCATTCGCGCGGCCGACGCGATGAACTGAAGCCGGTCGATCTCGTTTTCGGTCAGGCTGGCGGCCCGGGTGTAGTACTCCCGGGCGCGCCCCGGTAAGCCGAGGGAACCCACTCGCTCGGCTGCCCGCTCGCAAGCAGCGGCCGTACGAGCACGAATGTCATTACGATCGGGGTCTTTTGCTGAAGCGCGATAGGCGTCGTGGTAGTGGGCCGCCACGAGCTCGACCTCCGTGGCGCTGTTCTGGAGGTCCTCGAGTCGAGTAGCCACGGCCAAATGCCGAGCCTTGCGTTCCCGCCGACTGAGCAGGTTAAAGGCCACGGTAGCGAGGATGGACTGGACGAACCGGTACTGCTCGGCGCCAGGTGCGGTTTGCTCGGGAGTGACTGCCAGAATTCCCTTCCCAACCAGTGCGTCCAGTCGACGATCAATCTCGGGCTCGGGCCCCGGGGCGACCGCGGCGATGGCATGACGTGCAAAGGACGAGCCGAGGATGGCTAGGGCCTTGATCAGATCTCGCTCGTCCGCCGGCAATTGGTCGAGCCGCGCTGCGATCAAGGCGGTGAGCGAGGCGGGAACGTCGAGATCTTGGACATCACCGAGGACGGTTAGCCGATCATGGTGCTTTACCACCAGGCCGCGATCGATCAATGAGCCAACTGTCTCAACGGCGTACAACGGCACGCCCGCGGCCTGGTTGATGATCTTCGCCTTCAATGCTTGTGGCATGCCCGGCACTAGACCATCGAGGATGTGTTGGATGACATCGGCCGGAAGCGGATCGAGGTGGACTCGGCTCGCTTGGGGATGGTCGGTGACTGAGCTCTCATCTTCTTGATCACTCGAGACCCGAGCCAGGGTCAGGAAGAACAACGGCTTGGCGGCCGACCATTCGAGGAGATAGCTAAGGAAGTCGAGCAAGCCACTGTCTGCCCACTGCAGGTCTTCGAACAGCAATACGACCGGTTGTGCATCACTGAGTCGCTCCAAGAAGAGCCGCCACGCCGCAAAGAGCTCTTGCTGAGGGAAGTCGCGGTCCGAGTGGCCGATGAGGATAGAAAGCCGCGGCTCGACAAACGCCCGCTCAGCCTCGTCCGGAACCCATTGTGCGAGCCGTTCAGTTAACGTGGCTTGCGCGCTCTCGCCCCCGCCCTCCTCCTTAAGACTCAGCCGGTGTCGAACGATCTCGCTCAAGGCATGGAAGGCAACACCTTCACCGTACGAGGGGCAGCGACCGCGGTGCGAGGCAACCCGTGGGACAAGGCGTGCGACGTAGCTTTCGAACTCGGACGCCAGCCGAGTCTTGCCGATCCCAGCCGGGCCGGTGATGCTCACCAATCCGGCAAGCCGACTCCCGAGCATCGCCTGGAACGCGGTCTTCAGCGCGGCTAACTCGTGATCACGTCCAACGAATGAGGTCGAAAGCCCACCTTGCAACGGAACATCGCTACCTCGGCCGAGGACGCGGACCGCTCGCCAGAGCTGCATCGGCTCGGGCACACCCTTCAGCAGGTGTTCGCCAGCCGAGGCATAGGCCAGCGTGGCGCGGGTTGCTCGCATCGTGACGTCATCCACGAGCACGCTGCCTGGGTCGGCTGCCGACTGAATGCGGGATGCGATATTGACAATGTCCCCGGCGACCAGACCCTCATCGGCCCCGTCGAGCAAGGCGACTCGACCGGTCACGACCCCGCCACGAGCCGTCAACTCCCACAACCCGCCCTGCTCGCCGATTCTTGCGACGGCTTCAACGATGTCGAGGCCCGCACCGACACAGCGTTCGGCGTCATCTTCACGAGTGGCCCGAGACCCCCAGACGGCGACGACCGCATCGCCGATGAACTTCGCTACCTCCCCGCCGTACCGCCGGACGATGCCTCGTGCCAGGTCGAAGTACGTCAACAACATGTCACGGACGTCTGCGGCATCCCAGGTATGGGTCATGGACGTGTACCCGACGAGGTCGACGAACAACACCGACGCCCAGCGCAGCTCGCTGGTTTCAGGCCTGGGGAGACCTGCGGACTGTTCCCCTCGGGTGGGCTCGACGGCAGTTGGCAGGAGTGGGGAGCCGCAGTTGCCACAGAACCGTTGCCCAGGCGGGTTCAGCGCTCCGCAGCGTTGGCAGTTCATCACCTAGCCTGACTAGTCAGCCGGAATTCAGGTCTCAGGCTAGCGGTGATAAAAGGTCCTCCCCATGTTCACTGCGCCCACATCGGGTAGCCGGGAAGGTTAATCGGCTCGTGGTGTTGCATTCAGTCATGAAGAAGATCGGATTCCTCTCGTTTGGCCATTGGACGCCGTCGCCCAGCTCGCAGACCCGATCGGCGTCAGATGCACTTCTCCAGTCCATCGAGCTCGCCGTTGCGGTAGAGGAGCTCGGGGCCGATGGCGCGTTCTTCCGGGTGCACCACTTCGCGCGCCAGCTGTCCTCTCCTTTTCCGCTGCTCGCCGCGATTGGAGCCAGGACGAGCCGGATCGAGATCGGGACCGGCGTGATCGACATGCGTTACGAGAACCCGCTCTACATGGCCGAGGACGCCGGTGCGGCGGACCTGATCGCCAGTGGGCGGCTTCAGCTGGGCATCAGCCGGGGGTCGCCGGAGCAGGTGATCGACGGATTTCGCTATTTCGGCTACGAACCGGCCGAGGGCACCGACCATGCGGCGATGGCGCGTGAGCACACCAGGATCTTCCTGGAGGTGATCAAAGGCGAGGGCTTCGCACAGCCCAACCCGCGGCCGATGTTTCCCAACCCGCCCGGCCTGTTGAGGGTAGAGCCACACTCGCCCGGGCTTCGCGATCGGATCTGGTGGGGCGCCGGATCACGGCGGACGGCCGAGTGGACCGGCGAACAAGGCATGAATCTAATGAGCTCCACGCTGCTCACCGAAGACACCGGGGTGCCCTTCCACCAGCTCCAGGCCGAACAAATCCAGCGGTTCCGAGACGCCTGGAAAGCCGCTGGCCACCAACGTGAGCCGCGAGTCTCCGTCAGCCGCAGCATCTTCCCGATCGTCAGCGACCTGGACCGGGCGCTCTTCGGCCAGGAGGCCGGAGACCAGGACAAGGTCGGCTATCTAGACGGTGGCCCGGCCCGATTCGGCAAGACGTACGCGGGGGAGCCGGATCAGCTCGTGAAGGAACTCATCGACGATGAGGCCATCGCAGCCGCTGACACACTGCTTCTCACCGTTCCAAACCAGCTCGGGGTCGATTACAACGCACATGTCATCGACAGCGTGCTACGCCACGTGGCGCCGGAGGTCGGCTGGCGCTGACCGCTGTCTTGCCAGGCGAGTCTCAGGCTGTGAATCACTCAAATGCCTGGGGCTGGAAAGCACGCCAAAGACGCCAAGTCGCGTGCTGGTCGGGGTCAGGTTCCGCCGATGCCGAGAGCGGTGAGCAGCACCAAAATGACGGTGCTGACCGCAAAGATTCCGTGCAGCAAGACCGGGGGCCGTGGAATGTGCTGTTCAGCCAGGTCAACCTCTGCCCGCTCGCCCCTCATGGCCGCCCGCCCGTCCTTTGTCCACCGCGTCACAAGTAACGCACCCAGGAGGGCGATCAGCGCGAGATCGGCTAAGGCGATCCAAGTCAAGATCTCGCTGTCGGTCACTAGATAGATGATCCAGACAATCAGACCGGCCGCAGCAAGTCCGAAGTGAGTGAACACCCGAGCGGGTGGAAAGTGAGTGCCCGCTCCAGGAGTGCGGCGTACACCGCCGCGGGTGGCCCACCGCGACAGCATGAAAGACCCGATTCCGGCTGTGATCACCCAGGTGACAAGAGCCGCGATTCCCATATGTCATCCCCCTTTTCGTTGACCTGTAGAACTATCGGAGAAACAAGTCGACGTTAGACCTGGGCCGGTCTATCGTCAAGATGATTCTCCGTTAGGATTAACTGGGTGCCGACGAACGAGCAGAACATCGCCGCAGTCGGCGTGCTCGCCGAGCCGGTGCGTCGCCAGCTCTACGAGTTCGTCTGCTCACAGCGTGAACCGGTCAGTCGCGAGATGGCCGCCCAGGCGGTCGGCATAGCTCAGCACCAAGCCAAATTTCACCTCGACCGACTCGAGGCCGAAGGTCTCCTGGTCGCGGATTATGTCCGGCTGACTGGGCGCACAGGACCCGGTGCCGGGCGCCCCGCTAAGCGATATCGGCCAGGTGGCACTCAATTCTCAGTGAGCCTTCCGGAACGGAGGTACGACCTCGCCGGACACATCATGGCGGACGCGATCACCACCGCAGCCGAGACCGGCATTGCAATCACTGATGCCGTGAGGCAAATCGCTGCCGCCTATGGCGCCGGCCTCGCAGACGGTGTAAGTGATCGTCCCTCAACGGCAGATGAAGCGCTCGACCTGGCCGTCGCCCTCCTCAGTGGGCACGCATATGAACCACGCCGGACTGGCTCAACCGTCGTCTTGGTCAACTGCCCGTTCCATGCCTTGGCACGACGACACACTGAACTGGTCTGCACAATGAACCACGCTCTTATCGCCGGACTCGTGGAGGTCGTTGCTCCAGACCTGCTGAACGCTTGTCTCGAACCAGGCGAGAACCGCTGCTGCGTGACCCTTACTGCTGATCTTGCTGAACCGACCTTGTGACACAGATTGGCTGCCATGTCGAATCGCAGCTCTTGGGATCGAAGATCACGCGACAGGGGTGGCCGTCCATTACGAGCTGGACGTTAGACGGAGCCCCATTGAGGACGTTGATCTTGATGCTTGCTTGCTCCAGCCCGCGGATTGCCCGTCAAGCCTCTAGACCTCAGCCGTGAACGGCGGCGGCCGCCAGGGCCAAGCCTCAACACGGGAGAGTGCTCTCCGCGAGGGTTGAGGAAGAGCCCGCGCTAGGGTCCCTGAATCCCTGTCCACGCTTGCTGAATATATTGTGCCGCGTGGCTGAATGGTTCTTCGGCGGCCTGAAAACCGAGCTGATCTACCGGCACAGCGAGGCCAGCCATACACGATGCCGAGCTGGCGATCTTCGCCTGGTTGTAAGGCTGATACAAGACCGAAAGCATCATCGCAGGATTAGGCATCCGCAGCCCAGACGAATACGAAGTAGCGTTCTACGCGGACACTAACCTCGACACGACCGTGACAAAGTTGAAAACCAGAATCGAGCCTCCAATAAGACCGCGGGGACCTTAGCAAAATGTAACCGTCGCCTCGGAGCGTTGGACGATGATCATCACCGCCAATGAGCATGAAAGTCTATTCAGGCGTTAGGAAGGAGCGTGGGTTAGGGTTCGGGCGCTCAACTAGCCGTCGGTATGTTGCCGTTGCGTTTCGGGACCTTGTGGATCCCGGCACTCTGTGTCCACAATACGGGCCAGGGTGCTAGCTGAATGGATGGAGAGGCGGGGTCGGCAGGATTCTATGCCGGAAGCCGACCAGCTGCGCTTGGGCACTCCCAACCGAAACGGGCGGTGAGATGAGCACGGGCGATATTCGAAAAATTGTGACGGTCCTGTTCTCAGACGTCGTGGACTCCGTTCCTCTGGGCGAGACGCTAGACCCTGAGTCGCTTCGCCGGATAATGCGCCGCTACTTCGAAGAGATGGAGCGCTTGGTCGAGCGCCACGGGGGCACGGTCGAGAAGTTCATTGGTGACGCGATCGTAGCCGTCTTCGGCATCCCTCAGCTTCATGAGGACGACGCCCTCCGTGCGGTGCGAGCTGCTGTCGATATGCGGAGTGCGCTTGTCCAGCTAAACGAGGAGTTTCAAAACACCTGGGGAGTCACTCTGGCGGTTCGGACCGGGATGAACACAGGGGAGGTTATCGCAGGTGACCTAGTCAGGGGTGAATTCTTCATTGTCGGAGATGCCCTGAATATTGCAGCTCGACTAGAGCAGTCGGCCCAGCCCGGACAGATCTTGATCGGCGAGGCCACCTACCGGCTGGTCCGAGACGCGGTCGAGGCGGTGAAGGTCGAGTTGCTGACCCTAAAAGGAAAGGCCGAGCCAGTTCAAGCCTGGACGCTTCTGAAAGTCATTCCGGGTGCGCCTGGATTGGCTCGTCGTGTCAATTCACCGCTGGTTGACCGCGCCGACGAACTGGGCTCACTCCAAAAGGCCTTCCAGCGCATCGTCGAGGCGCGCTCGTGCGAGCTCATCACCGCTACCGGTCCTGCCGGCGTCGGAAAGTCGCGACTGGTCGCCGAGTTCATTGCCAAGCTCCGCGGCCCTGCGACTGTCATCAGTGGTCGCTGTCTATCGTATGGCGAGGGAATTACGTTTTGGCCTGTCTCCGAGCTGATCAAGGATGCTGCAGGCATTGCTGAGGAAGATCCTCCGGACACGGCCCAGCTCAAGATCTCCCAATTGCTCGGGACCGCCGACGACCCAGGGCTCATAGCCGAAAGGCTCGCCCCACTCCTAGGTTTCGGCCAGACCACGCCGCGCATCCAAGAGACGTTCTGGGCTGTGCGGAAGCTTCTGGAGTACATGGGAGCCCAAGAACCAGTCATCGCCGTCTTCGATGACATTCAGTGGGGCGATCCCACGTTCCTTGATCTCGTCGAGTACCTTGCCGACAGGATTAGAGGCGCTCGGGTGCTCGTCGTGTGCCTTGCTCGCCGAGAGTTGCTCGAGAACCGTCCTGGATGGATGGCCGGCAAAACCAACGCGACCCAGATCACCGTCGAACCGCTCAACCCACCAGAGATCAATGGGCTGATTCACAATCTGGTTGGTACGGGAGAGCTGACTCGCTTGGCGCAGGCTCACATTGCTGACGTGGCGGAGGGAAATCCCCTCTTCGTTGAGGAAACGCTGCGCATGCTCATCGACGACGGCGTGCTGCGACGTCGCAATGGAAGATGGAGCGCTTCAGGGGACCTCTCCACAGTCGCAATTCCACCAACGATCCAGGCCATCCTTACCGCAAGGCTGGAGCGACTCGACCCGGAGGAGCGCGCCGTCATCGAGCGGGCCTCGGTCGTGGGGCGGAACTTCTGGTGGGAAGGCGTTTCCGAGCTTTCGCCAGAGGAGGTCCAGCCCCGGCTGACACTGCATCTGCAGTCTCTGATGCGGAAGGAACTGATTCGACCGGACTACTCGGATGTCGCCCACGATGATGCCTTCCAGTTCACCCACATCCTCGTTCGTGACGCCGCCTACAGCGAGATACCCAAGGAGATTCGGGCGCAGCTTCATGAGAGATTCGCCAGCTGGGTCGAGGAAAAGGCCAGGGGTATGGCTGGCGAGTATGAAGAGATCGTGGGTTATCACCTGGAGCAGGCGTACCGGTCGCTGCTCGCGCTGGGTCCGATGACGGAGCACGCGGAGATCGTTGGCAGGCGAGCGGCGGTACCTCTCGCCGCTGCCGGCGAGCGAGCATTCGCCCGAGGCGACATGCCGGCCGCAGTCAACCTGATGTCCCGAGCCATATCGTTGCTCCCGAGGGAAGCGCCGGAGCGCATTGAGGTTCTGCCACGGCTCGCGTTTGCCCTTTTGGAGACCGGGGATTTTCCAACGCTCGAGGCCACCGTCGCTGAGACCAGTGAGATCGCGACGGTATCCGGTGATCGCTTCTTGCAGGCGCATGCGCAGGTTCTCGGACTTTGGATCCGGCTGTTTATGAATCCCGAGGGATGGACCGAGGAGGCGGAGCGAGAAGCCACAACAGCGATTGCCACCTTCCAGGAAGTCGGCGACGACCGTGGTCTGGCCAAGGGGTGGTCTCTCCTCGGCCTCGTTCATTTGACGAATGCCAGGTTCGGCCTGGCAGAAGAGGCGTGGACGAAGTCGGCAGATCACGCACACCGGGCCGGCTTCCATCGCGACGAACTGGAGGGCTTGTCCTGGGTACCCCTCTGTGTCTGGGCTGGTCCCATCGGGGCCGACGAGGGGTTGCGGCGGTGTCAAGAGATACTCGAGCGCGCAGAGGGCGACAGAAAGGCCATGTCGAGCGCCCTCATGGCGCAAGCCGTGTTCCTCGCTGGGCTGGGGCGGTTCGACGACGCCCGAAAGCTCATCGCTCGCGCGACGTCTCTGCTTGAAGAGGTCGCCCTGACCGTGTGGATTGCGGGTCCGCTGACACAGTTTGCGGGCTGGGTGGAGTTGCTGGCCGGCGATCCGGCGGCCGCTGAGCGGGTGCTTCGACCGGGTTACGAGACATTGCGGGAGATCGGAGAGATGGCGTGGCTCTCGACCGTGGTGGCGCTACTTGCCGATGCGGTGTGCGCACTGGGCCGGTTTGACGAGGGAGAGGCTCTAGCGCAAGTAAGCGAAGAGACCTCCGGAGCCGAAGACGCGTACTCCCAAGTGATGTGGCGCGGAGTCAAAGCGAAGGTGTTCGCTCGCCGCGGCGACCCAACTCAAGCCGAGCGACTTGTGCAGGAGGCTGTTGACATTGCCGAGACGACCGACTTCTTCCCCCTCCAGTGGCATGCACACATGAATTCAGGAGAGGTCCTTCTCCTGATTGGAGGAACCCAGGCGGCGCGCCCGGTCCTGGAACGGGCAGTTCAGCTCGCGGAGCGCAAGGGGAACCTCGTTGGGGCACAGAGGGCTCGCGATTTGCTGGGCACCATAGGGACGGCGTAGACGTACCTGGCAATTAGGCGGCCGCCGTCACTTGCGAATCTCGGTGTCCGCAACCGCGTAGGCCGGCAGACGTCCCCGATGAGCCGGTAGGAACTTTGAGGATCCTTCTTCCAGTGATTCAACTGGAGTTATCCGTAGTGCGGCGGCTCCAATCGATGGGAGATCTCGTCAATGGCTTGGGTCAGCATGTGGATGCTATGCATTGCGCTGAGCCCTAGTACCGTTGACTGCTCCTTTGTGAGCGGAAGGGCATCGAGCTTTTTATCGAGTACTTCTCTGTGCCGAAGGTCGATTTCGGCGTGCGCCAGCAGCGTTCGGAAGGCCTTTGGGCTGTGCCCCGTGCGGGTGATTAGCTCCTCGATCTGCTTCCTCGTTGGCGGATACCCCTCTAACAGGGCGATGTAGCCGAGGAGAGCGACGGGGTGAAAGTGGAAGATCCAGTAGTACTGGGCTCCAACGAATGCCGCCACTGTTGGGGAGGGAGGCCGAGCAGTGACGTCGGATCGGTCTCGGCCCAACACCTCAAGGTCGCTTAGCAGCCACTCGTCGTGGTCGGCCTCCTCCGGTATGTGCTCTGACAAGTACGGAACGAGTTCCGCTGAGACCGGATCATCTTTTGACAGGGCAGCGGCGCGCGTGCAGGCGGCTTCCATAAGTGGAACGCTCGCGCGAACAATCCAGTGCAAGGTGACAAGGTACTCAGGGTAGAGATCGGCGATCCGGGGCTGCGTGAACAGCCGTTGTCCCGCGTTGCCCAAGCTCGGAAGCAGCAAGGCAATCTTGCGTTGAAGACGCTCCCTTTGGCCAAGTCCCATCACTTGGATAACGGTGCTCAACTTCGCACTTACAGGATGCCCAGTGAGCCCTTGGGCACCTCCACAGACAATCCCGACGCCACTAGAGCTTCGTTGCTACTGGACAGAAACTCCAGCTCTTCTTCGCTGGCCGACGCAAGGCCGGAAAGGACACGCTCTGGGATGTACTCGACAGTCACGCCGGCTTCCTGGAGCGTCGCCGCGAAGTCTGTGGATTCGGCGAGGGACTTCCTCTTATCAGGGTCCGCTAGCACGCTGACAAGTTCAGTCAATGCCGCCAAGACTTCATCTGAAGTCCATTTGATCGTTGCCACTGACTCCCCCTTTGTGTTGGAGAAGTCATGCATAGCACCAATTCCCGACCTGTTGTCAAGTACTAGGTCTTTGGATGCTGCCAGTGGAAACGATCGGAGCGTGGCGTCGACTTCAATCGAGGTGGGCCGAGCGGTGGACATCGCACTGGCCATGGCGTTTCAGTACGTGTCCCCAACGGGGTTCGAACCCGTGTTGCCGCCTTGAAAGGGCGGTGTCCTAGGCCACTAGACGATGGGGACCCGACCGACGACTTTATCCGATCAGGGTTGAACCCAAGTGGACTCTGTCCGTCCGATACGGCATGACGGCGATACGGGTGATCCCTGCTGATGGGTGATGACCGAGCGCCTAGGCGGTGCTGACGCCATAGACGGTGATGTGGACGTGATTGAGATGATTCGCTGAATCGCTGCCCCGGTCGGCCATATACCGCCACCCCTCAGCGTCGCGTTCGATATTCCAAATGTGCTGATTCCAGATCACGTACTGGATGCCAAGGTTGCGGGCGTTTGCCTTGGCCCAGTAGGCCACCCGGTAGCCCAGAGCCTTGCCTTCGGCTGAGGTGTAGTTGGGAATCATCAGGTCCAGCGCACGTCCACTCGGGTGATCGGGCAGGGGATCTGAGCGAACGCCGTAGTAGGTGGTGATTTCGGGGAACGCCACCAGTGCGGCCCGATGCACCTTGATGGCATTCGGCACGAGGCCGCGTTCCACTGCGTAGATAGAGCTGGAGACTCCGGAGACGGTTGGCTTGGTGGTCGAGAGGTACTTGGCGGTCACCCACCGCACCGCGCTGCTGTAAATGATCTGTGCCCGGCCGTTCTTGATCACACCGGTGATTGCCAGCCTTGTGCCAGCCGGAACCTCGCCGATCAATCGGTACTCGTCGGTGTAGGTGGAGCGAATATTCAGCGCCACCGTCGCGTAGCGATAGCCGACGACCTTCGGAAGCGTTGGCGTGCTCGGTCCTGCCGAGGTGGGGTTGGAGAGGTAGCGTGCGGTGACCCATCGGACCTTGCCCTGGAAGATGATCTGAGCCCGCCCGTACTGTGTCGCACCGGTGACAGAAAGCCTGGTTCCCGTGGGCACCTCCGTGGTGAAGGTGCTTCCCCAAGAGGTGATCCAGATGTTGAGCGCAGTCATCGCCACGCGAGTCCCAATGACGCGGGGCATCGCGTCCCTAGAGCTGGCGAGGTATTGCATGCTTGACCAGCCGAGAATCTTCCCGTAGTAGACCTCGGCGAAGCCGCGTGCGGTCTTGCCGGTCATCGTCACCGGCGTTCCGTCCTTGATCACCGTGATGAGCGCGTACGACAGCCCGGGTCCCTTGCGCAAGTTCAGCGCGGTGGTGGTGATCTTGACGCTTCCGGCGCCGATCTGGCTCGGACCCGGCAGCGAGGTGCCGTTGGTCAGGTAACGGCTGGCGATGTAGGCGACCCCGCCCATGAATCTGATCTTGGTCCAGCCGTTGGCGGAGCTGCTCGCTGTGACGGTCTGACCACGGTACAGACCTCCGATGATCGAGCTGCTGGTGTTGGGCCCTGAGCGGATGTTCACACCCACCGTTGCGGTCATCTGGGTATCGGCTGCCGCAGGCGTGACACTGGTCACGCTGAGAAGCAAGGCTGTGGCCGCCAGGACGGCGGCGGCGATCCGCAGCCGAAGTGCCAAGGTGCGCAACTGTCTCTCCTTCACCGCTTACGGCCCCGACCCGAATGCCGAACCACTCCGGACACCGCGAGTCACAGCTGTCACAAATACCTCAAATTGCGCAGGACTCTAATTCAGTAACATGGGTTACCGCAAGGGCTGGACGAGTATTGGGGCGGATTTCAAGACGACACGCCGAAAGTGGAGCAGTGAATTTCACCCGTGTAATTCTGGGACCCGTTCGGTGCTTTTCTGATGGACACAGTGACCCACGTGCTCGCACTACGCTCGGCTCTGTGGAGGAAGCTGTAACCGCTCGGATCGGGCATCGTCTGACAGGGCAACGGCCTGCTTCGCTGATGGTTGCCCGAACGGGGATCGTGGTGACGGGAGCCTCAGGATTGATGCAGTGGAGCCGCCGGCAGTGTCAAGCCGATTTCGGCAGTTCGTTAGCTACTTCACGATTCAGTCGAACCTGCTGGGGTTGGGTAGAGACAAGCTCGCGCGCCGAGCTGCTTAGTGGCGGCCGCATCTGGCCAATTGGGGACCGTGTCGATTGAGGTAACGGCTGAGCAGTTCGACCAGCTGGTCGCCGATGCCCTCGATAGCATTCCGGCCGAGTTGGCGACATTGATCGAGAATTGCGTGATCTTGGTCGAGGAGTGGCCACCGCCCGACGAGCCTGACCTGCTCGGGATTTACGAGGGCGTTCCAATCACCGACCGCGGCCATTACTACAGCGGAGCACTGCCGGACCGGATTTTGATCTTCCGGGCGCCGATCCTCAAGCTCTGTGACAGCGTGGAGGAGGTGGTCGAGGAGGTGCACGTCACTGTGGTGCACGAGATCGCGCACTACTTTGGCATCGGCGATGCCCGCTTGCATGAACTCGGCTACGACTAGGCGCCTACTCAACCAGTACGTAGAGAAGGGCACCGATTCCGGTCATCAGGGTCAGCACCGTGATCAACAGTGGCGCTCGAGCATCGCCGACCGGTCGCTCGGCATGTAGTGCGTCATGGGTGGCGCGAAATCGAAGGATCGCCAGCCAACCGAGCACCGCGGTGCCGAGAACGGCGGCCACTCCCACTGCTATCGCCAGCGCCAGGGATAGCGAGGCGACGAAGCGGGCCACCAGAAGGGAAATCCCGAGTCCTGATAGGAGCGTCCGCTGCCAGGCCAGTCCGGTGCGTTCGTTCTGCAGTCCGGGATCCCAGGGAGGCAGCATCAGGCGTAACTCACCACGACGAATGCAACCAGGGCAACCAGTACGACGCCGATGGTGAGTACCAAGATCAGCGGCGATGAATGCAATGGCTCACCAAGGCGCATGGCGCGCTCATTGCGGATCCATCGAGTGATGCCGTCCACCGCGCAACCCATCCCACACAAGATCAGCAGGATGGCTGCAAGGCGGACCTCCAGCCGGAGCTGATCAGTGAAGCTGGCAACGGTGGCTATGGCTACGCCTGCGGCAAGGAAACCGAGGCCTGTGCGAATCCAGGCAAGGAACGTACGTTCATTGGCGAAACTGAAGCGTGGATCAGGTTCCGAGCCGATCCCGTAGACCGACCTTGGCCAGCGACGGTCGCGAGGGCTGGGTGTGGGGGGGTCACTCATTCCGTTGTCCGATCTTGTAGCGCGGCATGCCTGGTGCTTGTCCAAGGATGACCGAGACCAGCATGACGAAGGCGCCGATGAGCTACCAGGTGTTAAGGCGCTGGCCGAGGACGGCCCAGCCAAGGAATGCCCCGACGACAGGGTTGAGCAAGCTCAGAAGGATGACCGAGCTAGCCCTGAGTCGGCGCAGTCCCAGAACCAAAAGGCGGACGCGGTGATGCCGCTGATCAATACCAGATAAACCAGACCGCCGATATTGCGGTCGGTGAGGTGGTTGGGAACGCTTTCGAAGACCAACGTGACGGGTAGCAGGACCAGTCCGCCGAAGAGAAACGTCCAGCCGGTGAAGCCGATGGCGTTCATCTCCGGTGGGCTGCCCCACCGTTTGGTGAGCACGGTCGCAAGGCTCGCCATACCGACCGCGCCGAACATTGCAATGAGCCCGAGCCCATCCAATCGCGCAGTGGAGCGCTGCACGAGCAGTGCGACACCACATATGCCGAGCAGGCCGGCGATGATCGAGATGAGTTTGATCTTGGTGGCGAGCAGCGGGACGGAGATGATCAAAACCACTAGGGACCTCAGCGAATGGATAACCGCGGCGACGGCACCTAGCAGTCGGTACGCCGCAACGAAGAGCAGGGAAACAATCCCGATGAGTAGAGGACCGACAAGATCAGGAAGCGGCCGAGCCACCCTCTTGGCGGAAGGACGCTGCCGGATGATCAGTACGAGGCAGGTGGGCAATGATCGCATCATTGCGGCAAGCAGTGGACGGCCGGGTGGAAGGAACTCGGTTGTCAGCAGGTACGTCGTGCCGAAGATGATCGGCGTTAGAGCTGCAATGTAGGCCCACCGAGTGCTGTGCTCCTGGAGCGTTGCTCTCGCGGTCCTGGCCCGGACGTCGCCGAGTGTCACGTCGACGGCTCCGCCGGTTCCCGGACGGCTGAGGCATTCACAATGAGGTAGCTGGCATCGCGGCTACTCACCCAACGTTCGGAGCTACCGAGTTGGTCGAGCCGTGCGTACCCCGATTGTCGCACCGTGCGATCTACCGGCACAGCGCCGCAGCTGTTGGCGATATTGGCAAGCTCCTTTTCGGGAAGGTCGTGTACGGCGAGCACTTTCATAGTCTGCTGGATTTGGTTCACCTCGAGCATTCGAACCACCTCGCGGTCCAGATGGGGCGCGATGATCACCAGCGGAGTCTTTGTCAGGATCAGCTTCTCCAGCGTCGGGAGCAGCTCGCGGACTGACTCGACGTGATCGGAACAGAGCAGTATGCGGGGATGATCTAGGACGGCCCAGCCGGCGGTCTCGTCGGTAACGAAGTCCTTCGATGCATAACCGGCGTTGATCTTGGTCACCCCGGACTGGTCCAGTTGCCGCTTGATCTCATTCCGCTCGTCTTCGGTCAGCTGGCCCGATGGTGCGTGTGCTGGCGGTCGACGGGCTTGAAGGTCTGACAGATAGTGCGGTGGTTGGGCGTCAGGCCTAAAGCGTGGAATGTCGCGCTTGGGCGGAGCCAGCATCTCGGCCACGGCTCGGCGATTCTTGCGCCGATCTGACAAGGCGCCGTAGATGATCGCGGCAAGGCCGAGGATGATCACGACCGTCAGCCCGATGGTCCACGGGTCCACAAACTCAGCGTGCCATACCTCGCCGGCCGGTCGCATAGGGTTGTGGAGCGGATGGCGCTAGGCGGTGGTCGTGGTCAAGTACGAGAGCTGGGTCGAGCGGCAAGTCCGCGAGGCCATCGAGCGTGGGGAGTTCGACAACCTGCCAGGTGCGGGCAAGCCCATTCCGGGAATCAATGGTCGCGAGGACCCGAACTGGTGGATCAAAGGCTTCCTCGAGCGTCAACAGCTGCCCATGCCGTTGCCTACATCGCTGGCACTTCGCCGAGAGATCGCTGAGTTGCAGGAGACGCTCGCGGACGTCACTGACGAGGCGACCGTGCGCGAGATTGTGCGCAACCTGAACCATCGGATTGTCGACGTGCACCGACAGCCAGATGGCCCGCGCCTCGACGTTCGGCCTCTGAACATAGACAAGGCAGTCGCCGAGTGGAGGCGGTCCAAGCTGCTTTGAGTCCGTCAGGCATCTGACAGACTGTCAGCCGGTGTGCCGTGCTCGATGTAGGCGTACGGGCCTCTAGCTCAATTGGCAGAGCAGCGGACTTTTAATCCGCGGGTTGTGGGTTCGAGTCCCACGGGGCCCACTTCCGTTTGACAAGGGGAAATAGTCGCTAAGGCGAACTGCGGTGGAGCCGTTGACGGCAGCGTTTGACGGCAACCGTTCAGACGAACAGCTCATTCATGCGGTCCGCAGCCTCACGTTGTGCCAGCGGCATGACGTGCCCGTAGGTGTTCATCGTCACGGCGATAGCGGAATGGCCAAGGGTTTCCATCACCACGCGAGGTGATACCCCTTGAGCGAGCAGCAGCGAGGCACACGTGTGCCGCAGGTCGTGGAACCGAGTCGGGCGCAGCCCGGCGGTCTTGAGCAGGTCGGTGAACACGCGGTTGGCGTTCCTCGGCTCTAACGGTGTTCCGGTCGACGAGGTGAACACTAAGTCCTCCGGGCCAATCGAGCCGCCGCGATTCGCGGCCTCATTGGCCGCCTGCAGGTGGTGCCGTTTCAACGCGGCCACTGTCACCGGGGGCAGCGGCACTCGACGGCGCGAGCGCTCTGACTTCGGCGGCACGAACTGCAGTCGGCCATCCACTCGCTGCAGCGTCTGGCTGACGCGCAGCTCGCCACGGTCGAGATCGACATCCTTCCACCTCAGACCCAGCGCCTCGCCGCGACGTAGGCCGACCGCCAACGCGACCGCCCACAGCGCATACAACCGCGTTCCTTCCGCGGCCAGCAGCAAGGCCCGCGCCTCTTCGACCGATAGCGGGACGACCTCGCCTCGACTGCCGCCTGGCACGACGACCAGCTTCGCCACGTTGCGGGCTACAAGGTCTTCACGCATTGCATGCTGCAGTGCGGCTCGCAAGATTGCGTGCATCTGT
>Ga0126312_10000907_pt1 | contig 18697 bp, 19 predicted proteins | sample Plot104A_FD_92537 | JGI IMG/M metagenome (GOLD analysis project Ga0126312, IMG submission 92537) | Serpentine soil microbial communities from UC McLaughlin Reserve, CA, USA - Plot104A | ecosystem: Environmental > Terrestrial > Soil > Grasslands | place: USA: UC McLaughlin Reserve, Lake County... | reverse complement strand
GCGGCGATGCTGCTCGGCGACCTCGGCGCCGACGTCGTCAAGGTCGAGCGGCCCGACGGCGGCGACGACACGCGCGCGTGGGGCCCGCCGTGGCGCGAGGGCGAGGCGACCTACTACCTCGGCCTGAACCGCAACAAGCGCTCGCTGGCGCTCGACCTCGGCGATCCCGGCGACCGCGAGCTGGCGCGCCGGCTCGCCGGCCGTGCCGACGTGCTGATCGAGTCCTTCCGGCCCGGGCTGATGGAGCGCTGGGGGCTCGACGGCGACACGTTGCGCGCCTCGAACCCGGGCCTCGTGACGTGCTCGGTCACCGCGTTCGGGACGCAGGCGGAGGAGGCGCGGGCGCTGCCCGGCTACGACTTCCTCGCCCAGGCGATGGGTGGGTTGATGAGCGTCACGGGCGAGGCCGACGGGCCGCCGTTGAAGACCGGCGCCGCGGTCGTCGACCTCGTCTGCGGGCTGCTCGCCGTCGTCGGCATCCAAGCGGCGCTGGCGGAGCGCGAGCGCAGCGGGCGCGGGCGCCACGTCGAGGTGTCGCTGATGGACGCCGCGCTGATGGCGCTGCTCAACCAGGGCTCGGCGTGGGTCCTGGGCGCCGTGGTGCCGCGCCGGCGCGGCAACCGCCATCCCAGCATCACGCCGTACGAGACCTACGAGACGGCCGACCGGCCGATCGCGCTCGCGGTCGGCAACGACCGCCTGTTCGCCCGCCTGTGCGAGGCGCTCTGGCTGCCCGCGCTGCCGGCCGACCCGCGCTTCGCGACCAACAGCGCCCGCGTCGAGCACGCCGACGAGCTGGCGGAGCTGCTCGAGCGGGTGCTGCGCACGCGGCCGGCCGCCGAGTGGTTCGACAAGCTGCGCGCGGCGGCCGTTCCGGCCGGCCCGATCAACGACGTCGCGGAGGCGTTCGCGCTCGCCGAGTCGCTCGCCATGGAGCCGGTCGTCGAGGCCGGCGGCTACCCGCTGCCGGCGCCGCCGCTGCGGCTCGACGGCGAGCGCCCCGACGTCCGCCGGCCGCCGCCGCGGCTCGACGAGCACGGTGACGAGCTTAGGAGTTGGCTCGAGCGGGGGAGCTAGCCGCGCGCGGCGATCTCGGTGCGGATCGTCTTAGGCAGCATGAACCGCACGTCCTCGCGCAGGACCTCGAACTCCGAGACGTCGCTCGTGCCGCGCGCGCGGAAGAAGTCGATCAGGCGCTGCACCAGCTCCTCGGGAGCGCTCGCGCCGGACGTGATGCCGACCACCCGCGCGCCCTCGAGCCAGTCCTCCCGCACCTCGAGCTCGTTGTCGATCAGGTGCGCGTCGGCGCCGGCGGCGCGGGCGACGTCGACGAGGCGGTTGGAGTTCGACGAGTTGCGCGACCCGATCACCAGCACGAGGTCGCAGTGCTCGGCCATCTGCTTGACGGCGAGCTGGCGGTTGGTGGTCGCGTAGCAGATGTCGTCGGTGCGCGGCCCGGTGATCGCCGGGAAGCGCTCGCGCAGCCGCTCGATGATCGCCGCCGTCTCGTCGACCGACAGCGTCGTCTGGGTCAGGTACGCGATCCGCGACGGGTCCTCGACCTCGAGGTCGTCGACGTCCTCCTCCGTCTCGACGAGCATGATCGAGCCGGGGACCTCGCCCATCGTGCCCTCGACCTCCTCGTGGCCGGCATGGCCGACGAGCACGATCGTGTAGCCGTCGGCGGCGAACTTGACCGCCTCGCGGTGCACCTTTGTCACGAGCGGGCAGGTCGCGTCGATCGTGCGCAGCCCGCGCGCCCCGGCCTCGGCGTGGACGGCCGGGGAGACGCCGTGGGCGGAGAAGACCGTCACGGCGCCCTCCGGTACGTCGTCGCTGAGCTCCTCGACGAAGATCGCGCCGCGCTGCGCGAGCTCCTCGACGACGTGCTTGTTGTGCACGATCTCCTTGCGCACGTAGACGGGCGCGCCGTGCAGCTCCAGCGCGCGCTCGACCGTCTGGACGGCGCGGTCGACGCCGGCGCAGTAGCCGCGCGGCGCGGCCAGCAGCAGCTTCTCCGGGGCGGCGGGCACTGCTAGGGGAGTGTACGAACGAGCTCCGCTACGGCCTCACCGGTCATGTCGAGCGAGCGCTCGCTGACAGCCGAGAGGTCGTCGCAGCGGCGGTGCCAGCACGCGTACGGCCACTGGATCAGGTCGATCGCGGGGATCGCGCGCTCGAGGAACGGCGTGTGGTCGTCGGTGATCGGACGGCCCAGCTCGGCCGGGAACGCGGCGCCCACGCCGACCGCCGCCGCCGCCTCGCGCAGCCGCCGCCAGAGATCGCGGTCGGAGTTCGCCTCGCGCCGGATGCGCAGCTGCTTCGCGGCGACGAAGTCGAGCACGACCACCGCGCCGAGCTCGCCCGCGTGCCGCTTGGCGTAGGCGGTCGAGCCGCGCAGGCCGGTCGCCCTGAACGGCCGCGAGTCGTCGGTCGCCTCCTCGCCGTCGAACAGCACGAAGCGCAGCTCGGGCGCTCCGGCCGGCCGCTCGATCGCGCCCAGCGCACGTGCCAGCCCGACCACCGCCGCCGTCCCGGCCGCGCCGTCGTTGGCGCCGACGAAGCCGGGCAGCCGCTTGGTGTCGTAGTGCGCGCCGATCAGGATCGCAGGGGCGGCGCCCGGGATCGTGCCGATGACGTTGCGCAGCCCCGGGTGCCCCGCCACGCGCTCGAACCGGCCCTGCGGGAGCTTGCGCCGCAGGCGCTCGGCGAGCCGGCGCAGCGTGCGCGAACCGGCCGGCCGCGGGCCAAGTTCGACCTGGCGCTCGAGCTGCGCCCAGGCGCGGCCGGAGTCGAAGCGGTCGACGCGCGCGCGCGCCGGCGGCGAGTCGTCGGCTCCGCCCGAGAGCGCGATGACGGCGACCGCCGCCACCGCGGCCAGCCCGGCCGCGAGCCCCAGGATCAGCCTCCGCCGGTCAATCGTTCGAGGTCACCGCCTCGAGCAGCGCGGCGAAGCGCTCGCGCGCGGCGGCGCGCCGGGTCGGCACGTGCTCGCTCGGCACGCCGCCGGGGGGCGGCGCGTAGCCGCGCAGGATCCGCCGCGCGACGGACTCGCGGTGCACCTCGTCGGGGCCGTCGTAGATCCGCGCCGCGCGCGCGTAGCGGTACATCGCCTCGAGCGGCAGGTCGGTGGAGTAGCCGAGCGCGCCGTGCGCCTGGAGCGCGCGATCGACGACGTCGTGCAGCACTCCGGCGCCGAAGAACTTGATCAGCGCGATCTCCTGGCGCGCCGCCGACGCGCCCTCGGCGTCGATCCTCCAGGCCGCGTGCAGCGTCATCAGCCGCGCCGCCTGCATCTGCGCCGCCGAGTCGGCGATCCAGTTCTGGACCGTCTGCTTCTCGGCCAGCAGGGAGCCGTGCGCGTAGCGCGCGACCGCCCGCTCGCAGAGCATGTCGAACGCGCGCCGCGAGACGCCGAGCCAGCGCATGCAGTGGTGGATCCGGCCCGGTCCGAGGCGCTGCTGCGCGATCGCGAAGCCGGCGCCGCGCGCGCCCAGCAGCGCGTCCTTCGGCACCCGCACGCCCTCGTAGACGATCTCCGCATGGCCGCCGATCCGGCCGAAGTGCTCGGCCGGCTGCTCCATCGTCGCGACGTCGCGAACGATCCGCACGCCCGGGATGTCGGCGGGCACGACGAACATCGAGGCGCGCTGGTGCGGCCGCGCCTCGGGATCGGTGACCGCCATCACGATCAGGAAGTCGGCGACCGAGCCGTTCGAGGAGAACCACTTGTGGCCGTCGATCACCCACGCGTCGCCGTCGTCGACCGCGCGCGTCTCCAGCAGCGTCGGGTCCGAGCCCGCGGTCTCGGGCTCCGTCATCGAGAACGCCGAGCGCAGCTCGCCGGCGAGCAGCGGCTCCAGCCATTGCGCCTTCTGGTCGGGCGTCCCGGCGAGCGCGAGAATCTCCGCGTTGCCCGAGTCGGGCGCGTTGTTGCCGAACACGATCGGCGCGTACGGCGACGTGCCGAGGATCTCGTGCATCAGGGCTAGCTTGACCTGGCCGAAGCCGTGGCCGCCGAGCTCGGGCGGCAGGTGCGCCGCCCACAGCCCGCGCTCCTTGACCGCGTCGCGCAGCGGCGCGATCGCGCGCTCGAGGCCCTCCTGGCCGAGCTCCTGCGCCACCGTCTCCAGCGGCCAAACCTCCGCGCGCACGAAGTCCGCCATCCAGTCGAGCTCGCGCTGGAACTCGGGCTCGGTCGAGAAGTCCCACGCCATCGGCGTCTCGTAGGGTGACACGCGATGAGCCCGCTCGCGGTCGCTGCGGCCGCCGCGGTGCTAGCGGGCGCCGCGCTCCAGTCGTCGGTCGGCTTCGGCTTCGCGCTCGTCGCCGCGCCGCTTCTGTTCGCGGCCACCTCGCCCGCCGAGGCCGTCGGGACGATGGTCCTGCTCGGGCTCGAGATCAGCCTGCTCACGCTGCTGACCGAGCGCCGGCGCCCGGAGCCCGTCTGGCGCGACGTCGTCGCGGTCGTGGGCTGGTCGCTGCCGGGCGCCCTGCTCGGCGTCGCCGTGCTGCGCGCGCTCGACGACCTCGCGCTCCAGCTGCTCGTAACCGCCGGCGTGCTGATCGCGCTCGCCGTCAACCTGCGCGCGATGCACCGGCCGGCGCCGCCGCCCGGCGCCGCGGGTGACGAGCCGCCGCGCTGGGCGCGGCCCGCCGCCGGCGTCACCTCCGGCGCGCTCAACACCTCGACCAGCACCGGCGGCCCGCCGGTCGTGCTGCTGCTGATGGCGCGCGACCTGCGCCCCGGCGTCGTGCGCGACACGCTCACCACGACGTTCGCCGGCCTCGCGGTCGTGAGCGCCATGGCGCTGGCGCTGACGAGCACCGGCGACGCCGTGCCCGACGCCGCCGCGCTCGCCGCGCTCGTCCCGCTGACGGCGCTCGGGCAGCTCGCCGGGCGCCCGCTGTTCGCGCGCCTGTCGGCGGGTCGCGGGTACGAGCGCGTGCTCACCGGGGTCCTGCTCGCGAGCGTCACCGCCGGCCTGCTCGGCGTTCTCCTCTCCGGCGGCTGAACCGCGGGTTATACGCTGACCTCTCGGACCGGGAACGAGGAGCGAGCGGCATGACCCAGCAGCACGGAGACCGGCTGACCGCGGTGGACGCGTCCTTCCTTGCGCAGGAGGGACCGACTTCGCACATGCACGTCGGCGCGGTGATGATCTTCGAGGGCCCGGCACCTGCCTACGACGACCTCGCCGACCACGTCCGGTCGCGCCTCCACCTCGTCCCGCGCTTCCGCCAGAAGCTCGCGTTCCCGCCGCTCGAGAGCGGCCGCCCGCTGTGGGTCGACGATCCGAACTTCAACCTCGAGTACCACGTCCGCGACACCGCGCTGCCGGCTCCGGGTTCGGAGAAGCAGCTGCGCGCGCTGGCGGCGCGAGTGCACTCCCAGGCGCTGGACCGTTCCAAGCCGCTGTGGGAGATGTGGCTCGTGCAGGGGCTCGAGGGCGGGCGCTTCGCGCTGCTGTCCAAGACGCACCATGCGCTGGTCGACGGGATCTCGGGCGTCGACCTGGCGACGGTCCTGTTCGACCCCACGCCGACGCCGGCGGAGGTCGAGCACTCCGACAAGCCGTGGCGCCCGCGCCCGACGCCGAGCGGGCTGGACATGGCGGCGCGCGGCGTACGCGCGCTGGCCGGGCTGCCGTTCGACGCGGCCTCGCGGGCGATCGGCGCGGCCGCGCGGCCCGGCGACGCCCTGGCCGGGACCCGCGAGGCGCTCGAGGGCATCGGCGAGGTCGTCTGGGCGGGACTGAACCCCGCGCCCGAGACGCCGCTGAACGTCGAGATCGGGCCGCACCGGCGCTTCGTCTGGGTGCGCCACGAGCTCGACGCCTTCAAGCTGATCAAGAACACGTTCGGCGGCACGGTCAACGACGTCGTGCTGGCCGTCGTGGCCGGTGCGCTGCAGAAGTGGCTGCGCTCGCGCGGCGTGCGCACCGAGGGGCTCGAGCTGCGCGGGCTCGTGCCGGTCTCGATCCGCGCGCGCGACGAGCACCACCAGCTCGGCAACCGGCTTGCGGCGATGCGGGCGCCGCTGCCCGTCTACGTCGAGGATCCGGTGGCGCGGCTGCGCGTGGTGCGCCGCGCGATGGACGGGCTGAAGGAGTCCAAGCAGGCGGTCGGCGCGGAGGTGCTCGCGGGGATGCAGGCGCTCGCGCCGCCGACGATCCTCGCGCAGGCGTCGCGGCTCAACTTCTCGACGCGGCTGTTCAACCTGCTCGTGACGAACGTGCCCGGGCCGCAGTTTCCGCTCTACGTGCTCGGGCGCCGGCTACAGGACCTGTTCCCCGTCGCCTTCCTGCCGAAGCGGCACGCGCTCGCCGTCGCGATCATGTCCTACGACGGCGGGATGGACTTCGGCCTGCTCGCCGACTACGACGCGATGCCCGACCTCGAGCAGCTGGGCGAGATGATCGACGCCAGCCTCGTCGAGCTGGCGGATGCCGCGGCGGCCGCGAACGGCGCCGCGGCGGAGCGGAACGGGAAGTCGCGCGTCAGTAGCCGAGCGCGAACTTCGCGTCCTCGGACATCTTCTCGGGCGACCACGGAGGCGTGAACACCATCGTCGGCCGCACCTCGGTCACGCCGGGGAGCTCGCCGACGAACTCGACCATCTGCTCCGAGACCTGCGGTCCGATCGGACACGCCGGTGTGGTGAGGGTGAACGTGACGCTCACGGTCCCGCCGTCGATCTCGATGCCGTAGATCAGCCCCAGCTCGACGAAGTCGAGGCCGAGCTCGGGGTCGATGACGTTGCTCAGCGCGTCGAGGATGTCGTCTTCGTCGACCATCGCGCTTGAGTCTAGCCGGGGATTTGTCTAGCTTCCCGCCCATCGTCTCTTTCGACGAACAGCTCGGGGTCCTCCGGGTCACTGGGGAAGAGGACCGCGCGACGAGCGGACGCCGTCGACGTGCCATCTCGGCCGCCTTGAGGGCGACCCGCGACGTGATCGTCGACATGTCGGAGCTGCGCTTCGCGGATCCCTCGCTGATGATCGACCTCGCCGTGCTGGCGCAGCGGCTGCGCGCGCACGGCCGCACGCTCTGGCTGCGCGACCCGCAGCCGCACGTGCGCCGGCTGATCGAGCTGATGGGCCTGAACCGGCTGCCCGCCGTGCTCCTCGTGGCGCCGCAGCCGGTCCGTGCACGCGCCTAGCCGGCGATCACGTACACCGTGTCGGCCCTCGGCAGCGGAGACCAGCAGGTCGCCGATGCCGTCGGCGTCGACGTCCCCGACGCCCACGACGTCGAAGCCGAGGTTCTCGCCCGCGGTCGTGCTCGTGATCGTCCGCAGGACATCGCCCGTAGCGGTGAACAGCTCCACGCGGCCCGCGAACGGAGCGCCGGCGCTGGACGGTAGGAGCCGATCGCCAGCTCTCCTCGGCCGTCGCCGTCCGAGGTCGCCGGCCTCGCGGCCGGGAGCGAGACCTGTGTTCGCGGACGCTCCGGTGAACGACCGCAGCTCCTCCCCGTCGGCGCCCGAGCGCAGCGCCGCACCGCCGGGGCCGGCCGCGGGGTCGGCGCCCGGGGCGCCGGTGATGACGTCGTCGATGCCGTCGCCATCGGTGTCGCCGGCGTCCGCGATCGCGTAGCCCCGGTTGTCGCCGGGCGCGCCGTCGAACCGGTGCAGGACGCCGCCGGTGCGGCCCGACCAGACCCAGGTGCGGCCGGCGGCGCCGGCCGCATCCGGCTCGCCGGCGATCAGATCCGTGACGCCGTCGCCGTCGACATCGGTCAGCTCGGAGACAGTCCAGCCGAGGTAGCCCCCGGGCTCCCCCGCGAACGTGTGGATCACGCGCACAGGCTCGGCGAACGTGCCCGACGCGAGTGCGGGGCGCCGGCGAGGAGCGCGCAGAGCGGCACGGCCGCGAGCGCGGCGCGCGGGAGGTGAGGTCGCATCCGCGCGACGCTAGGCGCGCAGCGCCGGCCCGGCTTCCGTGATCGTGCGCATCCGCAGCGCCGTGGCGCCTGAACGTGCGCGCGAGTGGTTGGCGTTCGCGATCGAGGGCCGCTGGCCGTCGAGCGTGAGGCGCACCGCGGTCGAGGGAAAGACGACGTGCGGGCCCTCGCCGATGCAGTTCTCGCGCTCCCAGAACGGATCGGCGGGATCGCAGGCGAACGCGCCGAGCGCGACGACCGAGCCCTCGAACAGCGGCGTGATCGCGGCCCCGCCGTGCTCGTTGCCCCAGGTCGCCAGCCGTGGCACCGCCATCGCCGGCGATCGTACCCTGGGGGCGGTCAGGCCCGCTTTAGCTCGTGCGCGTAGGGTTTCGGCCCGATGCCGCTCCTGCTCCTCGTCCTGTTCATCGCCGTCCCGATCGCCGAGCTCGCGGTCATCATCCAGGTGGGGCAGGCGATCGGCGTCTGGTGGACGATCGCGATCCTGATCGCCGACTCGGTGCTCGGATCGATGCTGATGCGCTCGCAGGGCCGCGCCGTGTGGCGGCGCTTCAACGCGACGCTCCAAGCCGGGCGCGCGCCGGCGCGCGAGGTGGCCGACGGCGTCCTCGTGATCTTCGGCGGCGCGCTCCTGCTGACGCCTGGGTTCCTCACCGACGTGGTCGGTCTGCTTTTCCTGCTGCCGCCGACGCGCGCCGTGATCCGGCGCGTCTTCCTGCGCCAGGCGATGCGCCGCATCACCGTGACGATGGCGACCGGGCCGAGGGTGCCGCCGCGCCGCGACTCGCGGCGCGACGACGACATCGACGGCTCGGCGGTGGACGTCGATCCGCGGCCCGGGCTCGGCGCGTGACCGCGACCGCCGACGAGGCGGTTCACGAGGCGTCCGGCGACAGCATCGCGTTCTCGTTCGGCGACCCCTCCGCGCAGCTCTACGGGCTGGCGCGGCTAGGGCTCTCGCGCGCCGACGGCGGACGGCAGGGCAGCGCGCTGGCGCTCCTGTTCGCCGGCCGCGAGCCGGTCGCGGTGCTTGCACGGGGCGCCGTCGCGGTGCCCGAGGACGCCGGCTGGGAGCGGATCGAGCTCGACGCCCTGCGTGCGACGGTCGAGGCGCCGCTGAAGCGCTGGACCGTGAGCTTCGACGCGGGTGACGGCGGTGGCTTCGCGCTCGAGTTCTCGGCGCTCGGCGGCGCGGCCGCACTGCAAGCCGACGACCCGGTCGCGCGGCTCGGCGGGATGGCCGGTTACGAGCAGCCGTGCAGCGTGCGCGGGACCGTCCGTGCCGGCGGTCGCGTGCGCGGGTTCGACGGGCTCGGCCAGCGCGGCCACTCCTGGGGTGACGCCGGATGGGACCGGATCGGGCTGGCGCGCACGGTCGCGGCGTGGACGCCCGCGAGCTCGACGGCGGTCACCGCGATCCGGCCGGCCGGCGCGACCGATCACGCGTCCGAGTCGACGTGGGCCGCGCTGTGGGAGTCCGACGCGGAAGAGCCGAGACGCGCGGCGACGCAGAGCGCGGTCGCCATCCGCGACTGCCGGCTCTCCACGACCTACGACGGGGACGGCCACGCGCGCCGCGCGGGGCTCGAGCTGTGGTCTTCGGGCGCGGACTGGCCGCGGCGCGCCTCCGGCGAGGTCCTCTGCGGCTCCTCGCTCGAGCTGGGCGAGCTGCGGCTCGACTGCGCGTTCTTCCGCTGGCAGCTCGAGGGGCGCGCCGGAGTCGGGCGCTACGACATCGTGCGCCGCGCCGCCTGATCGCGCGGGCCCGGTCGGTTCAGTTCTCCGAGCCGAGGCGGTCCCAGCAGTAGAGGTCGATGCACTCGGCGACCAGCGCCTCGCAGCGTGTGTGCGACAGCCATGGGAGCACCGCCTCGAGCGCCTGCTCCTCGGCGACGCCGGCGTTGAAGGCATCCTCGCCGCGGAGACCGGCGGCGATCCTGAGCGCCTCGCGCCGGTTCTCCCCCAGCGTCCGGAAGGCGTTGACGAGGAAGTCCTTGTTGGCGATCGGCGTGCCGAACTCCAGCGAGGCGTGCCAGGCCGCGAGCATCGACAGGTCGTGCTCGTCGAGGTCGTCGACCGCCTTGGCGTAGTGCGACGCCAGTTCTTCGTCGGGGATCTCGTCGACCCAGGCGCGGACCAGCTCGCCCAGGAGCTGCCGGCGAGCCTCACGGCCGACCGACTCGGCGATGACGCGGATGGCGTCCTGTGGCTCGATGAAGCAGAGGGACATGGCCGGGAAGGTACGACCACGATCGGACGGCAAGAGCTGCGGTCCGTGGCGATCGGCGCGAGCAGGTCTTTCCGGGCGGCTCGTCGCCGGCGTCCTCGTGGCACCCTTCCCCGACCCGTGATCGCCGTCGAAGGCTTCGAGACCGCTCGCATGCGGGCCGAGCCGATCGGGCCCGAGCACCGCGACGGCCTGATCGCGCTGCTCGGCGACCCGCGCGTCGGCGCGACGCTCGGCGGCGTCGCGAGCCCGCAGGCGGTCGACGAGCAGATCGCGATGCTGGTGCGCCAATGGGCGGAGGACGGCTTCGGCTGGTATGCGTTCCGCGACCGCGACACGGGCGTTCTGGTCGCGCGCGGCGGGCCGCGCCGCTGTCACGTCGCCGGCAACGACGAGGTCGAGATCGGCTGGACCGTCGCTCCCGAGCGCTGGAACCAAGGGCTCGCGACCGAGCTCGGCGCGGCGTCGATCGAGCTGGCCTTCGGTCCGCTCGCCCTGCCCGACGTCGTCTCCTTCACGCTCACCGGCAACCTCGCCTCGCGGCGGGTGATGGAGAAGCTCGGCTTCGCCTACGAGCGCGACACCGACTACGCCGGGTGGCCGCACGTGCTCTACAGGCTGAGCGCCTCGAGCGCGCGGTCCACGTCGCGCTCCGTCGTGTAGAGGTGGCAGGAGAGCCGCACGGCGCCGCCGCGCCCAGCCGCCATCACGCCGGCGTCCGCTAGCCGCTCCACCGCGTCGGATGCGAGTCCCGTGACCGACACGATCGCGGAGTCGCCCGGCTCGAGCCCGAGCCCGGCTCGCAGCCGCTCGGCCATGCGCAGGTCGTGCGCGTGGATCGTCTCGGCGCCGACGTCGGCGAGGAGCGCGAGCGCGGGCGCCGCGCCGACCCCGCTCAGCCACGCCGGGGAGACGTCGAAGCGGCGCGCGTCGGCGGCGAGCCGCAGCGACGCACCGTAGTACGAGCCGGCGACGTCCTCGGCCGCGTACCAGCCGGGCACCAGCGGCAGCAGCTCCTCGCGCCGCTCCGGCGCGATCGTGAAGAACGCCGTCCCGCACGGGCCGAGCAGCCACTTGTAGCCAACGCAGGCGGTGTAGTCGAAGCGCGAGCAGTCGAGCGGGAGCCAGCAGGAGGACTGCGTCGTGTCGACGTACGTGCGCGCGCCGTGGTGAGCGGCCGCGGCGGCGATCGCGTCGAGGTCCGCGAGCCGCCCGTCGGCGCTTTGCACCGAGCTCACGGCGACCAGCTCGTGCTCTGCGCCGAGCGCCTCGGCGAGCCGGTCGAGCGGCGCGAGCTCCACCCGCACCCCGCGCGCCTCGTGGCGAGGAACGGGAACAGGACGCTCGTGAAGTCCCCCTCCGCGCACAGCACGCGCGCGCCGGCGGGGCAGCGCCGCGGCCACCAGGCCCGTGAACACGGAGACCGCCGGGCCGACTGCGACGTCGGAGGCCGGCACGCCGGCGATCCGCGCGAAGCTCTGCCGCGCCGCGCCGACCGAGCGGTCCCAGCCGTCGAAGCCCGTGCGGCCGTGGCGCCACTCGTCGGCGGCGGCCTGGAAAGCGTCGAAGGCGGTCTTGGGCGGCAGCCCGTAGGTCGCGGTGTTGAGGTACGCGCCCTCGGGCGAGAACAGCCGCTGGGCGGCGGCCAGGCTGGCATGGGCCGCGACGGCCATCACGCGCAAGGGTGCGGTAGCCGAGCCGCGAGCACAATGCGGATCGCCTGGAGCAGCCAAAGACGATCTCTATGACTCGACGCGACAACTGCGCATTCTGCTGATACCTTCGCCCGGATGCTCGACGTGCGCCGCATGCAGATGCTCCAGGCGGTCGCACGCGCGGGATCGGTCTCCGCGGCCGCCCGCGCGCTCGGCTACACGCAGCCGGCGGTGTCGCACCACATCGCACGGCTGGAGGAGGAGGTCGGCACCGCGCTGATCACGCGGCTCGGGCGCGGCGTCCGGCTGACGGACGCGGGCCGCGCGCTGGTCGACCACGCCGACGCCGTGCTCACGCGCCTGACCGCGGCGGAGGAGGAGCTCGCGGCGATCGCCGGCCTGCGCGCAGGGCGCGTCAGGCTCGCAGCCTTCCCCTCGGGGAGCGCGACGCTGATGGCGGGCGCGCTGAGCCGCCTGCGCGCCGACCACCCCGGCATCGAGGTGTCGTTCGCCGAGGCCGAGCCCGAGGATGCGATCCCGCTGCTGCGGACCGGCGACCTCGACCTCGTGCTCGGCTTCTCCTACCCGGCCGTCGGCGTGCGCGACGGCCGCGACCTCGACGCGATCCCGCTGCTGCGCGACCCGTCGCACGCGGTGCTGCACCCAGATCACCGCGCGGCGGACGGGAACGGCCCCGTCGCGCTCACGGGGCTGGGGGAGGACACCTGGATCGCCGGCTGCGAGCGCTGCCGCGGGCACCTGCTCCACCTCGCCGGCGCCGCCGGCTTCACGCCCGCGATCGCCTACGCGACCGACGACTACGTGACCGTGCAGTCGCTGGTCGCCGCCGGCCTGGGCGTCACGCTGCTGCCCTCGCTGGCGCTTCTCGCCGCGCGCCGCGAGGACGTTGCCGTCCGCACGCTCGCCGGGGACGCGCGCCGCACCGTCGAGGTCATCGTGCCCGCCGCGGAGCGGCGTCCGCCCGCAGTCGAGGCGACGATCGGGGCGCTGCGCGAAGCCGCGGGCGCGCTCGCGGCGACGCCCGCGGCAGCCGCGCTCGGCGTCAGCCGCGCGTGAGCGCGACCGCCGGCCGGATCGGAAGCGGGTTCCCGGCGGCCCCCGCGCGCCGCTCGCCGCGCCGGCGCTCCTGCCGGAGCGCGAGGAGGTAGTCGTCGAAGTCGACCTCCATCGTGTGGCGCTTGGAGGCGACGTAGCGCTTGAACATCGCCGCGCGCTCGGCCTCGATGTCAGCGCGCAGCTCGGCGTCCGGCGGCAGCCGGTAGCGGCCGGCGAGGTGCTCGGCGATCCACTCCGACTGGCGCTCGGCGAGCGGCATCAGCGCGCCGATCGCCTGGAGCAGCCCGACGAAGTAGATCCCGGGGACGTCGGGATGGAAGACGCGCCGGAACAACGGCAGGTCGTTGCCGGGCGCCGAGATCAGCTCCGGGTCGAGGAACGGGAACGTGACCTTGTAGCCGGTGCAGTAGACCACTACGTCGGCGTCCACCTCGCTCCCGTCGGCGAAGCGCACGGTCCGCTCCGTCAGCTCGGCGATGTTCGGCTTCGGTGTGATCTCGCCGTGGGCGACGCGCCCGAGCACGTCGTTGGAGACGGTCGGGTGGGCGTGCAGCAGCGCGTGGTCCGGCTTCGGCAGCCCGTAGCGCTCCATGTCGCCGACCAGCACCTTGATCAGCGCCTGCGACGCGCGCCGGCGGAGCGCGAACGGGATTCGCGGCGAGGCCTGGAACGTGTCGAACGGCCGGCCGAGCAGGTACTTCGGCAGGATCCACGCCCCGCGCCGGGCGGCGAGGAAGACGTCCGGGGCGAGGTATGAAGCCTCGACGGCGATGTCCATCGCGGAGTTGCCCATGCCGAGCACGACGACCGACTTGTCGCGGAAGAAGCCGGGGTCCTCGCCGGTGTAGTCGTGCGAGTGCAGCTGCGTGCCGGCGAAGCGATCCTGGCCCGGGAACGGCGGCTCCGGCCAGCGCGGGTCCCAGTGATGTCCGTTGGCGACGATCAGCGCGTCGTACGTCCGTGTCGTGCCGCCGTCGGTGCTCACCTCCCAGCGCCCGTCGTCGCCACGGTCCGCCCGCGTCACCGGCGTCTCGAACGTGATCCGGTCGCGCAACCCGAAGCGGTCGACGTAGGCGTCGAGGTACGCGGCGACCTGGGCGTGGTGGGCGAAGTCCGGATAGTCCGCCGGCATCGGGAACGCCGCGTACTGGGTCTTCGCGCGCGACGTGTTCAGGTGCAGCGAGCGGTAGGCCGCCGACATCCCGTTGCGGTTCTTGTAGACCCAGAGGCCGCCGACGCGGTCGGACGCCTCGAAGCAGTCGAACTCGAAGCCGCGCTCGTGCAGCGCCTTCACGGCGGTGATCCCGGAGGCACCGGCCCCGATGATGCAGACCGTCGGCCGCGGCGTCATCGGAGGCGACCCTACAGCCTGCGGGATGCGACGATGGGGCGCATGGATCCGGAGACGGCGGACGTGAAGGCGTCCGGCGGAGTCGTCTGGCGCCGCGCGGGCGACGGCTCGGTCGAGCTCGTCGTCGTGCACCGGCCGCGCTACGACGACTGGTCGCTGCCCAAGGGCAAGCTCGATCCGGGCGAATCCTGGGAGGCCGCCGCGCTGCGCGAGGTCGAGGAGGAGGTCGGGCTGCGCTGCAGGCTCGGCGAGGAGCTTCCGTCCGTGGCCTACCGCGACGACAAGGGGCGCAAGAAGGCCGTCCGCTACTGGCTGATGGAGCCCGAGGACGGTCCCGCCCGGTTCACGCCGAACGACGAGGTGGACGACATGCGCTGGGTCGACGTCGCGGCGGCGGCCGCGCTGCTGAGCTATCCGCACGACGCGGAGCTGGTGCGACTCGCGGGCGGGCGCGTATGAACCGCGATCGCTTCCCCGGCGTGGCGGGCTCGTGGGCGCGGCTGGACGGGCCGGCCGGCACGCAGATGGTCGACTCGGCGATCGCGGCGATGGACGCGTGGATGCGCTCCGGCCGCGGCGCCAACCACGGCGGCGCGTTCGCCGCCGCGCACGCTACCGACGAGTGCGTCGAGCTTGCGCGCGCGGCGGTCGGGCGGCTGCTCGGCGCTGCGCCGCATGACGTGGCGTTCGGCCCCTCGATGACGGCGATGACGATGCGCCTGTCGGCGGCGGTCGGGCGCGCGCTCGCGCCCGGTGACGAGCTCGTCGTCACGCGCCTGGACCACGACGCCAACGTGCGCCCGTGGGTGATCGCGGCCGAGCGCGCGGGAGCGACGGTGCGCTGGGCGCAGCCCGACCGCGAGACGCTCGCGCTGCCGGTCACGGCGATCGAGGCGGCGCTGTCGGAGCGCACCCGCTGGGTCGCGGTCACCGCGGCCTCGAACGCCACGGGCACCGTGCCGCAGCTGGAGGCGATCGTCGCCGCCGCCCACGCGGCCGGCGCGCGGATCTCGGTCGACGCGGTCGCGGCGGTGCCGCACAGGCCGGTCGATCTCGCCGCCCTGGGCGCCGACACGCTCGCCTGCTCGGCCTACAAGTGGTACGGCCCGCACGTCGGGATCCTGTGCGGAGCGCCCGGCGTGCTCTCGTCGCTGGATCCCGACAAGCTGAATCCGTCGCCGGACGAGGCGCCTGACCGCTGGGAGCTCGGCACGCTCCCGTTCGAGTCGCTCGCGGGCGTGACCGCCGCGGCCGAGTACATGCTCGAGGTCGGTTACGGCGCGATCCGCGCGCACGAGGAGCGGTTGATGGCGATCGCCGCCTCGGGTCTGGCGGAGATAGACGGCGTGACGCTGTACGGCCACCCGCCCGACCGCGTGCCGACGCTGATGTTCAACGTGGACGGCTTGACGTCGACCGAGGTCGCGACCGCGCTCGCGGAGCGCGAGATCGCGGTCTGGGACGGCAACTACTACGCCTGGGAACTCGAGCGCTTCCTCGCGCTCGACCCGCACGGAGCGGTTCGCGCCGGGTTCGTGCACTACAACGACGAGTCGGACGCGCGGCGGCTGGTCGAGGGCGTCGCTCAGGTGGCAGCGGGTTCTCGGGGTGGCGTGGCCGCTGCGTCCCAGGAGACTCCGGCGTAGCCGAACGGCGGCCATTGAGGAGGGCCCGGACCGCCGGTCAACGCTGCACGGCCTCGGTTTCCGCGGCGCCGTGCAGCGTTGACGGCGATATGCGCCGTGTACGCTGCGCGCCGTCGGATTCCGGGTGCGTGTACAGCGTTGACCGGCTCGCCCCGCGAACCCCGACCGCAACCCGTCCCTCTCCCTCACTGGCCGCCGTACGACAACGCCGCGAAGCTACGCGCACGCGGGCGCATCGCGCCGCACCCGCGCGACGGCCCGCCCCGGCGCCTGCATCACAACGACCGCCGCGAGCACGAGCGCGCCGCCGACCAGCTGCACGACCGCCAGCGACTCCCCGAAGACCGCGGCCGCCAGCGCCACCGTGACGACCGGCTCGAAGACCGACAGGATCGCCGCCGCCGACGGGCCGACGCGGGCGAGACCCGCGAAGAAGGTGAGGATCGCGCCGACCGTGCTGACCAGCGCGATCGCGCCGATCCAGCCAAGGCCCGCCGCCGATTGCGACAGGTCCGGCCCGCCGCGCACGAAGCCCGCGATCCAGAACGAGGTCGCGGCGCCGGTGCAGACGAGCGCCGCCAGCGCCAGCAGCGGCACGCCGGACACGACTCGGTCGCCGATCAGGATGTAGGTCGTGTACGCGAGCGCCGCGCCGAACCCCATCGCGGCGCCGAGCGCGTCGAAGCTTCCGCTGGCCGCCCCGGCGAGCACGAGCACCACGCCCGCGGAGGCGATCAGCAGCGCGCCGACGCGCCGCGCCGAAGCGCGCTCGCGCCCGATCGCCACGGCCGCTGCGACCACGAGGACCGGATAGGTGTAGAGGATCAGGGCCAGAAGCGACGCGTCCATCCGCTCGAGCGCGGAGAAGAACAGCCCCGACTGGGTCGCGTAGCCGATCGCGCCCATCGCGAGCGCGACGAGCACGGCGCGGCGCGAGAGGCCGCGCAGCGCCCCGCGCGCCAGCGCTATCGCCAGCAGCGCGACCGCGGCGAGCGAGAAGCGCACCATGAGCAGGTCGCCGACCTCGACGCCCTCGTCGTAGGCGAGCTTGCCGAAGATCGCCATCGCCCCGAACGCGGCGGCCGAGAGGATGCAGAGCAGCGCTCCCACCCGTCCATGGTGGCAACGACTCTCACTTCACGTCCATCGCGCAAAGGTGCACGCGGTCGTGAAGCTGCGCTGAACTATCGCTGGTAGCCGCGCGGCGGCTCGTCGCCGCTCGGTCGCGTCAGGCCGCCGCCACGCGAGCGTCGGATCGCGTACACGATCAGTACCGAGAAGACCAGCGCGCCGAGGAAGCCGGGCGCGGCGGACTCGCCGAAGACGAGGTAGAAGACGACGCCGGCGATCAGCGAGCCGGCGATCCCGACGGCCATCGTCTGGAACAGCGTCATCGGATCCTTGCCGGGCAGCGCCAGGCGCGCGAACGCGCCGATGATCAGGCCCTGCACGGCCAGCAGGAGGATGAGGACGATGACGCTCATGACTGGCGGCTGGTCCCAGTATGCGGCACGCCGACCGGGTCGGCGACGATCGTCCGCTCGTCGCCGGCCCGCATCGCGTGCTCGGCCGCGGCCATGTCGCCCAGCGCGCGCTTGTAGTCGTGCGGCATCACCTTCACGAAGCGCGGCACCCACGCGTCCCAGTCCTCGAGGATGCGCGCCGCGACCGGCGACAGCGTGCGCAGGTGGTGCTCCTCGATCAGCTCGTGCAGCTCGATCGCGTCGGTCGGGTCGATCTCCTCCAAGCCGACCAGCTCCATGTTGCAGCGTGCGGCGAAGCCGCCGTCGGCGTCGAGCACGTACGCGATCCCGCCGCTCATCCCGGCCGCGAAGTTGCGCCCGGTGCGCCCGAGGATCACGACGCGCCCGCCGGTCATGTACTCGCAGCCGTGGTCGCCGACGCCCTCGACCACGGCAGCCGCCCCGGAGTTGCGCACGGCGAAGCGCTCGCCGGCGAGCCCGCGGAAGAACGCGCGCCCCGCGGTCGCGCCGTAGAGCACCGTGTTGCCGGCGATCACGTTGTCCTCGGCCGCGAAGCCCGCCTCGTCGGGGGGCCGCAGCGAGATCACGCCGCCGGAGAGCCCCTTGCCGCAGTAGTCGTTGGCGTCGCCGACCAGCGACAGCTCGATCCCGGGCGCCAGCCAGGCGCCGAACGACTGGCCCGCGGACCCGTGCAGGTCGAAGCGGATCGTCTCGGGCGGCAGGCCGGCGGCGCCGTGGACCTTCGCGACCCAGTGCGAGAGAAGCCCGCCGACCGCGCGGTTGACGTTGCGCACCGCAAAGCGCCCCGTGACCGGCCGGCGGTGGTCGATCGCGTCGCGCGCCGCCTCGATCAGGTCCCAGTCGAGCGCGCCCGGCAGCGGCGACAACTGCGGCCGGACGCGCCGGCGCGGCGCGTCGGGCGGCGCCTGCGGCGGGGCGAGGACGAGCGACAGGTCGACGCCGCGCGCCTTCCAGTGGTCGACCGCCGGCGCCGGCTCGAGCAGCTCTGTGCGACCGACCAGGTCGTCGTAGCTGCGCACGCCGAGGCGCGCCATCAGCTCGCGCGCCTCCTCCGCCACGTAGAACAGGTAGTTCACGATCTGCTCGGGGGTGCCCTCGAAGCGGCGCCGCAGCTCGGGGTCCTGGGTCGCGATCCCGACCGGGCAGGTGTTGAGGTGGCAGGCGCGCATCATGATGCAGCCGGCCGCGATCAGCGGCGCGGTCGAGAAGCCGACCTCGTCGGCGCCGAGCAGCGCCGCGACCACGACGTCGCGCCCCGTCTTCATCTGCCCGTCGGCCTGCACCCAGACGCGCGAGCGCAGGTCGTTGAGCATCAGCGTCTGCTGCGTCTC
>Ga0126312_10000906_pt1 | contig 18698 bp, 21 predicted proteins | sample Plot104A_FD_92537 | JGI IMG/M metagenome (GOLD analysis project Ga0126312, IMG submission 92537) | Serpentine soil microbial communities from UC McLaughlin Reserve, CA, USA - Plot104A | ecosystem: Environmental > Terrestrial > Soil > Grasslands | place: USA: UC McLaughlin Reserve, Lake County... | reverse complement strand
TCGACTTCTCGCGGGAGCAGCGGCGGATCCGGCCGGATCTCGTCGAGCACCCGCGCGATCTTGCGCGACCCCTGACCCCGCCGCCCCGCGATCCGAAGCGCGGGGACGGTGCGGCCACGGAAGCCCACGAGCCGCAGCATCACGCGGTGCGCGGCAGGCGCGAAGTCGATCCGCCGGTACTCGATCCCCTTCAGGTCGAGCATGAGCGCCGCGGCAACGGACGGATGCGACCCCGGAACCATGAACAGCGTCGCCATCGTGACCGAGCCTACCGCCCCATTCACGCCTTGGCGGGCGGCATGTGGCTGTCCACGGGCGTCGCGCTCACCGGCGCGGTCGTGGCCGCCCTCTTCATCGGCCGCACCAGCTCCGCGCCGACCCGGCCGGCGGCGGACGCCGTCGGGGCGTAAGGCGAAAGCTATTTCCGGGCGATCAGGCGTCGTGCCCCTGACGCCGAGGTCGTCCGGAACGAGCTACTCCCACCCCCGAGTACTCTCCAGGTTGAGGTGTCCACCGTCGGGTGCCCTGCCCCTGCACCCCCCTGTGGTCTTGCACCCGGGGGCGGTGAGGATGGAAGCAGCACTCATGACGGATCGAGAGTCCGGAGAGCTCGCCGGCCTGCGGGAGGAGGCGCGCTACCGCCGGGAGCGCCTCGAGCTTTACAAGGCCCGGCTCTACGCCGGGCGGGCGCGCAGCCAGGACAAGCTCCGAGAGCTGCAACGGGCATCCGACGGCGCCGCGGCGCGGCTTCGACGGCGCGCAGCCTCGCGTTGAGCTGCCTGACTGCAGGCCCCTTAGCGGGCGCTGCGACGGCCCTCGGCGTGTACGGGCGCCAGGCTGTCGGTGCCCCGCCGGATGCGCTTTTGCTCGAGCAGTGCCGTGTCGGCTCGCCGGAACAGGTCGTGCGACGTTTCGCGGCCGTCCCAGGCGGCTACAGCAGCGGTACACGCGTGCGGCCTCGGCGTTGCGGGACGCAGGCGAGCGATGACTTCCTGGGCCTCCCGTCGGGAGCAGTCCGGGAGCAAGACGACGAACTCATCGCCGCCCCAGCGGCAGAGGAGGTCCATGTCGCGAAGCTGACCTCGCCATGCGGCGGCAGCTTCGACCAGCAGCCGGTCGCCGGCCTGGTGGCCGTGGGTGTCGTTGAAGCTCTTGAAGTCGTCGAGGTCCAGTAGGGCTATCGACAAGCCGCCTCCCGAACGCTGTACCCGAGCAAGCTCGCGACCGAATTGCTCATCCCACCCGCGCCGGTTCGCCAACCCGGTTAGCGGATCCGTTCGGGCCGCTCGAGCGAGCGCGCGGACCTCGTCGGTGAGAGCCGCGATCTCGCGGATCAGCGAGGCGACGTCCATGCCGCCGTCGGCCCGTCGACGGCCGGGCCAACGAAGCCAGGTGCGGCGAGCCCCGTTGCGATGCATCGCCTGGTCGCTCCCCGGGCTCCCACTCATTGCTGGTATCGGATCTCAAACCAGGCACAGGTCCCCGACAGGGTCGCCGTGATCGCCCAGCGATCAGCGATCCGATCGACGAGGAACAAGCCCCAACCACCTGACCCGTCCGGTTTGACGTGTGCGGCTTGAGCTGTGAAGCCGGTGCCCTCGTCGAAGACGGCCACCTTGACCGTCCGTGCCCGTTGCCGGAACTCTACGCGCACGGCCCGTTCCGCTCCCGCTTGGACGTGGCGTATTGCATTGGTCACGAGTTCGGTGAGCAGCAGGAGGACGTCGTCGAGGACGGACCTGGGCAGTGCGCGCTCGTCGGCGAGCAAAGCGTCCCTGGCCGCGCGGATGGCCGTCGGCCTCGCGGGCAGCTCGAAGTCAAGGCGCCGCGTGTGGTCGCTGTCACCGGCGCCGGCGGCTAGATCGGACGACTGTTCGGTCATTGACACGCGGCACCTCCCTCGCGCCCGGAGAGGGGCTTGTTTCGATCGCCGCCCGCCGCACGCGGTCTAAGCGCGGCGGCCCGAGCCCAGCGTGCGCGCTGCGCGCGGTACGCCGCCGGCAGGCCCCCGCTGACCGCGGCGGCCCGATCGAGCCATTCGAGCGCGTGCTCGAAATCGCCCAGACGCTCGTAGGCCTCGGCGCGATCGAAGCTCGCCTCGATGACCTCTTGGTGGCGCGCGTCACGCGCTGTGCTCTCGCCCCGATCGTCGCTCGACTCGTGCGGCAGGTTTGGAACAGCACGCAGCCGCGCGACTCTGGCTGACCGCTGCGACCAGGAAATAGGCACGCTCCGCTCCTTGAACGACGTTCGGGTCCGCAAGCACTACACCGGGCCGGCCGGGTATTGGAGCCGGAACGCGCCCGCCACTGTGGCTGGAGCGAGGCGCGTTCAAAAGCCTACCACCGGCGCACTCACGCGCTACCCTGATTCGTTCCTAATCACGATGAGCTATCACGAGACCGAGCATCTTCGTGTGCTGATCGCCAACGAGCGCAGAGATCGGCTAGCCGTGGTCGCCCCGATCGTCGCTGCGCTCGGGCACGAGGTCATCGCCCGGGAGATCGAAGTCGGCGATGTAGGCGAGGTGACCGCCAGGGAGCGACCCGACGTCGCGCTCGTCGGGCTCGGCGAGAGCAGCGAGCACGCGCTCCAACTGATCGAGCAGATCGTGCAGGAATCCGCCTGTCCGGTCATCGTCCTGATCCACGCACCCGATCCCGACTTCATCAGGGAAGCGTCCAAGCGCGGCGTCTTCGCCTACATCAGCGACGCCGAAGCCAAGGACTGGCAGAGCTCGATCGACATCGTCCTGCGCCGCTTCGCCGAGTACCACGACCTCGAGGGCGCCTTCGGACGGCGGGCGCTCACGGAGCGAGCCAAAGGCATCCTCATGGAACGCCACTCGGTCGACGAGACAACTGCCTTCGAGATGCTGCGCGACCATGCCCGCGGCGCCAACCGCAAGCTGATCGACATCGCTGCCGCCGTCGTCGACGGCCACCCCCTGCTACCCAAGCAGCACCAGGCACGGACTTAGGCGCGGTCCTGCTCGGCCCATTTCCCGACGAGTTTCGCCAGCCGCTGCCTAGCCGGCGAGGTCGCGGGTGAGCGCGCCCGCCGGGCGCACGCCATCGATCCGCGCCACGCTCTCGCCCGCGTAGAGGGGTCCAGCATCGAGCAGGTTGTCCGGCCCCCCGCGGATCGCCGGCTGCGGCGTCAGGATCGGCCGCGAGGGACTCGCCAGCGGCGCCATGCGCGCCTGCAGAGAGGCGGGCGTGCGAGCGAGCAGCGGGGCGGTCGCACGGTTGAGTCCCCGAACCCAGCCGGGACCCCGGCGGTCGTGCCGCAACCAGCGCTCGGTGGCCGCGTTCGGAAGGACCCGGTGCGGCGCCGGCCAGCCCGCCCCGAAGAGCTCGGTCAACAGCGTCTCGCGCCCCTCGACCGCGCGTTCCTTGTAGCCGGGGTGCGCGGCGCTCTCCTCGCTGAGGACGAAGCGGGTGCCGAGCACCGCGGCCTCGGCCCCCGCATCGAGCGCCGCCCGTACGTCGCCGGGCTCGGCGACGCCTCCGGCCAGCAGCAGCGGATAGCCGTCCGGCAGGGCAGCGAGGCAGCGCTCGAGCAGATCCCGCGCCGGCTCGCTGCCGCGGACGTGGCCGCCGGCCTCCACGCCCTGCACGATCACGGCGTCCGCTCCGGCCGCTTGGGCCGCGCGTGCCTCCCCCACGGACCCGCACTGGTGCAGCCACACGCCGGCCGTCCGCCGCCTCGGCCTGCCCCAGAAGGTCACGACGGCGTCGGCCTCGGCTACCACATCCCAGTGGCCACGGCGCACGAACGGCAACAGCAGATTGACCGCGATCGGCCTCGAGGTGGCCTCGCGAGCGGCGGCCAGCTCGGCCACCAGCGACCGCGGGTCCAGGGTGCCGATCGTGCCCAGGCCGCCGGCCTCCGAGACGGCCACGGCCAGCTCGTGCCGAGCGATCCCGCCGGCCATCCCCGCCTGTACCACGGGCAGCTCGACACCCACGCGCTCCAGCAACCGCACCCAAGTAGCATGCCGCGCGCAACCGAAGCGTGGAGGTTGGATGGCCGTTGACGTAACGAAGGTTTCCGAGCTGGACGTCGAGCCGGGCACGCTGCCGGAGACGATGGCGGCCTGGGTGATTCGCGAGGACCGCGAGGGCGAGCCCAAGGACGCGTTCCAGCTCGAGGAGATCGAGGTGCCGGAGCCCGGCGCCTTCGAGGTGATCGTGCGCGTCATGGCCGCCGGCGTGAACTACAACAACGTCTGGGCGGCGCTCGGAGAGCCCGTCGGCGTCTGGCGCTACGGCGACCACCCGGAGTACGGCCACCACATCGGCGGCTCGGACGCCTCCGGCATCGTCTGGAAGGTCGGCGAGGGCGTGACCCGCTGGAAGCCCGGCGACGAGGTGGTTATCCACTGCAACCAGGCCTCCTACGAGGACCCGGAGGTCCACGGCCTCGACCCGCTCGCGGCGCCCTCCCAGAAGATCTGGGGCTACGAGACCACCTGGGGCTCGTTCGCCCAGTTCACCAAGGTCCAGGCCCAGCAGCTCCTGCCGCGTCCCCAGAACCTCACCTGGGAGGAGGCGGCCTCCTACGGGCTCGTCTACTTCACCGCCTACCGGATGCTCATCGACCAGTGCGAGCTCCAGGCCGGCGACAAGGTGCTGATCTGGGGCGCCGCCGGCGGGCTCGGCGTCTTCGCGACCCAGCTCTGCGCGATCACCGGCGCCGAGGCCGTGGGCGTGGTCTCCTCCGCCGAGAAGGGCGACCTCGTCAAGCAGCTCGGCGCGGTCGACTACATCGACCGCAACGAGTTCGCCGGGATGATGCGGAAGGGCGACGAGTCGCCCGACGAGGAGAAGGAGCGGTTCAAGATCTCCCGCGGCTTTCAGAAGCGCGTGAAGGAGATCCTCGGCGACCAGCCCGACATCGTGTTCGAGCACGTCGGCAAGGCCACCTTCCCGACCTCGGTGTTCGTGGTCAAGCCGTTCGGCAAGGTCGTGATCTGCGCCGGCACCACGGGCTACAACCTGGACTTCGACGTCCGCTATCTGTGGATGCGGCAGAAGCAGATCATCGGCTCGCACTTCGCCAATGCCTACGAGTGCATGAAGGCCAACGAGCTGATCGAGCAGTCGAAGATCCGGCCGGTCCTGTGGCGGACGCTGGCGTTCGAGGGCGTGGCCGAGGCGCACCAGCTGATGCGCGAGAACCAGCACCTGGGCAAGATCGCGATCCTCGTCGGCGCCGACCAGGAGGGCCTCGGCAAGACCGCGGAGGGCCCGGGCGCGGTCTACGCGGAGGTCGGCGCCTGATGCCGGTCCTCGCCGAGATCCGCTGGGCGGCCAACCCGTTCCGCGGCGACAAGTTCGCCGCGGGTTGGCTCCCGGTGGCCGAGGCCGCGCTGGACTACGGCGCCACCTCGTGGGCGTTCTACCGCGCCGACGAGGGCCGCCTGGACTTCGTCCAGCACGCGATCTTCCCCTCGAAGGCCGACTTCGAGCGCTACTGGTACTCGGTGACGGTCGCCGAGGCGCGGACCGAGCTCTCCGGCTATTACCAGGTGCCGTTGCTGCCGACCTTCTGGGAGATCGTCGGCAGCGGCGCGACGGTGGAAGCACCCAGCACCTCTTAGCTGGCGCTATCCCGCGATCGGGCATACGCTCGCCAGCGGAACCCGACCGTGAGGTGACGGATGAACAGGAAGTGGCTCGTGCCCGCCGCAGGCATATTGGCGGTCGTCTTGATCGTCATCGCCGCGATAGTCGGCGGGGAGACGCCGGACGGCGACGACTCGCTGCGCGACATCGTCTCCTTCTATAGGGACAACGACGACGACCAGGTGATCGCGGCGGCGCTCCTCGGCTGGGGCACCGCGTTCTTCCTGCTGTTCGCCTCCGGGCTGTGGCGGATCGTCCGCGATGCGGAGACCGAGCGCCACGGCTCCTCCAGCCTGCTCCTCGGCGGAAGTGTTCTCTGGGCCGCCGGCGCGACGCTCTTCGCGGGCCTCACCTTCACCCTCGGCGACTTTGCCAACGACCTCACGCCGGGCGCGATACAGGCCCTCAACGCCATGAACTCGGACATGTTCATGACGGTGGCCGTCGGCACGTTCGCGTTCTCGATCGGCGCCGGAATCTCGATCCTCAACACGCGGGTGCTGCCACGTTGGCTCGGATGGGTAGTGGCGGCCATCGGGGTGCTTGCGGTCACGCCCATCGGTTTCTTCGCGTTCCTCGCGATGGGCCTGTGGGTCCTGATCGCGGCCGTGATGCTGCTGGTGAGGGAGCCTAGCCCCGCTCGAGCGGCGCCATAGTCAGCCCGCTGCCCCTGAGCTGCTCCCAGTAGAGCTCCGCGGGTTCGCGGGCGCCGGTCCAGACGATCGCCTGGCCGGTGCTGTGAATCTTGTTGGCCATCGACATTCCCTGGTCGTAGCTCACGCCCGGGAGCGTCTGCGAGAGGGCGCGCGCAACGCCGTCGAAGGTGTTGTGGTCGTCGTTGAGGACGATCACCCGCCACTCGCCGCCCAGGCCGCTGCCGGGGTCGCGGGTCTTGGGAGCCTCGATCGTCGAGCTCATGAGCTGACCGCCGCGGCGCGCTTGCGCCAGTAGCGCTCGAGCCCCTGGAACGCCTGGTCCGGGGGCACCGCCTGCGCGAACCGCTCGGCGGCCTCGCCGTCGGTGGCATCGCGAACCTCGCGGTCGAATGCGCGGACGAAGTCCTCCTCGCCGCCGCGGCGAGCGATGTCCGCGTGCTCGAGAAGGGAGGCGCGGACGCGGTGGAGCTGATCCTGCACGTCGGTGACGCGGCCGAAGTGCGTCAGGCAGAGGCCGAGCGGGTTCCATCTCGCGATCTTCTCGAGCGAGTCGAGCCACGCCTCGACGTCGATGTCCGGCGGGGGTGTCGGCGCCACGGTGTGCTCGTAGGGCGGGATGCGGACCCCGGCCGTATCGCCGACATAGACGTCGCCGCTGTCCACGTGCAGATACGAGACGTGGTGCGACGCGTGGCCCGGCGTGTAGGTGACCTTGAAGCCCTCCACCTCCTCTCCCCCAACCAGCGGCCGTATCCGCTCCTCCGGCACCGGCGCGACCTCGCCCCAGAGGCGCTCCATGTCGTCGCCGTAGAGCCGCTCGGCGCTCTCGATGAGCTTGCCCGGGTCGGTCAAATGGGGCGCGCCGTTCTCGTGCACGTACACGAGCAGGCCGGGAAAGTGGCCGCAGAGCGTGCCCGCCGCGCCGGCGTGGTCCAGGTGGATGTGAGTGAGCATCAGCGCGCGCGGCTCCATGCCCTCGAGCGCATCGACCAGCGTCTCGACGGTCGTGCTCGGACCGGGGTCCACGATCGCTCCGGCCACGTCGTAGGCGCAGATCACGCGATCGCGCCCGAGGTGCATTACGTCGATGGGTCGGCTCACACCCATTTGGACGATAGTGTGCCCGCGGCGCGGGTGCGTTTGACCTGCCGGGGATCGGGTTTACGCTGTTGCAGCCCCCGGATTCGCAGAAGGTCGATTGGCTCAGAAGGTCGAGGGAGGTACGGCGGTCTTCCGGCGCGAAGGCGAGTACTGGACCGTCGAGCACGGCGAGTCCGCGCTGCGCCTGCGCGACAGCAAGGGGCTCGGCTACCTGGCGACCCTGTTCTCCAACCCCGAGGTGGAGATGGCGGCGGCCGATCTCGTGGGCGGCATCTCCTCCGGAGCGGGTGACGCGGGCGAGATGCTCGACGCCGCGGCCAAGAACGCGTACCGGCAGCGGCTGGAGGAGCTCGAGGCCGAGCTGGAGGAGGCGGAGTCCTGGGGCGACCCTGAGCGCGCTGCGGCGGCCCGCGAGGAGCTCGACTTTCTCACGCGTGAGCTGGCCTCGGCGGTCGGACTGGGCGGCCGGGACCGCAAGGCGGCCTCGGGCTCGGAGCGGGCCCGCGTCAACGTGACACGCGCAATTCGCTCGGCGATCAAGCGGATCGAGGAGAACGATCCCGGCCTGGGCCGCAGGCTGAATGCGGCGGTCAGCACCGGCACGTTCTGCTCCTACCGTCCGGTGCCGGGACTCGAGGTCACCGTCGGCGACCGCTCCGCGTCCCCGCCCGCGCCCGAGCCCGAGCCTCCGCCAGTGGAGGGCGGCCGGGCCCTGCGCACGCTCGTCTTCACGGACATCGTCGACTCCACCGGTCACGTCGCCCGCCTGGGCGATGCCGCCTGGCGCGACCTGCTGCAGCGCCACGACGAGGCCCTGAACGAGCTGACGCGCGAGCACGGCGGCCGACTGGTGGCCAAGGCAGGCGACGGGATGTTCGTCGCCTTCGAGTCGCCGCGAGCGGCCCTGGCCTGGGCGGCGGCCGCCTGCGGGGAGGTCACGTCGCTCGGCCTCAGCGTAAGGGTCGGGCTCCACACCGGCGAGTGCGAGTTGCTCGGGGACTCGCTCGTCGGCATGGCCGTGCACGTGGCGGCTCGCGTCAGCGCTCTCGCCGGACCGGACCAGGTGCTGGCCTCGCGGACCGTGCGCGACCTCGTGGCCGGCTCCGAGGTCGAGCTCGTCGATCGCGGCTGCCACGACCTGCGCGGGATCCCCGGCGAGTGGCAGCTGTTCGCCTTGCGGGCACCCACGCTCGAGGTGGAGGGGCCCGTGGCCGCCGACCCCGCCAAGGTGTCGGCCGCAGAGCCGTCGCCGCATGCCGCGGACGGCCGCCCGAGCGCGAGCCTGCTCGGGCGCGACCGTGAGCTCGCCGAGCTTCGGCAGGCCCTGGCCGAGGCCGAGCGCGGGCGAGGCACGCTCTTCCTCCTGTCGGGCGAGCCCGGGGTGGGCAAGACGCGCCTGGCCGACGCCGTCTCCGCGGCCGCGATCGAGCGCGGCGGCCAGGCGCTCTGGGGCCGCTGCTGGGAGGCGGGCGGCGCGCCCGCCTTCTGGCCCTGGGTGCAGGTGCTCAGGTCCTACGCTCGCGGCGGCCGGGCGGACGCGATGCTCGAGCGGCTAGGTCCGGCCGCGCAGCCGCTGGGGCAGCTCGTTCCCGAGCTCGGCCAGAGCTCCGGCGGCGATGCCGAGTTCGAGTCCGAGGACGCTCGCTTCGTCCTCTTCAACGCGGTCACGGCCTTTCTGCGCGAGGCCGGCCGCGAGGCACCGCTCGTCGTCGTCCTCGACGACCTCCACGCCGCCGACGAGCCGTCGCTGCTGCTGCTCGACTTCCTTGCCCACGAGATCCGGGACGCCCCGATCGTCGCAATCGCGACCTACCGCCCCCTCGAGGTAGACGGCTCGCACGTGATCGGGCGGCTGACCCGCGACGGGAACGTTGTGCCCCTGAGCGGGCTCGCCGAGGCCGACGTGAAGCGATTCGTCGAGGAGCGGACCGGGCTCGAGTCGGACAGTCTCGCCAGGGAGCTGCACCGGGCCACGGAGGGCAACCCTTTCTTCGTCGAGGAACTCGTTCGGCTGCTGGTGGCCGAGGGCCGCCTGGAGTGGCCGGACGAGTTGCTCAGCGGCGCGGTGCCGGTACCCGACAGCGTGCGCGAGGCGATCAACCGCCACCTGGCGCCGCTCCCGGACGAGCCGCTCGAGGTGCTCCGGCTCGCCGCCGTGCTGGGCAAGGAGTTCACTTTCGCGGCGCTCGAGCGGATCTCGGAGCTGCCCCCGGACCGCCTCCTGCGAACGCTCGACCGGGTGATCTCGAACGGCCTCGTGGCCGAGGAGGTCACCGTGCTGGGCGGCTACCGCTTCGTCCATGCCCTCGTCCGCGAGGTGCTCTACGACGGCCTCGGGTCGACCGCGAGGGTGGAGCTCCACCGGCGCGTGGCGGAGGGCCTCGAGTCGCTCTACGCGCAGGACCCGGAGCCCCACCTCGCCGAGCTCGCCCATCACTTCCTGCTGGCGGCGCCGGGCGGCGACCTCGAGCGCGCCATGGACTACACGACCCGGGCCGGCGACCGTGCGATGGCGCAGCTCGCCTTCGAGGAGGCCGTCCGCCACTACCGCCGCTCGCTCGCGACCCTCGAGCGCCGCGAGCGGTCGGAGCCCGCCGCCCGCCGCGACCTGCTCATCGAGCTTGGCGCCGCCCTCCGCAAGGCCGGTGACCCCGTGGCCGCCAAGGAGGCGTTCCACGACGCGGCCGCGCTCTCCCGGCGCCTGGGCGAGCCGGAGAAGCAGGCCGAGGCGGCGCTCGGCTTCGCGGGCCGCTACTGGACAACCGGTGTGGTGGACGAGTCCGTGATCGAGCTGCTCGAGGACGCCCTGAACGCGCTCGGCGACGACGACAGCCTGCTGCGCGCCGCGCTCCTGGCACGCCTCGCCACCGAGGTCTACTACGCGCCGCCGCGCGGGCGGGCGGACAGCCTCAGCAGCGAGGCGGTGGAGATAACGCGCCGCATTGGCGACGACAGAGCGCTCGCGTCGGTCCTCGACGCCCGGCTCGGCGCCACCTGGGGACCGGACAACCTGGAGGAGCGGACGCGCCTCTCCGAGGAGGTCGTGGAGCTGGCCGAGCAGGCCGGAGACAAGGAGACAGCGCTGCGCGTGCGCGCCTTCCACGTGAGCTGCCTCCTGGAGGCGGGCGACATGCAGGCCGCCGACGCGGAGCTTCAGGCCGCCCGCCAGCGGGCCGAGTACCTGACCCAGCCACGCTACCTCTGGCACGTGACCATGCTTCGCGCGCTGCGCTGCCTGATGTCGGGACGGCTCGAGGACGGCGAGCGCCTGATGGAGGACGCGCTCGAGTTCGGTCGACACGCGGACGAGCGCATCGCCCGCCACCTCTACGCCATCCAGCTGACGACGCTGCGCTACGCGCAGGGCCGCCTCGAGGAGCTCGAGGAGACGATGCGCGCGTTCGTCGACCAGTACCCGCACCTCCACGGCTGGCGCTCGACCCTCGCGCTGCTCTACGCCGAGCTGGGACGCAACGCCGAGGCCCGGACCGAGTTCGAGACCGTCGGCGCGGGCGGTTGGACCGACCTGCCCCGGGACAGCGCCTGGCTCCTCACTGTCTGCCGCGCGGCGGACACCTGCTCCCGGCTCGGCGACAGCGCGGCCGCCGCCGTGCTGTACGACCTCCTGCTGCCCTTCGGCGAGCGCAACGTCGTCCTCGGGAGGGTCGCGAGCATCACCATCGGGTCCGCCTCGCGCCACCTCGGCCAGCTCGCCACCGCGCTCGGCCGCCTCGACGAGGCCGCCGGCCACTTCGACTCCGCGATCGCGATGAACGGCAGGACCGGCGCGCGGCCCTGGCTCGGCCTGACAGCCTGCGACTACTCGCGGATGCTTCGCGCCCGTGCTGGCCCGGGCGACGCCGAACGGGCGGACGAGCTCGCCGAGCACGCCCTGGAGCTGGCCGCCCAACACGACCTCGTGATCGTCGAGAAACACGCCCGTGCCGCCTAGCGGCGACTCGCGCACCTCGGCGCTCAACCTGCTGACCTCGATCAGCGCGCCGGGGCGGCTCTGGCTCAAGTTCCTCTTCTTCGCGGCCACGGTCCTGCCGCTGCCCCGCTTGACAGTGCTGCGGCTACGGCTGATCCACTACGCCCGCTGGACGGTGCTGGGCCGCACGCTGTTCTTCGAGAGCAATTTCAACGGCACGCCCGACGCGTACGTGGAGGCGTTCTCCTACGTCTTCCCGACGGGGCTGAAGCTCATCTGGGGAAGCTCGCGGGGGTTCCCCGGGCCAGTGCCGGTGGAGACGCTCCGCGCGTGGATAGACACGGGAGTGATCGAGAGCTCGCACTACTACTGCGCCTACCCGGAGGCGAGCACGAAGGAGATCCTGGCCGGGCTCGAGGTGGGGCGGCAGCTGCGCGAGTTCAACGAGAAGACCCGGGGCATGGACGCACCCCGCTTCGCCACCGAGTACGAGGCCCTGGTGTCCGACCTCCAGCTACGAATCTGAACGCCCGGGCCCTCACCATCCTCACGCCGGTCAGGGACGAGGCCGCGCTGCACGCCGCACTGGCGGACCTGCCCGAAGGCGACCAGAGCCCCTTCGCCCGGCTGCCGGGCACCCACTTCGGCCGCTGCGTTGTCATCCCCGGCCCACGACTCCTGTTCAGCGCCACGCACGACCGTCACCGGCGCTACCTCGACCAGATCGCCGACCGGATCCCGAGGGAGGCCGACGCCATCTGGGGACCGTGCGAGGGCTACCCGGGGGTGGCCGACCGCGCCGCGTTCATCCGCTACCTGAAGCGGCACTCGGTCCGTACGGACCTGTTCGTCTCGGCCTACCCGGGCGCCAGCCTCCCGGAGGTCCGCAGGGGGCTCGAGCTGCGCGAGCGGCTCGGGGACTTCGCCCCGCGAGCGCAGACGATGAGTGCCGAGAAGCTTCAGGCCGCCTTCAGGAGGTCGGGCCTTGCCTGATGTCGACCAGGCGGACCTCCAGGGCAACATCCTCTGCGGCTACGGCAACTCGTTCGCCCACGTGCTGCACGCGTTCCTGCGTGTGGACGACGCCGCCGCCGGGCGCGGGCTGATCGGCGAGCTCGCCGGCGAGGTCACGACCGCGGTGCCCTGGGCGGAGAAGCCGCTGGAGACCCTGAACGTGGCGACCAGTCATTGCGGCCTGCGCGCCCTGGGCGTGCGCGGCGACGTCCTGGACCGCTTCCCGGAGGAGTTCCGCGCCGGGATGGCCGCGCACGCCGACGTGCTCGGCGACGTCGACGACAGCGCGCCGGAGCGGTGGCAGGACACGCTCCGCCCGGGCGGCCTCCACCTGCTCGTGACCATGGCTGCGCGGACCGACCCTGCCCGCGACGCGGCGGCCAAGCGCTTGCGCGAGCGGCTGCCTCCGGGCGTCGCTGTCGCCCACGAGGAGCCGGCCGGCGTCCTGCTCGAGATCCGCCACGACGAGGTCGTCCGCGAGCACTTCGGCTTCGCCGACGGGCTCTCGCAGCCGACCATCGACGATCCGAGGGCCGGCCCCCGCGACCAGGAGGGTCGCGGGACGCCTACCAAGGACGACGCCTGGGACGACATCGCGCCGGGCGAGTTCGTCCTGGGCTACCCGGACGAGGACGGGCTCGTCGCCTCGGACCCGCCCGACCCGCTGCGCCGGAACGGCAGCTTCATGGTGGTCCGCAAGCTGCACCAGGCCGTGGGGCCCTTCGAGTCGTACCTGCGCGAGACCGCCTCCGCACTCGACCTGTCCGAGGAGTACCTCGCGGCGAAGATGGTCGGCCGCTGGCGGAGCGGGGCGCCGCTGTCGCTCAGCCCCGACCGCGACGACCCCGAGCTGACCCCCACGGGAGAGCGAAAGGGCGAGCTCAACGCCTTCCGCTACGGCTCGGACGGCGACGGGAGCAGGTGCCCGCTGGGCGCCCACATCCGGCGCGCCAACCCGCGCGACGCGCTCGGCTGGCACGGCGTCCTGACCAAGCGGCATCGCGTCATCCGCCGCGGAATGCCGTACGGCCCCGCCTACGACGGCCGCGAAGCGGACCGCGGGCTCATGTTCGTCTGCTACCAGGCGAGCATCGCCCGCCAGTTCGAGTTCATCCAGTCGCTCTGGTTGAACGACGGCGATCCGTTCGGTCTCGGCTCCGACCGCGACCCCTTGGCCAACGGCGTCCCCAGCAGGAAGATGACAATCCAGGGTCGGCGTCCCCGCTTCCTGGCGTCCCTGTCGTCGTTCGTCACAACCCGCGGAGGGGACTACTTCTTCGCGCCGGGCATCGAGGCCATGCGGGCGCTCGGCGCGGGAGAGGTGTCGTGACCGGCAAGCGGGCCGCGCACCTCTTCGGCCTGCTGGTGCCTCCGGCGGCGCTGTCGCCCGCCGTGCTCGACGTAGGCGCCGGCGACCTGGTGCTGCTCGCCGGGATGTACCTCGCGACCGGCTTCGGCATCACCGTCGGCTTCCACCGCCTCCTGACCCACCGCTCGTTCGCGACGCAGCGACCGGTCGCGTACGCGCTGGCGGGCCTGGGATCGATGGCGCTGCAGGGATCGGTGATCGATTGGGTCGCCGACCACCGCAAGCACCATGCGCACTCGGATCGCCCGGGCGACCCGCACTCGCCGCATCTCGACGACGGCGTGCTGCGCAGCCTCTGCCACGCCCACGTCGGCTGGCTGTTCAAGAATCAGGGACGCGCCGAGCACGCGCGCTACGCGCCAGACCTGGTGGAGGACCGCGGGATGCGATTCGTCGACCGCGCCTTCATCGGCTTCGTGGTCCTCTCGTTCTCGATCCCCTTCGCTCTCGGCGGTGTCTCCGGCCTCTTGTGGGGCGGCCTCGTCCGCGTCTTCCTCTTCCACCACGCGACCTTCAGCATCAATTCGATCTGCCACTTCTTCGGCAGCCGCCGCTTCGCCTTCGACGACCGCTCGGGCAACGTGGGCTGGCTCGCACCCTTCTCGCTCGGCGAGTCCTGGCACCACAACCACCACGCCTTCCCCCGCTCCGCCGCGCACGGGCTGCGTTGGTGGGAGGTCGACCTCTCCGGCCTCGTGATCCGGGTCATGCGTCGCGCCGGGCTGGCGTGGAACGTCGTGCTGATCAGCCGGGAGCGGCAGCACCAGAAGCTTGCCGCCATAGAATCTGGACCATGAGCGACCATCGACTGCCGGAGCGCGACCGGCCGTGGGTCATGCGGACCTACGCCGGCCACTCCACGGCGAGGGAGTCCAACGAGCTCTACCGCAAGAACCTGGCCAAGGGCCAGACGGGACTGTCCGTGGCCTTCGACCTGCCGACGCAGACGGGCTACGACCCCGACGACGACCTCTCGCGCGGCGAGGTGGGCAAGGTCGGTGTCTCAATCGCCCACAAGGGCGACATGCACACCCTCCTCGACGGCATCCCGCTCGACGAGATGAACACGTCGATGACGATCAACGCTACGGCGGCGTGGCTGCTGGCGCTCTACATGACCGTCGCCGACGAGAACGGCGTCCCCGTCGAGGCGCTCCAGGGCACGACGCAGAACGACATCATCAAGGAGTTCCTCTCCCGCGGCACCTATGCGTTCCCGCCGGAGCCGTCGATGCGGCTGATCGCGGACACGATCGCCTACACGGTCGACCGCGTGCCCAAGTGGAACCCGGTGAACATCTGCCCGTACCACCTCCAGGAGGCGGGGGCCACGCCGGTGCAGGAGATCGCCTACTCGCTGTCGACCGCCATCGCCGTCCTGGACCGGGTCCGCGACCGTGTGGATGCCGACGTCTTCCAACGCGTCTTCGGCCGCATCTCCTTCTTCGTCAACGCCGGGATCCGCTTCGTCGAGGAGCACGCCAAGCTGCGGGCGATGGGCCGGCTCTGGGAAGAGATCGGCCGGGAGCGCTACGGGGTGACCGACGAGAAGTTCTTGCGCTTTCGCTACGGCGTGCAGGTCAACTCGCTGGGGCTGACCGAGGCCCAGCCCGAAAACAACGTGATCCGGATCGTCCTGGAGGCACTGGGAGTGACCTTGGGCCGCTCGGCCCGCGCCCGGGCGATCCAGCTGCCGGCCTGGAACGAGGCCCTGGGCCTGCCGCGGCCGTGGGACCAGCAGTGGTCCCTGCGGATCCAGCAGATCCTCGCCTACGAGACCGACCTGCTCGAGTATCCCGACATCTTCGAGGGCTCGCACGTGATGGAAGGTCTCGTCGACGAGCTGGCGGAGGGCGCCCGCGCGGAGATGGCCGTGGTCGAGGAGCATGGCGGCGCCGTCGAGGCCGTGCCCTACATGAAGACGGAGCTCGTCGAGTCGCACCGCGAGCGTGTGCGCCGGATCGAGTCGGGCGAGCAGAAGGTGATCGGCCAGAACATCTACACCGAGCACGAGCCCTCGCCGCTGCAGGAGGGCGAGGATGGGGGGATCCTGCGGGTAGACCCCGGTGTCGAGCAGGGCGCCATCGCCGCCGTCAAGGAGTGGCGCTCCTCGCGCGACGCTTCCACGGTCGACGCCGCCCTCGCCGAGCTCCGTAAGACGGCCGCTGAGGAGTCGGTGAACATCATGCCCGCGACGCTCGAGGCGGCGCGAGCGGGAGCAACGACGGGCGAGTGGGCGGCGGCACTGCGTGAGGTCTTTGGCGAGTATCGAGCGCCGACCGGGGTAGCCGAGGCGGCCGCATCAGCCGCCGACGATTCGGCGCTCACGGAGCTCCGGGACCGGGTGGAGCGCGTCTCCGAGGCCCTTGGCCGCCGAATCAAGATCCTGGTCGGCAAGCCCGGCCTGGACGGCCACTCCAACGGCGCCGAGCAGATCGCGGTCCGCGCCCGCGACGCCGGGATGGACGTGGTGTACGAAGGCATCCGCCTCTCCCCCGCCCGGATCGCGCGCACGGCGGTCGACGAGGGCGTGCACGTGGTGGGGCTGTCGATCCTGTCCGGCTCCCACGCCGAGTTGATCCCGTCGGTGCTCCACGAGCTGTCGGACGCCGGGGCGGACGTCCCGGTCGTGGTCGGCGGGATCATTCCGCCCGCCGACGAGCGCGCGCTCCTCGACGCCGGCGTGGCCCGGGTCTACACGCCGAAGGACTTCGAGGTCAGCCGGATCATGGCCGACATCGTCGACCTGGTCGCCGAGCACCACGGAGTAGCGGCAACGCCCGCTTGAACCCGTAACGCTCGTTCCCCACGCGTAACGCCCGAGCCGCCACCCTTGGCGGCATGCCGGGGGGTCAACAGAAGACGTGCCGTAATGGCACGCAACCTGTTGAACCCCCCGCGGGGCCGGTCGCGCGGCGGCAGCATGGCGCCGTCGCGGTCTGGCAGCTCGAGGCGCTCGGCGTGGCCCGGGCCACGGCGCGTAGCCGCTTGCGCCGGGGCCATTGGCGCCGGCTCCACCGCGGCGTCTATTTCGTAGGGCACGGGCCGATCACCATCCAGACGCGACGTATGGCCGCGGTCCTCGCTTACGGGCCGGGAGCCGTCCTGTCCCACCGCGCGGCCGCGGCGCCGCACGGACTGAGAGCCGACAACCGCACCAGGATCGACGTTTCCGTACCCAGCAAATCGGTCTGCCAGCGGCGCGGCCTCCAGGCGCATGCCGCGGCGGCGCTCACCCAGGCGGACGTCACAGCGATCGACGGCATCCCCGCCACGACGCTCGCGCGCACGTTCATCGATCTCGCCGAGGTCGTCGGCCGCCGGGCCGTGACCAACGCCATGGACGCCGCCGAGCGACGGCGCGTCTTCGACCTCCGCGAAGTGGATGCCGCGCTTGCCAGAACCGACGGCCGCGCCGGCGCCGCGGTGATCCGCTCAATCCTCCACGAGTACCACGGACCCGCCGAGCGACAGCCCTTCGTCGAGGCGTTCCTGAGCCTCATCGAGCGCATCGGGCTGCCGGAACCCGAGCCCGAGGCCCTGATCATGCTGAGGACGGCCCCGTCCACGTGGACTTCCTCTGGCGGGAGGAGCGGATCGCCATCGAGCTCGACAGCCGCAGGTTCCACGACACCACGCGCGGGCTCGACGAGGCCCGCGACCGCGACCAGCAGCTACTCCTGGCGGGCTTCGAGCCGTTTCGGGTCACCTGGCGGCAGCTTCACGCCCAGTCCGCCCGCACTGGACGGCGCCTGAAGAGGCTGCACGGCGGTGTAGGTTCCGGCCCGGATGGCGGTGGAGCCTGGAGAGCTTGGCAGAAGGCTGCGTGAGCGCGACCGATCGGCCGCCCCGGCGGCGCTCAACCTGATCGAGGATCGCTCGCCCAAGGGACGGGAGCGCGCCGCCGCGCTCCTCGCCGAGGTCTCCCCCGCCGCCCTCGGCGGCGAGCCGCCGGCCCACCTCGTCGGGATCACCGGGCCGCCGGGAGCGGGCAAGTCGTCGCTGCTCTCCGCGCTCGTCGACGAGTGGCGCGGTAGGGGGAAGACCGTGGCGGTGCTCGCCGTCGACCCCTCCTCCAGGCGCTCCGGCGGTTCCCTCCTCGGAGACCGCGTCCGGATCGACCACGACCCGCGTGATGACGGCGTGCTCATCCGCTCGACCGCCGCGGGCGGGAGGCTTGGCGGCCTGGCAGCCCCGACCCGGGAGGCGGCCGACGCGCTGGCGCCCGCCTTCGACGTCGTGGTCGTGGAGACCGTGGGGGTGGGTCAGTCCGAGACCGACGTGGAGGACGTCTCGGACACGGTCGCCGTGGTCGTCCAGCCCGGCTCGGGGGACACGCTCCAGTTCATCAAGGCGGGGATCATGGAGGTCCCGGACGTGCTGGTGGTGACCAAGGCCGACCTCGGCGACGTCGCCCTGCGCGCCCGCCGCGATCTGCACCAGGCCCTCAGGGCCGTCGGCTCGCAGGACGTCCCGGTGATCGCGGTCTCGTCAGTCCCGCCGCCGTCGGGAGTCGACGAACTGGCGGAAGCGCTCGAGGCGCGCCGGGAATCGCTCGACCTCCACGCCCGGCGGGTCAGAGCGCGCAGGCTGGCCGCTCTGCGCGAGTACGTCGCGGAGCACGGCGAGGGCGCGCTCCGCGCGCTCGGCGGCCGCCGCGAGGCCGAGGCCTTCCTGGCCCGGCAGGACGAGGCGGCCTCGGTCGAAGAGCTGCTCGCCGGTCTGCGCCAGCGGTCGTGAAGCGCGCGCTGGCACTCGTCGCGGCGTTCGCCGTGGCCGTCGGCGCAGCCGAGCTGGCGGGCGCGGCCAACCTCGGCGTCGCCTTCGGCATCGGCCAGATCGCGTTCGCCGCCGCGCTGGTGGTGATCCTGCTGCGGCTCTGATATGGCGGTCGGTTTGTCAGGTTGGCAGCGCTGAATGGGGCCGCCATGCGGCTCGCGGGGGTGTCGGCCGGAGACGGCGCCGGGCGGGTGAGCGAATCGCTTTCGGCGTTCGGT